>Ga0126307_10004018_pt1 | contig 10151 bp, 11 predicted proteins | sample Plot28_FD_89955 | JGI IMG/M metagenome (GOLD analysis project Ga0126307, IMG submission 89955) | Serpentine soil microbial communities from UC McLaughlin Reserve, CA, USA - Plot28 | ecosystem: Environmental > Terrestrial > Soil > Grasslands | place: USA: UC McLaughlin Reserve, Lake County...
GCGCTCGACGACGACGTCGGTGGCGATCTCGACCCGGACCTCGGTTGGGCGCGGAAAGGTGGGCGGGCCGTGGGCGGTCAGCGCGCCGCGGCCGTCGTCGCGGGCTTGCCAGACGGCGAGCAGCACCATCGCCGGGAGGGCGATCGCGGTCAGCTTCACCCAGTACTGGAACGCCTGGACGAAGGTCATGCTGCGCATCCCGCCGACGGCGACGTTCAGCGTGACCACCCCGCCGACCACCACCGCACCTAGCCACGAGGGGGCCCCGGTCACCGTGGCCAGGGTCAGGCCGGCGCCCTGCAGCTGCGGGACGAGGTAGAGCCAACCGATCAGCACGACGAAACCAGTGGCCAGCGTCCGGAGGGCTGGCGAGTGCAGGCGAGCCTCGGCGAAGTCCGGGAGCGTGTACGCGCCGGAGCGGCGCAGCGGCGCCGCCACGTACAGCAGCATCGCCAGGTAGCCGGCGGTGAAGCCGACCGGATACCAGAGCATGTCGACGCCGTACATCATCACCAGGCCGGCTACGCCGAGGAAGCTCGCCGCGGACAGGTACTCGCCGCTGATCGCGCTGGCGTTCCACCGCGGGCTGACCGTGCGGGAGGCGACCAGAAAGTCCGAGGTGCTGCGGGAGATCCGGTAGCCGAACGCGCCGATCGCCACCGTCGCCACGGTGATCAGCACGATCGCCGGGATCGCGTACGGCGAGCCGCTCACCGCGTCGGCTCGCTCACTCTGTCCGCTCCCCGCTCATTTCCGGTTGACCAGGTCGGCGAAGTCCTGCTCATTGCGCTCGGCAGCGCGGACGTAGAGCCACGCCACTCCGATGACGAGTGGGTACGCCAGCAGGCCGAGCAGCAGCCAGGGCAGCCGCAGGCCGGCGACCTCGGCCTCGGCCAGCCCCGGGGCGACGGCGAAGAGTAGCGGCTGCACGCCGAAGAGCAGGCCCACGAGCAGCGAGAGCCGGAGGGCGAGCGCGAGCTGGGTGCGGATCAGGCCGCGGACGAGTACCTCGCCGACCGGCGTCTGCTCCTCGATCTCGAGAGCCGCCCGGTCGGGGCGGGAGCGGTGCTCGCCGGCGAGCACGATCCGCACCCGCTCGGGCGGCGGCTCCCGCGGCTCGGACTCCACGCTGCCGAGCGTGCCGCCGGCCCCTCGGTTTGCCAACCCGGCCGGCGCGCATCGCCGTACGGTGTCCGCATGGCGGGCTCGGTGGACGTGGAGGTCGTCGTGGCGGCAAACGACGCCGGCACGAATTGCATGCTGCCGCTGCCCTTCGATCCGAAGGAGGCCTTCGGCCGGGCCCGGGCGCCGGTCGTCGTCCGGGTGGGCGACGCGCCCGCCTTCCGCACGACCAGGGCCGTCTACGGCGGCGTCGGGATGATCGGGCTGCGCAAGGCGCAGTCGGCCGAGCTCGGGATCATGGTGGGTGACACCGTACGCGTCCGGATCGAGCCGGACACCGAGCCCCGGACGGTCGCCGTCCCGCCGGACCTCGCCGCCGCCCTGGGCGGGACGCCGGAAGCGTCGGCGGCCTTCGACGCGCTCTCGTTCTCGCACCGCCGGGAGTACGTGCGGTGGGTCGAGGAGGCGAAGCGCCCCGAGACGCGGGCGACCCGGGTGGCGAAGACCGTCGACTTGCTCCTCGCCGGCGCCCGCACCCGCGGATGATTCCGGCGGCCGATCAGGTGCGGGTCCAGGCCGACTTGGCGGCGCGGACGAGGCGGTCCTTGAGCTCACGGGTGTGCCGCCGGCTCACCGGCAGCTCGCGGTCGCCTACGCGGACCACGTAGCCGGATCCGGTCAGCCGCAGCTCGCGGACCTCGCGCAGGGAGACCAGGTACGACCGGTGGATGCGGACGAAGCCCGCGTCCGCCCACCGGTCGGCCAGCACGGACAGCGGTACGCGGATCAGGTGCGAGGCGTCGGGCGTGTGCAGTCGGGCGTAGTCGCCCTGAGCCTCCACCCAGCGGACCTCCGACCGCGAGAGCATCGTGGTCCGGCCGGCGAGCTCGACCGGGATCACCTCGTCGTCGTCCCACCGCTCCGGCCCGGGAGGGCCCGCGGCGTCCCGCGCGGCGGCGACCCGGCGCAGCGACTCGGCCAGCCGCTCCGGCCGCAGCGGCTTCAGCAGGTAGTCCACGGCGCCCAGGTCGTACGCGTCGACCGCCCGGTCGTCGTGCGCGGTCACGAAGACGACCGTGGGCGGGACCGCCGCCCGGCGCAGCGCCCGGGCTAGGTCGAGCCCGTCCGGCCCGGGCATGCGGATGTCGAGGAAGACCGCGTCCACCTCGCCACCGCGCAGCACCCGCAGCGCGTCGGCGGCATCGTTCGCCCGCGCCACCGAACCGACCCGGGCGTCGGCACCGAGCAGATAGGCCAGCTCGTCCAGCGCCGGTGGCTCGTCGTCGACGGCCAGCACCCGCAAACGCCCGTGTTGTGTCCGCTCCTCCGGCAGGCCGGCAGGCGTAATTCCGCCGCCCGCCTCTGGCGCGGACACGACGCCCGCCTCCGCCCCGAACACGACGCCCGCCTCCGGCAGGGTCACCATGCCCGCCTCCGACGGGGACACCATGTCCGCATCCGGCGGGACCACGACGCCCGCCATCGGCCCGACCACGACGCCCGCCTCCGGCGGGGACATCGTTCCCGGCTCGGCCCGGGCTTCCATTTCCGCCTCCGCCGGGGGCCCCATGCCCGCCTCCGACCGACCGGCCCTCCTCGCTCCCCGCTCGCCCTGCGGGCTCTGGGGCTGGCTCACGACGCCCGTACCCCCGCGTGGAACTTCGGGATGCGCATGCTCACCTTTGTGCCCGCCCCCGGGGCGGTCTCCACCACCAGGCCGAACTCGTCGCCGAAGACCGACCGCAGCCGGTCGTCGATGTTGCCCAGCCCCACGTGCTCGCCGCTCTCGGCGCGCTGCCGCAGCACCCCGGGGTCCATCCCCACGCCGTCGTCCTCGACGCTGATCAGGCACGCGGTGCCGGCGTCCTCGGCGACGATCGACACGGTGCCGGTGCCGGTCTTGGCCGCCAGCCCGTGCCGGACCGCGTTCTCCACCAGCGGCTGCAGCGCCAGGAACGGCACCGCCACCGGGAGCACCTCCGGAGCGATCTGCAGCCGGACGTCGAGCCGGTCGCCGAAGCGGGCCCGCTCCAGGGTGAGATAGCGGTCGATCGAGCGCAGCTCCTCGGCCAGCGTCGTGAAGTCGCCGTGGGAGCGGAACGAGTAGCGGGTGAACTCGGCGAACTCCAGCAGCAGCTCGCGGGCCCGCTCCGGGTCGGTCCGCACGAACGACGCGATCGTGGTCAGCGCGTTGTAGACGAAGTGCGGGCTGATCTGCGCGCGCAGCGCTCGCACCTCGGCGCGGACCAGCCGCGCCCGGGACTGGTCCAGCTCGGCCAGCTCGAGCTGGGTCGACACCCACCGCGCGGTCTCGAGCGCGGCCTGCACCAGGCCGGGCCCCGGCTCGGTCGCGGTCACCGCGGCGAGCGTGCCGGCGACCCGGCTCTCGACCGCGAACGGCACCACGACCGCGCCGCGGACCAGGCACTCCGGGTCGCCGCAGAGCACCTCCTCGGGCCGGACGACGACCGGCCGGCCGGACTCGAGCGGACGGGCCGCCGCCTGCCAGAGCTGGTCGGCGTGGTGGTCGCCCGGCCCCTCCCACACCAGCGGACGCTCGGTGTCGGTGAGCGCCACGGCGGGGGTGCCCAGCAGGGTGCGCAGATGCCGGGCGGACTTGCCGGCCGAAGTGGCGGTCAGCCCGAGGCGGAGCGGAGGAGCGGCGAGCCCGGCGGTGTGCAGGGTCTCGAAGGTCACCCGTTCGGCGGACGTGGCGAACCCGCGCCGCGACCGGACCCGGCCTACCGCCCCCAGAGACAGCCCGCCTACCAGCAGCAGCGCGACGACGAGCCACGCCGTACGCACACCCGCATCGTCTCCGCCGCCGCTGCCCAGGGCAACGGGATCGCAATGGCCGTCACGCTCCCGTGACCAGCCGGACCACCTCCTCGGCGCAGCCCCAGGACAGCGTCACGCCCGCGCCGCCGTGCCCGTAGCAGTGCACGACGTCGTCCTCCCGCTCGACCCGCACGATGGTCCGCACCGGCCGAACGCCGACCGCGTGCCCGAGGACCGGCGCCCCCGCGAGCTCCGGGACCACCTCGCGACAGCGCTCCAGGATCGCCTCGGCGATCTTCGGGTCGGGCTGCAGGTCCTCCGAGCCCAGCTCGTCGGTCCCGCCGCAGACGACGTCCGGGCCGCGCGGCACCACGTAGACCATCCCGCCCGGATGGTGCTCATCCAGCACCCACTGCGCGAGTCCGGGATCGGCGACGCGCACGATCTGGCCGCGGACCGGAGTCAGCTCGGCGTCGCCGACCAGCTCGCGCGCGCCGAGCCCGGTCGCGTTGACCACCAGGTCGGCGTCGCGTCGGGCCGGCTCCAGGTCGGCGAGATCGAAGCGCCGCAGCCCGATCCCCGCCGCCGCGACCTCGTCCAGCAGCCAGCGCAGGTAGGTCGGGATGTGCAGCACCGGCGCGGCGAACTCGTACCCGTCCGCGTAGCCGGGCGGGAGATCGCCGGGCGCAACCCGGCCGAGCCGCGGCACCGCGGCAGCCCACCAGGGGTCCGGCCGCGGCTCGCGGAACAGCTCCCGGCCGCGGCGCAGGCTCACCCCTGTCTCCGGCCGGACGGCCAGGAGCGCCAGCATGTCGTACGTCGCCGCCGCCCAGCGGGTGACCGCGTCCTCGGGCAGCGCCCGATAGGGATACCAGAGGGCGGCAGCGACTGCGGATGTCGTGTCCTGCACCGCGTCCCGGGTCCAGACCTCGACCCGGTGCCCCGCCCTGACCAGCCGGTGCGCGCAGGTCAGGCCGACGACGCCGGCACCCACCACGATGATCCGCATCGGGGGCATCCTGCCGCACGCACCGGGGGTGCTCGGACTATTTCAGCAGCTTCGACATCCGCCGATCGGCGAGCAGCTGGCCACCGGTCTGGCAGGTCGGGCAGTACTGCATCGACTTGGCGGCGAAGGACACCTCGCGCACGGTATCGCCGCAGACCGGGCAGGGCAGCCCGGTCCGCGCGTGCACCTGCAGCCCGGAGCGCTTCTCCGCCTTGAGCGTCGCGGCCTTCTGGCCGATCGACCGCTCCACCGCGTCCCGCAGCGTGGTCGCCATCGCCGCGTGCAACCGGGACAGCTCGGCCTCCGTCAGCCGGCCAGCCGGCTTGAAGGGCGAGAGTTTCGCGGTATGCAGGATCTCGTCGGAGTACGCGTTGCCGACGCCGGCGATCAGCGACTGGTCCGTGAGCGCGCCCTTGAGCTGGCCGCCGTGCGCTCGCAACAGTGCGCCCAGCCGCTCCGCGGTCAGTGCCGGGTCGAGCGCATCCGGCCCGAGCCTTGCGATCCCGGGCACATCGGTGACGGCACGGACCAGGTAGACCGCGAGCTTCTTCTGAGTGCCCTGCTCGGTGAGGTCGAAGCCGCTGCCGTCGTCCAGGTGGAGCCGGGCCGCGACCGGGCCGCGACCGGGCTTGGGCGGCGCCTGCGGCAGTGCGTCCCGCCACTGCAGCCAGCCCGCTCGGGCCAGGTGCACGACCAGGTGCACGGCGTCGGCGGCACCGGGGGTCGAGCCTCCGATCTCGAGATCGAGGAACTTCCCGTGCCGCCCCGCGCCGGTCACCTCGAGCCCGGCGATCGACGTCGGGGCCGGGTCGAACGTCTTCAGCGCGCTGATGGCGGGCGTGTCGAGGCGGGCCACGACACGGCCGACCGCCCGCTCGCGCAGGAACGCGGCAAGCGCCTCGACCTCCGGCAGCTCGGGCACGCCGTTCAGTGTGCACGATCGGCCGCCGTGCCTGATCGCTCGCTGGGCAGGCGACGGGCCGGGAAGCGGCGGCGGCGGCCGGCAAGGGGTTGGTCGCCGCCCGACGCCCCTCCGCAGCTCACCCTCCGCGGCCGGGACGCGGCCACCATGGCTCGCTAGGACCAGGTCTCGCCGTCGTGCACCGCGGTCCAGAAGAGCAGCTCGAAGCGCACCACCCGGTCGAAGGCGGCGGCCATCGTCGGTGTCGGCCCGCCGGGCTCGGCCGCGTCGAGCAGCCGCGCCACCGCCGCCACCCAGCCGGCGAAGGCGTCGGAGGACCAGTTGTCCACGAAGGGCCAGTACTCCGAGGTACGGCTCGCGGTGGCTCGCACCGCCGACCAAGCGTCGTAGTACGCCTTCTCCGCGCCGTACAGCACGGTGAGCGCGACCGGGTAGCCGTCCGCGAGCGAGGCCTGCAGGTACGACGTGTAGCCGATCGTGGTCGGGCCGGGCTCGGCCGCGAGGTCGAGGCTGCGCGTCGAGGCCTCGCGCCGGAAGAACTCCAGCTCCGCTTGCAGCGGCGCCAGCCCGGCGGCCAGCACGTCGGCGGCGCGCTGGTCCGGCGCGATCGCGACCAGGCCGGCGAGGAAGCGGCGGAAGCCCACCACGAAGAAGTGGTCGGCGACGAGCCAGCGGTCGAAGGCGGCCCGGTCGAGGCTGCCATCGCCGGCCTGCACGACGAACGGGTGCGAGCTCAGCCGCCTCCACAGCGGCGCCGAGGCGGACAGCAGCGTCCGCGCCGCAATCCCGGTCACGCCTGCCACCTCACGCGGGGAGCTTAGGCATCCGCGGAGACCATGGCCGTCCGGCCACCCGACCGGCTTCTCAGCCAGGCGCTGGCATGTCCCAGAAGGCGAGCTCGTGGCGAAGGGCCTCGTCGAACGCGGCCGTCGCGACGCGTTCGTCCACCAGGTTCAGCGCATGCGCCTCGTCGAGCATCTGCGCGCACCGGTCGGCCAGCGCGCGGAAGCCGGGGTCGGCGTACGTCGCGATCCAGCGGGCGTACCGCGGCTCCGCCGGTAGCTGCCCGGCCAGCCGCCGCCCCAGCGTGGAGTAGCCCCACATGCACGGCAGCAGCGCGGCGAGGCCGCGACCGTAGTCGGCGGCCGCGTGGAGCAGGAAGCGGGTGTACGCGGTCGTCACCGGACCGGCGATCGCGCCGAAGAGGTCCGCATCGAAGTCGGCGGCCAGCTCGCGGTGCAGCGACAGCTCGTCGTGCCAGGTCGAGTGGGCGAGGTCGACCAGGTCCGGCAGGTGCTGTTGCGGCGCCTGCCAGGCCAGCCGGGCGAAGACCCGCACGTAGTCGAGCAGGAACAGGTAGTCCTGCTCGAGCCAGGCGCGGAACACCGCCGGGTCCAGGTCGCCCCGGGCGATGCCGGCGACGGTGGGGTGCGCCAACTGCTCGTCGATCGCGGCCTCGCCCCTTGCGGTCAGCCGGCTCGACAGCGTCGCCACGCCGCCATGGTCCCGCACCGCGCGCCGGGTCCCGGAGCCGGCCCAGACCGGGTGCTCAGACCACCCGGGGTCGCCGGGTCGCCTCACCGGCCGAGGATCCGGACGGGCGAGCCCGCCCGCCAGGCCTCGATGTCCTCGACCGCATCGGTGAAGAAGAGCCGGTACGTGTCCGTCGCGACGTAGCCGAGGTGCGGCGACAGCACGGTCCTGGGCGCCCGGCGCAGCGGGTGGTCGTCCGGCAACGGCTCCACGTCGTACACGTCCAGCCCGGCGCCGGCGATCCCACCGGAGTGCAGCGCGGCCAGCAGCGCCGCCTCGTCGACGATCGGCCCGCGCGAGGTGTTGACCAGATACGACTCCGGGCCGAGCAGCTCGAGCTCGCGGGCGCCGATCAGCCCCCGGGTCCCGTCGGAGAGCCGGAGGTGGATGGTCGCAATGTCGGCGCGGCTTAGCAGGTCGTCGCGCGACGACGGCTCGACGCCGAGCTCTCGGGCCCGGCCCGGGTCGAGGTGCTCGCTCCAGCCGAGCACGCGCATGCCGAACGCGCGTCCGTACCCTGCCACCCGGCTGCCGAGCCGGCCGAGCCCGAGCACGCCGAGGGTGCGCCCCGACAGCTCCGGACCGATCGTGTGCTGCCAGCCGCCGCTGCGGACCGCGGCGTCCTCGGCGCACAGCCGGCGGGTCACCGCGAGCACCAGCGCCCAGGTCAGCTCGGCGGGCGCCTCCGCCCGGCTGCGCGTCCCGCAGACGGTCACCCCGTGCTCGCGGGCCGCCGCCACGTCGATCGCCGCGTTCTCGGCCCCGGTGGTGACCAGCAGGCGGAGGTCGGGCAGCCGCTCGAGCAGCTCCCGGCCGAACGGGGTGCGCTCCCGCATTGCCACCACGACATGGGAGCCGGCCAGCGCCTCGACGAGGTCGTCGCCGAGGACGTGGTCGTCGAGCGCGTCGACGGTTACCTCGTCACCGAGCCGCTCCCACGGCCCGAGGCCGAGAGCGACCCGCTGGTAGTCGTCGAGGACGGTGACCTTCATGCGGTCACCGCGCCAGCAACGGAAGCAGGAAGTCGCGGAGAGCGCCGGCGAGCTGCTCGGGCGCCTCCTCCGCCATGTGGTGGCCGCAGTCGATCTCGCCGCCCCGCACGTCGTCCGCCCACGCGCGCCACACCCCGAGCACGTCGCCGTACAGCTCCGGCAGGTCGTCGCGGCGGGACCAGAGGACCAGCGTCGGGCAGCCGATCCGCCGCCCCGCCGCGCGGTCCGCGTCGTCGGCGGCGCGGTCCGGACCGAGCCCGGCCCGGTAGTCCTCGCACATTGCGTGCACCACCGCCGGGTCGTGGACCGCGGCGCGGAAGTCCGCATACGCCTGCGCGCCCATCGCCTCCGGGTCCCCGCGGTACCAGGCGTCCGGATCGGCGTTGATCACGCGCTCGGCGGGCTTCTGGGTCTGGCCGAGGAAGAACCAGTGCCACCACGCAGCGGCGAAGCGGGCGTCGGCGCGGGCGAGCGCCTCGCCGATCGGGACGCAGTCGAGGACACCGAGCGCGGTGACCGACGCCGGGTGGTCCAGGGCGGTCCGGTACGCCACGTACGAGCCGCGGTCGTGGCCGACGACGGCGAAGCGATCGTGCCCGAGCTCGCGCATCAGCGTGACGGCGTCCCCAGCCATCGCCCGCTTGGAGTACGGCGAGTGGTCCGCGGTCGTCGGCGGCCCGTACGACTGGCCGTACCCGCGCAGGTCCGGGCAGACGACGGTGAGGTGGGGGGCCAGCATCGGCGCGACCTGGTGCCACGTCGCCGACGTGCGGGGATGTCCGTGCAGGAGCAGGACCGGCGGCCCGGAGCCGCCGTGCCGGACCCGGAGAACCGCCTCGCCGACATCGACCCGCTCCAGCGCGAACCCCTCGAACACGCGCCAACCCTAGGAGAGCCGTCGACCGCGGTGCGCCGCTAGGGGCGGTGCGCCCGCTCCGACGGCAGGCAGCCTCCCGGACGGGAGTGTGAGCATCCCGCCCGGCGGGCACCTGACGGCAATGATTTCGTTCGACATCGTGGCCGAGGCGGAGCAGAGCGCCGACTTCCGCCGAGTGCTGTGGACCGGGAAGCACACCCAGCTCGTGATCATGACCATTCCGCCGGACGAGGAGATCGGCGAGGAGGTCCACGAGGACAACGACCAGGTCCTGAGCTTCGTCAGCGGCGTCGGCGAGGCCCGGGTTGCCGGCAGCAGGCGGAAGATCGCCCCCGGCGACCTCGTCGTCGTGCCGGCGGGCACCAAGCACAACTTCGTCAACACAGGCCCCAACCCGCTGGTCCTCTACACCGTGTACGGCCCGCCCGAGCACCCCGGCACGACCGTCCACCACACCAGGGAGGAGGCCGAGGCGGCGGAGGCGGCCGGCGACGACGAGCCGCCGCGGTCGTAGACGGCTACGCCTCCGCGAGCAGCTCCTCGCGGAGCCGGGCGAGGGTGCGGGCGAGCAGCCGGGAAACGTGCATCTGGGAGATGCCGAGCTCGGCAGCGATCTGCGACTGCGTCTGGTTCCCGTAGAAGCGCATCTGCAGGATCCGTCGCTCTCGCTCGGGCAGCTTGGCAAGGGCGGGTGTCAGCGACTCGTGCATCTCCACGTCGGCCAGGCCCGGTTCGTCCGCCGCCATTGCGTCGCCGAGCGTGAGGTCCTCGGTGGTGGGGGCATCGAGCGAGTGCGCTGTGTGCGCCGCCGAGCACTCCAGCGCCTCGAGCACCTGCTCCTCCGGCTCCCCGACCCGGACGGAGAGCTCCGCCACGCTCGGCGCCCGACCCAGCTCGACGGTCAGCTCGCTCGCCGCC
>Ga0126307_10004019_pt1 | contig 10151 bp, 11 predicted proteins | sample Plot28_FD_89955 | JGI IMG/M metagenome (GOLD analysis project Ga0126307, IMG submission 89955) | Serpentine soil microbial communities from UC McLaughlin Reserve, CA, USA - Plot28 | ecosystem: Environmental > Terrestrial > Soil > Grasslands | place: USA: UC McLaughlin Reserve, Lake County...
CCTCTCGGCTATGAGGTCCTCTATGGTGCTTTCTAAGTCGGGGAAGCCTCGACGGACATTGGCTGCCTCCTGCTTGGCATCCTCGACGCGATCGGGGGCAAAGAGCTCTGCTGCGGCGTCGAGATTGCCGGTATGGTTCCAGAGCTCTGCTTGCTCCCGGCGCACTAGGGCCTTGTTCTCTTCTACTGACATGTTCCTCCTTCTCGTATCCGCTTAGAACCCTAGCGGGTCAAACCCTTCTCACCGATGACTATGATGCCAGCTACCGCAGCGCGGCGCATACCCTCTCAACAGGCGAACTTCGCAGAATTCATCTTAGGCGTAGTTGGGCCGGTCCAAGGCGTTCTAGGTAGCCCTAAACAGGGACCGGCCCACCGCCGGGTATTATCGGTTTCTTATGTACGTTAGTCGTTGGACCTCCGATACTCTACATAAGAAAACTCGCCGCATAGGACCGGCCCGGAGAGGCTTCTCGAGGCGCCGAACGATGTTGCCCAGCACCCACTCGTAGTGCGCCTCCAGGCCGGCCGCCGCGGCTGCGAGTAGGTCCAAGTCGGTATCCGTCATGGCGAGCACCGTCTCGCCGGCGAGGCCCGGCGGTAGCTTCTGGAGGGCGTCCATACGCTGCCGGAGCGCCCTCTCTTCTCTTACGCCCAACTGTCCTTTACCTCTACGTCGACCTCGATTTTCACTTTGGGCTCGTCTGCGTTGAGTATCTCGTCTGCGGCTTCGAGCATGGAGGCCTCGACGACGCCCGCCACGGCCTCGGCCTCTCCCTCGGCGCACTCAACGAGGAGTTCGTCGTGGATCGAGGCCACGATAAACGCGTCGTGGAAGGCCCTAAGACGCCCGTAGACGAGCGTCATAGCACGTTTGAGTACGTCCGCCGCGGTCCCCTGTATAGGGGCGTTAATGGCCTCGTTGCGGTTGGTGATTTCACCGCGTAGCCGCCCCGTCATCGTGTGCTGGTTGACGCTGCCCGTTTCGGCGAGCTCGCCCAGCGTGTCGTCGTGGTACGCCCGAATTTTCGGGTAGAGATCATAGAACGCCTCTACGTACTCCTCGGCGTCGTCTACGGTCATGTTCTCGATACCTAGTTTGGTGAAGGCGTAGAACGGTAGCCCGCGGGCGCTTAGGCCATAGTTCATACCGAGCACGATAGCCTTGGCTAGGTTGCGCTGTTCTTTCGTTACCGCCTCGGGCTCGACGTCCAACATGTGCGCAGCCGTGGCACGATAAACGTCGTCGCTCGGTTTGTCGTCTCCGGGCCGGCCGTAAAGCTCTAGTAGCCGCCCCTCGTTCAGCCTCTTGGCGAGAACCCGAACCTCGATCTGCGAATAGTCAGCGTCTACGAACACGCGTCCTTCGGGGGCGACGAAGAACTTGCGGTGGCTTTTCGGTAGGTTCTGGGCGTTAGGCGCCGCGTCACGTTCGCCGCTGGCCGCGCGGCCCGTAGACGTGCCTATCTGCCGCCACGCCGGGTAAACCCTGCCATCATCGTAGGCTTTCTGGAACCACCCCTTACCGTAAGTCGAGACAAGTTTCTTTAGCTTACGATGCTTAAGCAGGTGCTCAAAGAACGGATGGTAGTTCTTGTAACGAAGAAGCGTGCCCGTCTCCGTGCTGGATAGATCAAAGCCCAGGATCTCGTAGGCGATCTCTGCTACTTGTTGGTTAGAGCCAAAGTTCCAAGGCGGCGCCGGCGCCGGCGGCTTCTCGGGTGCGAGCTTTAGTACGCGCGCCTTGATGCGGTCGCGTTCTTTGCCCTTCGCCTTGCGGTAGGCGAGAAGCGCGGAGACGATCTCGTGGTCCGCGTATGGAGCGAGGTCCTTGGCGGTCGTTCCGATCACGTTTGCGAGCCTAGCGGAGCTGGCGTGCAGCATCGCGAGACAGTCGGCGCCCTGTAGCGCCCAGGTTTGCTCTACGGGCTCGCGCTCTAACATCCAAGGCGCGTCAAGCATGTGCTTCTCGAGGTCCCGCAGTTCGGCCTCGACCTCCTCGGCGCGCGCGTCCCAGGAATCTTTATCGATCGGCATGCCGACGTACTTCATTAGCGCAAACGCCGGTAGCGCCTCGCACTCGATCTTGGCTACGCGTTCTTGACGCGTAGCCTTGATCACATCCGACAGCGTTTCGTAGAGCGGTGGCAAGACCTTAACGTCCATAGCGGCGTAGTCGAGTTGACGCTTGGGCAGCGGGTCTACCGTCCAGTCGGCTTTTTGCATCTCTTTGTCGAGGGGGGTGTCGAGCTCGCTTTCGGCGAGATCACCCAACCCCACACGCGTGCGCATGTTGCCCATCATGGCCAACCGTGCCAGAAGTAGCCTATCGACTATATTGTTTAGGGCGATGCCGAAGTGGTGGTAGACGAAGCGCCACTCGAAGTCGCCGCCGTGGGCGAGGACTGTTAGGTCGTCTCGGGCGAGGGCCTCAAAGAGTGGGCGGCCATTCCGACGAAAGAGGTCGACGACGAAGATCTTCTCGCCGTCCGAAACCTGTACGAGCCGGATCAAGTCGTGGCGGGGATTCAACCCCGTCGTCTCGAGATCGAGTGCGACGACGTCCGCGTTCTCGATCATGCGAACCGCGCGTTCGCAGAGGGCGTCTGCCTTGGCGTTACTCGTCTTCTGAGTACTCGTAATCAACTGTTTCTCCTAGACCCTCAAAAAGGGTTGACACGGTTGACACGTCGCCATGTCCGTTCGAACCCGGCGTACCTATCGCGTTTTCGGTGTGAACCGCTACTGTTGACGCTCCGGTTGACGTGTCAACCCCTTTGTCACGCACCTCGGTTGACACCGTATTTGGCTTATCTGTGGGCTTTTCGTCCTCCGTGTCAGCGGTGTAAGCGGTGTCAACCGTGTCAACCGTGTCAACCCTTTTTTCGTGCTTCCCCGTCCACCACATCTCGACCTCGTCGGGCGTCGGGAAACCTTCGAGGATTTCGTTAGCCTCCCACCACGACGGGTTGGCGTCTTTGACGAGCCTCAACCCACCTTGTTCAATCTCGCGCAAAAGCCCAACCGACTGTACGAGAAACGCCTTCTGCTTGCGCACCGTCTCGTAGGAGCAGCCGGCCTCTTCGCCTATCTTCCTGTAGGAGAACCCCGCGTCCCTGAGCGCTGCCCGTTTTTCGCCCTTCTCGAGTTCGTAGACGGCGTTCAGGATGTCGCGGTGCGTGTCGCTCAGCTCCACAACGCTCCTCTTACACGCGGCGGAGAATACCTCGTACGCCGCGCGGTAGTCCTCGCTACTCGCCACAACGCCCACCTCACCGTTCTCCAACGTGATCGTCTCCCGATTACGCTGCTCCAACCACGCGTGGGTGAGCATCAAGCTCAAGAAGTTTCGCCAAAGCCGCGCGCCGTGCGAGATCTTGTTCGTCTCGAGTCTAAACTTCTCGTGGTGGACGGAGATCCCCACGCGGCGGATTTCGGTGAGCTTGTTTAGCGCGGCCTTCCAAAGCGCCAGCGTCCCCGCGTGGTCTTCGGCGGCGCGGCTCAAAAGCAACGACTCGGAGACCTTCGCCGAGTGTCTCGGGACCCGATCCTCGAACTCTTCGAGCTCGATCACCAACATCCTCGATTGGAGCTGATTATCCAGCTTGTTGCGCACCGTCGGGATGGTGACCGTAAGCGGCCCCTCGATGGTCAGCCCCCTGAAAGCGTTGGCGCCCTCGGCGTTTGTGTCGACCGTCTTGTGAACCGCCTTCGCCTTCGACAGCAGCGGACGCAGCGTCTCGACAAGCGCGTCCGTCGCCTCGGCCTCGTTCGGGTACACCCACGTGTGCTTGAACTGGTCGGGGTTGGCGTCTGCCTCGTAGAAAAACGACTTCGCCGAGGCGCTCTCGAACTCGTAGATGAACGCGCGCGGCATGCCGGACGCAACCGCATCTGAGACGTAGTTCTTGCCTCGCCCCGCTTCGCCGATAAGCATAACGTTCGTCCCTAAGGGCGTTCCGCCAGAGAGGGGTTCAAGCTGCGCGCTCAGGGCGCCCAACGCGACTACCTTCATCTGGGCACGGTCGCCATAAACGTCATAATCTTGGCCATTTTCTCGATGTAACGGTTCAAGACGTTCGGTGCCTCGATTAGGGCTTCTGCTTCGTGGTCGTCGACGTCGTCATCGTCCTCGCGTGAGGGGGCGTTTTCTTCTTTGGCCTTCGCGGCCCTGATCTTGAACTCCTCGTCGACGTGCGTCGCCAGGTCGTTTAAGGCGCGGCGAAACTCCAGCTCGGTGAGGGTGAAGTCGTCCGAATATAGCTCGTAGGCTTCCCGCACGAACGTGGTGCGGCTCTTGGGGCTGTTGAGATCAACCTTGCCCACGACCGTCTGCTCGCCCGACGTCGCAGCGAGGTCGCCCTTGGACCCCGCGCTCGGCGTAAACTCGAAGACTAACCCTGCGGTTTCGTACTCTATCGTGTACTTGTCGCTCACCTCAACCGCCCCTTCGCGCGGCGTGCGCGTCCTAAGTGAACGATGGGATCGCACTCGGCGCGGAATTGGCGCCACTCGCGAACCCCGCGGCAGTGCGCGTGCTCGCAGCGAAAGAACAACGCGCCGTCTGAGTACTGGCCGACGCGGGTGCCTGACTCGTCGCCGTCCGTGTGCTCTTCGGCCCACGGGCACCTTATGTTGTAGACCCGCTCGGCCGTGCCGTCGGAGCGCTCGGCAAAGATCGCTACGTTCGCCTTTTCGATGTAGTCGATCAGGTCCAAGACCCGACGAGGGCCTTCGTACGGCGTGCGGTTGCGGTCCACGTGGGGGGACTCCTCGGCCACGATTTGGGCGAGCTCTTCGTCTCGGTTGGCGATGGTCTTGCCAGCTTCGCTAAGGGCGAGCCCAGTGACGGTGAAATACCTCCCTCTGGGGTAAACCTCGAGGCCGGGCTTTACGTGCGCCCGCGTGATCGACGGGGCCCTCACCCAAACCTTGACGCCCGTGCGGGACGGCGAAACCTCATCGTAAGAGTCGAGGCGCTCGATTACCTGCGTCGCCCAAGGCGTGAGCTCGCCGGATTCTGGGTCGAGGCACTTGTCGAGGTCGACGCCGACGAGGTCTTCTTCGGTCTGTATGACCCGACCCACCCCGGCGAACGACCATTCGTTCTCGAGCCACGCGATGTAGGCGTCTTCGTAGGAGCGCCACGTGTTCGGGTCCGTGGAGGAAGCTGCGTAGACCGCGCCGCTCAGCGTGGCGACGAGCGGCACCTTGTCTTCGTCGCAGCAGACCCACGAGGCGGGGTCGGCCTTGAGCTCTTCGGGAACGTTCTCCGGATGGTGTGCGAATCTGGTGGGTGTGTAGGTGTCTGTCATAAGTTATCTTTCTCGTAAGTAGCGACGAGGGGCCGAAGATCCGACCCCTCGTACCCAAAAGGACCTAGAGCGGCGCTGGCTCTTCGTCGCCCATGGGCAGGGCTTCGAAGTCCTCGTCGGGATCCCGGTAGGGCCCGAAGGTGCCGGGCATCAAGAAGTTGTTCTTCTTGTTCTCGTCCTTCTTGCCGACCCGGACGCCTACGCGCGCGACGACGTCGAGCTCGTCGAGCATCTTCACCGACTTCTTGATGAACCGCTCGTACTCGCGCTCGCTCAGGTCCTCGTCCTCGAGAAACTCGTCGAGTTTGGGAGCGACCATGCCCAGCAGCTGGTAGAGCGGTCCGCCGTAGGCGATGTACTCTTCCTTGGTCTCGTTGTCCTTACCGAACGAGAACCACGTCTTGAACGTGGTGCCCCGATACTCGTTGTTCTCTTCGCCCTCGGCGACGTTAACCACCAGCTCTACCTGGCGGCCGAACTGGCCGTGAACGATCTTCGGGTCCGTGAGCATTGCCCGGATGTGGGTGTCCTCCGGGATGATCTGCCTTTTGCGCAGCCTTGACGACATCGTTGTTTCGCCTTTCGTGTAGGATTCGCTAACGCGTTTTCGGTTTGTGGTTTACGTGGTTCGCGAGGTACGGTTTGGGTCCGACTACTTCCTCTGCCATCGGTCGGCCCTTCGATGGCTACAGCGTCTTAAGAATTGACGCGAGTGTTATGATGATGAGTGAGGGCAAACACCGCCTTCCTATTCACAGAGCCTCCCGATTCGCCTCGTCAAAAGTGACTCGGGGGCTCTTCCGTTACCGTCAGAGACAAGTTTAACATACAAACACGGACAACGCAACCTCTATCGCCGTCTTTGTCCGTCTTTATATAATCTTGTAGACAAACACGTACCTACCCGGTATAATGAACCCAGAACTACTAAAGACATTGTATGGAAGGAGTGTTACTTGATGCAAGACACGCTAGCGAGGAAGCTGCGGGTGTTACGGGCGGAGCGTGGGCTGACGTTGCGGGAGGCCGCGCAGCGGACGGGCGTTGATAAGGACACGCTGAGCAAGATCGAGCGTGGTCTCAGGCATCCCTACGATGTGACGCTCAGCAAGCTCGCGAAGGGCTACGGTGTGCCGGTTGAGGAACTACTAGAGGAGCCGGTCCCTTTAGGTGAAGCCCCGACGGAGGCGGGGCCTTCCCTGCTGGAGAAGGCCTTGGACGCGGCGCGCCGGGACGACGCGAAGGACGCGCGGGCGATAAACAGGCTGGTCGCCAGCGAAGGGGTGTTGGAAGCCACCGGGGTCAGCGGGTACGCGGAAGACGCGTTCAGGGCCGACCTGCGGGCGCGTGGCTTCCCCGATGAATACTTCGAGGATTTCCTCTGGCGGCTCGTGGTCATGGCCAGCCGGACGACCCGTCGGGGGGAAGAGGCCGATGTCCTTAGAGGAAGGTCCGACGAATACGACGAGACCCTGATCCCTCGGAGCCCCCTCACGCCCGAGGTGTTCCGTGGCGTGCTCGAGGCCCTCCTAGAGCACGAGCACCAGATGGAGGATCTGAGCATGACCATGCAGGACGGCTACGTCGAGGTCGGCCTGAAAGCTCGAGAGAACGTGTGATCCCTCCGGCGGGAGGTCGAGGAACTCACCTGGACCGGCCTCGCGCAAGCCCCGAAGGCCCTCACGGGTGATGTGGGGGTAGTAGGTACGTCGGGATCCACCCAACGAGAGGATATTCTTTTGGCCACGACCTCACCAAGTGAAGCAAGGCTAGTGAAAGGAGCGTGATGGAGACGGCAGACGCCGAGCTCGACCGGCTCATCTCAAAGAGGGCGTCACAGGATAGGCAACCGGATCCCGACGAGCTCGAGCCCTTCTACATGGAGAGCGTGCGCCGGTACAACGCCCGCAGGGAAGGGGAGATGAGGGTTTCATGGCGTGAACACCACCAAGTGCAGGCCGCGCGTCTGAGGGCTGTCCTGGAGGAGCTGATAGCAGGCCACGAGAAGCAAGCGGAGAAGTACAGAGAACAACCGGAAGGATCACCATGACCCAGGAGCACTATAAGCGGAATGCGGAGAGTCCCGTTGGCGAACGTCGGGGGGCTCAGGGGGGAGGGGTAAGCTATGAGCATCTGTAGCGGTATTAGGGCCGATGGTGGACGCTGCAAGGCACAAGCTATGCACAACTCGGAGTGGTGCATCAACCACGACCCGGAGCAGGCGGAGGTTCGCCGCCGCCGTGCCTCTAAGGGTGGCAAGCGCGGAGGTAGGGGCCGTCCTATCGCAGAGCTCGCCAGCCTAAGAGACGAGAACGCCGAGATACGCCGCAGGCTGCTCGAGGGCGAATTGCTACCAAACGTTGCAGCCGTCGCCGTCCAGAGCATAAACACAGATATCCGAGCCGTGGGCGCAGCTATGAAGGTCCGCGAACAAGAGGAGCTTGTAGAGCGGTTGACGGCATTGGAGGAAGGCCTGGAACAGAACAAGGGAGGTAGTAGCAGATGGGGAGCCTAGACAAGCGCATAGAGTGCCTCGAGCAGCGTATTTGGCTGCCCGAAAAGGACAAAGCCGCAGCCCTCCAGACGGCTCTCATACGTGACATCTTGGACGAGTTTGCAAGCCTGAAGGCAAGCCGTGCCGTGCACTACCGAGGCGGCAAGCGCATAGAGCCTGAAGACATACCCGGAAAGGTTCTAGGGCCCGGCTACACCACGAAGGATGTATGGGAGCTTGCCAGAAGGCGCGTCTTTGAGCGAGGTAGAGGCTGATGTCGCTTAGAGGCTGGATAAAGCGCCTGGAGCGCCGGGCACACGAAAACCTGGAGAGCTTCGAGCTCCTCGACGGCAGCATCTACTACTACGACCGCCTGGAAACCTATAGGGAACTGTTCCTGCACGCCTGTGACTTGCAACTGGGGAAGGGCGAGTGGCCAGAACCACCGGAGGTCTATCGCAAGATGTGTGAGGCCAGGGACGTGGCTGAGGTACTAGAGAGGTTCAAGCCCGAAGACCCCGAGCGCGCATTCGTGAACCTGGCCGAACTCTACGACACGGACGTACTAGTTAACGAGCGGCGCCTGGTGCCTCTATACCATGCACCGGTAGAGGACCTCTCCGAGTAGCCCGCGAGCGTCGAAGCTGAAGAAGGAGACAATAGCTGGTGAGGAGCTTAGAGAGGAGGCTGGAGAACCTCGAGCGGCTCCTAGAGGGGCGTGTCGAGGACAGGGTCGCCCTGTGCCCTAAGCCGTGCAAGGGGCCCATCACCATGAGCCAGAGGCAGCTCATGCTGGACGGCAGCGTGGAGGTCCCGCTTCCCTATCGCACTACAAGAGCATGGCTTTTTCCGCGTACCTGTTCTACGCAGGAGCCAAATACGAGCGCAACGGGAGGATCGTGGACACCTTTGACAACGTGTGGGCGGCCGCGCCAATTCTGGAGGAAGGTATTGAGTTCGTCAAGCCAGGTAGCGAGCCGGCCCGCGGATCTATTCACACCATATAGGCTACCTATGGCAGACCCCGAAGCCGGGGTAGCCGGGCATTCCATCCTCGCAGCGTACCGGGCTTCGAGGCAAGACGCGCCCAATTCCACCGCAAATCGCCGGTTTCTAGGACCCTGTCCACCGGCTCTCGAGAGCCGAGCCTGTTTGCACGTTCCCGTAAACGGCGGTGGCGAATCCCCGGAAGCGTCGTCGAACGGGCGTGCACCGCCCTCCGAGCGGTCCCGACCGTGTGTGACTAAGGAAGCCGTACTGTGTAACTAAGGAAGCCCGGCCCCGCGGGCGTGCCGCCTATACTGTGTAACTAAGGAAGAAACGGTGGTCGCTCCGCGCGCCCCGCGCCCGCCGTCGGGAACCACCGAACCCCCGGCTTCACATCCCTGACACACTCTCTACTTCTACCACAGCTTCACCAAGACGCGGGGACTCCCGAAACCGTGAATAAGCGGTCAAACAGGTATCATCGGTCACGAACCTGCCGCCTTTGGGATCGTTTGGCGCCCGATTTGCGGTCCTTTCCGCGCTGTTTCTCCCGGGCCGCCGCCCCGCCAACCTTCACCCCGAACCACAGGGTTCGACGATCATGCTACTGTGTAACTAAGGAAGAATCGAGCGTCCGTGCGGCCCGCCGAAGTGCCGTCCGAGGACGGCACGGCTTTTCCTTAGTTACACAGTAGACGGTCCCAGGCGGGTGCCGTGTAACTAAGGAAGAGATGGTGTGTCTGCGGGGAAGAATACTGTGTAACTAAGGAAATTATACCGTGTAACTAAGGAAATTCTCGCCACGATTTACCTGCAAAAGCGAGGTTTTTAGAAATCGCGGCCCCTTCCCTGTTAGACAACTGTTTGTTTATGGTGTTTTGTTCTTACAACAGGGAAAATACTTTGGAAAGCCTATTCGGGAGGCTCCGGGGAGGGTGAGTAGGGTTCTGAGCGGTCGCAGGGAACAGTCCAGGGGCATCGTGCCCGTGGAGGGGAACTTCGAGGAGCACCCCTACTTCCGGGTCGGCGACAGGAACGCCGGGACCGGAATCATGCAGTTCGAGAACCAGCTACGCACCAAGGACGGCAACGTGATGCACCAGTCCTGGGTGGTCAGGGCGGCGCACGGGAGGGGTCTGCCGGGGCGCTACGACCAGGACGTGTACGTGGCCCTCATGCAGCTCATCGACGCGAAGGGGCTCCCAGAAGACGGCTGGGTGAGCTTCTCGGTGTACGAGCTTGTGGAGCTTATGGGCAAGCGACACTCGGGCAGGGAGTACGGCCAGGTCAGGGAATCGTTGCAGAGGCTCGCCACGACCTCCATCGAGAGCAAGAATGCCTTCTACCACAAGGGCC
>Ga0126307_10004020_pt1 | contig 10149 bp, 10 predicted proteins | sample Plot28_FD_89955 | JGI IMG/M metagenome (GOLD analysis project Ga0126307, IMG submission 89955) | Serpentine soil microbial communities from UC McLaughlin Reserve, CA, USA - Plot28 | ecosystem: Environmental > Terrestrial > Soil > Grasslands | place: USA: UC McLaughlin Reserve, Lake County...
CCGCCGCGGTGCGCCGCGACCTGAGCGGCTTCCGCAGCCCGGCCGGCGAGTGGCGCGACGTCTACCGGACCGCCGAGCTGTTGTTGGCGGAGCGGGTCTAGCCGCATCCGAGTCTTGGCAGTATCCCCTGCGCTGAGCATCCGGCGCTCGAGCCGGAGGTCAAGCGCCTACGACCCGCTCGAACACGGAGGTGCTGTGCAATGGCCGAGAGGAAAGCTACAAGCAAGGGCAAAGCGGCCCAGAAGTTCACAGACGAGGAACGAGCTGCGATGAAGGAGCGCGCCCGAGAGCTGAAGGCGGAAGCGCGCGCGAGCAAGAGCAAAGCTGACGGGGAGCGGGAGGTGCTCGCGAAGATCGCCGAGATGCCGGGACCAGATCGGGCCCTGGCGAAGCGCGTTCATGCGATCGTCACGGACAGCGCGCCCGCCCTCTCGCCGAAAACCTGGTACGGAATGCCCGCATATGCGAAGGACGGCAAGGTCGTCTGCTTCTTTCAAAGCGCGGACAAGTTCAAGTCGAGGTACGCGACCTTCGGATTCAGCGACGAGGCGAACCTCGACGACGGCACCATGTGGCCCACTTCGTTCGCGCTGACGAAGTTGACCGCCGCCGAAGAAGCACGAATCGGCGCGCTCGTCAAGAAGGCGGTGAGCTGAGCAAGCCAGCATTGAATTTCCCTGTGGCCGTGCCCGTTTCTCCCGTCGTTGCGGCGGGGCTTGCTGCGGCAGCGATCGCGGCCACAGTGGTCGAAGCCCCAGGACTGAGCGTCCTTTTGGCGCTCGTTACGGTTCCGGTCGCGCTGTACGGGGCGTTGGTGGCACCACGGCTTGCCGTTCCGTTCGCGCTCGCCGCCGCTGTCGTCGGAGTCGGCGTCTTCGTCTACTGGATCTACGCCTTGATCTGGGCGCTCTCGAGAGGAGGTTAGGTAGGTCCAGGATCTGCCGGACCCTGGTCGCGGGCGAGCTCGCGCTCCCGGCGGCGAACACGCAAGAGCGGACGGGCAGGGCCGGGCCTCAGCGGTGCGTCCCGCGGGCTGACCCACGCCTGCGCGCGTGTTGGCGAGTGTCCGGTGACCAAATCTCACGCGAGTCGCCGCATCTCGATGAACTCCCACTCGCGACCGTTCGTCCGGTGGTTGAAGAGACGAACGGTGACGAAGCCCGCACGCTCGTACACGGTGATCGCGCGGCGGTTGAAACGTGCGACCGAAAGCGTGAACCGTTCTGGCGCAAAGCGGCGACGGGCGTAGTCGAGGCCCGCCTCGAGGAAGCTCCTGCCGAAGCCCCGCCCCGTCCAAGCGGGATGCAGACCGAGCCCGATCTCGATGCAAGTGCCGTGCGGGCGCTTGTACTGGTAGAACCCAATCAGGGTTCCCCCCTCGCTGTCCACTGCCACGTATTCGCCTGCCCGCTCCCGTGGGTCGAGTAGCTCGGCCAGATCGTCAGCGTCGGACGTCCAGTCGTAGAACGAGTACTCGTCTGGGTATCGCCACGCAGCTATCGCCTCCGCGTCCGCCTGACTCATCGACCTGAAGCGGAACTCGGCGGGCCCCTCGCTGCCTCCTGAGTCGACGGCCGTCACGTTCGCGCGATGATGGCCGTGACGGCGGCAGAAGCACCATCAGCTGGGCCAGCGCTGCTCTTATGTATAGACCGGAACGACTGCCAACTCGTCAGACATGCGCCTCACGCCGGAGATCGTCGCAGGGATGCAACAGCTCGCCCTCGAGCAGCGGCGGCTGCTCGGCCCACGTGCGCCGTGGCACGTCGGCGACGTCGCGTGGGGGCTGCGCCAGCACGAGGAGCGCGAGCCGGAGTGGACCTTTCGGCTCTGGCGCGACGGCGCCGATCGCGTCGTCGCCTGGTCCTGGCTGAAGGGCGACCGCGGCCTGCTCGAGTACGACCTCCATCTCGAGCACCGGCACTTGCTCGACGAGATCCTCGACGAGCCGGACGCGAACGAAGCAGTCGCGTTGGAGGACGACGAGGAGGCGCGCGCCGTCCTCGCTCGCCACGGGTTTACGAAGCCGGGCCGGGCGATCCACTTCAACCACCGCGAGGTACCGGACGCGCCGACCCCGCCGCCGTTGCCGGAGGGCTTCCGGTACCGCACGGTCGAGCCGGAGGACGTCGCCGAGCGCGTCGCGATCCACCGCGACGTCTGGGAGCCGTCACGCGTCACCGAGTCGAGCTACCGCAACGTCATGGCCGAGTGGCCGTACCGCGGCTCGCTCGACTGCGTTGTCGAGGCGCCGGACGGACGCTTCGCCTCATATGTGCTGGTCTGGCCCGACGACAAGAACGGCGCCGGGCTGTTCGAGCCCGTCGGGACGCGCTCGGAGTTCCGCCGCCGCGGCCTCGGTGCCGCCGTCTGCACCTTCGGGCTCCAGCGTCTGCACGAGGAGGGCATGCGGCGCGCCGTCGTCGGCTGCGACACCGACTCCGCCTGCGCGCTCTACGAGTCGGTCGGTTTTCGCCGCAGCTGGACGATCGTCTCCTACGGACGTTGAACCGCCCCCCATGGCACGAGTCCTTGGCCGCCGGACACCTCGATGGTGGAGAGGACGGTGCGCTCGAGACCCTGGAGAGTGCTTGCGCGGTCGCCGTCTCGCGCCGCGCCTCTCGGTACAGGCCGCGTTCTCGAGCGCGACGGCCGCGTGGCCGCCAGCACCTCGCGCAGCAGCGGCACGGCCGTTGCGACCGCCTGTCCCGTCAGCAGCGGCTCCCTCTTTCGGGTGACACTGACACTGCTTGACAACACGGGTTCGGTCCCCTTGGATGGCGCTTACGAGTGGCGACGACGGCTGAGAGCACGGCACCTGCGGTGACGACCGGCCCAGTCGTACGACTCGACGGCGTCCACAAGAGCTTCGGCGACAACGAAGTCCTGCGCGGGATCGACCTCGAAGTGCGTCAGGGCGAGGTGCTGACGATCATCGGCCCGAGCGGCAGCGGCAAGAGCACGCTCCTGCGCTGCGTCAACCTGCTCGAGCCGCTCGACTCGGGGCGGATCTTCTTCGAGGGCGAGGAGATCACGCGCAGGGGCGCCGATCTCTCCGCGACCCGGCAGCGAATCGGGATGGTGTTCCAGCAGTTCAACCTGTTCCCGCACCTGACCGTGATGAACAACCTCACGCTCGCCGCCCGCCGGATCCGGCACCAGCGGCGCGCCGAGGCGGAAGCGCGCGCCCGTGTGCTGCTCGAGGAGGTCGGCCTCGTCGAGAAGGCGGAGCAGTACCCGCACCAGCTGTCGGGCGGTCAGCAGCAGCGGGTCGCGATCGCCCGCGCGCTGATGATGAACCCGCACGTGATGCTCTTCGACGAGGTCACGTCGGCGCTCGATCCCGAGCTTGTCGGCGAGGTGCTGATCGTGATGCGGGATCTCGCGCGGGACGGAATGACGATGCTGGTCGTGACGCACGAGATGCAGTTCGCACGCGAGGTGGGCGACCGCGTCGTGTTCATGGACGAGGGGCGCATCGTCGAGCAGGGCGATCCGGCGATGGTGCTGGACAACCCACAGGCTGAGCGCACGAAGCGCTTCCTGCGGCGGTCGCTCCAGCTCGCACACTCGCTCGAGGAGTTGTCGATGGCAGAAGCAGCAACGGAGGAAGGAGAAGGGCAATGAAGAGGATCGTCCTGGCCACGATCGGGGTGGCCGCCTGCGCGGTGGTTACTGCGACGGTCGGCCTTGCACAGCCGGCCGCCACCACCGGAAGCGTGTCCGCGGAGGCGGCGGCCGCGGCGCCGCTGCCGAAGCTGCCGGCGGATATCGCCAACCGCAAGCGCCTGATCGTCGGCGTCAAGTGCGACACGCCGCCGTTCGGCTACCTCGACGTGCGCGGCAAGAACGCAGGCGTCGACGTGGAGATCGCGAGGTGGCTGGCCCGGTATGCGTTCGGCCGCGAGCAGCGGCTGACGTTCGTTTGCGCGCCGACGGCAGTCCGCGAGCCGTTGCTGACGGGCGGGCGGGTCGATCTCGTCATCTCGACGTTCACCTACACGGCCGACCGCGATACGCGGATCGACTTTTCTCGCGCCTATTACAAGGCGACCGGACGGCTGCTCGTCAAGAACAACTCGTCGATCGCGAGCCTCGGGGACATCCGGGGCAAGAAGGTGGCGACCACGAGCGGCTCGGTCTACGACCGCTGGATGAAGCGCTGCTTCACCGGCACAGAGGTCGTCGTGGTGGACAGCGTCACGAACGCCGTGCTCGCGTTCAACCAGGGCCGCGCGGATGCCGTCATGTTCGACGACACGTCACTCGCCCTGATCGCGGCGACCGACCCGAACGCGAAGCTGACGAACGACCTCTTCCTCGAGGGGCCGTACGGGATCGGGATCAGGCAGGGGAACACCCAGCTCAAGCGCTGGGTCGACTCGCGGCTCGCGATCATGAAGCAGAAGGACATCTTCCAGCAGATCATCAAGAACAACATCGCGCCGCGCTTCGTCCCGGCGTTCTCCAAGAACATCCTGCGGCCGAACAACAACTTCGGGTACCGCCCGGCGAATCTGCCGAGCGTCGACACGGTGTGCCCCTAGAGGCGACCGCGTCCGACTGAACGAGACCAAGGGGAGCGGCGGTCGGCGCGGCCGCCGCTCCCCGACCTCCACTCATGCTGCTGGCGACCTACGACCTGTGGGCGTTCGTGTCGGAAAACTGGCGCGAGCTGCTCGACGGGCTGATCAACACCCTCAAGGTGTCGATGGTGGCGATCGCCGGCTCCTTCGTGATCGGGCTCGTGCTCGGCGCGGCGCGCGCTCACCGCGTTCCGGTCGTCAGCCAATTCACGGCCGTGTACGTCGAGATCGTCCGGAACACGCCGATCCTCGTCCAGATCTTCCTCATCTTCTTCGCACTGCCGCAGGCCGGTATCCGGCTCAACGCGTTCACAGTCGCCTGGCTCTCGGTGATGCTCTGGGGCGGCGCGTTCAACAGCGAGAACTTTCGCGCCGGCTTCGAGGCGGTGCCGCACCGCTACCGCGAGGCGGGGTACGCGCTCGGCTTCAGCCCGCGCGCGACCTTTTTCAACGTAACGCTGCCGATCGGCGGGCGGATCTCGCTGCCGTCCTCGATCAACACCTACATCTCGGTGCTGAAGAACACCTCGCTGGTGTACGTGATCGGCTACGAGGAGCTGACGACGACGGCGATCAACATCGCCGCCCTGAGTCTCGAGACGCTCGAGGCGCTGACCGTGCTCGGGCTCGTCTATCTCACGCTCGTCTGGTCCCTCTCCGCCGGCATCCGGAAGCTGGAGACCAAGCTGGCGCTGCCGGAGAGACACTGATGAGTCGCCGCAGCCTCTTGCTCCGGCTCACGCTTGCCCTGTTGCCTCTGCTCGCTCTGTACGTCTTCGCGGCGTATGTGGTCGAGTGGCCGGAGTGGGCCGAGCCGATCGCGCGCTACGTCTTCACGGTCGGGCTGCCCGCCACCCTTCGGGTTTCGGCGATCGCCGTGGTCGGAGCCACCCTGCTGGGCATCGTGCTGGGCACGTTGCTGACGATCAAGTGGCGGCCTTCGCGGCTGGTGATCCGGCTCTATGTCGAGATCTTTCGCGGCCTGCCGATCCTGGTCACCGTCTTCATCGTCTACTTCGGGCTGCCCGCCATCTCGACCTCGCTCAAGTTCGACCCCCTCGCGGCGACCGCGATCGCACTCGTCCTCTGGGGCAGCGCCCAGGTCGCCGAGGCCACCCGCGGCGCGGTTCAATCGATCCCACGCGAGCAGCACGAGGCGGCTGCGGCGCTCGGGTTCGGCTGGGTCGGCGCCCACGGCTTCGTGATCCTCCCGCAGGCGCTGCGCCGGCTGCTGCCGCCGCTCGTCGGGCTCCTGGTCAACATCATCCAGAACTCGACGCTCGCGGCGGCGATCGGTGGCGTCGAGCTGCTGCAGGCCGCGAAGTCGCAGTCCGAGCGGCTGACGTTCTTCCCGCCGGCCGGAATCGGGGAGATCCACGCCTTCGAGATCTTCGCGGGCCTGATGGTGATCTTCTTCCTGATCTCGTTTCCGCTGACGCGGCTCGCGGCGTTCCTCGAGAAGCGCCTCGTTTGAGGGATTCGGCCGCCGCTAACAGGATGCTTACCTCCAGAGCGCCGGTTGCCGAGCCGGAGCGCATCCACCGAGCGACACCCCGATTGACGCTCAGGAGGATCATTCATGAAGCTCAAGACACTGATCGCGGCGCTCGCCGTCGCGGCCGTCCTGCCGGTGGCAGCCTCGGCCGAAACGGCGTCGCCTGCCGACAAGGCAAACGGCGCCCGCGCCTGTCAGGCGCTGAAGTTGTCCCTCGGCGCGGCCTTCGCGACCACGTACGGGACGAACGTCGACAAGTCGAACGCGTTCGGCAAGTGCGTGTCGCGCTGGACGCAGGAAGAGCACAAGAACAGGCTTGCGGCCGAGACGGCATGTAAGACCGAGCAGGCCGACGCCGGGTTCGCCGCCGCTCACGGCGGCAAGACGTTCGACCAGTTCTACGGCACCGGCAAAAACGGCGCAAACGCGCTGAACCGCTGTGTGCAGGACAAGACGGCGGCGACGAGGGCGGCCCAGAAGGCGGCAGTCGTCAAGGCGGCCCGCTCCTGCAAGGCCGAGCGCACGGCTCTGGGCACGGACGCCTTCAAGGCGAAGTACGGCACGAACGCGGACAAGTCGAATGCGTTCGGCAAGTGCGTGTCGAAGCTCGCTGCAGCGAAGCAGTAGGGCCTACGCACAGATCGGGCGGAGCGATGCGGTGCTCCGCCCGATCCGCCGCCCGACCGGCCGGCCACGCCGACGATCACTCGATCGAGTGAGGCGATCGCGGGAGGGCGGTACCTGATCGGGGAGAGGGGTCGCGCGTCTTCGCCGATCCCTGAACCCGGAGGGTTCTTGTTTCCTTGCGGCAGGAGCGAGGTGTGGCGGCGGTGACGCATGCGACGGCGAACGCTGACGCATGTGGCGGCGAAGCGCCGGCCCACGGGCCGGCTTCGCCGTGAGATCGGGTTCCGCTTCGGGCTGACGTAGGTGCCGCTGCGCCGGCCGAGTTGCGCCCGCTCGCCCGAGCGGCGATGCTCAGCGCGTGTCCGCGCTCGCCCCGATCCGCGCGTGACCGGGCGTGCGCACGCCCTCGAGCGCCTGCAGACGGAGCGGCTCGACCTCCTGATCGTGGGGGGCGGGATCATCGGCGCCGGCGTCGCCGAGATCGCCGCGCGGCACGGGCTGCGGGTCGCCCTGATCGAGCGTGACGACTTCGCGTCGGGCACCTCGAGCGCGTCGTCGAAGCTGATCCACGGCGGGCTGCGCTACCTGCGCCTCGGTCACTTCAGCCTCGTCCGGGAGGCGCTCGCCGAGGTGCACGCGCTTTGCCGCGACGTCGCGCCCCACCTCGTGCGGCCGCTGAACTTCCTGCTTCCTGTCTATCGCGGCGGCCCCTACGGGCGCATCCCCATCCGCGGCGCGCTCTGGTCGTACGCGGGGCTGACAGGTGCCGTCTCAGAACGGGGACCGATGATCGCGCCCGCGGCGGCCGCGCAGCTCGTCCCGCCGCTGCGGCTGGACCGCCTCGGCGCCGCCGGCCTCTACCCCGACGCCCAGACCGATGACGCGCGGCTCTGCCTCGCGAACCTGCGTGGTGCGGAGGAGGGGGGCGCGCTCCTGCTCAACCGTCTGGAGCTCGTGGGGCTCGAGCGCGGTCCCATCGCCCACGTTCGCGACACGCTCTCCGGCGCAGCCTTCGAGGTGCGGTCGCGCGCGATCGTGAACGCGGCCGGGCCTTGGCTCGACGACGTCCGGCGGCTGGAGGACGCGGGTTCAGGCACCTCCGTGACCTTGAGCCGTGGTTCCCACCTCGTGCTCGAGCCGGACGGCGACTGGGGCGCCGCGGTGACGATCCCGATCGACCGAACCCGTGTCGCCTTCGCCGTGCCGTGGGCGGGGAACCTCCTCGTCGGCACGACCGACGCGGCGTTCGAGGGCGACGCCCGCACGATCGAGCCGACGGCAGCGGAGGAGCGGCAGATCCTGGACGAAGCCGGGCTCGCGCTCGAGCTCGACCGGCTCGGCCCCGTGCGTGCCCGCTTCGCGGGAGTCCGCGTCCTGCCGGCGGGCGCAGCCTCGACCGCGCGGGCGCACCGGCAGACGATGCTTTCCTCCGGCCCGCTCGGAATGGTCTCCGTCGCGGGCGGCAAGCTGACGACGTACCGCCGCATCGCGCTCGCGGTGCTGCACCGGCTCCGGCCCGACCTCGAGCTGCACCGGATCGACCGGCGCCCGCGCCCGCTGCCCGGCGCAGCCGATCCCGACGTCGCCGCCGATGCGCTCCGTCGCCGGCATCCCGAGCTCGAGCCGACGCTCGCCGTGCACCTCGCCGGCACGTATGGCACGCTCGCCGACGAGGTGATCGCCGCGGGACCGCTGGAGCCGCTGGCCGACGGCTTCGTGGAGGTCGAGGCGCAGGTGCTGTACGCGCGCGCACGCGAATGGGCGGTGAGCGCGGACGACGTCCTCCGGCGGCGGACCACGCTCGCGCTCACGGGGCGGGACTCGGATGCGGTGCGCGCTCGCGTCGAGGCGCTGCTCGCCTCGTGATCCTCGCGATCGACCAGGGAACGACGGGAACGACGTGTCTCGTCGTCGACGACGAGCTGCGCACGCGGGGGCGCGGCTACCGAGCGTTGCGGCAGCACTTTCCGCACCCCGGCTGGGTCGAGCACGACCCGGAGGAGATCTGGACCTCCGTGCTCGCCGCCGTCGAGGAAGCCGCGTCGGACGCCGCAATCCGCCCGGCCCAGGTCGATGCGATCGGGATCACGAACCAGCGCGAGACGACGGTCCTCTGGGAGCGCGCGACGGGAAGGCCGGCCGCGCCCGCGATCGTCTGGCAGGACCGGCGCACCGCGGAGCGCTGCCGCGCGCTGCCGGCCGAGCTGCTGCGCAAGCGCACGGGTCTCGTGCCGGATCCCTACTTCTCCGCCACAAAGCTTGAATGGCTGCTGGCCCGCACCCACCTGCCAGCCGCGGAGCTGGCGTTCGGGACGATCGACGCCTGGCTCGTCTGGAAGCTGACGCGCGGCCGCGTTCACGTCACGGACCCGACGAACGCGTCTCGGACGATGCTGCTCGACCTGGACACGCTCGATTGGTCGCCCGAGCTCCTCGACCTGTTCGGCATCGACCCGGCGCTGCTGCCCCGGCTCGTCCGCTCCTCGGAGGTCGTCGGGGAAGCCGACCTGCTCGGGGCCACGCTCCCGATTGCGGGAATCGCCGGCGACCAGCAGGCTTCCCTCTTCGGTCACGGCTGCTTCGACCGCGGTCAGGCGAAGGCGACCTACGGCACGGGCAGCTTCGTGCTCGCGCACGTGGGCGCCGAGCGCGGCCCGGCGCCCGCCGGGTTGCTCGAGACGGTGGCCGCCTCGGGCGGCTACGCCTTGGAGGGCGCGATCCTGGCGAGCGGTGCCACGATCCAGTGGCTGCGCGACGGGCTCGGCATCCTCGCCGACCCGGCCGAGAGCGAGCAGCTGGCGCTCTCGACCCAGTCGACCGGCGGCGTCTCGTTCATCCCGGCGTTCGCGGGGCTCGGCTCGCCGCACTGGAACGCGGAAGCACGAGGGCTGATCAGCGGGATCACCCGCGGGACGACGCGCGCGCAGATCGTGCGCGCGGCGCTCGAGGGAATCGCGTTCCAGGTCGCGGACGTCCTCGACCTGCTTCCCGGCGGCGTCGAGGTGCTCCGAGCCGACGGCGGTGCAGCCGCGAACGGCTTCCTGATGCAGTTCCAGGCCGACCTGCTCGGCTGCCGGGTCGAAGTGGCCGCGGAGCAGGAGACGACGTCGCTCGGAGCGGCGGCACTCGCCGGCCGCGCGATCGGCCTCTGGCCCGACGAGAACGCGATCCGGTCGCGACTGCGCCCCCGCGCCGTCTACGAGCCGGCGGTCGAGCGCGACTGGGCAGCGGCGCGGCGGGCGGAGTGGCGCTCGGCACTCGAACGCGCGCTGCTATGACTCACGGCATCAGGTCGGCGGGCAGGTTGTCAGAGGGCGAGTGAGAGCCCCGTTGTCGGCGGCACGCGCCCGATGACCACGTCGTTCCATGCTGTGACGACGGCTTCGGGTCCGTCCCGTCGTTCGAGCTCGAGCCAGCCGGCGCTCCAGTCCAGCAACTCGC
>Ga0126307_10004021_pt1 | contig 10148 bp, 10 predicted proteins | sample Plot28_FD_89955 | JGI IMG/M metagenome (GOLD analysis project Ga0126307, IMG submission 89955) | Serpentine soil microbial communities from UC McLaughlin Reserve, CA, USA - Plot28 | ecosystem: Environmental > Terrestrial > Soil > Grasslands | place: USA: UC McLaughlin Reserve, Lake County...
ACGGGGGCAGCAACGAGGTCTGGCGCATCCGGCCCTGAGCGTCAGGCCGAAGCGGCCTCCACGTTCCGGTTCATGACCCTCGACCTCTAACGGCGATGCGTCGTCGGCTTCGATCCCGAGCCGCGCGCCGCGGAGCGTGACGAAGTCGGCGCGGTCGGCGTCTCCAGGACTCGCACCGGTCGAGCCGCGACCCGAGGCCATAGCTCGAGAAGCTCGTCGGCGATTCCCTTATTTCTACTTTCTAGAGGAGAACAACCTCCAAAGTCCCAGCCCTTCTCCGTCCGGCTCGGCCCGGCGGCGAACGTGCTCGTGACCGAGGAGGTCCGGCGCGAGGGTCGCTCTCGGAGCGCGGTCGTCGAGGAGCTGGCCGAGGAGGCCGCGAAGATGCGACTTTTCCCAGGGATCGGCTACAGAGGCCGGCCGCGCCGGGCCTGGCTGATCGGCAGCGGCCTCGACGTCTGGGAGCTGGTCGACCTTCTTCGCTCGTACGGAGACGACGGCAAAAGCCTCCGGAAGAGTCACCCGCTCGTCACGGACCGCCACCTGAGGCTGGCCCGAGCCTACGCTGGCCGGTTTCCCGCGGAGATCGAGGTCTTCGTCGAGGCGAACAGGCGACCGCTCGATGACCTTCGTGCTCTATATCCCTTCCTGGAGCTGTCCGAATAGGCGCGGATGCGCCTCCTGCTCGACGCTCACGTGTCGGGGCCGAACGTCGGCGGATCGCTTAGCCGCCGCGGCCACGACGCACGGGCGCTGGATCAGGAGCCCGAGCTCGAGGGACTCGGCGACGAAGAGGTGCTCGTGCTGGCAACGGAGGAGAGACGGATCCTCGTCACGCACAATGTCGCCGACCTCCCCGAGATCCTGCGCGAGTGGGCGGAGGGCGCTCGGTCACACGCGGGAGTGATCCTCCTGTACGCGATCGATCACGACGAGTTCGGCCTCATTCTGCGCGGGGTCGCGCGCTGGCTCGAGGTGAGGCCGCGACAGGAAGACTGGCTCGACTTCGCGGGCATCGTCGACCGCGGGTTCGCCTCTTCATAGGCCGCGGCGAGGCTCGCAGCGAGCTGGTTACCCGCGCGGCGGCGGCGCCAGGCATCCTCTCGGCGTAATGACGCGGCTGAGGCTCGGTGACACCGAAGTCGCCCGGATCGGGCTTGGGACGAATCGGCTGTCGAAGACTCCCGAGCACGTCGAGTTCGTCAGGGTCGCTGTCGCGGCCGGCGTGCAGCTCGTCGACACCGCCCACACGTATGCCGGAGGGCAGAGCGAGGAAACGATCGGCACCGCGCTCGGGCCCGACCACGACCGTTGCGTGGTAGCGACGAAGGGCGGCTGGAATGGTGCCCGACCGGACGTGCTTCGCGCCGAGATCGAGGAGAGCCTCCGCCGATTGCGGACGGAGACCATCGCCCTCTACTACCTCCATCGACCCGATCCCGAGACGCCGCTCGATGAGAGCCTCGGCGCGATCAAGGAACATCAGGAGGCCGGACAGATCCGGAACGTCGGTGTCTCGAACGTCGGGATCGCGGAGATCGAACGCGGCCGCGACATCGTTCCGATCGCCGTGGTCCAGAACCGCTACAGCGTTTCCGACCGCAGACACGACGACGTCGTCGACTACTGCACCCGAGAGGGGATCGTGTTCGTGCCCTACTTCCCGCTGCGCGACACCGGCGGCGGGGCGCTGGCCGAGATCGCGGAGCGGCGCGGCGTCACCGAGGCGCAGGTCGCGCTGGCCTGGCTGCTGAAGCGTTCTCCCGCCATTGTCCCGATCCCCGGCTCGCTCTCCATCGAGCACGTGCAGGAGAACCTGGCCGCGCGGAAGCTGGCGCTGAGCGACGCCGAGTTCGACGCCCTCTCGACGCAGTAACAGGGGAGCTTTGTGCCGTGCGTGGAACGGTGAGATGCTTAGGCAGCAGCTCATGAGCTCGATGTCGTACGAGCAGGCGTGTGCGGAGCATCGCTGGGAAGTACCGGCGCGCTACAACATCGCGTCCGACGTCTGCGACAAGCACCCTCGCGACAAGCTCGCGATGGTGTGGGAGAGCTTCGACGGCTCCTACCGGGAGCTCGCCTGGAGCGAGCTCCAGGACCTCGCGAACCAGGCGGCTCACGTGCTCCGCGACCTCGGCATCGAGCGCGGCGACCGCGTGGCGGTCGTCCTGCCGCCGACGCCGGAGACGGCGGCGACCTTCTTCGGCGTCTGGAAGCTCGGCGCGCTCCTGCTTTCGATGTCGGTGCTGTACGGCGACGACTCGATTCGGCATCGCCTCTCCGACTCGGGCGCGAAGCTGCTCGTCACGGACACGGACAACGCGCCGCGCTTCGCCGACTCCGGCGTGCCGTTGCTCGTCCTCGAGGCCGACACGCTCGCGGGCGCCTCGACCGAGCCCGTCCCGGGCGACACGGCCGCCGACCATCCTGCCCAGCTCTACTACACGTCAGGGACAACCGGGCTCGCGAAGGGCGTCGTCCATGCCCACCGTTACATCCTCGGCCACGAGGAGTTCGTCTACTGCCACGAAGTCGCCAACGGCGAGCGGTTCCACGGCATGGGCGAATGGGCGTGGGCGGCCGGGATCGCGCCGCTGCTCGGCCCGTGGCGGCTCGGCGCGGTGCAGTGCGTGTACCGGCGCGAGGCCGGCTTCGACCCGCACCGGCAGCTCGACTTCCTCAGCCGTCACGACGTGACGAACGTCTTCACGACGCCCACGGCGATGCGGGCGATGATGGCGATCGAGGACGCAGGGACGCGGTATCCGCAGAAGTTCCGCCGGGTCTGCTCGGCCGGCGAGCCGCTGAACCCGGAGGCGATCCGGTGGTTTCGGGAGCACTATGGCGTGACCGTCCTCGATTACTACGGGCTGACGGAGTCGTATCCGCTGGTGGCCAACTATCCGTTCATGGAGGTGCGGGAGGGCTCGATGGGCAGGCCGATGCCGGGGTGGGACGTGCAGATCCTGGACGAGGATGAGCGCCCGGTCGCCCGGGGCGAGCGCGGCGAGATCTGCCTGCGCGCCCGCACGAACCCGCACTACCCGATCGGCTACTGGAACCGGCCCGAGGACAGCGAGGAGGTGTTCGGCGGCGAGTGGTTCCACACGAAGGACGCCGCGAGAAAGGACGAGGACGGCTACATCTGGTACGAGGGGCGCGCCGACGACGTGATCATCGCCGCCGGCTACCGCGTCGGCCCCTTCGAGGTCGAGTCCGTCTGCCTCGAGCACCCCGCGGTGCGCGAGGCGGCCGCCGTGGCCTCGCCCGACGAGCTGCGCGGCAATGTGGTCAAGGCGTTCATCGTCCTCGCGGGCGACCACGAGCCGTCTGACGAGCTCGCCGACGAGATCAAGGCGTTCGTGCGCGAGCGGCTGTCCGCGTATGCCTATCCGCGGCGGATCGAGTTCGTCGCCGACCTTCCCAAGACGCTGACGGGGAAGATCCGGCGCATCGAGCTCCGCCAGCTGGAGCTCGAGCGCGCGGGCGCAGTGCGCAGCTAGCGCTGGGACTCGGCGCGAGGGCTCAGGTCTCGTTCGGGTCGATTGAGCGTCGTACGCACGTCGCCGCCAGGGGACTCGGAGAGGCGCCACGCAAGCTCGAGCGGCACAGGCCGCGCCGAGGATCACGACATGCGTCGCGCGGCCGACGATCCTTCCTGCTCGCCCGGCCGGATCGGCTGCCGAAAGGCGGCCTGCGCGGGCGGTGAATCTAGTTCGAGCGCCTGCCTGATTGGGCAGCGAGATATGGCCGCCGGGCTCTGGTGATCGGCTGCTGCGGGTGCGATCCTGGCCTGTTGGCGTGCCCCACCAGCGCGCAGCCGAGGAAGGTCACATGAGAACGCGAGCAGAGGATTTGAGCCAAGAGGTGCGGTCCCATAGATCGACCGTGAGTTACGGCCATGCCTCCAATCGGCAGGCCCTACGTCGGGGGGCGCCTACGGCTGCGCAACTCCTGGCCCTCCAGCGCACAGCGGGCAACCGGGCCGTCGCGGATCTCCTGCTTCCAGTACAGACAGTACAGAGGGTGAAAGACGAGGACGCCGTCTACGAGATCAAGAAGAAGAATGAGCATGCGTTCATCCGAGAGCTGCTCGACGGCCTCGCGTACGATGTCTTCGAGTTTCCTGTGGAGAGGTCGGGCGATGGGATCATGGGCAAGAACACCATCTCCTCGGGGACGATCTACCAGGTGCCTGGCAGCAAAGATGGGTTGCTCTACCACCTGAACTTCACGATTAGCGCTGGCACGATGACGAAAACGAAGCCAGCAAAGGGAGGCACGCTCGACCTCAAGCTCTCAAGGCTCCACCTCACCGCGCGTAGCCCCAAGACGCAATTCACGATCGTCGAGAACGGCCCATCCATCCTCACCGCCGCCGCGTCCATCCATTGTGGACCCGGCAACGATTGGGACTGGGAGGAGCCCAAGGCGAAAGAACTCGCCGCCAAGCTGGGTGTGGATGTCGAAATGTTGAAAATGAGCACGGCCAACAGCCGAAAGGGCCAGGCTTATATGGCGGCCGCGGTTCCGGGCCTGAAGAACGCCATCCAGACCACCGTGAATGGCCACCTCCCCAACATAACGGTCACCCTGCTCGCCGACGACAGCACCTGGACCTGAGCGCTAGCGAGCTTCCTGGCGACGCGCCTTCAGACGCTGGTCGTACGGCGGGGGCAGCCTTGGACACCTCGATCCGCGTCGCGTTGCCTGCATCGACCTGACCCTCTGCTCCGGAGTCGCGCCGAGTACGGTCGCAGGCTTGCCTGGCGCCGCGTGGATCTCCTGCCGGATCTCCTCACGCGACGCGACGCCGACGACATCTTCGATCTGCCGAAGGTCGACGACAATCACGTGCCCTACCGGATCGGCTACGTGAACACGGCGTCGTAGCGGCCGGCCGCGATCGGAACCAGGAAGATCTCGATCGCACCGAGCTCCTCGTGCTCGACGCGGTAGATGCGCTGCGCCAGCGGCGGGCTCGGGCCGCCCTGGAAGACAAGCGAGAACGGCGCCCGGCCGCGAGCCTCGCGCGGGATCTCGGTCACCTCGACGAGCTCGACCTCGAACGCCGGTGCGTCGTCGGGGGCAATCCGGAACCGGTCGCCGCGGAGCGGCGCGAAGTCGGCAGCTGCCAGCGTCTCGAGGGGACGCACCAGGGGACCGACCGCTGCGAGTCGTTCGGCGCATGCGAGCCCCCGGAATGGGCGATCGTCGCGCGCGCCGTCGACGGTGCTCTCACGCCGCTACCCGTAGCGAAGACAACAGCTGGTCGACCTGTCGTACGAGCGCGGGTGGCGCGTCGACGCCGCCGAAGTCGACCTCGACGTGGACGCAGCGGTCGGCGAAGCAGAGGTCGCGCGTGGCGACGATGTGGCCGGCGGGAACGCGCGCGCCGTGGATCGGCGCTAGGTCGCCTAGCGTGAGCGGCCGCGGTGCCGTCGAGCCGCCGTCGGCGTCGTCGGTGACCGTCACCAGCGCGTCGTTCGCGTCCATCGCTTTGATCGGATCCTCCTGGCCTGGCGGCAGCTCGCGCGGCGGAGCGAAGCCGGTGTTTGCCGGGAGTGTGAAGTCCGCGACCTGGAAGATGACGCCGTCGCGGCCCTGCGGCTCGCGGAAGAGCAGGCGTGCGTCCCAGCCGTTCGGAACGTCGATCGAGATGCCGTTCCGCGCGAGGCGTTCGGACGCGTCGCCGCGGCGCTCGACCTGGAGCGTGTCGAGTACCTGCCGCGTCTCATTGATCAACGGTTGCGGCGCGGCGCGACCCGCGAGGAGGTAGGCACCGAAGAGGCGGCCGTGATCGCTGAACTGCACGGTGCCGGCCGGGCCGTCGAAGCATTCGGCCGCGGGCGGTGGCGCGACGGGAAGCACGTTCGCGCTGAACCGCGGCGGGCGCGGCGGATGCGTACCCGTCGGCTCCTGCCACTCGACGACGATGAGCGCGACGGCGTCGGGGGCGAAGTCGTAGTTGGCGACCTGGCAGGCGCTTCCGTTCGCCTCGATCGGCGCTGAGGCGATGACCAGGCGCGTCCGCGGGTCGGTGACGTTGCCGTCGTTCGCGCTCGTTGTATGCCAGTTGCGCGGCAAGGCGACGCTGACACCGGCGCTCCGGACGTGCCGGTCGCTCGGCGCCGCCGCGGCGTTGTTGGCCTCGAGTTCGCGGCCGACGTCGCCGCCGCAGCCGGCGCCCAGGAGCGCGGCGGCCGCGAGCGCGACGAGGCGTGGCGCCATCAGTGCGGGTAATCGGCGCGCCACGCGACGGCGGGCGGCTCGGTCCGCGTGCGGCGAGGTAGCGCCTTCGCCACCCGCTCAAGGCCGCGACGGCGTCCGCTCGCGTCGATGATTGCCGCCTGGCCGTCGGCGGAGCTGTAGAGCAGGTGCTGCCCGTGCCAGCGCAGGCTCGCACCGACGCCGCAGCCGACCGGGCCGAGGCGGTGGCGGTACACAGCACGCGCGCGGCGCTGGCCGGCGGCGACGAGGAACAGCGCGGCGTTGCCGCTGCGGGCGCCGGCGCGGGCGTCGCTCAAGCGGAAGGCGACGTGGCGGCGATCGGCCGAGACGGCGGCGCCGGAGTCGAGGATGTCGACGGCGCCGCGTCGCCACTGGGCGCGGGCGATCAGCCGCCCGTCGCGCCCGGCCAGGGTCAGCGAGCGCGCACCGTAGAACAGCAGCGGCCCGGCAGGCGTGAGGCTGATCATGCCGTCGAAGCCGAGGCGGCGGCCGACGCGGAGGCGGGTCTCGCTCAGCGTCGCCAGACGATCGCGCGGGGTAACGAAGAAGAGGGTGTTGCTCGCGCCGTCGAAGGCGAAGCCGCCGCGGCGGCTGTAGGGGTAGCGGCGCTCGACGCGCCCCTGCGGCGACAGCACGCTGATCGCACCGCCGCCGGTGACGATCAGGCGGCCGCTGCCGAAGAAGTCGTACGGGTAGCGGCCACGGCCGGGAAAGACGAGCCTTTCCGGCCCGCGCAGGTCGGTGAGGAAGATGCCGCGGTAGAAGGAGGAGAAGGCGAACGCATGGGGGCCGAAGGCGACGTCTGCGGCGGTGTTGGGGTAGAGGTCGCGTGAGCGCCAGGCGAGGCGGCCGTGCCGCAGGAGCGTGATTCGCCCGGTGCGGTTGCGGCGGATCTGCAGGTCGGCGCCGAAGCGACGCCCGGTACCGCCCGAGTGGCTGGCGAACCAGTGCCGCGGCAACCGCGCTACGTGGCCGGTCGTGGCGAGCAGGTAGCCGCCGCAGCTGGTCTTGAACACGATCGCGGCTGGGACCGGCGGGCCCTGGGGCAGCGCCGCCCGACAGGGGCTATGCGCCGTCGTCGACAGGAGCAGCGCAGCGGTCAGCGCGGCCAACACAAAAGTCTACGAGCGAGCGGCCGCGCGGGGTCCAGGCGGCGGCCAACCACCTGCACGCACCGCACGAACGTGGTTCCGCTTCGCCGCTTGGACCTCGAGCGGCGCTAGCCCGTCAGCGGCCTCAACGCCCGGGCGGCGGCCAGGATCGCCTCTTCCCCGGCGGTGCCGTTGAAGTGCTCGGCAGGCGTAAATACGATCCCGCCGCCCTTCGCCACCCGAACAGTGCCGACAGCCCACGCCTCTCACCGGCGGCCTAACGATGGGCACTGTCGCCGACCGCGCTGTCGGCTGGTAGGCGGACATGCATGTGGTTGTCGTGGTAGCGGGCAAGGATTTGCACGACGTTCGCGGGGCCGCGGAGGCGCGTGTTGGGTCCGATGAAGACGTGTCGTGCTCCGGCTCGGACGAAGCGGTCGACGAGGTCTTGCGCCAGCTGCCGGTGGATCTGAACCGGCGTCGCCACCGGCAGCTCACGGCGGTCGTGGCGCGGGTAGTAGACGTCGACGTCGAGCCCGTTTTGGTGGGAGACGTGGCCCGGCCACCCGTAGCCTGGTCCGAACGCGCCGCCGCTGGGGCGGCTCAGGTCGCCGATCCCGAGGCGAGGCGCCTTCGGGTGCGCGGTCGCGTAGTCGGCCAGCACCTCGAGCAGCGTCCGGAGCAGGCGGTCGCTGCCGAAGCGGCGCCACCACCGGTTCGGCGAGCGCTCGCGGACCGGGTCCCAGGTGAAGAAGTGGCGGCCCTCAGCCGGCAGCTTGACACCCCGAACGAGCCTGCCGTCGTAGGGGAGTCCGAGCGAGCGAGAGTCGCGCCAGCGGATCGCCTCCGCCGCGACGTTGGGACGGACGCGCAGCGTCGCCTTCTCCGGCGGGCTCGGGAGTGTCCGCGGAACCGCCTCGGGCGCGACCCGGCGGCTCGAGCTCTCGGCGGGTTGCCGAGGGCTCGGGAGCGCCTCGCGCGCGGGGCCGTTGCGGGTGCTCCCGCCCCAGGGGACGGCGGCCGCCAATCCCAGCCCAGCAGCGAGGAGTACAACCGCTCGCGACGTCACGCGATCAGCCGGTGCATCACGCGGTGATACGCGTCGACGGAACGCAGAGGTCCAGACTCCAACGGCTCGGTTCGGCACATTGGCGCCGCATTCGCCAGCGTCGCGCCGGCGCAGTGGGGAGCGTCGCGCGATCTGCAAGCTTCTAAACAAGGTTCGCCGGCCCGCAGTCGTATAGATGTCAGCGATGGGACGCGGCGCGGATCACGGAGAACTCGAGATCTTGTATCGCTGCCGCTTCGACGAGTTCCTGCGCGTCGCGGCGGCGATCACCGGCGACGACGCGCTCGCTCATGACGCCGTCCAGGATGGCTTCGCGCGGGCGCTGCGCTCGGTGCGCAGCTTCCGGAGCGACGCACCGCTCGAGGCGTGGGTGTGGCGGATCGTGATCAACGCGGCCCGAGATGCCCGCCCACCTCAGCACGTTGAGCTGGTTGCCGACCCGCCCGACTGGCCGCAGGCGGCCACGAGCCAGAACGGCTCAAGCGGAGGGTTCGCCGGCTGGATCGCCGCGCTGCCCGAACGTCAACGGCTGGCGGTGTTCCTGCGCTACGCCGCCGATCTCGACTACCGCAGCATTGCGCTCGCGCTTGGGGTCGAGGTCGGGACGGTGTCGGCGACGCTGCACGCAGCGCATGAGCGCCTGCGGCGCTCGATCGAGGAGGTGCCAAGATGATCGACGCCGACGAACGGGTCCGCGAAGAGGTCGAGCGGCTGCTGCCGCTGCCGGCCGGATTCGCCGCTGACTGGCACGACGTCGTCGTACGGGCCCGCCGTCCCCGGGTGCGGCGCAAGGTGGGAGTGCTCACCGCAACGCTCGCGGCCACCATGGCAATCCTCGCCGCGACGCCGCTCGGGGCTGCGATTGCGCGCACCTTGGGCGACTTCTCCGCCTGGATGATCGGCGAGCCGGGCACGCCCGCGTCCCCCGTGGAGCAGCGGGCCTTCCAAGAGGCGAACGAGCGCAGCTGGGCAGGCTTTCCACCAGGCACCAAGCTCCGCCGCCTGATCGAGACGACAGTCGGCGGCACCGACTTCAAGCTTTACGGTTTCCGCAGCGGCGACTCGTTGTGCCTGCGCCTGGTCGGGAGCAGCATCGGCCGCGTGGCACTGCACTGCGCACCGGCCCATGACCTGCAGAAGGCAGATACACCCGCGCTGGTGGTCGCCGCGGACGAGCCGCTCGGCGGCGCCGACCTGGCGGGCGGCAGCGACGCCTACATGACCACCTTCGGGATCGTCTCCGACGGCGTCGCAACGATCAAGATCCACGCCGACGACGGCGATCACCAAGCGGTCGTGGCCGGAAACGCCTTCCTCTACATCGCCGACCATCCTCAGCTGGGCACGCGCGTGCGCGCCATCGACGCGATCGCCGTCAACGGTGATCGGGCGGCGCTCGGTTTCGAATCATCGCCGTACGGCATGTTCGACCTAGCCGCACCGCCTACAGGATCTTTCCACGGGCCGAGCAAGATCGAGCGAACAGTCTCGGGTGCGACGATCGGCTGGCTGGAGCGGCTTGAGCCGCGCGGTAGCGACGTACCGGCCGAGCTGCTGGAGCGCATCGATCAGATGCTCACCCGCCAAGCCGACCTAGAGAAGTTCCGCGGGGGCGGCAGCCCCAAACCGCTGCACCGGCTGATGGCACGCGCACTGCACCCCGACCCGAGCGGCCCGCTCGGCCTCGTGATGATTGCCGCCTCGCCGAGCGACAGCATGCGGGACCCGAACAGCCAGGTCTGTCAGTACCTGATCCT
>Ga0126307_10004022_pt1 | contig 10148 bp, 5 predicted proteins | sample Plot28_FD_89955 | JGI IMG/M metagenome (GOLD analysis project Ga0126307, IMG submission 89955) | Serpentine soil microbial communities from UC McLaughlin Reserve, CA, USA - Plot28 | ecosystem: Environmental > Terrestrial > Soil > Grasslands | place: USA: UC McLaughlin Reserve, Lake County...
CAGCCAGATCAGCGCGCCGACCGGCTCCTTCCCCAGCGGAGACGGCCAGTCCTCGGGCGGCAGCGGTGGCGGTGCCGGAACGGCAACCCAGCAGGAGGAGGCGTCCACCCCGGCCACGGAGCGCCCGCGAGGCCAGGGGGCCCAAGCCAGCGGCTTCGCCGCCGACGCCGCGTCCACCGCGCAGGGAGGCGATGGCACCAACGACGGCGATCAGCTGGCAGCCACCGGGCCAAGCGCCAGCCGACTCCCACTCCCGCTCGGGGCTGGGATGCTGCTCGCGGTCGGTATCGCCGTCGTGGCCCTCGCCCGTTACCGCCCTCGACACGCCGCGCGGCGGTAAGCCGCGCCTCCCCATGTCGACGGCGGCTCGCATCTTGGCGAGCCGCCGTCGTCCTGCCTGCTGCTCCTCGTCGAGCCGTGCATGGAACCAGCGGCGACTACGCAGATTGCAGGTTGTCTACTTAATCGACGGCCTAGGAGCATCTCCTGCACACCGCGCAGGCGAACCCAGCTTCGCTGCGGTGCAGGCGCTAAGCCGCAGAGCCAGAGGAGATCCGTGTCTGCCGCCGTCCCATCCGGTGAGTTCCAGCTTGATCGCAGGCCAGGGGTCGCCACCAAGGCGCTCACCACCCTCGCAGTTCTGGTGGCGGCCGCAGTCGCCGCGCTCAGCGGCCTCGGGGCAGGAAGCGATTCCAAGCTTGCCGTGGTCCTGCCGCTGGCCTTGGCCGCCGGCGCGATCCTGGCCGTGCTGGCCTTCACGCGCTTCAGCATCTATGTGATCGTCCTGCTGGTGCTGCGAGCCTCGATCGACCTCGCCAAGCTCAGCAACGATCAGACAGCCGCTGCCACCAGCGGTGCTGAGGCGGCGGGCCGTGGCCTCGACCCCTCGAGCCTGTTCGCCGTCGTCTTCCTCCTTGCCTCGACCATCTGGCTGGCCGCGCAGCACTACCGGCAGGGAGCGCTGCCCGGATCGTCCCTCCGTCGCGCTCTGCTCGTGTTCATCGCCGCCGCCGCGATCAGCGTGCCGGGTGCGACCAATGTGCGAGCGGGCGGCTTGGAGCTGCTTCGTATTCTGGCCGCGGTCATGATGTTCATCGTGCTCGAGCAGCTCATCGTCAACCACGCCGTCCTACGGCAAGTGCTGCTGGCGGCCCTTCTGTCGCTGCTCTTCCCACTGGCCTACACCCTGTTCGGCTTCCTCGCCGGCGGTCCTGCGTCTGAGGTCAAGGGAGCGTTCACGCGCATCACGGGCCCGTTCTCCACCTCGAACGTGTTCGCCCGCTACCTGATGCTGATGATCATCTTCGGCGTGGCGCTGTACCCCTATCTAGGGCGGGCGTGGCGCATGGCGCTCGGGGCAGCGCTCACGCTGAGCTCGGTCTTCCTGCTTCTCACCTACACTCGGACGGCGATCATCGGCACGGCGATCGGCGTGGTCCTCGTTGGGATCCTCCAAAGCAAGCGCCTGTTGCTCGGTCTGCTCGTGCTGGCCGTCTGCGCGCTCGTCTTCGTGCCCCAGCTCTCCTCTCGCTTCACCCAGCTGGCCGAAGCGCAGGCGCCCGCCGACGTGGCGTCACGCAACACCCTGACGTGGCGGATCAACTACTGGACAGAAGTGCTGCCGCTCGCCAATTCCAGCCCTGTCACCGGCATCGGGCTGGCCAGCACCCAGTTCTCCACGGACGAGGCCAAGCAGCCCCACAACGACTTCGTCCGGGCGTACGTGGAGACCGGTGTCATCGGGTTCGGCGCGTACCTGGCGGTGCTGGTTGCGCTCTTGGCTCTTGGGCTGCGAGCAGCGCAGGTGTCGCCACCCGGGTCCTTGGACCGCGGCGTCGCGGTCGGCTTCCTAGGTTGCGCGGTCGCCTTCGTTGCCGTCAGTCTTGCGGCCAACGTGCTGTCGAACGTCGTCCTTCTCTGGTATCTGTTCGCGTTCGCCGCCGCCGCGTCCTTCGTCGTCCGCCAGCATTCCTCGCCCCACCGCACCTCACCCTCGGAATCCGGAGGGAGCCTCCGTGGAAATTGACAGCTACCTGGGTATCATCCGCCGCCGCCTCTGGATCCTGGTGCTGGTGCCGCTGTTGGCGGCCGGCGCGGTCATCGCCTGGGAACTCCTCCAGCCGCCCAGGTACCAGGCCACCGCCACGGTCGCCGCCCCGGCCGTGGTCGGGGGACCGAACACGAACCAGTACAGCGGGGCGAACGCCCCTAGGGCGTTCGTAGCCGACTTCAGCGCCGCCCTGACCTCGCCGTTGATCGTCAACCAGGTGGCGGAGAAAACGGGCGCGGCATCCGGTGCCATCAAGGACAACCTCACTGTGTCCCAGATCGGTGACTCCAGCCTTGTCGAGGTGACCTACACCACGTCCGAACGGGCTCAAGCCGGGCCGGTGCTCAACGAGGCCACCGGCGCCACCATCCGCTTCCTGTTCCAGACCCAGGTCACCCTGGCTCAGAAGCTGGTGGACGAGGCCCGCAAGGCTGTCGACAAGGTTAACGGCGAGCTGGGCGCGTTCTACCGCAAGACCGGTCAGGTCCTGCCCGACGAGGCCTACCGCATCGGCGCCCAGCAGGTCGCCGACCTGCAACGGGAGCAGGTCTCGGTCAAGTCCCGGGGGGAGTACACGCAGGCCTCGGCGCTGGAGTCAGCCATCAGCGCCAAGAAGGAGGAGGTGGCCAGCCTGGCCCCGCAGGTCGCCACCTACCAGAGCCTCGTCGACCGCAAGAACCAGGCGCTCGGCCGGCTCAACGTGCTCGAGGAAGGCTTGGAGCGTGCCCAAGCACAGTACAGCGCCGCCGATCCCAGGTCGATCGTCACGATCGGCGAGGCCCAGAAGGCGTCCTCCCTCGCCGCGCTGGCCAAGAAGGTGGTGCCCGCGCTCGGGGCAGGGCTGTTCCTGGCGGTCGGGATCATCCTGCTGCTCCAGCTGGGCTCCCGGCGCTCGCCTGCGGAGATGGAGCTGCCACAGCGAGGCGCGCCCGGCGCCATCGATTCAGCGCCCGACTACGTGCGCTCTCGCCCCTGAGCGCAAGACGCATGGCGGCCCAACGCAGGCGGCAAGGGAGGATATGAGGCAAGGGCGAACGACAGCCGCCCTTGCCAGCTCATGATCAGCCCTGCTGCCGATACGATCCCCCTCGACCCGGACCACCGGTAGGGCGGAGCCTTGAACCATCATCGGTCTCGCGACGCTGGCCCGACGACGGTCCATTCACCGTCCGGTGGCGAGGACCAGGTTGAGATCGAGCAGCAGGTCGTTGGCTTCGCCCGCGGCGGCGGCCTCAACCTCTTCGGCGCCATCTGCAACCAGACCGCCCTGCTCGGCGTCACCCTGCTCATCGCGCGCAGGCTGGGCCGGGTGGACGTCGGCGTGTACGCCCAGGCATATGCGTTCCTCTCCCTGCTCGGCACGCTGGCCCTGACCGGCTTCACCACCGGTCTCACCCGCTTCGTCGCCGTCCACCTCGCCGAGCGCGATCCGGGAGCCGTCCGCGGCACCGTCCGCTTCGGCCTCATCGTCTCCACGATGACCGCCGCCAGCCTCGGGGCGGCGCTGTTCGTCGCCATGCCCTGGCTTGTGCAGGTGGTGTTCCACGAGCCTCGGCTCGCCATGCCGCTGCGGTTGGTGGCCTTGACCCTTCCCACAACCGCCTTCACCAACGCGGCGCTGGCCGCGACGCAGGGATACCGGACGATGAAGCCGTTCGCGCTGATCGGGCTGATCTTCGAGCCGGTGGCGCGCCTCGGGCTGGTCGCGTTGCTGCTGCTAGCCGGCGCCGGATTGCCCGGGGTCATGGTCGCGCTGCTCGCCAGCAACCTGGCCGCGGCGGTGCTGGCTGCGCTCGCGCTGCGCCGGGTGATGGGGCCGCCGACCGCTCCGGCCAGCTACCGTCCGCGCGAGCTGCTGGCCTTCTCGGCCATAAGCTGGCTGGCCGGTCTCGCCTCGAGTGGCCTCCTGTGGGCCGACGTCCTCCTGCTCGGGATGCTGGGCAACAGCGGCCAGGTCGGTGTCTACAACGTCGCCGTCCGACTGGTCCACCTGGCCACGTTCGTGATGGTGCCGATCAACGCCGCGTTCGCCCCACGCATCGCCGATCTGTACCACCGGGGGCGGATGGACAGCCTACGGCGCATCTATGGACTGGCCGCGAGCTGGATCATCCGCCTCTCGCTGCCGTCGTTCGTCTTGCTTCTCGTGTTCCCACGAGACCTGCTGGCCTTCTTCGGTCCCGGATTCCTGATCGGTGCGTCGGTCACCGTGATCTTGGCCGTTGGCAGGTTCGTCGACGCTGCAACGGGCCCGTGCGGAATGGTGCTCAACATGTCTGGCCGGCCACGGCTCAATCTGTTGAACAACGCCGCCGGGCTCGTGCTCAACATCGTGCTCAACCTCCTGTTAATCCCGCGATACGGGATCGTTGGCTCGGCGGTTGCTTGGGCGGTGTCGCTGTGCCTGATCAACATTGCCCGGGTCCTTCAGGTCTGGCTTGAATTGCGCATGCTTCCCTTCGAGGCCGCCACGGCAAGAGGCCTGGTCGGCGGCGTGCTTGCTCTCATTGCCGCCGTAACGGTGCGGGTCATGGTCGACCGACCGGCTCAGTTGCTGGTCGGGGGAGTGGTAGTGGCGGTTGTCTACCTCGGAGCGATCCTCCTTCAAGGGTTGACCGCGGAGGATCGCCTGGTTGTGCGAGCCCTGCTGCGGCGCCGACGCGCGCCGAGCTGGGCCGAGACCTATTCGCCGGCCGGCGCGCTTCCGGGCGGTATCGACCTGCTGGTGCCGGGTGGTATGGATGACCCTTCGCTGGAGACGGCGCCGCGGCCACAGCAAGCCCGAAGCAGCTCGCGCTTCGTCCCGGAACGGTATCCTCGCCGACCCCGCACTCGGCCGCCGATCTCACTCGCCCGCTATCTCCGCACACTCTGGCGGCGCCGGTTGGTCCTGCTCGGCGGGCTCGCCGCCGGTGTCGCGCTCGGCACCGCGACCCTGCCAGCGTTGCTTCCCGCCAGCCCGACGTACCGGGCGGCGGTGCGGATCGACGTCAAGCCCTTCGCTGCCGATCTGGCCGCCGCCAACTCGGCAGCCGTGCTGACCAATAGCGAGTTGAGCGCGCAGGTACTCGATGAGGAGGTCGCCTCTCAGCTCCTCGAACACCTCAAACGTCTCCCGGGGCAATTGGACGCGACACGGGACCTGCCGCCAGAGCAGTGGTCGACCGCCCTGATCGCGGCCATGCAAGCCGAGCCGATATCCGGCTCCCGCTCCGCGGTGGAGTTGTCCCTGGTCGACCGCTCCAACCAGCAGGCGATGCAGGTGCTTGAGTTGTATGTCCAACGTCTGACCGCGAAGCGCAACGCCACAGACCGGGCACGGACCCGTGAGGCCTTGGCGGTGCTCGATCAGCAAGCCCGCGAGCTGAAGCTGAATCTCATCCTGTGGGACCAGCGGGTCCGCCAGGAGCGCGCCACCTCCTACGACGGGTTGGCCACGATGACCACCCAGACCCAGTTCGAGGCGTTCCGGGATCGTTACCGGGCCAAACTCTCCGAGCGAGAACGGCTCCGCAGGGGGGCTGCGCGGCAAGGAAGCTCCACCGTTGCTCACCTGCCGGTCACCCAATCGAGAGCCAGCACGCCGCTGGGGCGGACGACGATCCTGCCACTCGGCATCCTCGCCGGCCTGCTCGCCGGTATCCTGCTCGCCCTCCTGCTGGAAGCCATCCGACCGCGGTTGGTCACCACGGCCGACACCGCCTCCGCCGCCGGCGTCGACGTGCTGGTCAGCGTGCCCAAGCGCCGCCGGTGGCCCGGCAGGTGGCTGCTGCCGGAAGTGACCCCGAGCGCTGAGGACGAGGCCTACCGGCGCCTGGCGGTCAACCTAGAGCGCCAGGGGCTGGGAAGCGAGCTCTCGGTGGTGGCCGTGGCATCGGGCGAGCTCAAGGAGGGCAAGTCGGCAGTTGCCGTCGGCCTGGCCCGCGCCCTTGTCCAACACGGCCGCGCCGTGGTCGTGGTCTCTGGCGACCTTCGCCGTCCGGTGGTCGAGCGGGCGCTCGGCGTCCCTCAGGTGCCCGGCCTCGGAGAGCACCTGGAGACCTCAGGTGCCGACGTGCTCTCCCTGGTGATCGCGGTCCGCGACAACCTGCTGTTGCTGCCCGCCGGCTGGGCCGGCCGAAGTCCCGCCGACCTTCTGGCCCGTCCCCACCTGGCCGAGGCGGTCGAGCAGCTGCGCAACCTTCACCTGGTCGTCCTTGTGGATACGCCGGCCGCGCGCTGGTGGCCCGAAGCGCTGGCCCTGGCCGCGGAGGCCGACGCAACGGTGCTCGTGGCCCGGTCGGGCCGCAGCCGCTGGAAGGCCTTGGCCGAGCTGGCAGGCATCCTTCACCAGAATCACTTCCCGGTGGTCGGGGTGGTGCTCGTCGGCGTCGGCCGAGCTCGTCGTGCTCTCCGACGGCGCGAAGGCGAGGACGGCGGGAATCCTGCCGCCCGCTCCTCTACACGAGCGCCGCAGACTCTCGTACGGGCCGCGTCGCGAAATGGCCGCCAAGGCCACGGCAACGGACCCCATGACCGCCGCGGCCGGTCGTCGCATGAGAGTCGACGTCGCGGCCACCCGACAGGGTAGGCTCGACGCGCGAGCCTGCTGCTAGCGGATCAGGCGAGCCGCCTCGTCGAGGGTCAGGGGCATGCTCACCAGGAAGGGCTCTCGGCCAAGGCGCAGACCAGCCTCCCCCCACTGCACCGACGCGCCACTGAGCGTCGAGGCCTTCGCGCCCAACCGACCGGTTCCTGCGACGGTTGCGCCCTGCTCGCTCCAGAGCACGAGGACCGTCTGCTTGCCCTTGCCGAACGCGATCCCGCTGGCCCCTCCCGATGTCACAGCTCGCCAACTGGCGCCCTCAGCCGCCGCGGCCAGGCGCTTTAGCACCTCGCCAGCTGGACGGACAGATCCGCCGGTGTCGACCATGCCGAAGCGGAGCTCCTCGCCGTCGGGGGCGGCCGCCGGCAGCCAGACCACCCGACGAGCCCCGCCGGCCAGGAGCAGCGACACCACCTTGGCCGTCTCACCGGCCCGCAGCTGCTGGTCCTCGTCCTGGTCAAAGGCCCCACGCTGGAACATGCCGACCTCCCAGCCCTCGATCGGCAGGGTAGACGGGAGCGTGGCGCGCAGGTACTCGAGGAGTGCGGGCACGTTGTCCCACGGCTCGTAGAAATGGAGCTGGTACACATCGAAGGCCTTGTCCCTGGCCAGCCGCTGCGTCGCGGCAAGGTAGTCGAGGCCTCGACGGACGAGGTCCCGACCGAGCATCGAGCGCAGCTCCGCGGCGGTCTCAACCCGCTCGTACTGAGATCCGCGGCGGGCGTAGTAGCGCTGGTAGGCGGCAACCGCGTCGCCCTCGCGCCCCAGGCTGAGCAGGCGCTCGGCGATCGCCACGCCATAGATGGGACTGGCGATGCCGCTGTCAAGCACCTCCGCCTTGGGATCCGCAGCATGGACTGCCTGCGCGCCGAGCCGCGCCAGCTGCTCGTATTCCTGAGGACTACCATCCCAGAAATTGCGGGCGTTCACCTCGTTCTCGATGGCGTACTGCCGTACCCCGAGCGGCCGGTAGCGCTCGACCACGGTCCGCACGAACGCCTGATAGGCGGCAAGATCCTGGGGCATGGCGGAGACGGTCTTGCGCTTGTCGCCCCGCTCATCGCCGCGCCTGCCACCGGTGGCCCAGCAGGAACCGACCCGGATCTTGAGCATCATCTCGTACCCGAGGCGCTGACTGGAGCGGACGACCTCATCGACCGCACCCCAGTCCAGCTGACCCGGCTGCGGCTCGACGTGGCACCACTCGAACTCGTAGAAGGTGGCCCCGCCGGCCAGGTCCTTGACGAACGGCAGATAACGGTCGAGCGTTGACCAGTCCCACTTGAGCCCGATCGGGTGGGCGGCGCTCTGGACGCCGGGCCCGGTATAGCTCCGGATCTCCTTGGACGACGGCGTGGCCGCCGACCCGCCGGCATCCCCGCCGCTCGTACAACCGGCGGCGATGCTCAGGGCCAGCAGCAGCGATATCGCCAGGCGAACGGCCGGTGCTCGGCCCCCAGCGACCTTGTCGAATCTCCGCATCGCCGTGGATCCTCCTCGCCTCTGGCCCAGATCAGGTCGCCGCCTGATCATAGGATTCCTTCGGGCACCACGCGCGTACGAGCCAGGTTCAGCCCCGGTGAGGAATTCGCCACCACCGGTGTGCCACCACCGCCTTCGGGGCCGATGCATGAGAGACGCTACGGCGAACGAGGGATTTCATTTCCTGCCATCGTCGCAGGCGCGGCCGCTCGGTCGTGAGCGAAATACCCGCAACTTGCATCTGGCGATGAGTGCCATGGTTGGTGATGGTTTAGTCCGAAGGCGCCGGAAAGGCCACAGGGTGTCGCCTTCACGAGCTGATCACCCCGCCAGGAGGCAGGTTGCGACGTACGGTTGCTGGAAGCCAGATTCGCGGCATGCGCGGCCGCCGGCGCGGCGACACCCTCCGCATCGGCATGATCGGCGTCCGCGGAGTGCCGGCCACCTTCGGCGGCATCGAACGCCACGTCGAGGAGCTCGGCGCCCGGCTGGCCGACCGCGGCCACGACATCACCGTGTTCTGCCGCAGCAACTACAGCGCGCCCGGCCCCGGCAGCCACCGCGGCATGCGGCTGACCTCGCTGCCCACCGTCGGAACCAAGCACCTGGACGCGATCGTCCACAGCGGCCTCGCGACCATGGAGGCGATGGCAGCCTCCTACGACATCCTCCACTACCACGCCATCGGCCCGGGGATGCTGGCCGTCCTGCCCCGCTACCTCAGCCGGGCCCGGGTCGTCCTGACCGTCCACGGACGCGACGACGAGCGGGGCAAGTGGGGCCGAGGCGCCAAAGCGGTGCTGGGCACGGCCGGCTGGCTGAGCGCCCGCGTGCCCGACGCCACCATCGTGGTCGGCCGGCACCTGGAGCGCTACTACCACGAGGCGTACGGACGCCGGACCGTGTACGTCCCCAACGGCGTGGAGGCGGCCCCGCCGCGGTCGGCCAACGGCACCCTGGCCCGCCTCGGCCTCCAGCCCGGCCGCTACCTGCTGTTCGTTGGCCGGCTGGTCCCCGAGAAGGCCCCCGACCTGCTGCTGCGGACCTTCCGCCGGCTGCCCGGCGACCACCGGCTGGTGCTGGCCGGCGACACCAGCTTCACCGACCGCTTCACCGGCGAGCTGCGCCGGCTGGCCGCCGGAGACCCCCGGGTCGTGCTGCCCGGCTACGTCTACGGCGCCGACCTGCAGGAGCTGTACAGCAACGCCGCCGCCTTCGTCCTGCCGTCGCTCCTCGAGGGGCTGCCCCTGACCCTGCTGGAGGCGGCGTCCTACGGCCTGCCGGTAGTGGCCAGCTCTATCCCCCCGCACCTGGAGGTGCTCGGGTCGGCCGGACCCGGCCGCCGCCTCCACCGCCCCGGCGACGGCGACCAGCTGCTCGGCGCCCTCAGCCAGGTCCTGGCCGACGCCGGGGCCGAGCGGGCCGGGGCCGTCGAGCTCCGCGACCAGGTCCTCCGCGCCTACTGCTGGGACGACGTGACCGAGCGCACCGAGGCCGTCTACCGCTCCGTCCTGCAACGGCGGGCGGCCAGCGCCTCCGGGATGACGCCCCACGCCAGCGCGTGAGCTCTATTGGTCCAAACGGCGTAGGCGGGGTGGTCAATCTGCAGGCTCGACCCCACCGCCGGAGCGCGTATACCAGCCCGGTGCTCGTCTATATCATCGGCACCGGCCGCTGCGGCTCCACCCTGGTCCAGGAGTTGCTCTGCCGGCATCCCGACATCGGCTTCCTGTCCAACTTGGAGGACCGCGCCCCCTTCCTCCCCGCCGGCGCCGGTCGCTTCAACAACCAGCTCTACCAGCGGATCGCGCCGTCGATGACCCGCAAGGGACGGTTGCGGTACGCGCCGTCCGAGGGCTACCGGGCGCTGGCCCGGGAGGTCTCGCCGATGGTGACCGAGTCCTTCCGCGACCTGGTGGCCAGCGACGCCATGCCCTGGGTGGCCGAGCGCTTCCGGGCCTTCTTCACCAGCCGGGCCCGCGCCCAGGGCAAGCCGGTGTTCCTGCACAAGTACACCGGCTGGCCCCGCAC
>Ga0126307_10004023_pt1 | contig 10146 bp, 11 predicted proteins | sample Plot28_FD_89955 | JGI IMG/M metagenome (GOLD analysis project Ga0126307, IMG submission 89955) | Serpentine soil microbial communities from UC McLaughlin Reserve, CA, USA - Plot28 | ecosystem: Environmental > Terrestrial > Soil > Grasslands | place: USA: UC McLaughlin Reserve, Lake County...
CAGCAGTTAAACCTGCGGATGCTCCACCGATAACTATGACATCATACATGTGATGTAATAGAGGCATAATTCAGATAAAAAATCTTCCTTCAGCCACTGGCTTCTACCTCAACTTCGCTTTTGTACACACGAACCGGAGAACAAATAAAGTAAAGGCAGTGACATATAGACATTTTCTTTATGTGTTAATCCATGAGTTGGTTCATTACAGATTTGAAAATGAACTAGAACATGGGCGGGAGTTTAATCACAGAATAATGGAGATAATTCGGGGAAAGATTTTTCCACAAGTGAAAATAAAAGAAGAAGCAGAAAAAGAAAAGGTCCAAGAGTAAAATCTGTGTATGAACTATAACCTAACCTTTAGCAGAAGTTCCGTTATGCATGGATCAGCATGTCGCGTTGAGTTGTAGGCATTTCCGATCTTGCTGTAGATGATTTGTTCTTTCGCATCCATCAGCAAGCACAAATTACTGAATAAATGAATCAATTGATCCATCTAAAGAACAAAAAGAAGGAGCCACAGATCATTTCATGGCTCTTCTTTTTTGATCGGATTATATTCCGCGTTGAAGCAATTCGTCGAGATTGTTCAATCCGTCGGTAAAGCCTTGTTCAAAGCCCATATCCAGGATCGTTTGCAGATCTTTCGTACTATCGAAATTGATCTCTACAGTTACTTCAGTTACCTCACCTTTCTCATTGAATGAATTTTTCCATTTCATACTCGGTGCCTCAGTGGTTTTGTTTCCATTCTCATCACAAAAGGAATCGGTAACATGAAAACCTTTCTTAGGGTCGATGGCAGTGTAATCTGACCTGGCCCAATGCTTCGTGTTATCCGGGCCAACCATGGCATATAGCCAGAAGCCACCTACCCTGAAATCCATCGATTTGGTTTCGGCTTTCCATGGTTTCGGAGCCCACCACTGATCGAGCAGTTTGCTTACCGTCCAGGCTCTCCAGACATCGGATACGGAAGCGTCAAAGCTCCTGGTGATTGTCATTTTTTTGTTGTCGAGATCTTTGTTGATCTGCATTTTGCTGTTTACTGTCATGTTGTTCATTTTTGTGTTTGTTTAATATGTTGTTGAAATACTTTTCGCGGGTTTGAACTGCTATTTAAAGGTCATACTTTTGTGACTATCGTTTCTAGTTTTAGATACTATTGTTATCGTCATTATTTTTATTACATTTAATAAAGTCCGGGATCAGATTCGATTCACTGAAAAGGATCGAGTCATTTGCTATGTCGCTTCATAAATTCCGCTTAGGACATGACAAGGAGTTGCGCTATGAGTTTTGACCTCCTTTGCTATGTGTATTGATACTATTTTCTTTTGTTCCCTTTTCCTCAATATTCTACGCCATACGGAGTCCTGAAAATATGCAGTTCTTATGAACGGCAATAGCTGAGGTTCCTACTACTTCACACACAAAAACTTGCATGGAAGTCCAATGGAACGTGGACAAGACACATACTATTTGTCGAATCTTTCTTATCATTCCTTTATTCATCCTTCGAAATCAAAAGATGCAGGTAAGGTATGCTAAATGGAACCTCGTCGAGCCGTCTAAGAATAATTTGGTCATGCAATGGACACAGACAGTAGTTAACAAAGTTCTATGATAATATTGTATAAGTTAGATAGACCCTCGTGTCTCGAAAATGCCATTAATTTGAGCTCTAGTTAATATGCTAATTCCTATGCATAAAACGAACAGAGAGTACCTCCAAGGATTGGTTTTTGCTGCAGTCACTCTATTTATCTTCTGGAATATAGAAATAGGAATTAGGGGAGAGACAGTAGCATTACCTTTGCAGCATGCACATGATTTTGTTCTTGACGTAAACTTCCTTTTTTCTATCGCTCTCCTTACACTTCTGGTCGTAATCTTCATCAAGCGAAGGAAAATATTCCGAGTGGCCATAGGAAGTATTCTAGGTTTTTCTAGCTATGTTTGTTGGTTTTCTACAGCCTCATGGTGGTCTGAATATAATATAGGTCCGCTCGAACAGAGGTTTATCGCAGTAGTTCTCCTGAGTATTTTGCTATGGGTGTTGATTTCAAAATCCTCAAAGCAAAAGCGGAGGCACTTTTCAGAAATTGTTAGAAGAGATACTATCCATAAGCAAAAGGGAAGGTGCAAAAGATGTAAGAGGAGACTCGAAGCCTACGGAGTTGATGCCGATCATAAAGATAATGATAGAGCTAACAATAAGGCTTCAAATTGCGTATTGCTTTGTCCTCCCTGCCATAGAAGAAAACATTCTCAATAGCCATTTAAAACAACGACTAACTACTATATTCCAGCAACCAGCGCCATCTATGGTTTATAAAAAGCATATTGACAGATCTATCCATCAGACCGTCTGCTATGTAATATTTTATGAACTAACTAATCACTTTTGTTTATCTGTAAACCTATTTAGTTGGGATTAAATGTCATACTAATGTATATGCAAAAAAGTATTACTGTTTTGTTGCTCATGGGAGTAGTGGTAATTCTTGCATCATTGATTGTTACAGTCATTACAATAACCCCTGTGGAAGCACAGACAGGACAAGGAGAAGACATTTTTAGAGTCATAATGACAATATTTGGAGTAGACGAATCTAAGGGTGATGTGATTGCAATAGTTACTGCAAAAGATGAAGCAGCAAAAGTAAAGTTATTTGATGCGTCAGGACCGGAGGTAGTTCCATTAAATGCTAGTGAAGGAGGAAGCCATCTTATTGAATACGTAGCAACGTTTCCAAACGTCACTGTAAACTCCGGTGATGAGTATAGAGCATGTGTAGCTACAGTTAAGGACTTAGAACTAATATGTAAGTCAGGCAACAATTCTCCTGCTGCTAGACCTGAATTTGTGGATTTATCCTTAAATGCGACTAGCGGAGATGTTGAACAAGTAGCAATAACAGAGGAGGGAGTAACAGTAAAAGAGGGAGTTAGTGATGGTGAGGAAGATGTTGCAGAGGAAACAGATGAAGGGGAAGAAGAGAATAATGTATCGCCGGGGTAAATTTGGGTTAGCGTATATCCACAAGTCATTTAGCCAAGGCATCCATTAGTATTATTGTTATATGACAGACCTGGCGAAGAAGATAAAAAATGAAAGCCAAGACACCGAGGCAAAAATGAAGACTTCCAAAGATCATTTAGAAGGAAAACCTAGCTCTGAGAAGCTCAATAAGGCTAAGGTAAAAGCAAGAGACGCTCTGACCTAGCAACCTTTTTTATATTTTTTTGTTTCCGTTAATTTTTAGTCCTTATTCTTTTGTCAATTTCGATTATGAGATCATCATTTGAAATCGGCTTTTGTAAGAACAGCACAGTTGCTAGGTGCAACCAGACGAATGTTGGAGCTTACGCATCAGTGCTTTAGGGTGGAACAATTCATCGTGGAGACCTAGTTAGACTTGAAGGACAGACATCAATCGTATAGGCTCCATTTCTTCCAGGAAGAAGAACTTAACGCCTACAGATGTTTCTTATGAATTCTATTTAGAATTACCTGGGTAGTTACGTTTGTTCTGCCATTATTTAGTTCTCATGTTAGCTATCCCGTTATAATCGCAATACCCATAAAGGCGACTACTACAAGGAAGGCGAGGCCTATACCCATACTTAATCCTTTTAATGTAGTCATTTAGTTATTTTTCACCTCGACTTTCCACTTAATATATGAGTATACCCACATAATTATGTCATCTAGCATTTTGCGATTACCTCTTATTCTTTCTCTACTTCTATTGAGCTCGACCTATGTTTGCTAGTCTTACAGTTTCTGCTGATGTGTGCTCAAGTGCTTTTGCAGCGTTGACCCCTATTTTAGACAAGTCTCTCAAGCTGTGTTTTACTTGTTGTAGGGATGCTCTAAAGGTTTCCATATTTGCAAACATCGCATTGTTTGCTAGTTTTGTCGCAGTGACTAAATTGTCTGCGTAACTACTCACTATGTATGCGTAGATTTCAGAAACTCTTCCTGGTGAGAAAACTGTGTTCCAATTTGTTATATCAAAGTTCTCTACTAACGGACTCCAGGCTGATTGAACTGAGTTTATTATCTCCTTTTGTGATTCTATGTAAGTGTCCGCTATTTCTGTCGCAGCATCTATCGCCGACTGTTGATGTTCACTGACAGCTTCCGCAACCCGTGGAATTTCTTTCCTTGATTCATTTACTGATCTTCTGATTTCGTCTCTAGCTTTATCCAATGTTTTATAGACAGCTTGTTGTTGTTCTTGTTGTAGTTGTGTTGTTGTTGAGGTTAATGTAGTCGTTGTTTCTTCTTTTGCGTCTTTTGTCGTTGCCATATATTATATACGCTGGCGGAGTATATAAGACTATGGCATTCTACGTGTAATATACTTCATCCTAAATTAAATGTAACAACCCTTTTATCCTACGTGTGATATATACATAGTAAGAGATTGAGACGAATTCTTGATATAGACCCACAATTGGAGCTAAAAATAGAGGGGATTATTAGGGCGAAGGGCTTTCGTGATTTTCACCATTTCGCGACCGTTGCCCTCGAAAATCAGGTAGCATGGGAGACCGGCAATATCACAGGTGATGGAGTTACTAATGCACTAGATTTGCAGATAAGTCAATTAAATAAGGCTGTACCTCCTGGAAATGAAGTGCTCGAAGCAGCGTTGACAGCCAATGAGAATTTACTTAGGATGCCAAGCCAGGAAACCAAACTTTCGCACCTTCCATTACCTGAGAATGCAAACAACATTCTTTGGGGACAGTACTATAGATTCTTGCCAGTAAAAGTTGGTGTAAGAGTGCTCTTGAACATGTACACAGAACTTTTTCCCGAGCTACGTGACTTTACAGAAAAAGTAACCAATGTTGCGCTACCACTCAGACATCATCTTGCAAAACTGGATAGAATGGATAGGAGAACTTTCGGTGAGCTCCTGTCGGCAAGCTTTCCTACTAATGATGAAAAAAGCGTCAATCGCTTCGTGAACCAGTATATACTCCATCTTAGAACTAGCGATATGACCTTGTTAGGAATGATGCCTGAATTGAAATTAATAAACGTGATATCTGATGAGAATGGAATTACAAGAATAGGGTTAACAAGCTTTGGAAGCCAATTTGCATTAATACAAAATCCGTCTATCGACCTAAACAAGCCAGAGTCATTGTCTGGTGACGAGATCAACTTTCTTCTTAATCACATTGCAGATAATTTGCCTGCAGAATTTGAGCATATTACTGTTGCTCTAAAAGCAATGGAAAATGGTAAAAAGACAAGAGAGGAGCTTAACGCCGCTCTAAAGAATTATTATCTCCACTATCACAAGAGCACGGAATGGAGCAACACAGTTGTCAACACAATGCGTTCAGGTTTAATCAGCAGGCTTAATGAGCTTGGGCTTGTAAGAAGGGAAAAACGTGGAAAGTTCATACATTACCATATTACTGACGCTGGCCAGAAGTATGTCAAAAATACATCGGACAAAGAGGAGATTAAAGAGGAGTATGTGTAAGGGGCAGGATAAGAAATGAGTGTGATGATTACCTCAAGGGAAAGGAGACTACGCCATGTCCAATAAGCAGTGATGCTACGGGGAATATGGTTGTGCGAGGGCTTTACAAGAACCCCGTTGGCAAAAATTCCTATCTTGGCCTCTCAAATCAAGCTTGTGCAGTTCTACAGTCGCTCCAAGCAAACGTGGAATGATTGTGACAATTTAATACTACGAGTACTAAAATAGGGCAGGACACAAATTTTTACTATGATAAGGGAGCCATATTTAGTTCTATTAGTTATAGGAATTATCTTTAGCATGGTTTTCTCCACTAACACTAATAATTTCATTAACCAAGAGGTTTATGCCCATATGTTTACTGCAGATGAAACTGCTTCGTTTTTAGCGTTTGCAGACCAATTACAAGTAGAGTCAGAGCTGGTTCAAACAAATCTTGTAAACAATAACTTATCACTTGCGCAAAATCATGCCAATAAAGCAGCGTCGCTTTTGACTCCAAGCGTAGTGATAGAAATTGAAGAACAAAATCAGAAAATTGCCGACGATCTTACAACAGCAGTGAGTGACTTACAGGAGATATCATCATATTCAGAAAAACAACAACAAATGGTAAAACAGCTTGTGTCTGATATTAATTCTACTGTAGTGGAAGCTGTAAATATAAGAATGAAACAGGGACAGGGAGACCCCTCAAACTTCCTAGAGAAAGGTATAGAGTTTTTAGGAGGCATATTTGGTGGTGGCGGTGAAGAAGCAGATGATAAAATAGATGTAGACAAAACAACTAAACCCATAGCTTTTGCAGATCTTGTTGATAGCGTACTCATCAACTATGGCAATGCTTACCGTGTAGACTTTGATATGACAAATATGTCAAACATGGCTATGATGGGAGGAAATTCTTCTTCTATGGCAATGGTCGGTATGGCTGATAAAAATAATAGCAATAATAGCAGCAGCATGAATATTGGTTCAATGAATATGACAATGATGAACATGAATAGTAAAACTAACCGAAATTATTCTTTAGTAGATATGACTGATTATCAAAGTGCCCAAGCATTAGCTACAAAGGCTCAAGAAATATTTAATAATGAACTCAAATCTACAGCACCGAATAGTTCATCAGCCTTCATTACTAATTTGGAAAATGGTCTCAGACAACTTAATGGTTCAATTAAAAATAAGGTTTCACCTGTGGATATTATGACGATAGTCCATACACAAATTCATCCAAACCTTTTAGAAATATTTAACTTGAGTACCGCTAGTTAAACTCATAACTTCAACTTCGTTTATTTAATATACTATGAAATGGCACCGGAGCATCGTTTCGTTTAGCCATAGTACGTTCGACGAATGTACTACAAAATTTATTAATAACGTAGCGTGGGCTGTGTTATGCAAGAAAAAAAATTGTCAGCTACAATCTTTTCAGCACTTGTAATCTCTCTGATGACTTTTGTCACTATTGGGACTTCAACAGTGATGTTTGCTTCAGCACAGCAGCCCACTAATACGACTGGTACTTCGGCAGAACATACGGAAGGAGAAGCTGGTGGTCTCACAGTTAGAGACTCTACTGCAATTCTTCTAGCAGGCGAAATGATTCCTGGTGGAAGCTTTATTCATCTATATGATAGTACTCCAGACGCAATAGCAACTGGACATGTAGCTGCAAAGATTCCCTGTAATGAAAATTCCAATGCGACATTATCGATACTTACTGGATCTGCACCTAATCTACAACCTACTGAACTAGAACTACTTCCAGAGTTGTCGACCCCTGGTGAGCTATGCTTGTATCATGCTGACTTGGCATCTGAACAAGGTGGAAACATGACAACTGATATAGCCATTCAGAATCCCGGTGAAGAAGATGTGGAACTGCCTCCAACCAGCACTGTTGTTATAGGTGTCAATAATGTATTACCTGGTGCTGCTGAGGAGCATGAGACAGAAGAAGCGGAAGCAACGGCAGGAAACTCTATACAATAAAAATATGTAATGGGAGTGCAAAATAGACAAAACGGAATTTGCAAGATGCTAATTCAGTTTCTCTAACTCTTTCTTTCACTCTTTTGACGGGGTGATGGGTATTGAATTAAGCTATTTTTATTCGTAACGGTAGTTATTTGTTGAATCGGTATAGAGGGGGGAGGTTACAGATTCTAAGCATCTTCTCATTTTCTTGCAACAGACTGATAAGGCACTGAGTGCCCAACTATATCTGCTGATATATAAGGCCAGTTCCAGTAGCACCGAGCAAGTATCTGTTCCAAAGATCCGTGACTAACTGTAGCGCAACTGTTGCTTCCTCCGAGAGCAGCATGAACATGTATGTCCATACCATACTACATTTGACAACAGCTTAATTTAGAACTTAATAGACGGGTGATATAAACGGACAATTTTGATTCAGGTTTGACGGGATGCTTTATCATCAGGTTCAATTCAATGTAGTTCACTTTGATATCGTCTCCCAATTAAGATAGCATGTAAAGGCTAGTCAATAGTTTAAATTATGTCGCTGCCAGGCAGCTTGTAGAATATGAATAACCATTCATTCGCATATACCAGCGTTGCACTGCTGGCTGCCTTGGCAATTGCTATCACGATGTCGCCAACAAACATAGGAGAGATAAAACCAAGCTATGCCCAATCAACATTTGATACTCCGTCAAGTCCTGATAGCCCTGATATAGATTCCCCAACTGAAACGGGGACCGCAGACGAAGGAGAAAACTTCCAACAATTCATGGAGTGTATGTTTGGAGGAGAAGCTTCTGAAGAAGATATATCAAGTGCGCTGGAGGGAGGTAGCGATTCTAGTCCAACTGAGCAAGAAATCAGAGACTGTTTTGCCCCATTATATAATACAGGAGGAACAACAACAACTGATACTACGGCTACGGCTGGCAGTGGTTCTGCTGGTGAAGCTGATGATTCTAATCTAGAGGAAGATGGAGGTAGTAGTACTGACGGCGAAACGTCAGATGATGAAGAGGAATCTGGAGAATAGTTAGAATCACAACTCAGAATTACGAGGAAGCCACTTTGCGTAACCTCTGGTGGGCTTCCATCCAAACTCATTTTTTCTTATTATTACTTTAATGGGAGCAGTAGATGTCTTTTCGACCATCTATCTATAGACTGATCAATTATTCTGTGGGATTAGGTCCCTGCACGTACACGAAATATAGGTAGATTAATGGAGAGTATTTCTATCCATCTTCTTCTCCTGACTCTTCACCCTGCCCAATAGTTTCTCCTCCCGATAATCCCATTTGCTCGGTTAATTTGAGCAATTCACTGTCTGCAGAGTTTAGAGCTTCAAGAGCACTTGGGAGTCATTTCTCTGTAACCCATCTTGAGCTTGATCTATTTGAGCTTGCAATGGACTAATTGTCTGATATAGTACAGTTATTTGACCAGGTTCCATATCGTTAGTAAGTGCAAACAATTCATTTCTAACAGAACTTAACGCATTAAATGCTTCAGTAGTATCATTATTCTGTAATGCTTCACGTGCTGTGCTTAGATTGTCTGTTACTGGATCTAAATCCGATGGTATAAAATTAGCCATTATATTACCTCCCATTGCCCCTCCTGCCTGTGTTTGATTTCCTGTAGTTTGGTTTTGCATCACAGATCCTGTCTGGTTGGCCGTAGCACCAGTAGTATTTGTTGCATTTTGTTGTTGACCTAACACTTCTAGGTTTGTTAATGCTGAAATAGATGCTGTTATCACAAGTAAAGAGGAAATTGCAATGACAGCAAATGTTTGCTTGTTTGTATTCATATTGAACAGAGCGTATCTAGAATGTAACAATTGATATTTCATCAACAATAGCAAAAGATGTTAACGATTTATTGATCTAAAATAAAGATACCTTCTCTATCTGTATTGTTGTTGCACCGTTCTGAGCTTCTATTTGTTGACAGAGGAACGAGGTATTATTGTTGGCATCGCTTGATTAGCCAAATGCATTGGTACGGATTTGTATACACTGCCTATGCCTACTTCTTCATCCTAACACCCAAAGAGCAGATAATGAAATTCTATAAAATATATCTACATTATTAGAACAAATGCGAACCGAGAACTCAAGATTGACATTCCTTGCCGCAGTGGTCATGGTATTAACCTTCTGCTACTAATAATCTCCGACAAGTGCCATTAGGAAGGTATACAAGTCATTATTAATAGCTTATTCTAATGTGATTGCAGTAAAAATCGAATTACCTGAATCCCAACATAGCATTTTTTTATCTATCGCAAGAAGACTCAATCAAGAAAAGGTACTGAAAGAACCAACAATAGAAGAATTAATGCTGACAACTTTGAGGATATTAATAAAGGAATACGAGGAGAATCCAGAGTCAGTAATTACTTATTTCTCAAGAGAAACTTCTAGACTCTAAGGACGGGCATAGATAAAAAATCTAGAAAGTCCTATCTCTTTTCTCCTCTATTTAGAACCACTTTTTTCCAACAGTTATAAGTAATACTCCTCTAAAGGATTGATTCGACAATGTACTAACTGTGCTAGACATTTAAGACACGAATTCCTAGGAGAATATTTGACGGAGAGAAACACTCAAGAATGTGTTGACCTGTTATCCA
>Ga0126307_10004024_pt1 | contig 10146 bp, 5 predicted proteins | sample Plot28_FD_89955 | JGI IMG/M metagenome (GOLD analysis project Ga0126307, IMG submission 89955) | Serpentine soil microbial communities from UC McLaughlin Reserve, CA, USA - Plot28 | ecosystem: Environmental > Terrestrial > Soil > Grasslands | place: USA: UC McLaughlin Reserve, Lake County...
GACGCCAGCGCGGCGCCGACCCGAGCACGATCAGGTCGGCGCGGAAGAGCGCCGCCTGGTTCACGATCGCCTCTCCGATCGAGCGCGCGCGGACGATGCGCGTCTCCAGCACCACCCCCTGCTCCGCGACAAGGGCGCGAACCTCCGCGAGCGCGGCGCGCGCGAGTCCCTCCGCGTCGGGAAGCGGCGCGTCGAAGGCGCGGTCGAGCGGCACGAGGAGCACGTGCAGGACGAGCAGCCGCGCCGACCGCTCCTCAGCGAGCCGCAGCGCGGTCGCGAGGACCTCGTCGCCGATCGGGCCTGCCTTCAGCGGCACGAGAACCCGCTCGTAGCCGCCGGCCGACGCGGGCCGGTGCGTCAGCTCGGGCACCGGCGCGCGCGCGTGCTCGAGCGCGCGCCGGCCGCGGACGACGAAGAACACCACGAGGCCGAGCACGAGCCATACGGGCCCGGCGATGCGCGCGGCTCCGTGCGTCGCGAGCGAGATGACGAGGATGCACGCGGTCGCTGCGGCGCCCGCCACTCCGAGGTACGGCATTGCGGGCGCGCGGAACGGTCGCGGCAGGTCGGGCTCCGTCCGCCGGAGCCGCACGACCGCGAGCTGCGCCATAGTGAACGCGATCAGGATCCCGAAGCTGTAGAGGCTGGCGAGGAAGCGCACCTCGCGTCCCGCGGCCCAGGCGACGGCGAGGATCGCCGACGAGGTCAGCGCGCCGCCGATGATCGCGACCGGCGGCAGCAGCGACCGGCTGCTCAGCACCGCGAACGCGTGCGGAAGCATCCCGTAGCGCCCGAGGGAGAGCGCGAGCCGCCCGGCCCCGGAGATCGAGGTGGTGATCGCCGCGAGGAGCACGATGGTGCCGCTGACGCCGACCGCGACGGTCGCGATGTCGGCCAGCCAGTCCGGCAGCGCCGCCGCGATCCCGACGAGCGGCGACCGCAGCCACACCGTCCCGAGGTCGGTGCTCGTCCCGTCGACCGGGTAGGCCGACAGGCCGACCGCCGCGACACAGACGTAAGCGACGATCACGGCCGCGATTCCCGCGAAGATCCCGCGCGGGAGCGACCTGCCCGGCTCGCGCGTCTCGGCGGCGAAGTTCGCCACGGTCTCGAGCCCGGTGAACGCGAGCATCGCAAGCGGCAGTGCGAAGAGGAGCCCGTGCCACGTCGGCGCGGTTCCGAGATCGGTGCCGGCCGTGAGCCCGTCGAACGAGAAGAGGTACACGCCGCCCGCGACGACGAGCAGGACGTGCGTGGCGAAGGCGATCGCGGCGACGACGATCGCGGCCGAGTACAGCGCGACGCGTCGCGCCAGCCTGACTGCGGCGACGCCGAAGATCACGCCGATCGCGACGAGCATGTCGGCGGGACGCCTCGTCAACGCATCCCAGTTGAGCGCGGCCGCGAGATAGTGCGGCACGAACAGCGCCGCGAGCGCGATCACGATCAGGTAGTCGAGGAACAGGACCCATCCGGTGATGAACCCGGCCGGGTCGTTGTAGGCGCGCCGCACGAAGGTCGCGGCGCCGCCGGGCTCCGCGATCGCCGCCGTTCCTTCGGCGTAGGAGAGGGCGACGAGCAGGAACAGCGCGCCGACGCCGAGCAGCACCCACGGCGTCAACCCGAGCGCGCTCGCGGCGACGACGCCGAGCGCGAAGTAGAGGGAGGAGCCGATCTCGCCGTAGGCGACGGACGCGATCGATCCTTCGCCGAGCACCCGGGCGAACGACGGCCTCCGGCGCCTCACGAGCGACGACTGTAGTGCCCGCCGTCGACCGGCGCCAGGGAGCTCGCGGCGCGGCGCGCGCCCGGTGCAGAAAGTACCCTGCGCGCGTGCGGATCATCGTGCTCGGCGCGGGGCAGGTCGGTACGACGATCGTCGAGGCGCTTCACGACGAGCACGACCTCACCGTGATCGACACCCACGCCGAGCGCCTGAGCGCGCTCGCGCACCGATTCGACGTCCGGGTCGTCGAGGGGAACGGCACCAGCCGGCGGGTTCTGCAGGAGGCGGGTGTCGGCCTCGCCGACCTGCTGATTGCCTGCACCTCGCGCGACGAGGCGAACATCGTCGCGGCGCTGTTCGCGAAGAAGATCGCGCCCGACACGCGCACGATCCTGCGGACGACCGACGTGGAGTACCTCGAGATCTGGCGAGAGCGGCAGCTCGACGTCGACTTCATCGTCTCGTCGGAGCTCGAGGCGGCGCACGCCGTGTCGCAAGTGATCGGCGTGCCGGCGGCGCGGCAGACGGACGTGTTCGCGAACGGGCAGGTGCAGATCGTCGAGTTCGACGTCGCGGAGAAGGCCGATCCCGAGGTCGTCGGGCCGCTCCTCCGCGAGGCGCGGGTCCCGGTGGACTCGAAGGTGGCGGGGATCATCCGCGGCGGCGAGATGCGCCTTCCCCGAGGCGGCGAGCGGATCCTGCCGGGCGACCGCGTGATCGTGATCGGTTCGCCGCGCGCGGCGCGCGAGTGGAGCGAGGTCATGGCCGGGCGCATTGAGCGCGTCAGGGACGTCGCCATCTTCGGCGCCGGCCGGATCGGCACGGCCGTCGCGCGCGTCCTGCTCGAGGAGGATCTCGCCGTCAGGATGATCGAGGCCGACAAGGAACGCGCGCTGCTGGTGGCGGAGGCACTTCCCCGCGCACGCGTCTTCAACGCCACGGGCATCGATCCCGAGTTCCTCGATCGCGAGCGTATCGGCGCCGCGAAGGCCGCAGTGTTCGCGATGCGGGACGATGCGAAGAACTATTACGCGGCGACCCTCGCGAAGCTGCACGGCGTCGAGCTGACGATCGCGATCGTCCACGACACCGTCTCGATGGAGGTGTTCGAGCGCGCCGGAGTCGACATCGCGATCAACCCCCGGGCGCTTACGGCGGAGGAGATCGTCCGCTTTGCGCACGACCCGAGGACGCAGCAGGTCGCGATGCTCGAGGGCGACCGCTTCGAGATCCTGGACATCACGGTGCGCGAGTCGAGCGAGCTCGTGAACCGACCGTTCCGCGACCTGCCGATGACCGGCTCGCTGATCGGCGCGATCGTCCGTGATGGGACGGCGCTGTTCCCGCGCGGCGACGACGTGCTTCTCGCCGGTGACCGCGCGATCCTGTTCGCCGAGTCGTCTCGCGTGCCAGAGGTCGAGCGGGCTCTGTGACAACCGCGGTCGCGCGCGCGACGCGGAGGCGCCTCGGCGTCGACCTCGCCGGCTCGATCAACCTGATCGGCTCGCTCCTCAAGTACTTCAGCCTCGCCTTCGTCTTTCCGGTCGTGGTCGCGCTCTGGTACGGAGAGACGCCGGTCCCGTTCCTCGTCGCCGGTGCGATCAGCGCGGCCGTCGGCGGAGGCTTGGAGCTCGTCTCACGCGGCAAGGAGCGAATCGGCGCCCGCGAGGGCTACCTCGTGGTCGCGCTGCTCTGGCTGCTCGTTCCGGCCGTCTCGGCGCTGCCCTACCTGCTTGCGAGCGAAGCACAGCTTTCGCGCCCGATCGACGCCTACTTCGAAGCGATGTCGGGCCTGACGACGACCGGCTCCAGCGTGCTGACCGACATCGAGGGAGTCGACCGCTCGCTGATCATGTGGCGGCAGTTCACCCAGTGGGTCGGCGGTGTCGGCGTGATCGTGCTCGCGATCGCCGTCCTGCAGCGGTTGCGGGTCGGCGGCCGGCACCTCCTCCAGACGGAGGCCCCAGGGCCGGAGTTCGACTCGCTCGCGGAGACCGTTCGCGACACATCGAAGCGGTTCGTGGTGCTGTACATCGTCCTCACGCTGGCGCAGCTCGGGATCCTCGTCCTTTTCGGCCTGACGGGCGTCGACGAGCGGATGGACTTCTTCGAAGCGCTCGCCCACACGTTTGCGACGATCCCGACCGGCGGCTTCGGCATCCACGCACGCTCGGTCGAGGAGTTCGCGCCGGCGACGCAGTGGGTGATCGCGCTGTTCATGTTCGTCGCGGGCATCAACTTCGCCCTCATGTACCGGTCCGTCTTCCGGCGGACGCTGCGCCCGTTCGGGAGGGACGAGGAGTTCCGGTTCTATTGCGCGTTCGCGGCGCTCGGCTCGCTGATCCTGTTCCTCGAGCTCGTGACGGAGGACATCGCCTCCGGCACCGCCGCACTCCGGCACGCCGTGTTCAACACCGTGTCGATGATGACGACGACCGGGTTCGCGAGTACCGATTTCAACCTCTGGACGCCGCTCGCCGCATTGACGCTTGTCGCGTTGATGTTCGTCAGCGCGTCCGCAGGGTCCACCGCCGGGTCGATCAAGGTGATCAGGCACGTCGCGATCTTCAAGGTGCTCCGCCGCGAGCTCGACCAGACGCTCCATCCCGAGCTCGTCTCACCGCTTCGCATCAACCGGCGCGTGATCGACGAGCGCGCGCTCCGCGGGGTGGTCGCCTTCGCGCTTCTCTACGTCGGCACGTTCGCCCTCGGCTCGATCGCACTCCTGATCGAGGGCGCCCGGGTGGACGCCGAGCTCGGCGTGTTCGAGGCGATCGCTGCCTCGGCGACGACGATCGGAAACGTCGGCCCCGGGTTCGGCTTCGCGGGGCCGATGGGCTCGTTCGAACCGTTCAGCGACGTCGCCAAGGCGATCATGGTCGCGCTCATGTGGATCGGGCGGCTCGAGATCATCCCCGTCGTCGTGCTGTTCACGCGCAGCTACTGGCGCAACTGAAGCCAGAGCCTCGCTGCGCCTGCGAGGACGAACAACGCGCCGAAGACGTAGCCGACGGCGCCGCCGCCGAGCCACGTCGTTTCGACGAGCAGGACGACCCCGAGCGCGAGGATGCCTGCGGAGAGTGCCCGGTTCACGCGGCGCGGGGGCCCGCCGCCACCAGGACGCGGCACGGAGCCGCCTTCAGGATCTGGCTCACCGTGCCGCCGAGGAGGGCACGCCGGTCGCTCCGCGAAGCGCCGACGACGATCAGCTCGGCGTTCCGCTGTTCCGCTTCGCGCACGACGGCGCGCGCGGCGTTGCGGTGGCGGACGAGCCGCGTGACCGCACGGACTCCGTATGTCTCGACGAGCGCCTGAGCGTCGTCGAGGAGTCGGTTCGCCTCCTCCTCGGCCTCGGGCATCGGCACATCGAGCGCCCGTTCGAGCGGCACTTCGATCGAATGGACGAGCGCGACCTGAGCGCCGCGCCGTGCCGCAAGCCGAGCCGCCGTGACGAGCGCCTCCTCGGACTCGGCATTCCGCAGCACGGGGACGACGATCGTCCTGAACTGGACGTCGAGCGCAGGCCCGATCACCTGCGCCGGCGCCCGGATCGTGCTCCGCAAGGGCTCCCGAAGCGCGTACCGCCGGTAGACGAAATACGCGACGAACCCGAGCGCGAGCCAGGCGAGGCCCGCGATGCGCGTTGTCGGCGTCTGAACGACGATCACGATCCAGGCGCCGCCGGTCGCGAGGGCGCCGAACACGGCGAAGATCGGCCAGTCGATCCGGCCGACCCTGAGATTCGGGCGTCCACGGAAGACCAGCTCGGCCTCCGGTCGTCTCACCCGGAGGGCGATCACGGAGAGGTGCGCGATCGTGAACGACAGCATCGCGCCGAACGAGTACATCGTCCCGAGGAAGTCGACCTGCCCCGGAAGCAGCGTCAGGATCGAAATGAAGCCGCCGAACACGAGCAGAGCGACCCACGGCGTGTGCAGCCGGGGATGGATCCGACGGAAGACGTCCGGCAGCTGCCGATAGCTCGACATCGCGTAGGAGATGCGCGACGCGCCGATGATGCCCGCGTTCGTCGCGATGAACAGGATCGTCGCGGCGAGAATGCCGACGTAGACCTTGAGGACGTCGAGGAGGAACCCCGAGACCCCGAGGTGCTGCACGAGCCCGAGGACCGGGTCGTTCTGGAAGCCGCCTTCCTCGGGCGGCAGCGCCAGCAGCGTCTGGTACTCGCCGTCGGCGAGCGTGACGGGGAGCGCGGAGAGCGCGATCGCCGGCAGCGTGAAGTAGATCGCGAAGACGGCCACCGCGACGAGCTGGTACGCGCGCGGGATCGTCCGGGCAGGATCCCGCGCCTCCTCGGCGAGGTTCGACGCCGTCTCGATGCCCGTGTACGCGATCATCCCGATCGGGATCGCGAGCGCGAAGTCCGCCCATGTCGGCGCGACCCCCCAGTGGATGTTGTCGACGAGGATCTCCGGGCTGAAGATCAGCCAGAACCCGAGCAGCACGAGCAGGAGCTGCGTCGCGAAGTCGAGGACGGCGAGCGTAACGTTCAGGCGCGCCGCCTCCTTGATCCCGACGATGTTCAGAAGGACGAGCACGACGATCACAACTGCGCCGACCGCGATGTCCCACGGATTGGTGCGCAGCGGCTCCCAGAAGATCGAGAGGTAGTGCGGTACGAAGAACGCCGAGATCGAGATCGTGATCACGTAGTTCAGGAGCTGCGCCCACGCCGCACCGAAGCTCACGACCTCGTTGAACGCGTGGCGCGCGAAGCTCGACGAGCCGCCCGCCTCGGGGTAGCGAACCGTTCCCTCGGCGTACGTCATCGCCGTCGCCGCGAAGATCACTCCCGCGATCACGAAGACGAGCGGCGTCAGCCCGAGCGCGAACGCGGCCGTGACGCCGAGCGCGTAGTAGATCGACGAGCCGACGTTGCCGTAGACGGTGGCGAAGAGCGCGGGCGCGCCGAGCACGCGCTCGAGGCCCTGCTGCCTTCTTCTCCGCCGCGGCACGGCCGGATGCTACGCCTGTGCCCGGAACGCGAGAGGGCCGGCGGTTGCCGGCCCTCTCGCTTTTACGGCAGGTTGCTGGGTTACGGCGTGCGGACGGCCAGGATGGTCCGGCCGATCGTCGCCGAACCGTCGCTGTAGTCGACCTGGCCGAGGTACCGCGTACCCGAAGCCAGACCGTTGAACGTGGCCGTATGCGTCTGCACTCCGGCGGTCGTGGACGGGCTCACGACGCCGCCCAGGACGGCGTTGCCGTTGTTCACGTTGGGTACAACCCAGGTGAACAGCGTCCCCGTGGCCGACGGGCCGTTCGTGCTGAAGCCGTGGATGTAGACCGTGAGCGTGAGCGGTGACGCGCCATTGTTCCGGAGCGTGACCTCCTCGTTCGAATCACCGTCCGAGCTCGCACCGACACGGGTCGTGCCGGAGTAGACGAACATGTCGAGGTCGGTCCCCGTGGGCGTGATCGCGTCCTCGTAGATCCCGGAGCGGAAGAGCGAGTTCCCTGGGACCGAGACGTCGAGCTTGAACGTGCCCGTGGCAACCGCCGGATCGAACGTGGTGTCCGGATCCTGGCTGATCGTCCACGGCGTCTGCGTCGCCGGAACGAGGCCGCGGACGGTCGCCGCGAACGTGCCCGCATAGCCCGTCTTCACCTGCCAGCTCACAGGCGACCCATCCGACGTGACCTCCGCCGGCGTCGCGAGTGCGACCGGCCTGATCACGATCGGGATGCGGACGTTGTGGCCGCCCGCACCGTCCGACCAGGTGAGCTGGCCGCCGGCGTATGCATTCAGCGCCCCGGTCGTCCGGAGGAACGAGACGGTGAACGTCCCAGTCTCACCCGGAGCGAGCGTGAGCGAACTCGGCAGCACTGTGGCCGTGATTCCCGTCAGCCCGGTGATCGACGGGGTATACGTCGCCGACGCGTTGCCGACGTTCCGTACCTTGCGCGTCACCGTCTGACCGCCAGCGAGGTCGCCGATCGCGATCGACGCGACGTTCATGTCGCTCGCGTCGGTCGAGTAGCCGGCGTTCTTCAACGCCGTGCACGACGCGGGACCGACAGCGGAGGTCGTCCCGCAGAGGAACGCGAGCCAGTCGTTGAAGCTGCTGTCGTAGACCAGGCCCGGGTTCGTGGCGCTGTTGGGCTTCACGTGACCGGCGCCCTGACGGAAGATCACCAACGGGTTCGTGTTGGGGCCGTCGAGGACGTCACTGCCGGTGGTCATGAGCGCCGACTTGACCGCCATCGGCGACCAGTTCGGATGCGCCTGCTTCAGCAACGCGGCGAGGCCGGCCACGTGCGGAGCCGACATCGACGTGCCGCTGTAGAGGTTGAACTCGAAGCCGTGGTTCCCCGGAGGCGCGACCGCCGCGAGGATGTCCTGACCGGGAGCGATCACGTCCGGCTTCAGCACGTCGCCGCCGCCGGCCACGAGCGGGCCGCGAGACGAGAACGAGGCGGTGAGCGGCGCCGGATCGGCGAACGTGAGCGTCGACGCGTTGATCCTCGCGGTCGCGCCCGGTGTTGCCGCGTACGCCTTCAACGCGTCCCGCTCGGCGCAGTTGTTCGCAGGCGGGGGCGTCGGATTCGTGACACAGCCGTTCACGTGCACCGTCGGAACGAAGTGGAAGTCGGCGTTCGTCGAGTTCTGGGACGTGTTGACCATGACCATCCCGACGCCGCCCGCGTCGAGCACGGCGGCGCTCTTGTTCACGCGACCAGTGACGCCGCGGTCGCAGAGGACGATCTTGCCCGCCACCTTCGCCGCGTCGAGCACGGCGACACCGCCGTTGTCGCCCTTGCTGTAGCAAAGCGCGACTTTCACCGCGTGGGCGGCGACCTCGTCCGCCGTCGAGCCCGCCGGAGCCGGGAGGCCCGCGGTGACCGAGTCGATGAACGGTGCCGGGCCGACCGGAGTCGCGACCGATGCGCCGTTGTACGTGACGCCGTTGCCGAGCGTCACCGAGCCGATGCCGTTCCGGTTGTGCGTCCCCGCGGCGACCGTGGTCGTCCACGGGCTCGGATGCGCGACAGTTGCCGTCGTCGGCCCGCTGTTGCCCGCCGACTGGCTGACGAACACACCGGCGTCGGCCGCGAACAGGTACGCAATCTCGACCGGATCCGCGAAGTTCGTCGAGCTACCGCTGATCGAGTAGTTGATGACGTCGACGCCGTCGGCGACAGCCTGGTCGATCGCCGCGACGAGGTCACCCGTGCGGCCGCTCGCGGTCGAGGCGTCCACATTCGACCACAACGCCTTGTAGACGGCGATCCGGGCGCGCGGCGCGATGCCGCTGATCGGCCCGAACGACGTCGCGGCACCCGTCGGCTGCACGCCGTGGTTGCCACCGGCCGTCGAGGCGGTATGGCTGCCGTGGCCGTGATAGTCGCGCGGCGACGTGAATTCCCACGGGCGGTCGGCCGCGATGCCCGCGTCGCCGCCCCACGACGCGTTGAAGTACCGCGCCGAAATGAGCTTCTTGTTGCAGAGGTTCGAGTCCCACTGCTCGGTCAGGGGCGAGCACTTCGCCTTCCACCCCTGGAGCTCGCTGTAGACGAGCTTCCCGCTCGCGTCGCGATCGCTGAAGCTCTTGTTCTCCGGCCAGATGCCCGAGTCGATGTCGCCGATGACGATGTTCTCGCCGGCGCCAACCCCGTTCTTGTTCTTTGCTGCGGTCGGCCCTCCGAGCTGATCCCAGAGCCCGCCTTCAGCGGTCAAGCCGAGGAATTCAGGCGTTGACGACGTGTCCATTGTCACCGTCTCTTCGGGCGTCACGGTGAGCACGTCGGGCGCCTTCTCGAGCAGATCCGCCTGCTCGGCCGTCAGCTTCGCGGCAACGCCGTTGAACGTGTACGAGTAGTCGTAAAGCTTGTCGCCGCCGCCGACCTTCTCGAGCGCCTTGTCGTGCGCGCCCTTCAGGTGGGCGACGTACTGGGTTACTTCGGCCGAGTCCGGATCGATCTTCGATCCCTTCGCCGGCTTCGTTGCCTTGAGCCCTGAGATGCTGCCCTCATAGGCAACGACCGGTCTCTGCACCATTTGAACGATGTACGTCGCGGTCGAGTCCTGTGTCGAGCGTCCCGAAGCCGGGACGGCGACAAGCACAGAGACAAGGCCGACCAGGGCGGCAAAAACCGCCAAGGACCTCACACGCAATTTGTTTCTCCCCTCTCAGATAGGAACCCGAGACCCCGTTCCGCAGCGTGCGACGAGGTGCCGCCACCGCAGGAACGCGCGGAGAGTAGCCGACTCCGCGCGAACCTTCAAGAGACTTTCGTTACCGTGGTGCTAGCCGTGGATCGACACGATCAGCGGGATGATCAGGATCGCGACGATGTTGGCGATCTTGATCATCGGGTTGATCGCAGGCCCGGCGGTGTCCTTGTAGGGATCGCCGACGGTGTCGCCGGTGACCGCGGCGGCGTGCGCCTCGGATCCC
>Ga0126307_10004025_pt1 | contig 10144 bp, 12 predicted proteins | sample Plot28_FD_89955 | JGI IMG/M metagenome (GOLD analysis project Ga0126307, IMG submission 89955) | Serpentine soil microbial communities from UC McLaughlin Reserve, CA, USA - Plot28 | ecosystem: Environmental > Terrestrial > Soil > Grasslands | place: USA: UC McLaughlin Reserve, Lake County...
GAGATCGAATGATTGCGGCTCCAGCCCGCTGTCGAACAGATCATCGACGACCAGTTCTACGTTAGAGAGTTCTTCTTCCTCCAGAAACGAACGAGCGGCGGTGAGCATGCTCTCGTCGATGTCGGTGCCCACGACCTGGCCGGACGGGCCGACCCACTCGCTGAGTATCCGAAGCCAGCCCACGGCTCCGCAGCCGACGTCCAGCGCGCGGCCGCCGGATCCGCCGCCGACCTTCGAGAGGAGCTGCCGCCCGCTTGGCTCCCACACGAGCGACTGCAGCCGCAGGCGCTCTAACTCCGAGGGTTGGTTGGCCAGCAGGTAGTTGTCCTGCGACATCGCCGGCAGTATCCCGTTGCCGCGTAAATCGCGCCGCGGTTACGCCCGCGATGGCTTGCGCGCGCGGATGATCGCGGACGCGGCGTGCTGGTGGACGCGATGGGTCTCGAGGATCTCGACGTCCTCGAGGCGAGCGGCCAGTAGGGCCCGCTCGAACTCCTCGTGGGTCAGTGCTCCGGCGATGCACCCCGTCCACGCCGCCATGTCGGCGCGCGTCGCCGCGTCCATGTCGGGGTCGGCGATCACGTCGGAGACGGCGAAGCGCCCGCCGGGCCGCAGGACGCGAGCGGCCTCGCGCAGCACCTTTCCCTTGTCGCCGGAGAGGTTGATCACGCAGTTGGAGATGACGACGTCGACGGACTCGTCGGGCAGCGGGATCTGCTCGATGTAGCCCTTGCGGAACTCGACGTTGGCGACGCCGGCCTCGCGGGCGTTGCGCCGCGCGAGCTCGAGCATCTCGTCGGTCATGTCGAGCCCGATCGCCCTGCCGGTGAGACCGACCCGGCGGGCGCTGATGAGAACGTCCGCGCCGGCGCCCGAGCCAAGATCGAGCACGGTCTCGCCCTCGTGAAGGTCGGCGACGGCGGTCGGGACGCCGCAGCCGAGCGACGCGGCAACGGCGGCGTCGGTGGCGCCCTCTGCATCGCTGGCGGAGTACCGGGCGTCCCCGAACACCTGGACTCCACGCTCGTCGGTGTACGCGACGTCGGCGGCGCAGCACGTCGTCTCCGGATCGCTGCCGCAGCCGCAGCCCTGTCCTTCGGCGGCGGCTCGAGCGGCGGCGGCGTAGCGCTCGCGGACGGTCTCGCGGATGTCGGGATCGTTCAGCTCAGCCATGTCGAGAGCTCCTTCAGCGCGTCGGGGAGGACGTAGTAGTAGGCCCAAAGCCCGCGACGCTCGGAGTCGACGATGCCGGCCTCGCGCAGCTTCTTGAGGTGATGGCTCAGCGTCGGCTGGGCGATGTCGAACAACGGCACCAGCTCGCACACGCAGACCTTGCCGGCGTGCTTGCGCAGCACGTCGACCAGTTGCAGCCGGATCGGGTCGCCCAGGGCCTTGGCGACCTCGGCCATCCGCGCGGCGTGCTCGCGTTCGACGTCGGGGTAGACCACGGGCTCGCAGCAGCGCTCACCGGCCGCGCGTTTCTGCTTCGGAACCAGTTCCAGCTCGGCCATCTATCAATGTCTATCGATAGAAGCGACGTATGTCAATACCCCAGCGGTTTGTGCTCGAGCAGGTCGCGGACGCCCAGCTAGACCGCGAGGACGAGCTTGTCGGCGTACTCGGGCGGCAGGCCGGCTGCACGCACCGCGGCGGCCACCGCGTCGGCGTCGTACTCGACGCGTTCGATCGTGACCTCGAGCTTCCCGGTCCCGGCGTCGAGCAACGCGAACGCGCCGCGCGGATCGCCGTCCTTGGGCTTGCCGACCGAGCCGCAGTTGACGAACAGCACGCCGCCGTACTCGCGCACCCAAGGCTTGTGCGTGTGCCCGAACACCAGGACGTCGTCGCGTTCGGCAGCCGCGAGCCGCTCATAGAGCGACGCCGGCTTGTCCTCGAACAGGTACTCGTTGAGCTTGCGCGGCGACCCGTGCACCAGATGCACCGCCGTCGATCCGACCGAGAAGCGCAGGTCGAACGGCAGCTCGCACATGAAGTCCTTGGCTTCCTGGCCGGTGTGCGCGAGCGTCCACTCGACCGAGCGCTGCCCGAGCTCGCGATCGTGGGGCGTGACGTAGGCGCAGCCGCAGTCCTCGAGATCGCGCGCGATCGCGTAGTCGTAGTTGCCGTAGACCGTCGGGATCTCCCGTTCGGCGATGTCCGCACATACCTCGTTCGGATGCGGGCCGTAGCCGACGAGATCGCCGCCGCAGTAGACGCGCTCGATGCCCAGCTCGCGCACCCGGTCGAGCGCGGCCGCGAGCGCCGGCAGGTTGGCGTGGATGTCGGTGATGATCGCGACGCGGTCGCTCATGGCGATCCGAACGGTAGCCAGCTACATCGACGCATGCAAATAGATCAACTTCGAAACGCCTTGCCGCGTCGCAGCGAGCGCCGCGGTGACCTGGCGCGAGATGCTCGCTGTTGGACGACCTGCGAGCGCGGCCCGGGCACGCGCCGACGATCGCAACTACACGGACGCGCCGGCTCTGCTGCTACTCGGGTGTGCAGGCGCACGGTCCGGTGCGCTGGACTTCGGCGATGTGCCGGTCGTCGTCGAGGGCCACGTCGCAGCAGGCGGTGAGGAGCTCGTGGACTTGGGCGCGGGCGCGTTGAACGCGCGTCTTCATGCCGGGGACTGACAGGCCAGCGACACGGGCCGCCTCGACTTGGGAGAGGTTGCCCAGGTCGGTCAGCGTCAAGGCCTGGCGGTACGGCCCTGGCAGTCGGCTGACCAGTGGTTCGAGGCAGCGGGCAAGCTCCTGGCGGCCTTGAGCTTCGTTTGGGTCTTCGTCGGTGTCGCCATCGGCGTCGATGCGCTCGTTCAGTTCGTCGGGCGCAGCCGGGGTTTCCTTCGCGCTGGCGCGGGAGCGGTAGTGGTCGATGATCGCGTTGCGCGCGATGCGGTAGGCGAACGCGTCGAGCCGGTCGTCGAAGCGCAGATCGCCGAGGCTGCGGTGAAGGCGCAGCAGTACCTCCTGGGCCACGTCGTCTGCGGCGTCCGGGTCGCCGATCCGCCGGCCGACGAAGCCGCGGAGGCGTTCGTGAAGGCCGGTGAAGAGCTCGTCTCGAGGCGCGCGGCGCGGTTCTACTCGCATCCGCAGCCCGCCGAGGCCGGCTTGTCGTCGCAGCATTCGGCCTTCTCCGCCGGCTCGCAGCACGTCGCCTGGACCGCTGGGGTGCAGCAGGCGGCGCTGGGGTGGTTCGGCGGCGGGGCCGGGGTGGTGTCTGTCTGCTGGTCCATCGATGCCCCTCTCGTCAGGTTCAATGAGGCAGACGAGAACGACCGAGAATGGATGCATACCGGCCCGCTTGTCAACTGCCGCAGGGAGCTCAGCCGTAGACGCTGCGGTAGTTGCGCGCCGTGAGCGGGAGCGCGAGCAGGCCGAGCCCGGCGATCACGAGCAGCCCGATCGCGATGTCGCTCCAGTCGTATCCGCTGAGCATCAGCTCGCGGATCGGACGCAGGACGTGCTCGGCGGGGTTGAGCTCGATGATCGTCCGCAGGACGCGACTGTCGATGTGGTCGGTCGTCTGGTAGGCGCTCGTGAGGAAGATCAGCAGGAACGCCATCGGCTGGACCGCCTGCACTGCTGCCGCGTCGCGCGTCCGGATCGCGAGGTTCGCGCTCAGCGCGCCGAAGGTGACGATCCCGAGCAACGTGCCCAGCGCGATCATCAGCAACGCTCCCGGGAGCCCGGTCTCCACGTTCGCCCCCAGGGCGACGGCGAGCAGGAGCACCAGGGCGGCCTGCACGGCCAGCCGTAGGCAGTCGCCGAGCAGGCGGCCGAGCATCAGGGTGCCGACCGAGGTCGGCGTGGTCAGCAGCTTGTGGAAGTAGCCGCTCTGGAAGTCCGCCGCCAACGCGACCCCGGCGTTGCCGATGCCGGGCACCGTCGCGAGCAGGATGGCGGTCGGGGCGAGATACTCGAAGTAGTTGTCGGTCGGGAATCCGGGCAGCTCGGAGACGCCTGCGAACAGCCCACCGAAGACGAGGTACATCATCAGCACCGGCATGACGGAGAAGCCGAGCAGGACGGGGTTGCGCGGGAACTGCACGAGCGCCCGGCGCGCAAGCAGCAGTGCCTGGGGTGTGGTGCTCATGCGGCTCTCCTGTTCTCGTCATCGATCTCTTCGTGGCCCGGGCCGACGTCCAGCGGCCGTCCCGTGTAGTGGAGGTAGACGTCCTCCAGCGTTGGCTGCGTGATCGCGACGCGGCGCGGCGCCTGGCCGGCGATCGTCGCCTTCAGCGCCTGCGGGGTGCCCTCGACGACGAGCGTCCCGCGGTCGATGATCCCGATTCGATCGCACAGTCGGTCGCCCTCGTCCATGTAGTGCGTCGTCAGCACGAGCGTGATTCCGAGCTGACGGCGGAGGTGATCGAGCGTGGCCCATATCCCGCTGCGGCTACGCGGATCGAGCCCCTCGGTGGGTTCGTCGAGGAACACGATCGGCGGCAGGTGCATCAACGACGCGGCCAGATCGACACGGCGCTTGGTCCCACCCGAAAGCGCGGCGAGGCGCCTGCCGGCGACCTGCTCGAGCTCCATCACACGCAACAGCACTCCGGCGCGTGTCAGTGCTTCGTGCTTCCCGAGTCCGTGCAACCGCCCCTGAAGGACCATCAGCTCCGACGCGGTCGCGAATTCGTCGACTCCCGCCTGCTGCATGGCGAAGCCGATCCGGCGACGCACCTCGACGGGATTGTCGACGACGTCGAAGCCGGCGACCCGGGCATGGCCGCCGGTCGGCCTGACCAGCGTGCCGAGCATCCCGATCGTCGTGGACTTGCCCGCCCCGTTGGGGCCGAGGATCCCGTAGCTCTCACCGGACCCGACGCGTAGCGAGATGCCGCGGACGGCTTCGGTGCCGTCGGGATAGGTCTTGGCAAGATTCTCGAGCACGATCGCGTCCTCCACGCGACCCGCCGTCATCGAGCGGGATCGTCCGGTGTCGCGGACGAGCTCGTCCAGCTCCCGGGCCGCAGCGAGGCGAGGTACTGGATCTGTCCCTGCCCGGGCGAGGCGGCCGGAGCTGGTCTGGCGATCCGCCGCCGTTGAAATGCTGGTCATGCCCCACAGGACGCACCGCCCGCAAGAAGGATGCGCCGGCAACAAACTGTTCCTGGCGGGTCACGCGGTCGGCGTCCAGATCTATTCCTGCAATGCCACCGCGAGCGGCTTTCGCTGGGGTCTCCTCGCGCCACGGGCGGATCTGTACGACGACAACGGCAATCTCATCATCACCCACCCCCGGCGGGCCGACGTGACAGGCCAACGACGGCAGCAAGGTCGTCGGCCGGCGCGAGGCGGATGTCACGGTCGACGCCACCGCCGTTCCCTGGCTGCTGCTGTCGCGTGCTCCGACGACCGCCGGCCCGGACGGCGGACGGCTCGTGGACACGACGTTCATCCAGCGGATCGCGACGACCGGCGGCCTCGCCCCCACCCCCGCGGAGGGCGACGCGACGACTACAGGTGCCGTCCGCGAGATCCCATACACCGCCGACTACCACTTCTGGAAGGCGACAGGCAGCTGACGACGCCGGCGCCGCAGGCCGCAACAGGCGCCGGACGCCGTCCGGGCCTCGCTCGGGGCGGCGGCCGACACGATCGACCTAGTGTCGCCCGACCTCGTCAGCGGTCGATGACGGCCATGTTCGTCTCGTCGTGGCGCTCGCCGGTGGCGGGGGTGAGGTCGTCGAGCCGTTGGATCTGCTCGGCGCTCAGCTCGATGCCGTCGGCGGCCGTGTTCTCCTCGACGCGGGAGACGCGCTTGGTGCCGGGGATCGGGGCGATGTCGTCGCCCTGCGCGAGCAGCCAGGCCAGCGCCACCTGCGCCGGCGTGGCGTCGACCTCGGAGGCGATGGCCTGAACCTCGTCGACGATGCGGAGGTTCTTTTCGAAGTTGCCCGCGGTGAAGCGCGGGTTGGTCTTGCGCCAGTCGTCGTCGCTGAGCTGCTCGGGGGAGCGGATCGTCCCGGTGAGGAACCCGTGGCCGAGCGGCGAGTAGGGCACGAGGCCGATGCCGAGCTCGCGGAGCAGCGGGAGGAGCTCGGCCTCCGGGTCGCGGGTCCACAGGGAGTACTCGGTCTGCAGCGCGGCGATCGGGTGTAGGGCGTGGGCGCGGCGGATCGTTTCGGGTCCGGCCTCGGACAGGCCGACGTGCAGTACCTTTCCCTCGACCACCAGCTCGGCCAGCGCGCCGACGGTGTCCTCGATCGGGGTGTCCGGGTCGACCCGGTGCTGGTAGTAGAGGTCGATGCGGTCCGTGCCCAGCCGCTTCAGGGAGCCCTCGACGGCGGTGCGGATGTTCGCCGGGCTGCTGTCGAGCACCCCGGGGCCAGCGCCGGCGTGCGAGACGAGGCCGAACTTCGTCGCCAGCACGACACGGTCGCGACTCCCCTTCAGCGCGCGGCCGACGAGCTCTTCGTTGGCGTAGGGGCCGTAGATCTCGGCGGTGTCGATGTGGGTGACGCCCAGCTCCAGGCCGCGCTGGATGGTGCGGATCGATTCCGCGTCGCTACTTTCGGGGTCGAGGTAGTAGCCCGACATCGCCATCGTGCCGAGTCCGATGCGCGAGACGTCAAGTCCGCCGAGCGAGATGTGCTTCATGGGAGTGTGCCTCCGGTTCTCAGAGTCTCGAGGTGATCGGGCGTTCAGCCCGCGACCGCGGTGGTCTCGGCCCCGTCGAGCGCGAGCGAGGACGACATCTCGCGGAAGGCGTCGGTCTCCAGCTGGAGATTGGCGATGTGCTGCTCGGCGGTCTGGATCGCGTCGGAGCCGGCGATGAAGCGGCGCGGCGGCTGCTCCTGGTCGGCGATGGTCAGCAGCGCCTGCGCGAGCTTGGCCGGGTCGCCGGTCTGCCGGCCGTTCTGGCTCGTCCAGAACTCGCGCTGGGCGGCGCCGCGCTCGGCGTAGTCCTCGATCGACGGCTCGGCGAAGCTCGTCGACTCCTTGGTGAGCAGCTCGGTGCGGAAGAACCCGGGGTTGACGATCGTGGTCTGGATGCCGAACGGCTCGACTTCGAGCCCGAGCGCCTCCATGAAGCCCTCCACGCCGTACTTCGACGCCGCGTAGGCGGTGCAGAACTCATAGCCGGCCAGGCCCGCGGACGACGAGATCGTCACGACGTGCCCCGAGCGCTGCCTGCGCATCACCGGGAGGACGGCGCGCGTGACGTTCATCGGGCCGACGAGCGTCGTTGCGAGCTGGCGATCCATCTGCTCGGGAGTCAGCTCCTCGAAGTAGCCCGCGTAGAAGCTGGCGGCGTTGTTGACCAGCACGTCGATGCCGCCGAAGCGGTCAACGGCCGCCTCGACCGCCGCCCCGGCATCCTGCTGGCTGGTGACGTCGAGCTTGACGACCAGCAGGTCGTCGGAGTAACCGAGCGCCTCTGCGACGGCGTCGGGGTTGCGGCCGGTGGCCACGACGTTGTGGCCGGCGGCCAGCGCCGCCTTGGCGAAGTCGACGCCCATGCCACGTCCGGCGCCGGTGATGAACCAGGTCTTCTTGTCAGTTCTCATGGCTCTCAGCAAAGCGCCGATCTGGAAAAGGTGGGAGTCCCTGTTGAGAGAGCTACTGGCAGGGACCCCACGAGCGGAGAGCCGGGTCTACGCTTGGGGCGTGGAGGCAAAGCAGGAGATCCGCGAGTTCCTCACCTCGCGCCGCGGCCGGATCACGCCCGAGCAGGCGGGATTGCCCACCTACGGCAGTCGCCGCGTTCCCGGACTGCGCCGCGAGGAGGTCGCCGTCCTGGCCGGCGTGAGCATTCAGTACTACACCCGGCTGGAACGCGGCGGCATGAACGGCGTCTCCGAGGGCGTGCTGGAGGCACTGGCTCGGGCGCTCCAACTCGACGACGCCGAGCGCGCCCACCTGCTCGATCTGGCGCGCGCCGCACACCCGACGCCGGCGCGACCGCGTCGACGCCACGCCAAGCCGCGCGTCCGGCCGGAGGTCCAGTGGACGCTCGACGCGATCACCGGCGCCGCCGCGTTCGTCGGCAACGAGCGCCTCGACATCCTCGCCTCCAACCAGCTCGGCCGCGCGCTGTTTTCCCAGCTCTACGCCGCCCCCGGGCGGCCGGTCAATACCGCCCGCTTCCTCTTCCTCGATCCGCGCGCCGCGGCGGCCTACGGCGACTGGGACCGCGTCGCCACCGAGACCGTCGCGATCCTGCGCTCCGCCGCGGGCCGCGACCCGTACGACCGCGACCTCTCAGACCTCGTCGGCGAGCTCGCAACGCAGAGCGCGGCGTTCCGCACCCGCTGGGCCGCGCACAACGTCCGCTTCCACAACACCGGCGTCAAGCGCTTCAACCATCCCGTCGTCGGCGAGCTCCACCTGAGCTTCAACCGGCTGGACCTCGCCGCGGACCCCGGGCTGACGCTCTTCACCTACGCCGCCGAGCCCGGCTCGCGCTCTGACGATGCGCTCAAGCTCCTCGGCAGCTGGGCGGCCACCGTCGACCCAGCCGAGCCGGCGACCGACCAAAGCCGAGGCGACGACGACGCGCAGTCGCTGCGCGTCACCCCGTGACGTCGCGGCGGGCGAACACCACGGCCGCGGCGCTCACCGCGACGGCGACGTAGACGGCGACGAGCGCGAGCGCCCGGCCGAACGCGACATCGTCGGTGCCGCCGGCGGTGAGCGACTCGAGCAGCAGGCCCGGGAACCAGCGGTCCGCGGAGGTCCAGGAGTCCTGCAGGATGTGCTCGAACGGTCCGGCCCAGACGATGCCGATGCCCAGCGCGATTGGGATCGAGCGGACGAAGACGGCGATCGCCATGCCGAGCAGCGCCCACGCGCAGATGCCGAGCAGCGCGCTCGCGTAGTCACTCGCCGCCTCGCCGAGGCCGTCGAGCCCGAACCATGAGCTCGTGGCGACGTCCTGGCTCGGGGCGATCGCCGCCGACGCGGCCACGGTGAGGACCTCGGCGAGCATGAGCACGCCGGCGACGAAGGCCAGCAGCGCGGCCATCTTGCCGGCGAGCAGCGCGAGACGCCGGGGCTGGCGCATGAGGAGGGTGCGGATCGTGCCCTGGGAGAGCTCGCCCGCGACGTTGGCGATGAACAGGACGAGCACAAGGAGCCCGACGAACGAGGCGCCGAGGGCGAACGCCTCGGTCGCGCCGCCCGCCCCGCTGAGGGACTCGATGGTGGCGCCCCTGCCACGCGGTCCTGCGGTTTGCGTGGCCGACAGGAACACCGCCGTCGTGGCGATCACGGCGAATGCCAGAGCACCGACGGTCGCGACGACCGCCACCCGGCGCCGGCGCAGCTTCAGCAACTCTGCCTTGAACGATCTGATCATCGGTCTCCTCCGTTCTTGACCATCGTCAGGTAGCGGTCCTCGAGGCTGGCGCCGGTGACGCGCAGCTCCGCGAGGACGATCCCGCCCTCGCCCGCCGCGCGATTGAGGGCTGCCGCCAGCCCGCGGGGGTCGTGGCCGTTGATGGCGACCGCTAGGTGGTCGCCGGCGGCCTGGCTGTCGTGGCCGGCGGCCGTGAGCAGGCCGCGCAGACGCTCGAGGTCGCCGGGGTGCTCGGGCGCGACCGCGAGGTTCGCGCCGCCGCGGTCCAGCAGCTCGGACGCCGGGCCTTCGAACACGAGCCGACCGGCGTCGATCACGATCAGCCAGTCGCAGACCTGCTCGAGCTCCGTCAGCACGTGGGAGGAGACGAGCACCGTGCGCGAGCCGCTCGCGAGCCGGCCGATGAGCCCTCGCATCTCGTGCACCCCAGCGGGGTCGAGCCCGTTGATCGGCTCATCGAGGATGAGCAGGCTCGGGTTGCCCAGCAGCGCGGCGGCAATCCCGAGTCGCTGCTTCATGCCGAACGAGTAGTCGCGGAAGCGGTCGTCGCCCCGTGCCGCGAGTCCCACCAGGTCGAGAAGCCCGGGGATCTGCGACCGGTCGTGGCCGGCCGCCGTGGACAGGACGGCGAGGTTCTGGGCGCCGGTGAGCGCCGGGTAGAAGGCCGGGCCCTCGACGAGGGCGCCGACCCGACCGAGATAGGACGAAGGGTTCTCGAGCGGCTTGCCGAGCACGCGCCCGCTGCCGCCGGAGGGTTTCACGAGGCCCAGGAGCATCGCCATCGTCGTCGTCTTACCGGCGCCGTTGGGGCCGACGAACCCGGCGACGACAC
>Ga0126307_10004027_pt1 | contig 10141 bp, 10 predicted proteins | sample Plot28_FD_89955 | JGI IMG/M metagenome (GOLD analysis project Ga0126307, IMG submission 89955) | Serpentine soil microbial communities from UC McLaughlin Reserve, CA, USA - Plot28 | ecosystem: Environmental > Terrestrial > Soil > Grasslands | place: USA: UC McLaughlin Reserve, Lake County...
ACCGGCCCGTACTGCGCCTCCTCAGCGAGTAGGTCGGAGAGAGCATCGCGCAGGATGTCGTCCGCCTCGAGCACGGGGTCGGCGCGCGAGCGCAGCTCGTCCCCGACGCGCTCTCCGAGCAGCGCACGCTCGGACAGCCACCCGAGCGGCCGCCCCCCGTCGTCCACCAGCAGCGGGTAAGGCACGTCCGAGCCCGCGACCTTGCCGCGCGCCTCGGCCGCCGACTCGCCCACGCGGACGAGCGCCGCCGACCACAGGTCCACGTCGCGCACGCGCTGGAGGGCCAGCCGTTTGAGAGCCCTGTCGGCCCCCACGAAGTCCTCGACGAATGAGTTCGCGGGCTGCATGAGCAGCTCAGCGGGCGGCGCGTACTGGGCTAGCTTGCCGCCCTTCTGGAGCACCGCGATGCGGTCGCCCATCTTGATCGCCTCGTCGATGTCGTGGGTCACAAACACGACCGTCTTGCGGATCTCGCGCTGCAGTCGCAGGAACTCGTTCTGGAGGCGCTCGCGGTTGATCGGGTCGATGGCGCCGAATGGCTCGTCCATCAGCATCAGCGGCGGGTCGACCGCGAGCGCCCGCGCCACGCCGACCCGCTGGCGCTGGCCGCCGGACAGCTGCGCGGGGTAGCGGCCGCGCGTCTCGCTCGGATCGAGGCTCACCAGCTCGAGCAGCTGGTCCACCCGCGCCCGGATGCGCTCGCGATTCCACCCGAGCAGCCGCGGCACCGTGGCGATGTTGTCCGCCACCGAAAGGTGGGGAAACAGGCCCACCTGCTGGATTGCGTAGCCGATGTCCCGCCGCAGCTCCGCCGGCTGGCGCTCGCGAACGCTCTGGCCGTCGAGCAGGATGTCGCCCTCCGTAATGTCGATCATGCGGTTGACCATCCGCATCGCCGTGGTCTTGCCGCAGCCCGACGGGCCCACCAGAACGCAGATCTCACCCGCCGGCACGGTGAGCGAGAGACCCTTTACCGCTGGCTCGCGCTGACTGGGGTAGCGCTTCGTAGCCTCGCGAAACTCAAGCGTTGCTGCCGAAGGGCGCGGCGACGGCCCCGTGGGGTGGGCGGAGTCGGAGATATTCACAGAGGGAGGAGCTCCCGGAGGAAGCCCTGATCCTACTGAGGTGGTCTGGCGCGGTCGCGCCCGCTTCTCCAAGCCTTAATGTCGGCCGTGGCGAGCCGTTCGAGCTCGCGGCGCAGCTCCTCCCGCAGCTCCTGCACGTCTTCGGAGCCGATCTCGGGATCGGACTCGGCGGTCGCCACCAGTGCGGCGGCCAGTGTCTCGCTCGCGGCGCGGAGATCCGCCTGCGCGCGGGCGGGGTCGTTCGCACCGCGGACGGAGAGCGCCTTCTCCTTGGCGTCCTCGGCGAGGGAGGCGATCCGCTCGCGGTCCGCCAGCGGGAGGACGTGCCAGCGCCCGTATAGGGAGCGGGCAACGCGCACGCCGATGGCCGCGCCTGCCGCGGCCCCGCCGATCACGAGCTTCGTGGAGGGCATCCGACGCCATCGTGGCGTGGGGGGTGGACGGAAGAGCATCGCGGCGTCGCGGGCCGAGCCCGCGGCTTGCGCCGGAACTACAAGACAGCGCTTGCGAGCAGGTCCACCTGTTCCGAGTCCGGCGAGGCCGGGAAGAGGATCAGCTCGTCCGCCCCGGCCTCCTCAAACTGGCGCACGCGCTCGCGAATCTCGTCGTCGCCCTTCGCCGTGGCTGCGATCACCTGCTCCGCGTAGTCGCCTGTGGAGGCGTAGTAGTGGCCGATCGACTCGCGGGTGGCACGCTCAGGGTCGTCACCGAGGGCGAAGTACTGGAGCGCAAGCGTGCGCGGCTCGCCCTCGCGGCCGCGGTCCCGCCACGCGGCCAGCAGCTTCTCGACCATGGCCGGAAAGCGGTCCGGCGGACCGCCGCCCATCATCCAGCCGTCGCCGTACTGCGCCGCGCGCCGGAACGCCCTGTCCGCGCTACCGCCGATGATCAGCCCAGGACGGTCCCCGCTCACGTCCGGACCGACCCCGCCCGCGAAGCCCGCCTTCTCGCCGGCCCACAGGCGCGCGATCCGGTCGAGCATCTCGTCGAGGTGCCGTCCGCGGCCGCGTGTCGACATACCCGACGCCTCGTAATCGTCCTCGCGCGAGCCGAGCCCCACGCCGAGGGTGAGCCGACCGTGCGAGAGCCTGTGCACGGTGGCGGCCTGCTTCCCCACGAGCGCCGCGTTCTGGCGGTACGGCAGAAGCAGCACGCCGGTCAGAAGGCCGACCCGGTCGGTCACAGCCGCCGCGGCGGCGAGTGACACCAGCGACTCGTAGTTCGGATACACGAGCCGGTCGAGCGTGCCGAGGCTGGAGAACCCGGCCTCCTCGGCGCGGCGGGCCCAGTCGAGCACCTGCTCGGGCTCGACGTCGGGAATCGCCGTGGGCAATCCGATGCCAACCTTCACTCCCGTGAGGCTAGAGACGCTTCCGGGGTGGGCCCGCGACCTGCTCGCCGACGCGCGCGTGGCCCGCCTCGGCTACGTGGACGAGGACGACCATCCGCGAGTGCTGCCGGTGACGTTCGCCGTGGCCGCCGGCGCGGTGTGGAGCGCGATCGACGAGAAGCCGAAGCGCAGCGCGGAGCCGGCGCGCCTGCGGCAGCTGCGGCGCCGGCCCGAGGCGGCGCTGCTCGTGGACCTGTACGACGACGATTGGACCCGGCTAGCGTGGGTGCAGCTCCTCGGCAGGATCGAGGTGCTCCCCGTAGAGTCCGCGCCCGAGGCGATCGAAGCGCTCGCGCGCCGGTACGCGCCGTATGCCGAGCGCACGCCGCCGGGCCCGCTGCTCAGACTGACCGTCGCGCGCACGCGTCAGTGGCGCTCGGCGGGAAGCCCGCGGCCCGACCACTCGCTCCACGAGCCGGGGTAGAGGCGCGCCGGCTCGAGGCCGGCCACCTCGGCCGCGAGCACGAGCACGCATGCGGTTACGCCGGAGCCGCAGTAGGCCACGAGCTCGCGGCCGGCCTCGGCGCCGGCGGCCCAGAAGCGCGCGCGCAGCTCCTCCGGCGCGAGGAAGCGGCCTTCTGGCGCCAGCTCGGCGAAGGGAAGGTTCACCGCGCCGGGGATGTGGCCGGCCACCGCGTCGATCGGCTCGACCTCGCCGCGGTAGCGCTCGGGCGCTCGGGCGTCGAGCAGGAGCCGTCCCGCCCGGCGCGGGAGCGCGGAGGCGTCCGGCCCGGACGGCCGGGCGAGCTCGTCTGCCCCAGCCGGCCGGACGAGCTCGTCCGCCATGCGCGTATCGCCCTCGCGCAGGCGCGGGACGAACGCCCGGGCCGCGGCCTCCTCAGCTTTGGCACCGGCCGCGGGCTGCTCAGTTCCGCTCTCCAGCGGTGCGCCCTCGGCGCGCCAGCCACGGAGGCCGCCGTCGAGCACCGCCACGCGATTGTGGCCGAAGTGCCGCAACAGCCACCAGAGCCGCGCGGCGCCTCCCTCGGCGGCCTCGTCATAGGCCACCACGAGCATGTCGGGCGCGATTCCGGCCCGGCGCGCGGCCGCCTGAAAGGCCTCCGCGTCCGGCAGCGGGTGCCGTCCTCGCCCTCCGGGCTCCGACGCGAGCTCGCTGTCCAGGTCCATGAACGCCGCGCCGGGGATGTGCCCGGCGCGCCAGAGCTCCTCGCCGGCGCCGGGCCTGCCCAGCTTGAAGCGACAGTCGATCACCCGAACCCCCGGGTCGTCGAGCCGCTCGCGCAGCCAGGAGGACGGCACGAGTGGACCGCTCACGTGGCCAGGACGTTCAGGCACATGCCCGGAAGCCGGTACCCGCCGTCCTCGGCGTACGGCTCGAGCCGCTGCTCGATCTCCTCGCCGAACGCGCGCCTCTGTGGCTCGAGTTCGGCGGCGACCAGCAGCTCACGCGTCCGCGCCTCGCTCGCCATCGCGAGCCTGGTGGTAATCGTCGCCTGCCACCGCCGCAGCCTACGTCGGGACTTAGGCTGAGTCCATGCGCGCGATGGTGCTCGACGCGGCGACGCGGCCACTGCGAGCCAGCGACATACCCGAGCCCGAGCCCGGGCCGGGCCAGCTGGCGCTCGACGTCACGGCGTGTGGGGTCTGCCGAACCGACCTCCACATCGTGGACGGCGAACTCACCGAGCCCAAGCTCCCCCTCGTGCTCGGCCACCAGATCGTCGCGCGCGTGGCGGGCGGCGGAGAGAGATTCGCACCCGGGCAGCGCGTGGGTGTTCCGTGGCTCGGCTGGACCGATGGCGATTGCCGCTACTGCCGCTCGGGCCGCGAGAACCTCTGCGACCGGGCTCTGTTCACGGGGTACGACCTCGACGGCGGCTACGCCGAGCATGCGGTGGCGGACGAGCGTTACTGCTTCGCACTGCCCGAGGGCTACGAGGACCTTCAGGCCGCCCCGCTGCTGTGCGCGGGCCTGATCGGATACAGGACGCTGCGCTTTGCCGGCGACGCCGAGCGCATCGGCATCTACGGGTTCGGCGCTGCGGCGCACGTCATCTGCCAGGTGGCGGTCCATCAGGGCCGCCGCGTGTTTGCGTTCACGCGTGCGGATGATGACGCGGCCCAGGCGTTTGCGCTCGAGCTCGGGGCGGAATGGGCCGGCGACGCCCACGGCCCTCCTCCCGAGGAGCTCGACGCCGCGCTTGTGTTCGCCCCGGCCGGCGAGCTCGTGCCGGCTGCGCTCCGGGCGCTCGGCAAGGGCGGGAGCGTGGTCTGCGGCGGGATCCACATGAGTGACATCCCGGCCATGCCCTACGAGCTGCTGTGGGGTGAGCGGGTGCTGCGCTCGGTGGCGAACCTGACCCGCGCGGACGCCGAAGAGTTCCTGGCGCTAGCGCCCGCGGTCCCGGTCCGTACGCAGGTGGAGGCGTTCGAGCTCGAGCGCGCCAACGATGCACTCGCGCGCCTGCGCGAGGGTAGCCTCCGCGGCGCCGCCGTGGTCGTGCCCTGAGTGCGGGCGGCGACCCTCGCTCACTTATGCACGATGTGTGCGTTGAAAGGCGGAGAGAGTGAGGAGCGGGGCTCCGCGCCGTGCGCTCAGGCCGCGCGGAGGCGGCGCACCTGCGCGCTGCCGGCTGGGCGCCGCGACTCTCTGGCCCGGAGCTCCTCGAGCGCCTCGGCCACCGCGCGCCACGCCGACCTCGAGACCGCCATCCCGCAGTGGGAGGCGTCGACCTCCACCAGCTTGGTGGCGTGCGGATCGAGGCAGGCCTGCCAGTCCACCACCCCGTCGCTCTTCGAATAGACCGAGACGAGCCCCACGCTGCGCGGGAGCGGCGCGGCGAGGTCCTCCCAGAAGGATGAGCAGCAGTGGCCGTCGATGCAGGAGCGCTTAAAGAGTCCGGGCGCCCCGAGCGATCCGAGGCGGCCGACGGCCTCAACCTGCAGCCGTACGAGCGGATGCACCGCGAGCGGGTCGATCTGCGGCGAGCCGAGCGCCACGACGCCGGCCGTGAGGTCGGGTCTGCGGCGTGCGAGGACCTTGGCGAGCGTGCCCCCACGGCTCTGACCGACGATCGCGGCCTTCTGGCCCTGCTCGGAGACGAGCCGCTCGAGCCGCTGCTGCAGCCGCGGCATCAGCGTGCCGGCGCAGTTCACGTTCGCGACGATTCCGGCTCGGCTCGGCCGGTAGCCGGCGCGCTTGAGCCAGCCGGCCATCATCGACAGCGAGCCGTCACCCGCCAGAAATCCCGGGATCAGCAGGACCGGGCGTCCGCGTCCGTCGGTCATCCCGTCGCCGCGGAAGATCGGGTCCCGAAGGAGCGCCGCGGCCTCGAACCCGAAGCGAGCCTCTCGCCACAGCGGCGGGCGATCACCCAGCGGAATGAGGCGGGAAGCTCTCATCGCGGTCTCTTGACCCTATTGGTTCGATGGGACGTTCCCTTGTGGCACCGCGTGGACAGGATGCGCGGATACATTCCCGCCTGTGCGCGCCGTAACCATCAAGGACGGAAGCCTCGTCGTGGAAGAGCGGGCCGATCCCGAGCCGGGCAGGGGCGAGCTCCTCGTGCGGGTGAGGGCGGCCGGCCTCAACGGCGCCGACATGCTGCAGCGGAGGGGGGCGTACCCCGCACCGCCCGGCTCGCCGCCCGACATCCCGGGGCTCGAGCTGGCCGGAGAGGTGGCCGCACGTGGCCCCGGTGCTGGCCGCTTCAAGGAGGGCGACCGGGTGATGGCGGTGGTGGGCGGCGGCGGCCAGGCCGAGCTCGCCATGGTCCACGAGCGTGCCGCCATGCCGGTTCCGGACGCGCTCGAGTGGCCGCAGGCCGGGGGTCTCCCGGAGGTCTTCACGACAGCTCACGACGCGCTCTTCACCCAGGCTGCCCTGCGGCCGGGCGAGCACCTCCTCGTGCACGGGGCGGCGGGTGGCGTGGGCACCGCGGCGGTCCAGCTTGGCCGCATGGCGGGTGCGCGGGTGACCGCCACCGTCCGTCGCGAGGCGCTTCGTGCACACGTCGAGGCGCTCGGCGCGAACGCGATCGACCCCGACGGCTTCGAGGCCGCGGGCCCGTTCGACGTGGTGCTGGAGTTGGTGGGAGCCTCGAACCTGGCGGGCAACCTCAGCTCGCTCGCAATGGGCGGCCGCATCGCCGTGATCGGCGTGGGCGGCACCGGCCCCCAGGGCGAGATCAACCTGCTCGCGCTGATGCAGAAGCACGCCCGCATTCACGGCTCCACGCTGCGCGCGCGGCCACTGGAGCAGAGGGCCGCGGCGGCCCGCCTCGTGGAGAAGGAGGGCCTGCCCGGCTTCGCGGCGGGGCTGCTGACCGTGCCGGTGGCCGAGACGTTCGAGCTCGACCGCGTAGACGAGGCGTACGCGCGCTTCGAGGCCGGCGGCAAGCTCGGCAAGATCGTGCTCCTGCCGTAAGCCGCGAGGGCGCCGGACGTTTGTCCGATCGGCATATGTCCGATGGGATCGGCCCCCGCTCCGTCGATAACTCCTTCCAGACCGACTAGGGCAAACCCGTCGCGAGGCGGGGGCGCAAAGCCAGAGACCTCTCCAAGGACGGTAGAGGCGGCTCAGCTGCCGGATCCACTCTCAACGGAGGAACGAATCCCGCATGGCTGAGCTCACAATCGTCTTCAGGCTCCGGTTCGCAGTAGCGCTCGCGGCAGCCACCTGTGTCGTGTTCGCGGCAAGCGCCCTGAACGCGCACGCCGCGCCCACGCGCGCCGAGTACATCGTCCAGATGCAGAAGGGCACCACTCCCGCCGCAGGGAAGCGGCTGGTACGGGCCTTCGGCGGACGAATCACGTCGCCCACGCTGCGCGTGATCAATGGTTTTGGCGCGAGCCTCAGCCGCCGCGCGGCAGCTCGTCTGATGGGGCATCGCGGCGTCAAGGACGTCTCCCTCAACGTCCGGATGGCCACGAGCGCCTCGGACCCGGGCGGCGGCTCCGCGTGCCCGGTGTTCGACGCGACGACGGTCGCCGCGAAGCCTGCGCCCGGACCGGGACGCGACTGGGAGCCAAGCCTCCTGAACAGCCTCAACCGCCTTGCGCAGCCGATGGTGCACTCGATCCGAGCTGACCGCGCGTGGTACCGAACGACCGGTCGCGGGGTCGGCGTGGCGGTAATCGACACCGGCATTGCCGGTGACGTACCGGATTTCCAGACGCCGGGGTGGCAGGGCTCACGCGTGGTGGCGTCCGCGGTCACGAACCCGTGCGCGACCGATGCGAACGACAACTACGGTCACGGCACTCACGTTGCTGGGCTGATCGCTGGCAACAGCCTTCTCTATCCCTCTGACAACCGCTTCTTTGGGCGCTACATGGGCGTAGCGCCGCGCGCGAACCTGGTCTCGGTCAAGGTTTCTGACGACGACGGGAACACGACGGTCCTCGACGTAATCCACGGGATCCAGTTCGCGGTCGACAACAGGGCCGAGTTCAACATCCGCGTCATCAACCTGTCGCTCTCCTCGACGGTCGCGGAGTCGTACAAGACCGACCCCCTCGATGCCGCCGTGGAACAGGCCTGGTTCAGCGGTCTCGTGGTTGTGACGGCCGCGGGGAACGAGGGCGTCGCGAATGACGGCGTCACGTATGCGCCTGCCAATGACCCATGGGTCATCACCGCCGGAGCGGTCGACGACCGCGGCACATGGACCCGTCTGGACGACATCCTCGCCGCCTGGTCGAGCCACGGCCTGACCCAGGACGGCGTGCGCAAGCCCGAGGTCCTGGCTCCCGGCGCGGGCATGGTGTCGACTCTGGCGCCCGGAAGCGACTTCGTGGACCTGTGCCCGGTGTGCGTCGTCGAGGGCCGGTACTTCCGTGCCGGCGGAACGTCGATGGCGGCGGCGGTCGTCTCAGGCGCGGCCGCGCTGATCCTGGAGGAACACCCGAACTGGACGCCGTCGCAGGTCAAGGGCGCGATGGCCGCGACGCTCGATGACGTGCCCGGAGCCGGCGGCGTCGTGGACGCCACGGGGGCTCTCGACAGCAACGCGACGTCGTCGGTGAACCTCGTCCCGAACGAGCTCATCGACCGCACGACCGGCCAAATTGACTGGGCCCGCGCCAGCTTCCGGCGTGCGAGCTTCCGCGACGCGAGTGGCTCTGCGCTCAGCGCCACGTGGAGCCGGGCGAGCTTCCGCTGCGAGTGCGGATTCACGGGCAGCGGCGAGGTGGATCCCACGCGGGCGAGCTTCCGCAGAGTCAGTTTCCGCAAGACGACGGATTTCAATCAGTAGCCAGATGCCGGCCCCAGTACGAGAGCTGAGCCTAGAGGCCAAGATCTGGGGTCTGACGGGCCTCGTGGCGATTGCCACGGTCGCCGCGTACTTGACTCTCGTTGAGCCGTTCAGCGCTGGGCCGAGCGAGCTCGACGTGCCGTGGTGGGCCGTAGCGGCGGGCTTCGCCGCTGCGGAGCGTTGGGTCGTGCACCTGCACTTCCGGCGCAGCGCCCATTCGCTGTCGCTCGGTGAGCTGCCGCTTGTGGCGGGTTTGCTGTTTCTCCCCGCGCCCGAGCTCGTCTTGGCTGGACTCGTCGGTGCATCGGTCGCGCTTGCGTTCGACCGCGAGATCCCGACCTTCAAGGCGTTCTTCAATCTCGCTCAGTTCACGCTGGGCACCTGCGTCGCACTGTTCGTCGTGGAGGGCCTGGTGCTTGCGCGCGACCCGCTCGACCCGCTCGTATGGCTCGCTATCTTCGCCGCGGTGTCCGCCGCAACGCTCGTCGCAGACATCTGCGTGGGTGCCGCGGTCACCCTCGCGGAGGGTCGGCTCGAGGCAAAGCAGCGGGTGGACATGCTGCTGACGAACTGGACAGTGGCTCTCAGCAACACCTGCCTCGCGCTCGCAATCGCGGCGGTCGTGGCGGCAAGGCCCGAGGGCGGCCTGCTGCTCGTCGCTCCGACCGTTCTGCTCATGGCCCCTACCGGGCGTACGTGTCGGAGCGCCGGCGCAACGCGGAGCTCGAGTTTCTCTACGAGGCCACGCGAACGCTCTCGCGCTCCTCAGAGATCGTGCCTGAGCTCGAGGCGCTGCTGGCTCGCACAGCTTCGGCGTTCCGCGTGGGTGCGGTCGACCTCGTGCTCTTCTCCGCCGAACCGAATCGCTCGGCGCGCTCGTCACTCAATCGCGACGGCGTTCGCCGGATGCTCGAGCCGATCGAGGAGCCGCTCGCCGAAAGCCTGCGGTCGCTCGCCGCGGGCCTCGGCGGTCCGGTCGAGGCGGAGCGGATTCACGACATTCGCCAGCGCGAGTATTTCCACTCGCGCGGCATGGAGCGCGGCATCATCGCGCCGCTCCACGGCGAGGCCGGCTGCGTCGGCCTGTTCGCCATCGCCGGCCGCGAGAGCGTTGACCGCAACTTCACGGAGGAGGACCTGCGGCTGCTCGAGACGCTCACCGGCAACGTGACCGTGGCGCTCCAGTACGACCGGCTCGAGCAGGCGGTGCGCCAGCTGGAGTCGCTGCAGCACGAGCTCGAGCGCAAGGCGCTCTACGACTCGCTCACCCAGCTGGCCAACCGCTCGCTCTTCCACAACCGTCTCGAGCACTCGCTGCTGAGCCGCCGCCCCGGCGTGTGCGTGCTGCTGCTCGACATCGACGAGTTCAAGGCGATCAACGACAGCCACGGACACCATGCCGGCGACGAGCTCCTGCGCGCCGTGGCCGACCGCCTGCGCGGGTGCCT
>Ga0126307_10004028_pt1 | contig 10140 bp, 11 predicted proteins | sample Plot28_FD_89955 | JGI IMG/M metagenome (GOLD analysis project Ga0126307, IMG submission 89955) | Serpentine soil microbial communities from UC McLaughlin Reserve, CA, USA - Plot28 | ecosystem: Environmental > Terrestrial > Soil > Grasslands | place: USA: UC McLaughlin Reserve, Lake County...
ACCGCCGGGGTACGACTCGATCTCGGCAAGGAGCGCAGGAAGCTCGGCCGACCCGCTGACTGCCGCCTCGCGACGAAGTCGCTCGATCAGGTGATGGCGCCACTGCCCGAGATTGCGGATGCGCGGCGCCAGTCCCTCCGGGTGGACGGCGATGCGCAGCGCGTTCGGCCGCTCCAGCAGATGCGGCGCGACCCCGTCGAGCAGCACCGCCGTACCCGCGTTGGCACGCACGATCTGCCAGCCGCGGTCGACGACGACACACGGAAATGGGTTGTAAGCGTTCAGAACTCGCTCGACGCCGTCGCGCACCGCTGTCATGTCGGGGTCGTCGAGGGAGCGTTCCCGGTAGACCGGCGCGAGACCGGCGGCCATCAACAATTGGTTCTGTTCGCGCGGCGGCACGTCGAGCACCCCCGCGAGGCGCAGCACCATCGAGCGACTGGGCGCCGACCGGCCGGTCTCGATGAAACTGACGTGCCGGGCCGACACGTCCGCTTCAATCGCGAGATCGAGTTGGGACAACCGGCGGCGTTGCCGCCACTCGCGAATCAGCGAGCCGAACGGCGGGCTTTTGACTTGGGCTGCGGTGGTCACGCGCCCAGTGTCGCCTATCGCGGGGGACCGCAGCCACTACCTCTGAGGTAATTGCGCCGCTTACCTGGGCGGCGGCAGGCTGGGGCCATGAGCACGAAGACGACGACGAGTGAGGATCGCAGCGAGGCACGAGCGAGGACCGGAGCGAGGAGGAGTCGAGGCGTGAGTGAGCAGGATATGCCGGTGATCCCTCGATGGCTGCGGTACGTGCTGATCGCCGACCGTACCGGCTCGGCGTGGTACATCGGCGCGGGCTTCTTCTTCGCGCCGGTGCTCGCCTTGCTGTCGCCGTGGCCGATGCTCACCGCGGTGTGCTGGGTGGTCATCGGCCTGGCTGGGCTGTGGCTCGGATTGCTCGGCATCGCGATGGCCGCCGGCCTGGCGATGGTCTTGCGGACGGGCGCCGAGATCCCGGAGAACTACTGGCGCTCGATCATCGACTACCCGGCTACTAACCCGCGACCCGGCTCTTCCCCGTGTAATCGACCTGCCAGTGTTTGATGCCGTTTAGCCAGCCGGACCTCAGCCGCTCCGGCGGAGAGATCGGGGTGAGGTTCGGCATTTCGTCGGCGATCGCGTTGAAGATCAGGTCGATCGTCATCCGCGCTAAGTTTGCGCCGATGCAGTAGTGCGCGCCTGTGCCGCCAAAACCGACGTGCGGGTTGGGATCTCGCAGGATGTTGAATCTGAATGGATCGTCGAAGACGTCCTCATCGAAGTTGGCCGAGCGGTAGAACATCACCACCCGCTCGCCTTTCTTGATCTTCACGCCCGACAACTCGGTGTCCTCCAACGCGGTGCGCTGAAACGACGTCACGGGAGTGGCCCAGCGGACGATCTCGTCGGCCGCGGTCGCCGGCCGCTCCTTCTTGAAGAGCTCCCACTGGTCCGGGAATTCGGTGAACGCCATCATGCCCTGGGTGATCGAGTTGCGCGTCGTCTCGTTGCCCGCCACCGCTAGCAGGATCACGAAGAAGCCGAACTCGTCGTCGGTGAGCTTGTGTCCCTCGACGTCCGCCTGGACCAGCTTGGTGACGAGGTCGTCGCCGGGGTTCTTGCCCCGCTCCGCTGCCATCTGCATGCCGTACATGATCAGCTCGACCGACGCGGCCGTCGGGTCGTTCCTTCCATACTCCGGGTCCTGGTCGCCGACCATCTGGTTCGACCACTCGAACAGCTTCATCCGGTCTTCCTGCGGGACGCCCATCAGTCCCGCGATCGCCTGCAGCGGAAGTTCGGCCGATACCTGCTCGACGAAGTCTCCGGAACCGTCGGCGGCGGCAACCTTGACGATGTTGTGCGCCCGCTCACGCAGTTCATTGCGCAGAGACTCGATGGCGCGCGGGGTGAAGGCGCGAGAGATGATCTTGCGCAAGTGGGTGTGGTGTGGGGCGTCCTGGTTGAGGAGGACGACCTTGCCACCCTCGAGCGACGCGGGATCGGCTTCGTCGCGGTACCTCGGCAAGGCGGTTTTCTTGTTGCTGGAGAACACGTCGCTGCGCCGGGAGATCTCCTTGACGTCCTTGTGCTTCGTCACCACCCAATACCCGTCATCGCCGAAGGCGAGATTTCCTCGCGTCTGCTGTTGCCACCAGATCGGAGCGACCTTGCGCATATGCGCCAATTCCTCGATAGGCAGCCGTTCGGCGTAGATATCGGGGTCGGTGAAGTCAAAGCCGGGTGGGAGGTCCGGAGACGGCATGGATGCACTCCTCAAGTGACGTTGTCTAGTGCCCGTACCGCATTGCTACACCACAGTTGGGGGGTGGTGCGGTGGGTTACATCAAACTCGAAGTGAAACGTGTTCCGACGGGCCGAACCCTTATTGACGCTTTGTCACAGCAAGCCCAGATGTAACAATTTTGTGAGCCGGACTGAACCACTCAGTAGCACCGGCTCAAGCGGTTAAGGGAAGGGGGCATTGGTGAGGATCGATTGCGAGGCGAAGGCGCTGACCGTGATGGCGGGGGCGCTGGGGATGGTTGCGGCGATGACGTTGAGTGCGCCGACGGCGCTCGCCGACCCGCCTCCCGTGCCAGAACCTGCCCCTGCACCTGCGCCGCCTCCTCCGCCCCCGCCTCTTTTTCCTTGGCTGGCGCCGCCGGCCGCACCCGTCGCAGCGCCTGCCGATCCGGCGATTCCGCCACCTGCCCCTGCGCCAGGGCCTGTGCCTGAGGGGACCGTCCAGTCCGCCGCCGGCGATCCGGCCGTCCCGCATTTGCCGAGCCCTGAGAACCTGCCGCCGGGCACCAGCGACGCCCCGGTCCCGCAGCAGGGCAACGGGTCGTACCTTCGCGACCTTTGGCATGCGTACCAAACCCAAGAGATCAGCGGGCGCGACGCCTTGCTCCTCCTCACCCAGCGCCCGATGGATGCGGATGCCGTGCCGCCGCCGGGAATGCCCGCGAACCCGACGCCGCCGCTTCCGCCCGCGCCGCCGCTGCCCGAGGCCGCGCCAGCACCGCCACTCGCCCCCTAGTGGACGACGTGCCGCCAGGCGCGTCCGATGTCTCGCATCATCAGCGGATAGACCACGAGGTGACGAAACGGCGCTATCGCGGCCAGGTAGGCAACCCCGAGCGCTCCGTTGGGCTTGACCAGGATGGCCATCTGGCCGCGATGAGCGCCCGCCCCGTCTGGTACCCAGCCGACGTGCAGTACGCCGTGCACCGTGCGGTTGGCGATCTCCAGTGCGAACTCGTCCTCGGTGACATACAGCGGCGTGAACTGATGAGTGTCGAAATCTCTTGCGGTGTCGGCCAAGTCGGCGGGTAGCTGGTCACGGAGGCTTGGCCCCCGCGCGCCTAAGCCGGTGTCCTGGCGGTCGAGACCGAACAGGCGCCCGATCGTCCACCGGATCGCGAAGAGACCGCGCACCACGGGAGACGTCTTGCCGGGGTCAAATGTGCGCATCAAGCGGACCAGGTGCGGAAAATCGCCTGGCCCGCCAGGCGTGGGCAGCGCCCACACGTCGAGAACATGAAAGTCCTTGGCGATCTCGTGGATTCGCCATGGACGGGCGGAGTGTTCGGCCGTAGCGAGCGGCGCGGAACCAAACATACAGCACTGTATGCTTGGCGATCGTCGAACGTCAAGCGATACGATCGGCCATGCTTGAAAACGGACATGTTGCCACCCGCTTACCCGTCCAGGACATGCAGCGCGCCAGGGCGTTCTACGCCGAGAAGCTCGGTCTGGAACCCGTCGAGGAGCGGCCGGGAGGATTGCTCTACCGGTGTGCGAGCGGGGAGTTCGCGTTGTTTGAGTCGACGGGTGCGTCTTCGGGCACCTTCACCCAGATGGGGTGGTCGGTGGACGACGTGGTCGCGACGGTCGCTGAGTTGCGCAACCGCGGAGTCGTTTTCGAACAGGTGAACGTGCCGGGACTGACGACCGTCGACGACATCGCCGAAGTGGCCGGCAATTATCCGAGCCGGGGCGCCGGCGAGAAGGCCGCGTGGTTCCAGGACAGCGAAGGCAACATGCTCGGCATCGGCCAATCCATACCCTGACTCAGGCCGTGCTGAGCGCCACCGCCACAGCCTCGATGCGGGCGGGAACGTGCTTGTGCCACGGTGTGCCCGCGTAGGCGTCGCGCCACTCGGTCGAGGTCAGCGTGTTGGGCGCCACCCCGGGGATGGTCGCGCGGCCGTCGGTATCGACGTAGTCCAGGCCGAATCCGTTCGGCAGCGAAGCGTGCCCAGGCAGCATCGCCTCGCTGATCTCGACGCTGGCCTCGGCACTGCCGCCGGCGGTGGTGATTCGGGCGCGACCGCCGTTGGTCAAGCCGAGGGCCTCGGCGTCCTCGATGCTGACCCGAAGTGCCCCGTCCGCATCGCGTTTGCGCCACGACGGATCGCGGAAGATGTCGTTGGCGGTGTATGCGCGCCGCTCGCCGGCCGACAGCACGATCGGGAACTCTGGCGTGGTCAGGGCGGCCGGCGCATCGGACAACCCGCGTACCTCGTCGAGCATCTCGGGCATGTTCAGCGCGATCTTGTGGTCGGCGTGGGTCACCAGCTGCCAGTCGTCCTCGTACTCGTGGACGGTGAACGTCACTCCAGACCGTTGACTGAGGACCGCCTCGAACAGCGCATTGCCGTCGGCGTAGCCCGCGCGTCGCACCGCCTCGGGATATGTCATCGCGGCCTTCTGGGCCAGACCCCACAGCGCCGCAGCGCCGGCGAGCCCGTCGGGCAGTGTCGGTCCCAGCGTTTCGTACAACACGAATGGCAGCGCCTTGGTGAACATCGGATTGGCGCCGACCGCGGTGACGAACGCCTGCGCGTACGCCGTCAGCCCCTGCCCGGCGGCGTCACGCAGCGGCTGCAGCTCAGCGTCGTCGATCACGCCTAGTGCGCGCATCAGCCGCGCCCAGATCTCGGGCTCGGGCAACGTGCCCTCGAGCGGCTTGAGCAACGGATGTCGAAGGTGAAATGTGTTGTGCGGGAACTCGAGATTGAAGAATGTCGCTTCACACTTCTCGTACTGGCTCGCCGCGGGCAACACGTAGGTGGCCAGCCGGGCGGTCTCCGTCATCGCGACGTCGATGACCACCATCAGCTCGAGTGACTCGAAGGCCGCCTTGCATGCCGCGGAATCGGCAAGCGAATGGGCGGGATTGCTGCTTTCGACGATCATCGCGCGGAAGCGGTCGGGATGGTCGGTCAGAATCTCTTGCGGCACCGCGTTGCTCGGGATCAGCCCGCCCACGATGGGAGCACCGGTGACCGGAGTGCGCCCAACCGAGGTCACATGGCGGAACAGCGGGCCGAACGATGAATGCAGGTGCTGCCCACCCCGTTTGGCGAAGTTGCCGGTCAGGATCCACAGCAGTTTGTTCAGGTACGAGCACAGCGTGCTGTTCGGGGCCTGCTGGACGCCGAGGTCCTCGAACACCGCGACGCTGTCGGCGCCGCCGATCCGACGGGCCGCGGCGCGGATCAGTTCTTCATCGACGCCGCACCGCAGCGCGTAGTCGCCGACAGGGACGTCGCGCAACGCGTCACGCACTGGCTCGACGCCGTTGACATGCTCGGCGAGAAACGCCTCGTGGCATAGGTTTTCCTGCACGAGCACCGCGGCAAGTGCAGCCAGGCACCAGGCGTCGGTTCCTGGTTGCACCCTCAGGTGGATGTCCGCCATCTTCGCGGTATCGGTGATCACCGGGTCGATGACGATCATCGAGCGGGCGGGATCCTTGGCGATCTCGTTGAGGACCGTGCGGGCGCGGGGGAAGCTCTGCGACATCCACGGGTTCTTGCCGATGAACACCGACACCTCGGCGTGTTCGAACTCGCCCCGGGTGTGACCGCCGTAGAGGTGGGCGTCGACCCATGCCTCACCGGTCTTCTCCTGCGCCAGCGCGTTGGAGCGGTAGTGCGAACCGAGCACTTTGAGGAATGCACCGCTGTACGCGCCGCCGAGGTGATTGCCTTGCCCACCGCCGCCGTAGTAAAAGATCTTGTCGCCGCCGTAGGCGTCGGCGATGCGCTTGAAACCCGAGGCGATCTCCGAAACCGCGGTGTCCCAGTCGATTTCCTCGTAGCTGCCGTCGGGCCGTCGGCGCATGGGGGAGGTCAGCCGATTGCCGTTGTTCTGGTAGTGATCCAGCCGCAGCGCCTTGTTGCAGGTGTAGCCCTGCGAGGCGGGATGGTCCTTGTCGCCGCGGATCTTGGCGAGCTTGCGGCCGTCGAGTTGCACGACGATGCCGCAGTTGCACTCGCACAAGATGCACGCGGTCGATTGCCAGTCAGCGCTCATCGCTGGACTTCCTTTCGGACAGTTCGGCCTGCAGCAGGTCGCGCAGCTGGCCATGGACACTCTCGAGCGGCTTGAGGGCGCGGGAGGCGCGGGCGACGACGACCGCCCCTTCGAGCGCGGTGGTGGACAACATCGCGAGCTCGTCGGCGCGCTTAGGAGACAAGCCGTCGCCCACCAAACGTTGTGCGATGAGGTCCGTCCAGCGGGTGAAGGCCGCCGCAGCGCGGTCGATGATCGGCGTCGCCTGGCCCGGTTTGGCGGGGTCGCCGGCCTCCACCGCAACCGCGACGACGGGGCAGCCCGCACGGTAATCAGAGTGGATCAGCTGGCTGCGGTAGTAGGCGATGAGGTCGTCGAGCATGTCGAGACCGCTTGTCGCCTCGGCGATGCGCGCGGCGACGTATTCACCTGCGTAATCGATTGCCTCACAGAGCAATTGGGTGCGTCCACCGGGAAAGTAGTGGTACGCCGAGCCGCGCGGGGCCCCGCTGTGCTCGAGAACGTCGGCGATCGCGGTGGGATGGGCGCCACGCTCGCGGATCAGCAGCGCGGCAGAGATCACCATCCGCTCACGAGGACTGGCCATGGGTCGAAAATCCCTTCGCCGTTCGGGGTATGTATGTCACCTTACATAACCCGATGGCCGCAGGATAGTCCCCGCCGAACGTTCCTTACCGATCGAGTAATCGGCGAATCTTCGAGCGGTAAGGAACGTTCGCCGTCGGGTGGCGGCTCAGATCAGCTCGGCGGGGGAGTCGGCAGCCCTAGCATGTCCTTGATGTCGTCGACCTTGGCCTCGATGCGTTCAAGGTCTTCTGCGTCGACCTTGAAAATCCAGTGCTTGGCTCCCAGCAAAAGAATCGCCTGGAAGATCAGCTGCAACCACTCGCTCTGCCAGTTCTCGAAGGTGCTGGCGAAAAACTCGTGCAAGTACTCGCCCCATTGGAAGGGCTGGCCATGTTGTTGCTGAGTGCTAGTGAATTCGGCCAACTGCGTGATGAACTGACCCAGCCACGATCCAACGAACAGCAGGAGCAAAAGGTAGACGGCTCCCCATCGCCTCAAGTGCGTCATGCACTAGCGAGTACCCCCACCACCGCAACTATCCACAATGCGAAGAAGGCCGACATGAACGTCAGGCAAATAAGGTGATCGCGGCAGATCGACCGGGCAAGGTGCGAAAGTTCTGCCGGGCCGCCTTTACGTTCACCCAGCCGGACCGCGTTCGGAACGGTGCGAACCGCTGCCAGCAGGATCGGCACGCCGGCAAGCACGGTTGAAGCGGCCAGCAGCCAGCTCGCGTCGCCGTCGCGGATCCATCGAAATCCCAACGCGCCCAACAAGATCGCCATCACCAGCGCGATGAGATAGCTCATCGGCCGTGACGTGGTCGTGGCGCGGTGGTAGTAACCGGCGATGGAGTCGAGCACCGAATCCGGTAGTTCGTCGGCGCCGCGGTGGGACAGGACCTGAGTGTCGAAGATCAGGTCCATCCACAGCACGGCGATAAGAAAGCCGGCGCAGCCCGCCTCGATCAGACGCACGCGGCGAGCCGCGGATCAGACAGAAGCCGCCTCGTTCAGCTCGTTGAGGGTGTTGGTGGCCTCGAGGTACTCCTGCACCCAGCGCTCAATAACGGCCGAGGTCTTCTCCACCTTCGTGAACTGTCCGACGACCTGACCGATGGGGTTGAATGCGACGTCCACGCTCTCGTTGGGGTACTTGTGCGTGGCGGCGACGGCCATGCCCGACACCATGTACTGCAGCGGCATGCCGAGCGGCTTCGGGTTATTCGGGTCTTCCCACGCCTCGGTCCAATCGTTTTTCAGCATGCGCGCCGGCTTACCGGTGAAGGACCGGCTGCGAACGGTGTCTCGGCTGGTGGCCTTGGCGTAGGCGGCGTGCTGGACGGGGGTGTGCTCGGACTCCTCGACCATCACCCACTGCGAACCGGTCCATGCGCCCTGCGCGCCGAGGGCCAGCGCGGCGGCGATCTGCTGGCCGCTGCCGATCCCTCCGGCTGCCAGCACGGGAACGGGCGCGACCTCCTTGACGACCTGCGGCCACAGCACGATCGAGCCCACCTCGCCGCAGTGCCCGCCAGCTTCGCCGCCCTGGGCGATGATGATGTCGACGCCGGCGTCGGCGTGCTTGCGTGCCTGGGACGGCGAGCCGCAGAGCGCCGCGACGTTGCGCCCCTCGTCGTGGATGTGTTTGATCATGTCGGCGGGCGGCGTGCCAAGAGCATTGGCGATCAGCGTGCATTTCGGGTGCTTCAGTGCCACCTCGACCTGCGGGGTCGCAGTCGCCTCGGTCCAGCCGAGCAGCTGCAGTGCGTCGTCGTCACTGTGGTCGACCGGCACGCCGTGGTCGGCGAGGATCTTCTTGGCGAACTCGATGTGCTCGTCGGGGACGAGCGCGTTGAGCTGCTTCTTGAGCACCTCGGGAGACAGGTCGGCGGAGTCCATCCCCTCGTACTTGTTCGGGATGACGATGTCCACGCCGTACGGGTGGTCGCCGATGTTCTCGTCGATCCAGTTCAGCTCGATCTCGAGCTGTTCGGGAGTGAAGCCGACCGCGCCGAGCACTCCGAAGCCGCCGGCCTTGCTCACGGCGACGACGACGTCACGGCAGTGGGTGAAGGCGAAGATCGGGAACTCGATGCTGAGCTCGTCGCAGATGGGGGTGTGCATGCCTGCTCCTCGTGTGGGGCGGTCGCCGAACTGAAACGTGTTCTAGTTTAGCTTAGGCGCCGCGTCGCAATGCGGGAAGGACCTTGCGTGCTGCAGCTTCGGGCGCGAGAGGCTACAGAAGATGACGAAAATGGGCCGAGATCCATCAGAAGCCGTAGTCTGGGCGAGCTGCTGCGCCGGTCAGTCTTGGCCGGGTGCGGAGATGTCCTGCACAAACGACACTTCATTGCCGTCCGGGTCGGGCCACGTCGACGACTTTGACCATGTCGGCGATGACGACGGACTCACCGGTGGCGATGCCCGCGTCGTTGAGCTCCGCAATCTGGGACGCGAGGTCGCTGACGCCGAATCGCACTGCCGACTTGCCGGCCCGGTCGGCGTCCTCCATCAGTTGGAGCCACGCGGTGGCGGTGATCTGCCACTCAGCGACCCCGTCGATGGGCTCCAAGTCCGGGTCGCGGCCGAGGATGCGGCTGTACCAGGCCAGCGCGGTCGCGTAGTCCCGGGTGGCGACGACCGCGGACATGTCGTTCAGAGACACGCGCGACTCCTCATCGGCTGGCGGCCTGAGCTTCCATGAGAACCGGGAACGCACTCGCGTCCCGCCACCGAACAAGCGCTCATAGGCCTCCAGCGTGCGCGACGACGCGAGGCCGAGGCGCCGCAACGCCGCGCAGGCAAATTGCACGGGGGATTGTGGGCCTGCGGTGATGAGGTCGCCATCGGCGACCGCCCGCTCGTCGATGTAGTGGTCTCCGCCTTGGTATCCCGTAGCTGCGAGGTATTCGGCGGCTGCGCTTGTGTGGTTTCGCCCGTCAAGCAGGCCGGCGCTGGCCAGGCCGGCGGTGGCACCGCAGATCGCGGCGACAGGCACGCCCGCATCAAGGAATCAGCGGGCGGCGTCGGCGAACGGCGCGCCGCCGCCCAGGTCCCACATCTCGGCTCCCGGCAGGATCAGCAGATCGCTGTCGGCAGAGTCGAGTTCGGTGATCAGCGCGTCGGGAACCATGCGGACTCCGCCCATCGTGGTGATGGGTTCAAGCGACTCGGCCACCGTGACGATGTCGAACCGCACGCCGGTGAACCGTCC
>Ga0126307_10004029_pt1 | contig 10138 bp, 5 predicted proteins | sample Plot28_FD_89955 | JGI IMG/M metagenome (GOLD analysis project Ga0126307, IMG submission 89955) | Serpentine soil microbial communities from UC McLaughlin Reserve, CA, USA - Plot28 | ecosystem: Environmental > Terrestrial > Soil > Grasslands | place: USA: UC McLaughlin Reserve, Lake County...
CCGGAGCAGGAAGCGGTTGAATTAAATCCCGAACCGGGTTTGATTCGGTTCGCGGCGCCGCCGGCAGAACTCAACGACACTGCGGCACGACGACGCGACGCGGGCGATCCACGGGGATCACAACGAGCACTAAGAGCACGAAGAATCGGGAGCGCGATCCTGCGGGCCTGCTGATGATCTCTCCAGGGACTCCTCGGCAGCCCTGAAGGGCTGCACTACGACAAAACGGCAGCCCTAAGACGAGGTCGTGTCGTGGTGCCGTTGTGCCGTCGTGCACGCCGAAGGCTTACGGTTTGTCGTCCAGGTGTGCAAGTGGTCAGCGAATCACGAATCCCAGACGGAGCTTCGCCGCGAGCGCGTTGATGTTGAACACCTCCTTCTCGATGAACCCATCCGTCTCGCGCTCGAACTGCGCCAGCTCTTTCTCCTGCTCGGTCAGCACCTGCTGCATGCCTTTTGTCGGCAGCCCGTCCCCTTCGAGCGCCCACATCTGCAGCGGCGAGAGACGCGAGTAGAGCCGGGCACCGCCGCGCTCGGCGAGTATGTCGTAGGTCACCTCCGCCTTCGGGTTGTGCATCCGATCCTCGAGCGCGTCGATCTTCTTGGTCACCTCATCGGACGCCTTCAGCAGCTCCGCGACTGGCGGCTCAGCTTTGCGAGGCTCCAGCGTTTTCGCCCGCGCCTGCAGTTGCTCCTTGACCGAACGGATCGAGGTCACGAGGCCCGAGAGCTTGGAGATGTCATCGCGGACCCGCAGGGCAAAGGCCAGCTGCGCATCGAGATCTGCCTGGGAGACCGTTCCCCTCGGGTCCGCCGTCACCTTCAAGGGAACAGTCTCTGTCTTCCCATCGACGGTGAGACGGACGGTGTAGTTGCCCGGCACCGCGATCGGCCCGTGCGCCGGATCACCGGTGTCGATCTTGCCACCGAGGATCTTCTTCGCCCCCTCCCAGGCCAGGTCCCACTCGGCACGGTGCAGGCCTTCGCCGGTGGAAAGCGCGGCCTTTTTCAGTTCCTCGGTATCTTCCTCGTCATCGCTCTTGTCGGACGGACGCGGAACACTGCTCAGCGTGCGCACCAGGCGGTTGGCCGAATCCACGATCTCGATCTTCAGCTCACCCTTCGGCTTGTCTTTCAGGTAGTAGTAGATCGAAGCGCCGCGTGGCGGATTCGAGAAGTTGCCGTATCGCGAGGCCCAGTTGCCCTCGCCGCGGCGCCACCGGACCGCGTCGGGCGATCCGAACAGGTGAACATCCTTCGCGGTGATCTGCTCGGACACTTCGCGAACCGGCAGCAGGTCGTCCAGGATCCACACCGATCGTCCATGCGTGCCGACCACCAGGTCGTCCCCCTTGACGACGAGATCATGGACGGCGACTGTCGGCAGGTTCAATTGCAGCGGTTTCCAGGTCGCGCCGTCATCGGTCGAAAACATGACGCCGCGCTCGGTGCCGAGATAGAGCTGACCGCGCTTGGCTGGATCCTCACGAACCGAATGGAGATACACATCCTCGGGCAGCGTCGTGTGCAGGGCCTTCCACGACTTGCCGTAATCGGCGGTCTTGTAGATGTAGGGGTGACGGTCGTCGAGGCGGTGATTGTCGATCACCACGTACGCGGTCGCGGGATCGAATGGAGACGCTTCGATCAGGCTGACCGTTCCGTCGCGCGGGACCCCGGTGAGGCCGGCGGTGACGTTGTTCCAGCTCCTGCCGCCGTCCCTGGTCACGTGCACGAGGCCGTCGTCGCTGCCGGCCCAGATCAACCCTTTTTCTTTCGGTGACTCGACGATTGCGAACACCGTACCCCACGTTTCGACCCCGGTGTTGTCGCCGGTGATCGGACCGCCGGACCACTTCTGCTTCGACTTGTCGTTGCGCGTCAGGTCAGGACTGATGACCTCCCAGCTCTGTCCTCCGTCGGCGGTGCGGAAGATCACCTGCGCCCCGTGATAAACCACCTTCGGATCGTGCGGTGAGACATGAATCGGCGCGGTCCACTGGAAGCGATACTTCATGGCCTCGCCGCCCATGCCGGAGGGATTCTCCGGCCATGCGCTCACGTTGCGGGACTCGCCGGTCTTGCGATCGTGCCGCGTGATGATGCCGAGATACTCTCCGGCGTAAATGATGTCCGGGTTGGTCGGATCCGACACCACGTATCCGGCTTCGCCACCGCCGACGCCCCACCAGTCTGCCAGCGCGATGCCGCCGCGCAGATTCATGCTTGGTCCCTGGGCCGTGCCCCAGTCCTGCATGGCCCCGCCGACACGGTAGGGAACACTGTTGTCTGCAGCCACGTGATAGAACTGGCTGATCGGCAGCGGGGGAGAAAACCAGGTCTCTCCGGCGTTCAGGCTGATGTCCACACCGCCGTCGTTGGACGCGATCATGCGCTTCGGATTCTTTGGATCGATCCAGAGATCGTGATGATCGCCGTGGTGAAAGCCCTTCATGTACTTGAGCGTCTTGCCGCCATCGATGGTGCGGAGCATGGGCACCTGCGGAAACCAGATCTCGTCGTGATTGGAGGGATTCACCGTCAGGGTCGTGTAGTACCACGCACGCTGACGGATGGCCTTGTCTCCACTGGCCAACTCCCAACTTTCCCCGCCGTCGTTCGAACGGAACAGCCCGCCCTTCTCCGCCTCGATCAGGGCATACACGCGGCGGGGATCTGATGCCGCGATTGCGACGCCGACCTTTCCCCACGTCCCTTCAGGCAGACCGCTCTTGGTCAACTGCGTCCAGGTATCGCCGCCGTTCCGCGATACGTAGAGACCGCTGCCAGGACCTCCGCTGGTCATTTCCCACGGATATCGACGCGCCTGCCACAATCCGGCGAACAGGATGGCGGGATTGGTCGGATCCATGGCGATGTCGGAGGCGCCCGTATCGTTGTCCTTCTTCAGCACCTGCTCCCAGGTCTTGCCGCCGTCCTTCGTGCGATACACGCCGCGCTCGGGGTTCGCGCCGAAAGGGCGGCCGAGCACGGCCGCGAAAGCAATCTCGGGATTAGTGGGGTGCACCACCATCGTGCCGATTTGTCCGCGCTGCTTCCAGACGTGCGTCCAGTTCCTGCCTCCGTCAACGGTCTTGAAGATGCCGCTCCCCTCGGCGACGTTGCCGCGGATATTGGCTTCGCCCGATCCCACGTAAACCACATTCGGATTCGACGGCGCGATTGCGAGAGAGCCGATCGACGAAACCGGCTGATCGTCGAAGACCGGTTTCCAGGAGGTGCCGCCGTCGACCGATTTCCACACACCGCCCGACGCCGTGGCGGCGTAATACGTGTTCGGATCCCCCGGCACTCCGGCCGATCGCGCGACGCGGCCTCCGGCAGCCGGACCGATCTCGCGATACTTCAGGCCTCGCAACTCCTTGGGCGCGGTGTTCTTCTCGTCGGCTGGTTTCTTGTCGTCCTGGGCTGAAACGCCGGAGGCGAGCGCGGCAATGAGCAGGGCAGTAATCGCAAGTCGATGGTGAGTCATGAGCTACAAGATATACGTTTCCGCGATCGTGCTGAATGCTGCGAGCTGCTCGCGCTCCCAGGCGGGCTCGCGTCCGAGCTCACGTGCGAGGATGGCCGCGACTTTCGGCGCCATGTCGAGGGCCGCCCGCGCGTTCAGAAAGAGCGCACGAACGCGCCTGGCGAGCACATCTTCCACGGTTCGAGCCATCTCGAAACGCGCCGCCCAGACCACTTCCGCACCGATCACGGAAAGCTCACGATGCAGCGGTTCCGCCAGACTGCGATCCTCGCTCGCCAGCGCCGCGACTGCCTGTGCATCCGCGCCGAACGTGCGCAACTCGCCATGGCGTGCTGCATCGGAGTCGTAGCCGTGAACACGGAGCGAGGTAGTGGCGCACGCCCGCTGTGGCAAGCGGCCGAGGGCGGCGGCGCGATCGACGGTGTCCTCCGCCATTCGCCGGTAGGTCGTCCACTTGCCGCCGATGGTGGTGACGAGTCCTGAAGGATCCACATCTATGGTGTGGTCTCGGGACAGTGCCGCCGTCACGCGGGTCGTCCTGGCGCTCACCAGCGGACGGATCCCGGTGAACACACTGAGCACATCAGTTCGCGCAGCCGGCCGCTTCAAGTAGCGTCCGACGGTACTTAGAATCGACTCCACCTCTTCGTTCACTGGACGAGGGTCGAGAGAAACCGCGGCGATCGGAGTGTCGGTCGTACCCACGAGTGTGTGCGCGCGCCAGGGAATGGCAAACATCACCCGTCCGTCACCAACGCGGGGAACCATGATCGCCGTATCGCCGGGGAGAAACTCGCGCGGCAGGACGACGTGCGTGCCCTGGCTCGGTGCGATCATCCGCTCGATGCCTGGCGCCGCGAGCTCGCGGACCTGGTCGGCGAACGCACCAGTCGCATTCACCACAACCCGAGCTGAGAGCCTGAGTTCCCGTCCGGACTCCAGGTCCTGCACGACGACACCGTCAACGAGTCCGGTCGTGTTTTTGGACATACTGGACACACGCGCGTAGTTCAGCAGCGCCGCACCGTGCTCGAACGCCGTCCATACGAGGTGAATCAGCAGCCGCGCATCGTCGAACTGCCCGTCGTAATACAGCACGCCGCCTTTCAAACGGTTAGGCTGCAGCGTTGGCAACGCGCGCATCGTCTCTTCACGAGAAATGATCCGCGACCTCCCGAACTCAGTGCGTCCGCCGAGCAGGTCGTACAGCTTCAATCCTGTTCCGTACCACGGGCGTTCCCACCAGTCGTACGCCGGGATGATCAGCGGAAGGCTGGTGACAAGATGAGGCGCGTTCCGCCGCAGCCGGGATCTCTCCTGAAGCCCTTCTTTGACGAGCGAGAGGTTGCCCTGCCGCATGTAGCGGACGCCGCCGTGAATCAGTTTGGTGCTCCGGCTCGAGGTGCCCTTGCCGAAGTCGCTCTGTTCGAGGAGAACGACCGAATAGCCGCGAGCCGCCGCGTCCACCGCGATGCCCGCTCCCGTTGCGCCGCCGCCGATGATGGCCAGGTCCCAGGGTTGCGGCTGCCGCGCGATCCGCGCGAGCATCTCGTCGCGGTTCATGCGCGGTCGTGACCCGCCCAGTTCCCGGCGCGCGAAACTGCCTCGCGCCAGCGAGCGCGCATTGTCTTCGCCTGCGCCGGCCGCAGTACCGGCTCGAAGCGACGCTCCACCCTCCACTGTTTGGAGATCTCCTCGGGTGAGGCCCAGAACCCGACCGCAAGACCGGCGAGATACGCGGCCCCAAGCGCCGTCGTCTCTGTCACCGCTGGACGGACGACCGGCACTCCGAGGATGTCCGCCTGGAACTGCATCAGGAGATCGTTGGTGGCCGCGCCTCCGTCGACGCGCAATTCCGACAGTGGAATCGACGAGTCGCGCTGAACCGCCTCGAGAAGATCCGCGACTTGATAGGCGATGCTTTCGACCGCCGCCCGGGCAATGTGACCGGACGTGGTTCCACGGGTGATGCCGATCATCAGTCCGCGCGCGTACGGATCCCAGTGCGGGGCTCCCAACCCGGCAAATGCCGGAACGAGGTAAACGCCGCCGTTGTCTTCGACGCTGGTGGCCAGCCCCTCTACGTCGGCCGACCGTTGAATCAGCCCGAGCCCGTCACGCAGCCACTGAACGACGGCGCCGCCGATGAACACGCTACCCTCCAGGGCATACTCGGTGCGTCCGTTCACCGTCCATCCGACGGTGGTGACCAGCTGGTTGTTCGAGGCCATCGGCGACGTGCCGGTGTTCTGCAGCAGAAAGCAGCCGGTGCCGTATGTGTTTTTCGTCAGCCCCGGTGACACGCACATTTGGCCGAACAGCGCCGCCTGCTGGTCACCAGCGATCCCGGCAATCGGAAGATCCGCGAGCCCAAGGTCGGCAGAGACGCGCCCGTACACCTCCGACGACGAACGTACATCGGGCAGAACGCTGGGCGGAACGTTGACGATGCGGAGGAGCTCGTCGTCCCAGGCGAGCGTGTGGATGTTGAACAACATCGTCCGCGACGCGTTGCTGACGTCGGTGAGGTGCACCGTACCGCCGGTCAGATTCCATACCAGCCACGAGTCCACCGTACCGAATGCGAGATGCCCCTGTTCGGCGCCTGCCCGGGCGCCCGGTACGTTATCGAGGATCCAGGCGATCTTGCTCCCGGAGAAGTAGGCATCGACGATCAGACCCGTCTTCTGGGTGATGACCGGGCCGTGACCTTCGGCTTTGAGCCGATCGCAGAATCCGGCGGTGCGGCGATCCTGCCAGACGATGGCGTTGCACACAGGACGTCCGGTTCGGCGGTCCCAGACGATCGTGGTTTCGCGCTGGTTCGTGATGCCGATGGCAGCGACGTCGGCCGGACTTGCGTTGGCGCGCCCGAGCGCTTCGACCGCCACCGCGCTTTGTGTCGCCCAGATCTCCTGCGCGTTGTGCTCGACCCATCCCGGTTGCGGAAAGATCTGCTCGAACTCCTTCTGCGCGACGGCAGCGATCGCACCGTCATGGTCGAACAGGATCGCGCGTGAACTGGTCGTGCCCTGGTCGAGGGCGAGGATGTACTTCATCTCAGGCTCCGGTGATCACTACTGTATACTCCCGCATCATTTCCGGACCTGAGCGCGTCGACCAACGGAGGCATGCGTGCGTGATGCACTTGCGGAGTTTCTCGGAACATTCGTCCTGATTCTCATCGGTCTTGGTGTCGTCGCCCAGGTCGTGCTGAGCAACCAGACGGCCGGCACATACCTGTCGATCAACCTGGCCTGGGGTCTTGCCGTGACGATGGCGTGCTATGTCGCGGGCGGTGTGTCGGGTGCGCACCTCAATCCGGCCGTCACACTGTCGCTCGCGGTTCATCGCGGATTCCCGCGGAGCAAGGTCGGCCCATACATCGCCGCGCAGATGGCGGGAGCCTTCGTCGCCTCGGCTGTCGTCTATCTCACCTACCACGAAGCGCTGAACCAGTTCGATGGCGGCATCCGGCAAGTGCTCGGCGCGCAGGGGACGGCCGGGATCTGGGCGACCTATCCACAATCGTTCCTCAGCGTCTTTCCCGGCGGCTTCATCGACCAGTTCGTCGGGACGGCCATCCTGATGCTGGTGGTTCTCGCCATCTCCGACGCACGCAACGCGCCACCAGCCGCCGGTATGGCGCCACTGATCGTTGGTCTGCTGGTGGTGGCGATCGGGATGTCGTTCGGCTTCAACGCTGGATATGCCATCAATCCGGCGCGGGACCTGGGGCCGCGCCTCTTCACTGCCGTCGCGGGCTGGGGCACCGAAGTGTTCCGAGCCGCCAACAGCTGGTGGTGGGTTCCGGTGATCGCGCCGGTGCTTGGTGCGGTATGCGCCGGATGGATCTACGACGCGTTGATCGGGTCCCGCTTTCCGGCACAGTTGTCACCGACCAGCGCTGCGTCGGCCACGCCGATCCCACAGCCGGGACAACTGCCGCCTGGGTAGCTGACAGCTGAGAGCTGTTGACTATCTTCTTGGAAACTGGTCTGGATTATCGGTGAATAGCGCATCGACGCCGTAGCCGTCCAGGAACTTCGCCATCTCCTCGCGCACGGACGCGAACCCGCCACTGACACTCGATGATCGGAAGGTCCAGGGTGTAACCGTCAGCTTGGCCGCGTGCGCCCACTGTACGAGCTCAGGCTTCGCCGCGATGATCGCCTTGTTCGGTGCTACCCCCGTTGCCCATTTCGTGATCGCCGCCACCTTCTCCGCTGAATCAATTCTCTGCGCGTTCTCCACGCCAACGAGAAACACGCGGGGAACGTCAGGCAGATCCACCGCAAGCTTCTGCAGGGTGGTGTCGTCGAACGACTGGATGATCACACGCGTCGAGTTCGGGGCTACCAGCTTGTTCTTCTTCAGGATGGCCGCAAGTAGCACGTCAGGATTCACGCCGCGCTCGCGATAAAAGGCCGGGTCCTTGAGCTCCGGATAGAGACCTGCCTTGTTCCCAACCAGCTCGATGGCCTCCTGGAAGGTGGGGATGCGCGCTCCCGCAAACTTCGCGTTGAACCACGATCCGGCGTCCAGTGTCTTCAACTCCGCCAGCGTGAAATCCCCGACCAGCCAGTGCTTGCCAGGCCCGGCTGCCGTGTTGTTCTCGACGAAACGAGTGGGGAACACTTCCTCCACGTTGGTCGTGCGTTCGAGTGTGAGGTCGTGGATGCACACCAGCACACCGTCCTTCGTGACGGCGAGATCCTGTTCGACGTAGTCGGCTTTCTGCTCGATCGCGAGCCGGTACGCCTCGGTGGTGTGTTCTGGTGCGTACGCCGACGCACCACGATGGGCGACCACCTGTTTCTTCATAGTTCCCTGTCGAGCGCCCCCCTGGGCGCCCGACAACATGACCATTGCGAGTGTGGCGGCGGTGACGCCGCCGCTGACGCTCCTCATTACTAGAACGTCACCTTGAAGCCCAGTTGCAGCTGGCGTGCATCATACGTAGCCGTGATGGTGCCGTAGTTGGTGTTGGTGCGATTGGCATTTGGCGCACGGAAGTTGCTCTTGTTCAACAGGTTGAACGCTTCGAGACGGAACTGTGCGCGCGTATCGGTGCCGATCGGCAGCCGGAAATCCTTCGCCGCGACGGCATCCAGCTGCCAGAACCACGGGCCGCGGACGCTGTTACGCGGCGCGTTGCCGAAGGGCTGGCTTGCGTCGTTGGGAAGCGTGACGGTGTCCTTACTGAGGTAATTGAGTACCGAGCTGGTGTCGCCATACGGATCGCCATTCTGGTTCGGGCGGTAGTTGTTGGCGCCACGGAAGTCCTGTTGAATGCCAGAGACTTGGAAGTTGGTAGCCGGAGAGTATTGCAGAGTAGGCACTTCACCCGAGGTCATGGTGTTGATGCCGCTCACCGTCCAGCCGCCGAGGACGGCGCCGGCGACTCCGCTCGAGAGCCACTTGTGCCCTGGACCAACCGGCAGTTCCCAGACCATGCTGGTGGTGTTGTTCAGCGGCTGATCGTAGGCTGACGTGCCGTAGTCGGCGTCGAGATTGCGGAAGTCCTGCGGCGCGGGGAAATTGCCGGCCGGCCCTTCGAGCGAACCAGCGCCGTTGTCCTTCGCCTTGGACCAGGTGAACGCGTTCAGGAACATCAGGCCGCCACGAGGACGGTAGTTGTACTTGAACTGCAGGCTGTTGTAGCGAGACTTGCCGCCGTTGAATGCGTAGGTGATGTCGGCGAACCCGGCGATTAGGCGACGATTCGCGATCGGGATGCTGCCGGCCGAGTTGTTCGGCGCCGCCTGGTTGTAGTTCGCCATCAGCAGCAGGTCATCGGCGCGATTGCCCACGTAGGCGAGATCCACGATCATGTTTCGCGCAACCTCCCGCTGAACCGAGATGAAGTAGCTCTGCACCTGGCTGGAATGGTAATCCTCGGGCATGTAGGTGATGTTCGCGACAGCCGGATTGAACTGCGACGGATCAGTCAGGGTCGTCGGGTACCCTTGCTGCGTCGTCACGAACGACGAAAGGCGTGGGTCGGTCTGGTTGACGACCGCGTTGATGACCTGCGGACCATTGATCGGAAGGATGTTGGCGCCACCGGCCCGATGGAAGTGGACGTAGCTCATACCATAGCCGCCCCGGACGACAGTCTCCGGCAGCACGGTCCAGGCGAAACCGGCGCGCGGCCCGAAGTTGTTGCGATCCGGCTTGATGGTCGAGCGATCCTGCAGCGACCCGTCCTTCGCTGAAAACATCGAGTTGCTGACCGGGTCGTAGTTGGTCAGGATGTTGTCGCGTTCCCAATGCGGCGTGGCGTATTCGTAACGCAGGCCGAGGTTCAGCGTGAGTTGATTGTTCACCCGGAAGTCGTCCTGCACGTAACCGAAGTGCATCTGCTGACGCAGATTCGCGATGAAGATGTTGCTGATCGCGTATTGGCTGCGGAAGCCAAACATGAAATCGGAGAGGTTGTACAACGTATTCGAGACCGCGCGGTTTGGGTTGGTAATCTGGCCCGCGTAGGTGTCCCGGCCGTAGAGCGGGTTGACGTCCTGCACTTCAGTGTTGATGTGCTGGAACTCGTAGCCGGTCTTGAGCGAATGGCGTCCGGTAACGAAGGTGTAGTTCAACTTCGGATTGAACACCTCTGGATACTGCCACTGCGGATTGGTCGCC
>Ga0126307_10004030_pt1 | contig 10138 bp, 10 predicted proteins | sample Plot28_FD_89955 | JGI IMG/M metagenome (GOLD analysis project Ga0126307, IMG submission 89955) | Serpentine soil microbial communities from UC McLaughlin Reserve, CA, USA - Plot28 | ecosystem: Environmental > Terrestrial > Soil > Grasslands | place: USA: UC McLaughlin Reserve, Lake County...
CCGGGCTCGGCCCGCGACCCGGAGGGGTCGCACGACCACTAGTCAGGCGATGGCGACCGTCTCGGAGTCGTAGACGCCGAACCACTCCGCGGTCGAGGTGTCGCTGTCGAGCACGACATGCGGCGGCACCGGACCGGGCTGGCGGCCCGGGTTGAAGACGTGGGTGCGCCCGAGGCGCGCCTGCCACGAGCCGCCGTCCACCCAGGGCGCCTGGTGGATGTGCCCGCACAGCACCAGGTCGGGCTCGTGCTGCGCGATCCAGCCCGCCAGGTCGTGGTCAGGGAACTCGCGCCGCCCGTCGCGGCAGAGGACGGTGGCGGCCGGCGGAGAGTGGTAGACCCAGACCCAGCGGTCCGGCCGGTCGACCGCCGCGTCCGAGAGCTGGCCCTCGACGGCCTGCCGGCTGTGCGGCCCGTCCCACCACGGGCAGACGGTGAACCGGGTGCCGTCGACGTCGACGCTGGCGCCGTCGGTGACGACCGACGCCCGGCGGGGCCGCCGCAGCCAGCCGGCCACCTGTTCGCCGTGCTCGCCCGGCCCGTCCAGGTCGTGGTTGCCGGACGCCGCGAGCACGACCGCGTGCGCCGCGATCCGGTCGAGGTACTCCCCCAGGACGACGCTCTGCACCTCGACCGGCACCGCGCTCGCGACGTCGGCCAGGTCGCCGGCGATCGCGACGACGTCGACGCCCTCGGCCGCCTGCACCAGCCAGTCCCAGTGCTTGAGGCGGTAGTGCAGGTCGGCGACGGCCAGGATGCGCACGAGCCAGATCCTGCCGTTCTGCGAGGCGACAGGTGGTGCTGCCACCACCTCGTCTCGCCAGGTGGGTGGTGGTGGCCTGTCATTCCGGCTCCGTGAGCCAGGTCACACGTCCCGATGCAACCCGGGCCGGTCCTGGCGACTTCTTCCCTTTGACGCCTCACGGAGAGGCGCCCTCGGGCCGGGAGACCGGCCCGCGACCACCCACCGGGAGTCACTGTGAACACCATGAAGAACGCAGCCGGCCGCGTCGCCACCGTCGCCGCCGTGTCCGCGATCACCATCACCGGCCTGGCCGGGACCGCCTTCGCGCACACGTCCGTCTTCGAGGACGCGAATGGAGACATGAAGCAGGGCGCGGACATCCGTAAGGTTCGCGTCGTGAACGGCGACGAGACGCTGCGGATCAACGTTCGCCACGACGACCTGGTCCGGTCTTTCCGGAGCGGGAGCAGCATCGCCGTCTACATCGACACCGACCGCACAAGGACCGGCCCCGAGTACGTCTTCCTCGGCGCCACGTTCGAGGGCGGTGACTACGCCCTTCTGCCGGCTGACGGTTTCAAGCAGGACGGCAACCGTCAGGTGCCGCTGCACGGCGGCACCTACATCATGAAGCTCGACTTCGTCGAGGACGTCGCGCGCATCGCGATCGACCAGGTCGTCGTCGGCGACCCGGAGCAGGTGCGGGTCGAGGTCAAGACCGGCGCCGAGCTGCTGCCCGAGGGCAGCACGCCGAAGCCGGCCGAGGTCGACTGGCTGGGCGAGCCGAAGAAGTTCACCCCGTGGGTGGCACAGGGCTGATCCGGCTCGGCCGAGAGGGCAGCGCGCCCGGGACCTTCTTCGGTCCCGGGCGCGCTGGTCGTGCGGGTCGTGCGGGTCCTGCGGGTGGTCGTGCTGGTCGTGCTGGCGGTCGCCTGGATCAGAGGTGGTACGCGAGGCCGCCGGGACGGCTCTGCCGGAGGACGATGCGCTCGATCGGCGCGATCTCCTCCGCCGTGTGGCGGGCCAGGATGGCGCCGAGCTCGTGGCGCTCGGCGGGACTGCGGTACTCCGCGAGCTCGCGCTCGAGGCGGCGCTGCTCGGCGCGCATCGCGCGGCGCCGGGCGACGGCCTCGCCCATCGTGGTGACGGTCGTGCGGACGGCAGTCATGGGACTGCCCCTTTCTCGGGTGAGTCGGAACCGGTCGTGTCGGTCACTGCTCCCTCGACCTCTTGCGATGTCTCGATTGCGTTGTCCGACACATCAAGTGTCGGCGCTCAGATGACCCGGCAGACGTCGTACCGGTGTCGTTTCGGTCACATCGTCGAGGCCGAGCATGTGCTGTGACGGAGGTCACCGGTGTCGGTGAATCAGCGGTGTCGCAACGGTTTCCGCCATGTTTCGCAAACCGCTCCATCCGACGCCGTACGCCGTCAAGCGGCTCAGCGAGCCGTCCACCCGCCGTCGACCAGCAGCGTGTGGCCGGTCACCAGCGAGGCCGCCGGCGAAGCCAGGTAGAGCACCGCGCCGGCCACGTCCATCGGGTCGCCGATGCGGTGCACTCCAGCGATCCGGTTTACCACTTCGGCCTCGAACGCGGGGTCGGCCAGTGCCTCCTCGGTCCCGGGCGTCCGGATGAAGGTCGGCGCGACGCAGTTGACCGTGATGCCGTGCCGCCCCCACTCGACCGCTAGGCACTTGGTGAGGTGGGCCACCGCCGCCTTGGTCATGCAGTAGACCGACTCGCCGGGCAGCGCGACCGAGCCGGCCTGCGACCCGATCATCACGATCCGTCCGCTCCCCTGGCGGATCATCACCCGGCCGACAGCCTGGGTGAGGAAGAACGTTCCCTTGAGGTTGACCGCCAGCGTGCGGTCGAAGTCCTCCTCCAGCACGTCCTCGGCCGGGTTCTCCGGCGAGGCACCGGCGTTGTTGACCAGGATGTCGATCCGGCCGAGCCGCTCGACCGCCACGTCCACGGCCACGCGCGCCTGGTCGAGGTCGCTCACCTCGCACGGCAGCGCCAGCGCCCGGCGGCCCATCGCCCCGATCTCGCCCACCAGCCCGCCGTCGCTGCTGGCATCGCGCAGGCCGAGCACCACGTCGGCACCGGCATCGGCCAGCGCCAGGGCGGTCGCCCGGCCGAGGCCGCGGGCGGCGCCGGTGACCATGGCAACCTGGCCGGTCACGTCGAAGCGCGGGAAACCAGCCGCCTGAGGCGCCGTCCTCCCGGTCACCGCCGGCTCACCCGACCACGGCGCGGGCGCCGGTGCGCAAGCTCTCCAGCGCCGCGAGCGACACGGCGAGCGACCGCACCCCGTCCGGGCCGCTGACCACCACGCCGCCCTCGCCCGCGACGGCCGCGCCGAAGGCGCGCACCGTGACCTCGTAGAGGTCGTCCCGGGGACCCACGTCCACGGGCTCCGCCTTGTGGTCGCGCCACAGCGCCACCGACCCGACCGGGTCACCGGTGTTGCAGTCCTCGGCGACCAGCGCGCCCTCCGTCCCGAGCACGTGGAGGCTGGTCGGCAGGTGGGGGTTGTTGTAGGCGTCGTGGGTCTGCACCAGCACGCCACCCTCCCACTCGATGCTGGTCATCACCGCGTCGAACGGGCCAGCCGGGTCGTTGTCCTGGTTGAGGCCCACGGCCATCACCGACCGTCCGGCCGTGCCGAGGATCGCGGCGACCGCCGCGGCGTCGTGCACCGTCACGTCGAGGACGACGCCGCCGCCCTCCGGGTCGTCGATCCGCCACCCCGCGAGCCGCTGGGGCAGCTGGACGGCGTGGTGGACCCTGAGCGCGCGCACGTCGCCGACGGCACCCTCGCGAACCGCCTTCTTCAGGGCCCGGTGGGTCGGCGACGCGGGCAAGTGGTGGTTCGTCGCCATGACGACGCCGGCCGACTCGCAGGCGGCGACCATGGACCGGGCGTCGTCCAGGGAGAGCGCCAGCGGCTTCTCGGCGAGCACGTGCTTCCCCGCCGCGGCGGCCGCCTCGACCTGTTCGTAGTGCCGTGCGTTGACCGACGAGACGTAGACCGCGTCGACGTCGTCTCGCTCGAGGGCGGCCCGCAGGTCGGTGACCGCCTCCGGCACGTCGTGCTCGGCGGCCCACCGGTCGGCGTGCTCGGCGTCACCGGAGCGGACGACGACGGCGCTGTGCCCGATCGCACGGATCGCGGGCAGGACCTTGGTGGCGGCGATGTCGCTGGCGCCCACGAGCGCCCAGCGCAGGGGCTGCGGCATGACGGCAGTCAAGCACCTGTCGCGCCGTCGCCGCGACGGATGGTTGGCTGTCGGACATGCTTTCCCTCGGTGCCGACCTGACCGCGGACGTGGTGGTGGTCGGGTCCGGCATGGGCGGCGCCACGACGGCGCTCGCCCTGGCCCGGCGAGGCGTCGACGTCCTAGTCCTCGAGCGTGGCGAGCGCCTCCCTCGGGAGCCCGAGAACTGGTCGTCCCGCTCAGTCTTCCTGCAGCGCCGCTACAAGCCGAGCGAGACCTGGTACGACGCCAGGGGGCGCTCCTTCGCCCCGGGCGTCCACTACGTGGTGGGTGGCAACACCAAGGTCTACGGCGCGAGCCTGCCGCGCTTCCGCGAGCACGACTTCGGAGCAGTCGAGCACCACGAAGGCACCTCGCCCGCCTGGCCGTTCGGTTACGCCGACCTCGAGCCCTACTACGCCGAGGCCGAGTTGCTCTACCGGGTGCACGGGGTGACCGGACAGGACCCGACCGAGCCCTGGCGCAGCTCGCCGTTCCCGCACCCGCCGATGGAGCACGAGCCGTACGTCGCCGAGCTGGCCGACCGGCTCGCCGCCCAGGGGGTGCACCCCAGCGCCAACGCCATGGGTCTCGACCGCGGGCCGGACGGCGCTTGCGTCCGGTGCGCCACCTGCGACGGCTTCCCCTGCCGGGTCGGCGCCAAGAGCGACGCCGAGACCTGCGCGATCGACCCGGCCCTCGCCGCTACCGAGCTGCGGCTGGCGACCGGACACCGGGTGCGACGGCTCGTCGTGTCCGGTGGCCGCGTCGACCACCTGGTGGTCGAGGGGCCGGACGGCACGGTGACCGTCCGCGCCGGCCGCTTCGTGCTCGCCGCGGGCGCGGTCAACTCGGCGGCGCTCCTGCTCGCCTCTGCCGACAGGGACCTGCCGCACGGCGTCGCCAACTCGTCGGGGCTGGTCGGCCGGCGCTTCATGATGCACAACAACGCGCACGTTGCCGCGGTCGACGTGAACCGCACCAACGACGTGACCTTCCAGAAGACCCTGTCGGTCAACGACTGGTACTCCGACGGCGGCGACGGCTACCCGCTCGGTACGCTGCAGCTGATCGGCCGGATCGACGGCGTGATGATGAAGAGCTGGGCGACCAGGGTGCCGCTGCCCCTGCTCGACGCCCTGTCCCGGCGCAGCGTCGAGTGGCTGGTCATGTCCGAGGACCTGCCCCACCCGGACAACCGCGTCACGGTCGACGGCCAGGGCCGGATCACCACCGCGCGGGACGCTGTGGGGCGTAGCACCCACCGCCGCCTGCACCGCCGGGCCAAGGCGCTGCTCAGGGGCGCGGGCTACGACGCGGTGTTCACCCAGTGGTTCGACATCAGCATGAACAGCCACATGTGCGGCACCGTCGCGGCCGGCACCGACCCGGCCACCAGCGTCCTCGACCCGTGGTGCCGGACGCACGACCTGGGCAACCTGTGGGTGGTCGACGGCGGGTTCTTCCCGTCGTCCGCGGCCATGAACCCGGCCCTGACCATTGCCGCCCAGGCGCTGCGGGTGGTCGCTGAGTCCGACCTCGCCCGCTGAGCAAGCCCCGGTCGATCTGACGGGGACTTGTGACGACCTCGGCCGGCTACGCCTCCGCGCCCGGCTGGGCCGCCTCCGGGTGTGCCAGCTTGGTCGAGCCGTCCGCGGCCACCTCCACCTCCTGCTCGGGCGCCACCTTCAGCGCACCCGTCATGACGGCCACGGCGTCGGACATGCTGATCGTCTTGGGCGAGACCACGGCGGCCCGCTTGCCGAGCCGCTGGATGTGGATGCGGTCGGCGACCTCGAAGACCTGCGGCATGTTGTGCGAGATCAGGATGACCGGCAGGCCGCGGTCGCGGATGCTCTCGATCAGCTTGAGCACCTGGCCGGACTCCTTGACGCCGAGCGCCGCCGTGGGCTCGTCGAGGATGATGACCTTGCTGCTGAAGGCGGCCGCGCGGGCGACCGCGACAGCCTGGCGCTGCCCACCCGAGAGGCTCTCGACGGCCTGCCCCATGTTCTGCAGGGTGCCGATGCCGAGCGACGACATCTGGTCCTTGGCGTGCTTGCGCATGCCGGTGCCGTCGAGCATCCGCAGGACCGAACCGAGCGGGCCGGACCGGCGCTCCTCCCGGCCGAGATAGAGGTTGCCCGCGATGTCGAGGGACGGTGCGACGGCCAGCGTCTGGTAGACGGTCTCGATGCCGTGGTTGCGGGCGTCGAGCGGCGTCTTGAAGTTCACCGGCTGGCCGTCGAGCAGGATCTCGCCGGTGCTCGGCGACTCGGCGCCGGACAGGCACTTGATCAACGTGGACTTGCCGGCGCCGTTGTCGCCGATGACCGCGAGGACCTCGCCCGGGTACAGCTCGAGGTCGACGCCGTCGAGAGCCACGACGTGGCCGTACGTCTTCACGATGTTGACGGCCTGCATCACCGGCTGCGCGGCCCCACCACCGGTCGTCGAGCGCTCCTGACTGGTGGCGGTCATGCGCGGGCCCTCCGGATCCACTGGTCGACCGAGACGGCGACGATGATCAGGATGCCGACGGCCAGGGTCTGGTAGTAGACGTCCAGGCCGGCCAGCGTCAGGCCGTTGCGGAAGACACCGACGATGAGAGCACCGATCAGGCTCCCGACGATCGTGCCCCGGCCGCCGAAGAGGCTGGTGCCACCGATCACCACAGCGGTGATCGAGTCGAGGTTGGCGTCGATCCCGGAGTTCGGGCTGGCTGCGTTGACCCGGCCGATGAGGATCCAGCCGGTGAGGGCGTAGAGGACACCGGCCACGACGTAGACGCTCATCAGCACCCGCTGCACCCGGATGCCGGCCAGGCGGGCGGCCTCCGCGTCGTCACCGACCGCGTAGACGTGTCTGCCCCAGGCGGTGTACTTGAGCACGAAGGCGAAGACGGCGTACATGATGAGCATCACGACGACGCCCGTGGTGATGCGCACATCAGCGATGGTGAAGGTCTCGCCGAGCCACGCCAGCCCGGTGCCGAGCTCGGCGTCACGGATGGTGCGACCGGTGGCGTAGAGCAGGGTCAGGGCCACGAAGATGTTCAGAGTGCCCAACGTGACGATGAACGGTGGCAGCCGGACCTTCGTCACGAGCAGGCCGTTGGCCGCGCCGGCCAGCGCGCCGACGCCGAGGCCGAGCAGGATCGCCAGCGGGCCGGGCACCCCGGAGTCGAAGGCCGTCTTGGCCATCACCATCGACGAGAAGACCATGATGGCGCCGCAGGACAGGTCGATGCCCGCGGTCAGGATGATCAGCGTCTGACCGACCGCCAGGGCGCCGACCACGGCGACCTGCTGCGTGATGAGCGAGAGGTTGTTGGGTGTCGCGAACTTGCTGTTGAGCAGCCCGAAGACGATGACGCTGATGATCAGCACGACGGCCGGGCTCAGCCAGGGGTAGTTGTGCAGGAGCGTCTGCACCCGCTGCGCGGGGGTGCGGTGCTCGAGGAACTCCTCCGCCGCGTCGTATCCGCTGCCACTCTCAGGTGCCGCTGTCGTACTGCTCACGCTGCCTCCATCGTCGAGACGAGTACCACGCAAGGCGGGGGCGGCCGCCCGAGCGGCCGCCCCCACCGTACGCGTCAACCTGATCTAGGACGAGAGGCTCAGCCCCACGCGTTGTCCAGGCCGTACTGCGGGTCCTTGCTCTCCACGCCCTCGACCGGCTCCTTGGCGATCAGGGTCACGCCGGTGTCGTAGAAGTCGAGGCCCGGGGAGTTCTCGGGCGGCGCGCCGCCCTTCACGATCTTGATGATCGCGGCCACGCCGAGCTCGACCATCTTGGCGGGGTACTGCTGCGAGGTGGCGTCGATCGAACCGTTCTCGACGGCCTCAACACCCGCGCGGCCGCCGTCGACGGAGACGACGACAACGTCGTCGAGCGACTTTCCCTGCGCTTCGAGAGCAGCAGTGGCACCGGCGGCGGTCGGCTCGTTGATCGTGTAGACCACGTTGATGTCGCCGTTCTTGGACAGCAGCTGCTCCATGCCGGTGCGGCCGCCCTCCTCGTTGGCTCCGGTCGCGACGTTGCCGACGATCTCGTACTCGCCGCCGGAGTAGCTGCCGGTCTTCGGCTCGTCACCGTTGATCTTGGGGTCGCCGATGTCGTCGAGGCCCATGCCCTCGAGGAAGCCCTGGTCGCGGTTGTAGTCCACCGAGACGACCTTGTCGTCGAAGATGTCCAGCAGGGCGATGACGGCCTTCTCGCCACCGAGCTGCGCCGCGGCGTACTCACCGATGAGGTTGCCGGCCTTGCGGTTGTCGGTCGCGAACGTGATGTCGACCGTGTCCGGCGGGTCCGGCGGGGTGTCCAGCGCGATGACGTAGAGACCCGCGTCGCGGGCCTTGGCGATCGCGTCGTTGACGCCGGTGGACATCGGGGTGATCAGGATGCCGTCCTGCTGGGCGGTGATCGCGGCCTCGATCGCGTCGATCTGGCCCTGGTCGTCACCCTCCTCCTTGCCGGAGGCGATCTTGATGTCGATCCCTTCCTCGTCGGCGGCGTCCTCGGCACCCTGCTGCATGGCCACGAAGAACGGGTTGGTGGAGTCCTTCGTGATCAGCGAGATAGCGATGTCCTCGTTGCCGCCGCCGCCACCGCCGCCCGAGCCGCCGCTGCCACCCGCGTCGTCGTCGTCGCCGCCGCACGCGGCGAGTGCCAACGAGGCGACGAGTGCGACACCGACCAGCTGGAGGCCGTGCGCCCTCTTCGTCCTGCGAATCATGAATCCGTCCTCACGTCGGTCGGGTGGGTGGTCGGGGCCCCCAGGGTCTGGGGTGGGACACCGTCTTGACAACGTTGTCGTCGTGGTCCGTAGTTGTAGCCCCACGGTTACTTCGCCGTCAAGGGATTGTTGCGAACGGAGGCCTGCGTGACGGATTCGTTACCGGCTGCTCCCCGGGCGCGTGCCACGATGCGAGACGTCGCGGCCCGGGCCGGGGTGAGCCTGAAGACCGTCTCGCGGGTCCTCAACGGCGAGCCCGGGGTGGCCGAGGCGACCGCGGAGAAGGTGCAGCTGGCAGCCCGGGAGCTGAGCTTCCAGCTCAACTTCGGCGCCCGCTCGCTGCGCCGCAGCGACGGCCGCACGGCGACCCTCGGGGTGATCCTGGAGAACGTCGAGAACCCGTACTCCTCCGCCATCCACCGGGCGGTCGAGGAGGTCGCCCGTGAGCGTGGGCTGAGCGTGCTCGCCGGCAGCCTGGACGAGGACCCGCGGCGGGAGCGCGCCCTGGTCGCGGCGTTCAGCTCCCGGCGGGTCGACGGCCTGGTCATGATGCCGACCGGCGCCGACCACCGCTACCTGCTGACGGAGCGCCAGGCAGGCACCTTCATGGTGTTCGTCGACCGGGCGCCCGGGCTGATCGAGGGCGACGTCGTGGTGACCGACAACCAGGCCGGCGCCGCGACCGGTGTCCGACATCTGGTATCCCACGGACATCGCCGGATCGCCTTCGCGGGCGACCTGCTGCAGATCCAGACCGCCCAGCAGCGCTACGCCGGCTACCTTGACGCGATGCGCGGGGCCGACCTGCGAGTTGTCCAACAAGACACCATTCACGACTGCACGTCCGCTTCGCTGGCCGAGGCCGCGGTGACCGCGATGATGCGCGGCGGGGACCCGCCGACAGCGCTGTTCACGGCCCAGAACTTCGTCACCTTCGGCGCGCTTCGGGCGCTGCGCCACCTCGGCCTGCAGCACCGGGTGGCCCTCGTGGGCTTCGACGACTTCGCGCTGGCCGACCTGCTCGACCCCGGCGTGACGGTCGTCGCGCAGGACGCCGCCGCGATCGGCCGCCGGGCGGCGGAGCGGCTCTTCAGCCGTTTCGACGGCGACGACTCCCCCTACACCGTCGAGGTGGTGTCCAGCCGGCTCGTCGTCCGCGGCTCCGGGGAGATCCCCCCGGTCGCGTGAGCCGGGCCCTGACCGGGTCCCTCCGGAGACGTCCCGCGGCCTCGTGACCACGCGTCGTCTCCGGAGACCGGGTGCGTACATCGTCAGGCCGGTGCGGCGCCCGGGTCCGGCGACCAGCGCGGGGCGACCAGGCCGGCCGCGACACCGGCCAGCTCGGCCGCCCCGATGGCACCCGGCTCGTCGAGCCGGCCTGGCGCGAAGCCGCC
>Ga0126307_10004031_pt1 | contig 10136 bp, 9 predicted proteins | sample Plot28_FD_89955 | JGI IMG/M metagenome (GOLD analysis project Ga0126307, IMG submission 89955) | Serpentine soil microbial communities from UC McLaughlin Reserve, CA, USA - Plot28 | ecosystem: Environmental > Terrestrial > Soil > Grasslands | place: USA: UC McLaughlin Reserve, Lake County...
AGGCCGACGGCGATCTCGAACGCCTGGTACGGCGTATACTGGACGTCGGTGCCGGCTCGGCCCTGATGCGGGCCTGGGCGCTGGCGCTGGGAGGTGACCGGGTCGGCGCCGAGCGTGACCTGGAGGTGGTCGCCCCCCTCGCCGCCCTGGTGCCCGACGTGGCCGCGATGACCCACGTGGTGCGGGCGGTGCACCCGCTGCTCGCCGGTGACCTGGAGGGCGCGCTGGACCGGCTCGACCCGGCCATGGACGTGCTCGCGCGCAACCGGGCCGGGGCCCCGGTCTCGGCCTGGGGGCTGTGGGTGCTCCTGGGCACGGTGCTCGCCGACCCGGACGACGCCGAGCGCAGGCAGCAGACCTTGCGTGACTCCCACGCGTCGATCTCGGGCACCAACCGGGCCGGGCTGCTCCTGGCGGAGGCGGTGTCGGCCGGCCGGGCGGGCGACCCGGCGGCGGCCGAGCGGCTGCGCGCCGAGGGCGAGGTGCTGCTCGCGGAGCAGCCCTGGTGGCGGCGCCTGCTCCGGCTCCTGGTCTGGCGGGCCGCGCTGGCCGACGGCTGGGGCGACCCGGTCGCCGGCCTGCGGGCCGACCTGTCCGGCCACGAGGCGGCGGCCGCCGGCGACCGCCTCACCGCCGGAGAGGAGGCGCTGGCGAGGGCGTGCCGCGACCTGCTGCGTGGGGCCGGCGTCACCGTGCGGCGCGGCCGCTCCTCGACGCCGGTCCCGCCGCAGCTGCGGGCGCTGGGCGTCACCGCCCGCGAGGCCGAGGTCCTCGGGATGGTCGTGGACGGGATGACCAACGCCGAGGTGGCCCGGCGGCTGCACCTGTCCGTCCGCACGGTCGACCACCATGTGGCCAACCTGCTGGCGAAGACCGGTGCAGCCAACCGGGCCGGGCTCAGCCGGTGGGCACCGACGTCGACGCCGTGACGTCCACCGTGCTGCCGACGGACGAGGCGTGCTGCCGCTGGCCGGGCAGGTGGATCTCCGGCCGGCCCTCGACGTGCAGCTGGGGGAGCCGCCGGCCGAGCCACTCGGGCAACCACCAGTTGGCCCGCCCGAGCAGGTGCATCACGGCCGGCACCAGCAGCAGCCGGACGATCGTGGCGTCGATCAGGATCGCCGACGCCATGCCCACGCCGATCACCTTGAGCACCACGTCCGCGCTGGGGATGAAGGCCGAGAAGACGGCGATCATGATCGCCGCGGCCGCGGTGATGACTCGACCGGTCGAGGCGAGCCCCTCGAGGACGGCGCGCTCGTTGTCGCCGGTGCGCAGCCATGCCTCGCGCATCCGGCTGACGAGGAACACCTCGTAGTCCATCGACAGCCCGAAGAGCACCGCGAACATCAGCACCGGGACGAACGCCGGCAGCGGCGTCTCGGTGTCGATGCCGATCAGCTGGCCGGCCCAGCCGCCCTGCAGCACGAGGGCGACGACCCCGTAGGCCGCGGCGACGGACAGCAGGTTCATGACCGCCGCCTTGATCGCCACCGTCAGCGACCGGAAGGACAGCACGAGCACGAACATCGACAGCAGCACGACACCGCCGATGAGCAGCGGGATCCGCTTCGCGATGTTGTCGGTGCTGTCGATCGAGGTGGCGGTGACACCGCCCACGTGGACGTCGAGCCCGCTGCTCTCGGTCGCGGCGGGCAGCGTGCTTTCGCGCAGCGCCGCCACCAGGTCCTCGGTCGCCGTTGCCTGTGGACCGGCAGCCGGGACCACGGTGATCACCGCGGTGTCACCGGCCGGGTTGACCACCGGGTCGGTCACGGCGACCACGCCCTCGGTGTCGGCCACTGCAGCGGTGACCGGCTCGAGCGCCTCCGCGTCGGTGCCGTCGGGCAGCTCGGTCACCAGCAGCAACGGGCCGTTCATGCCGGGGCCGAAGCCCTCGGCGAGCATGTCGTAGGCCTGCCGCGTCTGGGTCGACTCCTGGTTGTTGCCGGCGTCCGGGAAGCCGTAGCGGACGTCGAGGTACGGCGCGGCCAGTGTCAGCAGGGCGACGACACCCAGGGTCGCGGCCAGCCAGCGGTGGCGGTCGATCAGCCGGCTCCAGGCCATCCAGCGTCGGGACGGCTCGACGTGGCCGCCGACGGCCACCTCGACCGGGCGGCGCCGGCCCAGCGGGAGGCGCAGCCGGTCGACGTGCTTGCCGAGGAAGCCGAGCAGCGCCGGGAACAGCGTGACGCTGGCCACCATCACGACGAGGACCGCCAGGATGGTGACCAGGGCGGCGCCGCGCATGAACGACAGGCCCATGGCGAAGAGTCCGAGCATGCTGATGACCACGGTGGTGCCGGCGACCATCACTGCACGACCGGCGGTGTCGAGCGTGGCCACGGTCGCGGCACGCTCGTCCAGGCCGGCGGCCCGCCACTCCCGGAACCGGGTGACCATCAGCAGCGTGTAGTCGACCCCGATGCCGATGCCCATCATGGTGGCCAGCGACGTCGACCAGTCGGGGGCGTCGATGACCGTGATGAGCAGCCCGGTGAAGGTGCTGCTGACCGCGAGGCCGGCGATGGCGACGAGCAGCGGCAGCCCGGCCGCGACGACCGAGCCGAAGGTGATGAGCAGGATGAGCGCGGCAGCGGCCAGGCCGATCGCCTCGGACCCGATGTCCGCGGCCTCGCCCTGGGTGACGGTCTGGCCGCCGAGGGCGACGTCGAGCCCGGGTCGCGCGGCGTCCTCGGCGATCTCGATCATCCGCTCGCTGGCCGGGACCGGCATGTCGACCGGGTTGACCACGTCGAGGCGGGCGGTGGCCCGCAGCGTGGTCCCGTCCCGCGAGATCGCACCCGGCGTCCGGTAGGGGTCCTCGACCGACTCGACGTGGGCGACCGCACCGATCTGGTCGAGCAGTCGGGCGACCTCGCCGCGTACCTCCGGGGTGTCGACGCCGTCCGGCGCCCGCACCACGACGTCGACGGTGTCGCCGGCCTGGGACGGGAAGCGCGACTCGAGCAGGTCCTGGGCCTGGCTGGAGTCGGATCCGGGGGCGGAGTAGTCGGCGTTGTAGTCGCCGCCGAACGCGGAGACCAGGCCGGCGGCCAGCGCGAGAGTCGCGACCCAGCCGAGTACGACCCAGCGGCGGCGGCGGAAGGACACGTCGGCCAGGCGGCCGAGGGCGCCGGGGCGCTCGGTGGCCGCGTCGGCGCCGGTGGGCTGCGGCGCACGCTCGGCGGCAGGGACGGTACGGGACATGGGGCAGACCTCGCGAGACGGAGCGGGAACGGAGCAGCGCCCGACCGGGCGCTGCGTTACGCCTCATAACAAAGCCGAGGTCTCGTCACTTGTCAAGGGGATATCACCTGTGTGATGCTGCGTCACGCAATCGTCTGTGTCGTCTGTGTCGTCTCGTGTCATCTATGTCTGCGGTTGGAGTCCGGATGGTCGGCACGCCCGTGGTGAGCCGTCGTGAGCGGGCTCGGGCCGCCACGATCGAGGAGATCAAGACCACCGCCTTGTCGGTCATGCGCGAGCAGGGCACCACCGACTGCCGGTTCACCGACATCGCCCGGTTGATGGGCATGACCGCGCCGGCGCTCTACCGCTACTACGGCGACCGCGACGAGCTGCTGACCGACCTGATCACCGACGCCTACGCCGACCTGGGCACCGCCCTCGGCGACGCCCTCGGCGCGATCGACCCGCGTGACATCGGCGGCCGCTGGCTGGCCGCCGCCGAGGTCTACCGCGAGTGGGCTCGCCGCGAGCCGCAGCAGTTCGCGCTGGTCCTGGGCATGCCGGTGCCGGGCTACGTCGCCCCCGACGAAGGGCCCACGACGGAGGCCGCCAAGCGGGCGATGTCGCAGCTGGCCAGCCTGTTCGTGGCGGCCGCCGAGATGGGCGAGCTGCGGGCGCCGCTGGTCCGCGAGGTGTCGGCCGGCATCGCGGCGTGCGAGGCCGAGAAGCATCCCGAGATCGAGGGACTGGTCCCGCCGGAGAGCTTCCAGGCGATGCTGCACGCCTGGGCGTCGTTGCACGGCTTCGTCAGCCTGGAGGCGTACGGCCACTTCGACTGGATGACCGACGTCGACCGCGACGCGCTGTTCCGCAGCCATGTGCGGGTGATCGCCATGGCAGCCGGCATCCCGGCGCCGCCGGCCTAGCAGACCGGCAGGTCCACCACCAGCGCAAGGTGGTCGGAGAGGCCGGTCGGCACCGTGCGACCGGCGACGCCATGCCAGCGTGGCTCCTCGAGCGGGTCGAGGAGCACGTGGTCGATCTGCCGCGCCGGGTGGGCTACGGGAAACGTCGGCCCCGCCACGACCGGGACCAGGCCGCTGACCCGGCGGGCCGTGCCGGGCGACATGTTCAGGTCGCCCATCAGCACCAGCGGCCCCGCCGTGGACCGCAGCGCGCGCACCGCGCGACGGAGCTGGACGACGTTCCAGCCCGGCAGGAACGACAGGTGGGTCGTGGCCAGCGTGACCGGGCCCGTCGGGCCGTCGAGCTCGGCGCCCACGGCCACCCGCGGCTCGTCGCGCACCAGGCTCGGCACCTTGCGGCCGTGCCAGACCCACGGCGCCCGCCCGGGCAGGGCGGGCAGCCGCACCACCTCCCACGCGCGCACCTGGCGCCGGGACAGCAGGGCGATGCCGTAGGCCGCGCTGTCGGGGTGCTCGTCCCCGGTCGCCGCGGTCCAGGTCGCCCCCGGCGTGCCCGTGAGGGCTGCCACGAAGCGGTGGTCGACCGCGTCCATCGCCGACGCCGCGACCGCTGTCAGGTCCGCATGCTGGGTCCGGTCCTGGCCGCGGTCCACCTCCTGCAGGGCGAGCACGTCGGGCTGGAGCGCCCGCACGGCAGCGGCGAACCGTGCCACGTCGACCCGGTCCTCGCCGGGCGACCGGCCCCCCAGGATGTTGAACGTCACGAGGCGCACCCCGGTTGCCTACCCGGGCCGATGGGTGGGTACCTCGGTCAGGTGAGCACGCACGCGTCGCACGACACCGGGGGCGAGGACCCCCTGCGCACCGCGCTCAAGCGGGCTGCCGTGGCCCTCAAGGGCGCCGGCGTGCCGTTCGCCCTCGGCGGCGGCTACGCCGCGTGGGCGCGCGGCGGCCCCGAGCCCGAGCACGACGTCGACTTCGTCGTGGCACCCGAGGACGCGGCACGGGCCGAGGAGGCCCTCAGGGCGGCCGGCCTGAAGGTCGAGCACCCGCCCGAGGACTGGCTCTTCAAGGTCTGGGACGGCGAGGCGATGGTCGACCTGATCCACCGGATCAACGGCGCTCCGGTGACCCACGAGGTCCTGCACGAGGCGGTGGAGATGGAGGTGCTCTCGGTCCTCATGCCGGTCCTGAGCGCCACCGAGCTGATGTCGGAGAAGCTGCGCGCGCTGGACGAGCACGAGTGCGACTACGGCCGGCTGCTGCCGGTGGCCCGGGCGCTGCGCGAGCAGGTCGACTGGCCGACCGTGCGCGGCGCGACCGCCGGCAGCGCCTACGCCGAGACGTTCCTCGTGCTGCTGGAACGCCTCGGCGTCGTGGGGTCGGTCGCGGGGGCGCCGGACGGCTGAGCCGCGGTCAGGCGATGACGGCGTCGACGGTCTTCTTCAGCGCGCTGGGAGCGGTCGGTCGGCGCGGTGCCTTCTTCTTCTTCTCCACCATCTCGTCACCCAGCTGCTGGAGCTGCTTGCGCCCGAGGCCCTCGCGAACCTTGGGGAACCACTCCTGCTCCTCCTCCTCCATGTGGTGCTTCACGTTCTCGATCAGCACCGTCATCTTGGGCACGAACCGCTCGTCATCCGGCGTCATGCCGGCGATCTCCATCACCAGCACGTCGGCGACGTGATGCTCCTCGTAGGACTCGAGGACGTCGTCCTCCACCTCCGGAAGCAGCTCGCGGACCCGTGGGTACATGACCTCGTTCTCGATGTAGGTGTGCACGGTCAGGGCCTCGATGATCTGGTCGGCGAGCCGGCTCTTGGTGGCCGTGGCGTCCTCACCGGCCTTCTGGAAGTCCCGGAAGAGCTTGCGCACCTCCTGGTGGTCCTTCTTCAGCAGCACGATGGCGTCGGTGGGCATGCGGGTCTCCCCAGGGTGAGTTGGTCAGCCGGTACCTCGCCCTGCTGCCCGCTCGCGCGGCGGTCATGCGCCGTGGCAGCGTTGGCCGGGTGCCGCACCAGCTGGTCGTGATCGCCGTCACAGCTGCCCTGCTGGCCGGCTGCGCCAGAGACGGCGGTGGCGAGACCGACGGGACCGGCCAGCGCCCTCCGACCACAGCTGCCTCGTCTGCCGCCTCGACGCCGGCCGCGACGCCTACGGGGACGTCGACGACCGCGCCGCTCGAACGCACCGAGGCGCCCGCCTTCGACAGCGCGGCGGCGATGGGCACCGTCCGCTCGCTGGCCCGTGGCGGGCCGCGGGAGGCCACCTCTGCCGCCTATCGGCGAGCCGCCGACCGGGTGCAGCAGCGGCTCGCCGACCTTGGCTACACCACCCGGCGGCAGGCGTTTCGGGTCCCGGCGGGGGAGTCCTGGGGGGTGGCGGTCGGGTCCGGCCGGACGTCCAACGTGGTGGCCGTGCCGGCCGGCTTCGCCCCCGAACGGCCGCACCTGGTGGTCGGCGCCCACCTCGACACCGTGCCGCAGTCGCCGGGTGCCGAGGACAACGGGAGTGGCGTCGCCGTGCTGCTCGAGCTGGCCCGGACGGCCGCCGAGGTGGGGACCCGGCTGCCGGTGGTGTGGGTGGCGTTCGGTGCGGAGGAGCCGCGCGGGCCGGCGGACGACGAGCACCACTTCGGGTCGCAGGAGTACGTCGCGCGGCTCGACGGCACGCAGCAGGCCGCGCTGCGGGGCATGGTCTCGCTGGACCGGGTCGGAGGCCGCGGCAGGGTGCCGGTGTGCACCGGCGGCCTCTCGCCGGTCCGGGTGCGCCGCGAGCTGCTCGCCGCTGCCGACCGGGCCGGAGTGCCGGCGCGGGCGTGCGACAACCGGACGAGCGACCACTGGCCGTTCGAGAAGGCAGGGGGGACGGTCGCCCGGGTCGGGGGCAACGACTCCCCCGGCTACCACTCGCCGCGCGACCGGCCCTCGACGGTCAGTCCTCGCCAGCTCGACCGGGTGGGTGCCGTGCTGGCGGAGTGGCTGATGGCCACGAGCTAGCGGCGGAGCTCGACCGTGGTGCCGCGCAGCGGCGGTCCGCTGGCCCGCCGCACGTCGGCCAGGATCGCGTCGCCGCGCGGACCGGGCGCCAGGCGCGGCGCGAAGTCCGGCCCGACGACGTACGGCCTCAGGCGGGCCCCTTCGAGCCGGTCGCCGCGGAACCGCAGCGCGAGCAGCACCCCCTCCTGGGTCTGCTGCATGAAGTCCATGTCGAACACGAAGTTGCCCAGCGAGTAGGCGACCAGCGCACCCTCGGCGGCATCGACCGACTCGACGCCCTGCACCCAGTGCGGGTGGCCGCCGACGACGACGTCGGCCCCGGCCCGGACCAGGCGGCGGGCCACGACGCGCTGGTCCCCGACCGTGTCGTGGGTGTACTGGGTGCCCCAGTGCGGGAGCACGAGCACCACGTCGGCCCGGTGGGCGAGCTCGCGGACGATGCCCGTGACCCTGGCCAGGTCGTCTTGGTCGAGCGGGCCGGTGCGCGGCTGCATGCGCAGCCGCAGCGCTCCCGGCGCGTCCGGTGCGGCGGCGGGGGTCTCGCCGATCGCGTCGAAGGCGACGATGCCGAACGTCGTGCCGTTGCGGCGGACGACGACGGGTCGGGCCGCTGCGGCGAGGTCACGCCCAGCCCCGACGGTGCGGAACCCGCCGGACCTGGCGCGGTCAACCGTCTGCACCAGCGCCCGTGGCCCGTAGTCGCCGGTGTGGTTGTTGGCCAGGGACAGCACGTCGAAGCCGGCCAGCCGGAGTCCCTGCCGCACGGAGGGAACCGCGCCGAACGAGTCGCCGCCCTGCCTAGGGGCACCGGCCCTCGACAGCGTGCTCTCGAGGTTGCCGATCGTCAGGTCGGCCGCAGAGAGCAGGTCGGCCATCGGGCGCAGCGCAGCGGCTGGGTCGTCGACGGCCGCGAGCCGGTCGCCGACCCGGCGGCCGAGCATGACGTCGCCGGTCACCAGCACGGTCGTCACCTGCGGCGGTTCCGTGACCGGGGTCTTCGACGCGGGCGCGCCGCTCGGCGTCCCCGCCGCGCTCGCCGTGGCCGAGCCAGCGGTCGGTGGGCTCGACGGCTGCGATTCGTCCGTGGACGGCGAGCACCCGGCCACCGGCAGCAGCACGGCAGCGGCCGCCACGGCGGCGAGCGCACGGGCTGGGGGCATCAACCGGGTCAACGTGGGTGGTGTCACCCGCCGTTCCCGGAACCTCGTAGCTCAGTGGGTCGTCGGGAGGGGAGGGACGAGACCGAGGAGGGGCACTGGTGGAGGTCACCACGACCATGTGGGTGGTCACGGTCGGGCTGGTGGTCGGTCTGCTCGCGCTGGACCTGGTCCTCGCCGCGGCCCGCCCGCACACCGTCGGCTTCAAGGAGGCCGTCGCCTGGTCGGTCTTCTACATCGCGGTGGCCGTGGCCTTCGGACTGGTCCTGACGGCACAGTCCGGCAGCGACTTCGGGACGCAGTACTTCGCCGGCTACATCGTCGAGAAGAGCCTGTCGGTCGACAACCTCTTCGTCTTCGTCATCATCATGACGACCTTCGCGGTGCCCGAGCAGCACCAGCACAAGGTCCTGACCTTCGGCATCATCATGGCGCTCCTGCTGCGCGCGGTCTTCATCGCGCTCGGCGCCACCCTGCTGAGCCTGTTCTCGTTCATGTTCCTCGTCTTCGGGCTGCTGCTCATCTACACGGCGGTGCAGCTCTACCGGCACCGCGACGAGGACCCGGACGTGGAGGACAACGGGCTGGTCCGGCTGACCCAGCGCGTCCTGCCGGTGAGCACGGAGTACGACGGCGGCCGCCTGCTGAGCAAGGTCGACGGTCGTCGGGTGGTGACGCCGCTCTTCGTGGTGCTGGTCGCCATCGGTGGCACCGACATCCTGTTCGCCCTCGACAGCATCCCGGCCGTCTTCGGGGTGACCGAGGAGCCCTTCATCGTCTTCGCAGCCAACGCCTTCGCGCTGCTCGGGCTGCGTGCGCTCTACTTCCTGGTCAAGGGGCTGCTGGACCGGCTGGTCTACCTCTCGACCGGCCTCGCAGTGATCCTCGCGTTCATCGGCGTGAAGCTGGTCCTGCACTGGGGGCACACGATCGACGACTCGGTGCCCGAGATCAGCACGAATGTCTCGCTCGTCGTGATCGTCGTGGTTCTGGCGGTCACGACGGTGCTCAGCCTGCTCAAGGTGCGCCGGGACCCGGACGCCGTCGCGCACGCCGGGTCGCTGCGCGGTCACCCTGCGCACCAGCACGAGGAGCAGCGGGAGGGCTAGCACCACAATCCGCGCGCCACGGCCAGAAATCCGTCCCGCGCCACGCAGGGCGAGGCTACCTTTGGCTCGGCGCCGACCGGCGCTGGGACGGGGAAGGACGCAAGGGGGCAGACATGCGTGGCGCCTACAGGGCTTTGGCCGGCCTGATCGCGCTGGGAGTCCTGGTGCAAGCGGCCGCCATCGCCGGTGGCTGGTTCGGCACCATCAACGAGATCGACGACGGGGCGACCATCAACGAGGACTACGAGGGCAACCTCGGGCATGCCGTGCACGGCACGAACGGCATGATGATCATGCCGCTGCTGGGCCTGTTCCTCTTCGTGCTCTCGTTCTTCGCCAAGTCCATCCCGGGAGCGGTCAAGCTTGCCGGGTTCACCTTCCTGGCGATCGTGGTGCAGATCGTGCTCGCATTCATCGCGTTCGGCGTGCCGGTGATCGGCATCCTGCACGGGGTGAACGCGTTCGTGGTCTTCGGCCTCGCCCTGATGTGCGTGCGAAGGGCCACGACGACGAAGGTCGCCGACACGACCGCTGCTGCGCCGGGAGCTCCGGCTCCTGTCTGAGCGCGCCAGCTGGCGGCGGTGGCTGAGCGCCACCGCCGCCGTCGTCGGAGTCGTGCTGCTCGGCACGGTCGGGTGGTTCTGGTACTCGAGCCGGGTGCCGTCCACCTACTCCGTCATGGACATGGGCTACGCGGACTACGGCGGCGGCCCGGTGGGCATGTCCGGCATGGCCGGCGCGGGTGGGGGCGGCCAC
>Ga0126307_10004032_pt1 | contig 10135 bp, 10 predicted proteins | sample Plot28_FD_89955 | JGI IMG/M metagenome (GOLD analysis project Ga0126307, IMG submission 89955) | Serpentine soil microbial communities from UC McLaughlin Reserve, CA, USA - Plot28 | ecosystem: Environmental > Terrestrial > Soil > Grasslands | place: USA: UC McLaughlin Reserve, Lake County...
CGGCTCGAACGTCAGCGTCCCCGAGGCCGCCTGGGTGACGAACGACGCGCTCGGCGCCGCCTGCATCTTCGAAGGTGACGACGTCTCGTTCCCCCAGCTCGGCTTCACGATCGCGGTCCTTCAGCCGGGCCAGGCGGGCGGCAGGTATCACCGCGAGGCGAACCAGGAGAACTTCCTCGTTCTCGCGGGCGAGTGCCTGCTCCTGATCGAGGGCGACGAGCGGCGGCTCGGGGCGTGGGACTTCGTCCACTGCCCCCCGCACACGGAGCACGCCTTCGTCGGCGCCGGCGAGGCGCCGTGCGTGATCTTCATGACCGGCGCGCGCGAGGACTGGCCCGAGAAGGGCATCGTCTACCCACGCTCCGAGCTCGCGCTGCGCCACGGCGCAGGGGTCGAGGCCGAGACCACCGTGCCTGCCGAGGCGTACGCACCGTTCCCGAAGTGGGAACCCGGCCGTCCGAGAAGCTGGACGGGCCTCCCGTGGGCGTAGTGCCCCAAACCGCGCGCGGGTCTCGACGTAGACGCTCAGAGGACGATTTAGGCGGTCGTGACCGGGTCACCGCTCGCGCACGGGTTTGCGCTCCCGCCGAAGGCGGATTACGAGCGTCTACTGCGCGCCTGCGAGAGGCTCGGCGCGCGCTTGTCTTCGTCGACCCGGCGGCCGATCCACCGCGACTTCTACGCCGACCAGGTGATCGTTGATGGCGACAGGCTCCACATCGTCGACTTCGACCTCTTCTGCCTCCGCGTCCGGCGCTCGACATTGGCAACTTCGTCGGCCACCTCACGGAGCACGCCTTCGCGTGCGACCCCGCCGCGCTCGCCCACGTGGAGCGTCCGCTCGAACAGCACTTCTGCGAGCTCGCGGGCGAACGCGTCCGGTCGGCCGTCCACACGTATTCCGCGCTCACGCTCGCTCGGCACGTCTTTCTCAGCACGCGCCTCTCCGAGCGGCGGGCACTTACGGAGCCGCTGTTGGCGGTGTGCGAGGAGCGCGTCGGTTCGTTAGGGATCTAGGGCGCGTGTCGCTGGCGCCCGCCTCCGAGCGTGCGCCAGTAGAGCCCGCCCGTGAGCACGAGCCAGATGCACGGGAAGACGATCAGCCCGGCCAACGTCGGTCCATGCGCGACGATCCACGCCACGAACGCGACGAACATCGCGGCCGACAGCATCAGCCAGACGAACACCGCCGCGGCGACGAAGAACGCGTGCCGGATGCTCGCTCCGATCTCCTCGAATCGCGGCAGCCGCCGGAGCGCGTAGGCGAGATCCCACCGGTTGCGCGCGTGGAGAACGGCGTCCAGCCGCTCCGACAATTGGGCGTCGTTCAGGCGCCCCGCGACGTAGTGGTGCTGCAGCGTCCGCGCGGCTCGCTCACGTTCGCGATCCCCGACGAGCGTCATCGTTGCATGGTACTCGCCTGCACGCCGCGCGCCACGGGCGGCGGCTAGCGCCCGCTCGCTACTTCTTCCGCGGCTGGATCGACACGGTCGCCGTCGAGGAGGCGCCGCGGTTGTCCGTGACGCGGAGCCTGGCCGTGATCCTGCCGGGCTTCGTGTACGTGAATGTTGGCGCCACGGCGGTGGAGTCGCCGAACACGTTGTCACCATTCAGATCCCACGAATACGTGAGCGGGTCCCCGTCAGGGTCGCTCGAGCCGGATCCGTCGAACCGGACCGTGAGCGGGACGGTGCCGCTGGTCGGATTCGCCGTGGCGACCGCCACGGGCGGCGTGTTCGTCGGCGGCGCCGGAGCGAACGTGGCCGTGTAGCTCGCCGGCGCGCTCGGCGCCGTGATCGTGTGCGTCTGAGCGCCGCCGTCCGACCACGACGAGAAGAGGTACGAGGTCCCTCCGAGCGACTGGTTGGGTGCGCTGATCGAGTTCGCGGAATTCACGATCACTGTGCGCGTGAAGGGCGCGGTGCCGGTGAACGTGCCGACCGTCAGCTGTGCTCCGGCGGGGCTCGACTCGAAGGCGAGGTCGACCGTCTGAGGGTTGAGCTGAACCGACGTGGACGACGCCAGCCCTTGCGCGTCCGTCGCCGTCAGCTTCAGCTCGAGATACGACGGATATTCGTGGTCCGGTGCCGAGAACGAGCCGCTTGCGCCGCTGAATGTCTGCAGCGGGTGGGTGTGGCAGTTGGACGGGCAATGGAAGAGGGTCACCGTCCAGCTGAGCCGCGAGGGAGGCTCGGTGCCGTCCTGGCTGTCGGAGGCGTGGCCCGAGAACGAGATCGTGTCGCCGACGATCCAGGTCGAGCTCGACTGCGGGCTGTCGATCACGGGCACCGGCGGGGTGTTGTTCGCCGAGATCGTGATCGGCTGGCTGGTGCTCGACAAGCCGTGGTTGTCGGTGACGCGAAGCCTCGTGTTGTACGTGCCCGGCGTCGTGTACGTGAAGGTCGGCTGAACCGATGTCGAGTCGCCGTAGACGCCGTCGCCGTTGAGATCCCACGAGTAGCTGATCGTGTCACCGGCATCGGGATCGGACGATCCGGAGCCGTCGAACGCCACGGTCAGCGGTGCGCTGCCGCTCGTGGGTGTGGCCGTCGCGGACGCAACGGGCGGCTGGTTCGCCGTGAAGTACTCGATTCGGCGGATCGTGCCGTCGTCGAAGCCCGCATAGAACAGGTCGCCGCCCGGCCCGATCTCGAGGTCGACTGGCCCGGCGGCCGGGGTCACGAATCCGGCCCGGTTGCTCGCGTTGGGCAGGCCGTTCGTGCCCGGGAACATCACCCAGATGCAGTTCCGCGAATGGTCGGCGAAGAAGAGCGCGCCGTTGTACGAGCTCGGGTAGGTGCCGCCCGTGTAGAAGGCGGCGCCGGTGACCGACGAGCTCCCCGTCGGACAACCGTCGCCGGAGACGACGCTCGCGCTGTGGTTGTACGTGTAGTAGGGAGCCGCCGCGGTGCCGGCCGTGTAGAGGCTCGAGCAGATGTTCAGGTTCGCACTCTGGTATCCGGGCTGTGGGCCAGCGCCCTCGTAGCACGGCCAGCCGAAGTTGACCACGCCGCCGGTTGGCGACGGCTGGCGGTTGATCTCCTCCCAGGTGTTCCAGCCGACGTCGCCGATCCAGAGGTCGTTCGTCCCCGGACGGATCGTGAACCGGAAGGGGTTCCGCAGGCCTTCGACGACGATGCGCCGCGCGATCGCGTCGCTGCTCGCAGCAAGCGGGTTGTCCGGTAGCGCGTCGCCGGTCGCGGGATTCAGCCGCAAAACCGTGCCGTTCAGCAGCGCCGGCTGCCCGGCGGCGCGATGGAGGCTGAGGCTGCGCAGCGAGCCACCTGCAGCCGTCGGCGGCGATTCTGTGCCTCCGACGCCCGCAGGCGGATCGCCGCAGGGGTTCTTCGGGGTCGGGCTCCCGCTGGAGCCGCCGTACTGGCCGTAGTCGACGTTGTTGAAGCTCGCCCCGTCGCCGCTGCTCACGTAGAGCGCGCCGTCCGCGCCGAAGCGAAGAGTTCCGAGCGAATGACTCGGGAACTGCTGGCACCAGCCGCTCAGGAGCACTTGCTCGCTGCCCGTCATCGTGTTGCCCGATGCGGTCAGCCGGGACAGCCGACCGGTGACGACGCAGCCGTCGGTCGTTGCTCCCGGCGGCGTCGGGCACGCGTCGTTCCAGACAGGCGCTGTCTGGCCGGGAGGTGCGTCGTACGCGTACAGGACGTACACGTACGGCGAGGTCGGGAAGTTCGGGTCGAGCGCCAGCCCGAGCAGGCCCCGGTCCCAGAAGTCGTGGACGTTGGTGCGCAAATCGGCGAACACGGTGGGTGTCGTGTCCGCAAGGTCGTCGAAGACCTTGATCAGCCCGCTCTTCTCGGCAACGAAGACGCGGCCGTCGCTTGCGAACCGCAGCGCCGTCGGATGGTTGAGATTGCTGAAAACGATCGACTCCTGGAAGCCGGCCGGCAATGTCGCGGCGACCGCGGCCGTGTCCGCGCGGGCGGGGGCCAGGAAACCGCCGGCGCCGGGGGCCGGCGCAGCGGCCGCCCCGGCGAAACCGAGGAGTGCGACGGCCGCGCTGAGCGCGCACGTCAAGACGAGGATCCGCCGCGAACGCGTTGCGACCCTCGCCAGCCCCCCAGCTCGCTGCAGAGTAGTCATCGACTCCTGACTTTCATAACACGGCGCCCGCTGCGTGACTACCCCCGCGAACGTCTAGTCGGACCTAGACGTTCGGGGGATCAGCAGTTCCGCTCGGCGACGACGTGCAATCCGCTCCGGCTACGCGTTCGCACGCGGCCAAGACGGGAGCGTGCCGTCGCATTCGCTCGGAGCCACTGTTTATCGTGGTCGGCGACCGTGTCGAACGCCGCTCGGCATTTCTCCAACCACACGAGATGTCGAAATCACGTGACCTGCGCGTTAGCTCTAGCCGTCCGTCCGTCCGCGTCTGAAGCGAAGGAGGACCGATGATTGCCGCCGATCTGTCGACAGACGTTTTCCGCCAAGCGCACCGGCACGTGAGTGAACATGCACATCGCACGCCTCTGGTGCGCTCACGCTCACTCAGCGAGCAGACGGGCTACGACGTCACGCTCAAGGCGGAGTCGTTCCAACGGACCGGGTCGTACAAGATCCGCGGGCCGCTCAACAAGTTCGCGCACCTGAGCGACGACGAGAAGCGCGCCGGCGTCGTCTGCTCGTCTGCCGGAAACCACGCGCAGGGTGTCGCGCTCGCCGCCGCACTTCATGGCATTCGGGCGGTTGTCGTCATGGCAGAGAACGCAACACCGTCGAAGGTGGTGGCGACTCGAGCTTACGGCGCCGAGGTGGTGCTGCACGGAACGATCTGGGACGAAGCGAACGAGAAGGCGCTCGAGCTTGTCGAGCAACAGGGCCTGACGTACATCCACCCGTTCGACGACCCGGAGCTGATCGCCGGCCAGGGGACGCTTGGGCTCGAGATCTACGACGATCTTCCCGAGGTGCACACAGTTGTGGTGCCGATCGGTGGCGGCGGACTGATCTCGGGCGTTGCCGGCGCGCTCAAGTCGCTCGACTCCCGGATCCACATCATCGGCGTCGAGTCCTCAGGAGCGCCGGCGATGCAGCGCAGCGTTGCTGCCGGATACCGCGTCCTCCTCGATCGCGTCGACTGCTCGATCGACGGCCTCAAGGTCAAGCGCGTCGGCGAAAACACGCTCGAGATCGTCAGCCGTCTTGTCGACGACATCGTCACGCTTCCAGACGCGGCGATCTTCGACGCGCTCCTCTGGACGCTGGAGCGCACGAAGATCGTGGTGGAGGGTGCCGCGGCCGCCCCGGTTGCTGCGCTCCTCGCCGGCGCCGTGTACGCGCCGCCCGGGAGCAAGGTCGTCTGCATCTTGAGCGGGGGCAACATCAACGTCGACCAGCTGCGGGGCCTCACCTGGAACTGACGCTTCGCCTGGAAGCCGCCAGCGTTTGCGATGACGCCTTTCGTTGCTGGTTTTGGCTGGTACGGGTCATGCCGGCTTGTCCCGACCTTCAGACAAATTTATGATCAGGTTTCAGCGGCATTTCGCGGAAGGAGAACACATGGGCAGGTTCGCGCTCGCTTTTGCGGCGATCGCTCTTTGCGTCGGGATGGTGACGGCGGCAAATGCTGAAGGCGTCACGCCGACAACCCTGATCAACGCGGGCTGGACGTGCTTCAACGATCCAGGTGCTCCGCGGATCGTGTGCAGTGACCCTGGCCATGGTCGGCCGGTGATACCACCGCCCCCGGATCGCCCCGCGTCCTACAACTTCAAGATCTTCTCGCTCGACGGGACGTTCAGCGGGACAGTGCATCTCATTCGCGACGACCTCTACCAGGGCCAGCCGTGCCCCCAGACAGGCGGCGACTACCTCCACATCGCAGTCATCGGCTACTACAGGTGCGAACACTTTTAGAACTGGGCGCGAACGGGGCGTAGTCGGAGTCGCGAAGGTAGGGCGGGAGACGTAGGCCGGCGCGCCGAGCTAAGGCGCTGCCGGCTGCCCTTCGCAGATCTGCGGCGGGGTCGCCCGGACGGAGCCGTCGAGCCCGCCGAAGGGCGGCGTCTGGCCGCAGGCGATCGCGGCCGCCTGCTCGTCGTCGAGCACCTTGATCACCATCACGTAGCTGCCGCGCCCCTTCGGCAGCGGCACCCAGTCCCACCAGCGGTGGCTCACCTTCTCGGCCGGCGGCGTGACGAGGAAGTCGCGCGCCTGACCGACGACGTCGCCGTTCCGGGCATCGATGACCTGGCGCGCCAGCGTGAGCGTCCTGCCCCGGTATCCGACGATCTGGACGCGCGCGAAGGCCGAGGCGCCGACGATCCCGAGTTGCTGCTTCGTGAAGCCGAGCTTCGACTGGTCGGAGTAGTCGAGGTACTGCCCTCTCGTCGTGCGCGCGTTGACGACGACGCCGGTGATCGCCGCAGACTGGTCGGGCGTCGGCTCGCTCCGCTCCGGACGGTACTGGGGGAAGAGGAGGACGAAGAGCCCGATCGCGCCCGAGAGAAGTCCGACGACGACGCCGGCCTGCTTCACCAGCGTCATCGTCCGACCCTCGGCCGGCGCCCGGGCTTCCGACGCCCGACTCTCGGGCCTCGGCGACGCGCTCGCGCTCCGGCTCGAGGCGGCGCGCTGGCGGCGAGACTTCGGTCGTGAGCCCATCGGCTAGCCGCGAATCCTCATCCGCGCCGCGAGCGTCTGCGAGCGTCCGCCCGCGACGACCCGCACCGACAGGCGGTAGACGCCGGGTCTCGTCGCGCGCGGGACGCGGAGTCGGCGCACGTTGCGTCCGCTCACGAGCGCGTAGGTCCGAGCGGCGATCGCCTTCCGCTGCCTGACGAGGCGTGCGGTCGCGCGCGCACGACGGTTGACGACGACCGTGAACGCGGCGACGCGCCCCGGGCCATGCCCGCGCACGGAGACGTTTGCGAGTCGCGCCCTCAGTCGCGGCGTCGTCGTCGTCGTCGTGGTGGTCGTCGTCCGCGTGGTAGTGGTCGGCGGCGGCGCGTTGGCGTCGAACCGAGTGTGGACCTCCGTCGCGGACCCGGCGGCGAAAACGCAAGTGCGGTCGGTGGAGCAGACGCCGACCCAGCGGACGAACGTCGATCCGCCGTTCTCCTGCGCCCTGAGCCGCACACGCGACTGGTAGTCGACCTGGACCTCGCATGTCGGCGGACACACGATTCCGCTCCCGCTCACGCTCCCCTGGCCGGACCCGGTGCGCCTCACCCTGACCTTCGGCGTGAGCTGGAACGGCGGGTCGAGCGCGCCTTGGCCGTTGAAGCTCACGAAGGCGAACGTGCGGACGTTCGACATCGCGACGGTGCATCTCGCGCTCGTGGCGTTGCCACCCTCGGGCTCGCAGCGGGCCCAGCCGGTGGGAGCCGGTGAGACTTCGACGACGATCTCCGCGTCGGCCGGGAAGGCGGCGTGGCAGGTCCGGTCGCCGAAGCCGACGCCCTGAGCGCACTGCGGCGTGACGACGACGCCATCCGGACGCCGGAACTTCACGTCGCCGACGCCGAAGACGCCGACCTGGAGCTGGAGCGGCGTGAACAGCGCTGTGATCCAGTCGCGGTCGGAGTCCGCGTCAGGGGTGAACGTGCACGTCGCCGCGGTGCCGCAGTCGCCGCGACTCCAGCGGACGAACGCGGGCTGCGGGACCGGGAAGTCGGGTACGTTCGATTCGCGGCCGACCGGCACGGTGGCGCCTGGCTCCGCCACCGCCCGCAGCGTGACCGGGGTTCCGGTCGTCACCGTGACGACGCACTCGGTCGCGTTGGCGAGGATGGCCCCGAAACCGCAAGGGTCCGGAGTGAGGTCCTTACCGCCCTGGACGACTTCGATCCGCCCCTGGCCGGCCGGCCACAGCCGCAGCGTCACCTCGGTGGCAGGCGCGGCGCGCGCGACCACGAGGCCCGAAACCAGCCCCAGGGCGAGCAGTGCTCCCAGCACGGCGACCGCGACGCCCACCCGAGCTGGGTGCCATGTACGTGCGGTCGAGCTACGCCGCGCCAAACGCGCCACCCCCTTCGGTCCAACGGCGGGTCCATGATCACACACCCGCCTCGGCGACTGTTCACGGCCGCGGCGGCGCTCGACGCGCCGGTCGCCGCGGCGGCCCGGGCGAACGCGGTGCTCGGCCGCCCGGGGCCGCTCGCGCGCGTCGGGCGTTGGGGCTCAGCCCTCCACGCCCTCGCCGGTTTCGAGCAGCGTCTTGAGGCCGCTGATCACCATCATCCAGCCCTCGCCGTAGACGCTCTTCGCCGTCTTCGGCGCGCCCTCGAGCTGGTCGTGCGTGACCGTCAGCCTGCAGTAGCCGCCATCCTGCGGCTCGATCTCCCAGGTCACGCGGCTCGGTTCTTCCTCCGCGAGCTCGGGGTCGTAGAGCGACAGCCAGCCGTGCACGAGCTTCCGGGGCGGGTCGAACTCGAGCACCGGGGAGTCGCCCCGGACCTCGCCGTCCGGCCCGAACGAACGGCGGCCGGCCGACGTGATCTCGATCCGCGAGCCGTGGAAGTACTTCTCCGTGAACTCCGGCATCGTGATCGCCTTCCAGATCGCCTCCGGGGTGGAGCGGATGAACACCTGGTAGACCTGCGTCGCGAGCTCGGTCGTCGTCGTGGTCGTCATGCCGTCTCCTCCAGTTGGGTCTTGAGCTCGGCGAGCGCCGAGACGCGACGCTCGCGGTACTTGTCGATCCACCGGTCGTGGATCAGCCGGATCGGCACCGCGTTCAGGAAGTGCAGCTTCTCGCGGCCTGACCGGCGGGTGACCACGAGCCCCGCTTCCTCGAGGACGCGCAGGTGCTTCATGACTCCGAAGCGCGTCATCTCCAGCTCGGACTCGAGCTCCGTCAGCGTGCGGCCGTCACGCGTGAAGAGCAGGTCGAGCAGGAAGCGGCGCGTCGGGTCGGCGAGTGCCTTGAAGACGCGGTCGTCGTGGGTCACCTCGCGACGATACGTGACTATTCGGTCACATGTCAAGCCTGTGAGATTGGCCCACGCGACGGCGGCTACGCGGCTAAATGATCTGCTGCCGCCAACATCTGTCGGGCGATCGGCTGGAGCCCGACGCGCGTGCCGAGCAGGCCGGTCGAGACCCGCTCGACGACACCCCACTCCCAGATCGCGATCGCGTCGAGCCCCGTCCGGTCTGCGAGCCGGTGGGCTCGCTCGTGGAGGTCTCCTGCGAGCGGATCTTCGCGCATGATGATGCCGAGGTCGTATTCGGGCTCGGCGAGGAGGCCGTCGGGGTCGACCAGCTTGAAGCCATCGGCGGCCTCGAGCGCGTTCCACTGATGAACGTCGCCGTGAACGAGCACCGCCGTTTCGTCACGGTGGGCATCCCCACGTCGCTTCGCGCACGCCAGCGCGTCCTCGACGGCGCGTTCGCCGCACGGCCGGTCGAGTTCCTCCCAGACCGTGCTGATGAACTCGGCGAGCCAGTGGGCCTTGACGGCTCCGGTCGGCAGACCGCAGTCGGCCGCGGAACGCCAGATTCGCGCGGCAGCGGAGACGAGGATCTCGTGTCGACGCTGGGCCGGCAACCGGAGCTCATGGAGTGACCGGCCCAGCCGCTCGAGCAAGAGCGCGCCCCGCGCGGTGTCTTCGCGAAGCAGCCGAGGAGAACCTTCACCGGCTGCAAGCCGCAAGACGGTCGCTTCGTGCGCCGCGGCATCACGATTGCGCGGAACGATCAGCTTCAGCACGGCGGGCGTGCCCTCGGCGCACGTCGCCTCCACGACGAGAGCCTCGGTCGAATCGGGATACGGCCGCCCCACGGAAATTCCCCAATCTGCCTCGATCGCGCGCATCAGCGCCGGAAGCTCGTCGATCCACGCTTGCGCCCCCACCACCAGCGCCTTCTCGCGGACAACCGCCGGGATCTCGACCATCCGTCGAGCAACGCTAGCGCCGCAGGGCTGGCGGATCGCGCCCGAGCACGTCGCCGAATACGGGCCCGTCGTCCTGATCGCGCTCGGCGAGTCGATCGTCGCGACCGGCGTCGGCGCGTCACCGTCACCGTCACCATGGTCATCGGCGTCACCGTCGGCGCGGCACCGGCCGAGGGGCGGGTCCCTCCCTTGCGGCGTTGCGTTCTACAGCGCGGCGCCGGCAGGGCGCCGGTCGGCGAACGCGCTGCTCGTCCGGGCGTGCCGTTGAGGGACAACTCC
>Ga0126307_10004033_pt1 | contig 10129 bp, 10 predicted proteins | sample Plot28_FD_89955 | JGI IMG/M metagenome (GOLD analysis project Ga0126307, IMG submission 89955) | Serpentine soil microbial communities from UC McLaughlin Reserve, CA, USA - Plot28 | ecosystem: Environmental > Terrestrial > Soil > Grasslands | place: USA: UC McLaughlin Reserve, Lake County...
CGGCGGGCGGGCCTCGCGGCGGAACTGCGCGGGCACGCGCGCCGAGCCGTTCGTCAGCGCGAGGTAGCGCGCCGGCGAGAGCGTCGGGTTCACCTTCCGCTTCTCGCGCGCGATCTCGTTGACCTCGCCGATGCGCTCCGCCATCTGCGCCCGCGTGAAGCCCTCGGGGAAGATGATCCTCAGCGGCTTGGGCGCGACCGGAGCCGGCATGGGAGGAGGCGCCGCCTCCTCGCTGCCGCCGAGGACCGCCCACGCGGAGCCGACGAGCAGCGCGACAAGGCCGCAGACGAAGCCGATCGCCGCCCCCCGTCGGACGAGGATGCGTGTGTGTGACGGGCGCGTGCGGTGGCGCCGGGGCGGTGGGGTTACGGTTGTCGGTTGCTGGACCATTCGAGGTAGCTCGTCAGAAGGTGCGCCGCCGCGCGGGCATCCTCGTCCCCGCCGGGCCCGGCAAGCCTCGTGGTGAACCGCTCGTCGAACCGCTCGACGGGGACGTCGAGGATAGCTTCGAGCCTTTCGGCGAACCGCTCCGTCTCTTCCGCCTGGCTCCCGCGTTCCCCGCGAAGGGTCAGAGGCAAACCGACGACCACGCGGTCGGCCTCCTCGGCGCGAACGAGCTCGGCGAGCTCTTCGAGCCCCTCGTCGCTCGCGGCCCGCTCGAGGATCCGGAGCGGCCGCGCGAGCGTCCCGGTCGGGTCCGAGACGGCGACACCGGTCCGCGCGGCTCCGTAGTCGAGCGCCAGCACCTTCACTTCAGCGCGGACGCGATCTCGCTCTTTGCCACCTCGTACGCTTCGGGGAGGCCGTCGGGATTCTTGCCGCCGGCCTCCGCGAGATCGGAGCGGCCTCCCCCGCCGCCGCCGATCTTCTGCGCCGCCTTGCGCGCGACCGCCACCGCGTCCAGGCCCTTGTCGACGAGCGAGCGGTCGAGGTTCACGACCAGGTACGCCCGTCCTTCGTCGACGGAGCCGAGCAACACCGCGTCGGCCTGCTTCGACTGGCGGATGCGGTCGGACAGGTCCTTGAGCTGGGAGCCCTTCAGCGCCTCGACCTCGGCGACGACGATCCCGTTCGACTCGTCGCGGTAGACGACCTCGGTCTGCGCCTGCTTCCGGCCCGAGCCCTTGCGAAGCTGCTGCACCTCGCCGCGCAGCTCCTCCGCCTCCTCCGAACGCGCACGGAGCCATGACCACGCTTCGCCCGCCGTGATCGCCTCGATCCGGCGCGCGCCGGAGCCGACCGAGCCCTCGGAGAGGATCACGAAGGGGCCGATCTCCGCCGTCGAGCGGACATGGGTCCCGCCGCAGAGCTCGCGCGAGTAGCCATCGATCTCGACGACGCGCACCTCGTCGCCGTACTTCTCCCCGAAGAGCATCGTCGCGCCGAGCTTCCGCGCCTCCTCGATCGGCGTCACGAAGGTCCGCACGGGCAGGTTCTGGAAGACCTTTTCGTTCACCGCCCGCTCGACCCGCTCTCGCTCCTCGGACGTCAGCGCCTTGTCGTAGGTGAAGTCGAACCGGAGCTTGTCGGGGCGGACCGCCGAGCCGGCCTGCCGCACCTGCGCGCCGAGAACGTCACGCAGCGCCTGATGAAGCAGGTGCGTCGCAGTGTGGTTCGCCATCGTCGGAAACCGGACCGACCACGGAACGACGGCACGCACGCGGTCGCCTTGGACGAAGCCCGAGCCGCCGAACGTCAAGACCTGGTCGTCGCCGACACGCGTCGCGCGCAAAAGCTCGGCGCGGGCGCCGCTGCCCTCGTGCTCGATGAAGCCGAGGTCGGAGACCTGGCCGCCGCCCTCCGGGTAGAAGGGCGAGCGCTCGAGCTTCGCCTGGAAGGTTCCGTCCTCGAGCTTCTCATACGCGAGGATCGCGGTGAGCACCTCGGTGGTCTCGTAACCGACGAACTCCGTCGGCCGCGAGCCGTCGAGCGAGATCGCGACGTCCGCGGGCTTCGTCCGCGAGCGGGCGCGCTGTTCGGCCATCAAGCGAGTGAACTCCTCCTCGTCGACAGCGAGCCCACGCTCGTGGGCGAGCTCGCGCGTCAGCTCGAGTGGGAAGCCGTAGGTGTCGTGGAGCTTGAAGGCGTCCTCGCCTGAGATGCGGTTGCCCTGCGCGATCTCCTCGAAGAGGCCCATGCCGCGCTCGAGCGTCTGCGTGAAGCGCTCCTCCTCGGCGCGGAGTGTCGAGCGAATCTGCTCCCGGTCCTCCTCGAGCTCGGGGTACCAACGGGACATCTGGTCGGCGACGACGTCGGCGACGCGCCAGAGGTCGCGCAGCCCGATTCCTTGCGCCTGCTGCACCGCGCGGCGGATCACGCGGCGGAGGACGTAGCCGCGCCCCTCGTTCGACGGCAGCACGCCGTCGGCGACGAGGAAGGTCATCCCGCGCCCGTGGTCAGCCATGATCCGGTGCGCCTTCGTCGCCTTCTCCGAGCTCTGCCAGGCGACGCCGCTCTCGGCCTCGATCCACTCCATGATCGCCTGGTAGCCGTCCGTCTCGTAGACCGAGATCACGCTTTGCTGGATCGAGGCCGTGCGCTCGAGCCCGAGCCCCGTGTCGATCACCGGCTTAGGCAGCGGCGTCAGCGTGCCGTCCGCGCCGAGGTCGAACTCCATGAAGACGAGGTTCCAGAACTCGAGGTAACGCTCGCAGGGGCAGCCGGGGCCGCACGTGGACCGGCCGCACGAGAGCTCCTCGCCCCGGTCGTAGTACATCTCCGAGCAGGGGCCACACGGCCCGGTCTCGCCCGCCTGCCAGAAGTTCTCGCTGCGCGGCAGGCCGACGATGCGCTCGCGCGGCTGCCCGACCTTCTCCCATGCGGCAATCGCAACCTCGTCCTCGCCCAGGCCGAGCTCTGGATCGCCGGCGAAAACGCTCACCCACAGGAGCTCCGGGGCGATCTTCAGGTGCTCGAAGAGGAACTCCCACGCGCGTTCGACGGCGCCCTCCTTGAAGTACTCGCCGATCGAGAAATTCCCGAGCATCTCGAAGAAGGAGAGGTGGTAGCCGTCGAGGCCGACCTCGTCGATGTCGGTCGTGCGGAAGCACTTCTGGTAGGTCGTCAGCAGCGACGCGGGCGCCGCCTTCTGGCCGAGGAAGTACGGCTTCAGGGGCTGCATGCCCGCGCTGATCAGCAGCGTGGACGTGTCCTCGGGCGGCGGGATCAGCGGCGCCGACGGCAGCCGCGTATGCCCCTTCGACTCGAAGAACCCCAGGTAGCCCTCGCGGATCTCCGCCGTCGTCCTCATGGGTCCGATTCTAGGTGTGGGGCCCGGCCGCGCCGGGCACGCCACGCCGTGCGATGCGCCGGAGCTTGAGGCACTTTCGGCACAGACACGCGCTCCTGACCTCTATACGATCGCGTCAGGGAGGAGGCTGGTCGCGCCTTGACTAAGGGAACGACAGCCGGGCCGCCCAGTCGCATACGAGCCGCGCGACCTCAGGCCCGGCGTCGGCGATCAGGTCGTGCCCGGCGCCTTCGATGAATCGGATCTCGGCGTCCGGGAACCGCTCGGCGAAGATCGGCGCCCACTTGTCGTTCTGCGACCGCGTGTCCTCCGGCTCCGTGGCTAGCAGCAGCAGGATCGGGATCCGCGCCTCGGCGACGGCCGGCCAGAACTCCGTGACGCGCATCTTCGTGATCCCGTAGAGCACCGCCCCTCGAACCTCGGGCTGGACGATCCCGACGAGGTGGCCATTCTCTTCGCGCATATCGGCGCTGAGCGCCTCGAGCAACTCGGGGGTCACCGGCCGGCGTAGGCCGTCCTGAGCCTCGGTCTTGAACTCCTCCTTCTTAACGCGGACCGTGGCCTCGGGCCTGGCGGCGTCAACGATCAGGTCCTCGAGTGACTTCCCGTGCGGGAAGTTGGGCGAGTCCTGATAGTCCATCTGCGCGCTGTCGACGAGAACGAGGCCGTCCACGCGCTCGGGCGCCTGCGCGGCGAACGCCATCGAGACGCTGCCGCCCCACGAGTGGCCAATCAGCACCGCTCGCTCGAGGCCGCGTTCGTCGAGCACGTCCCGAAGGAGCTCGACCAACGAATCGGGTTCGTAGCGCTCGGCTGGCAGTGACGGTGACTGACCGAAACCCGGGGCATCTGGGGCGATCACCCGCAAGCCCGCCTCCGTCAACGCCGGCGCGATCTCGGTGAGGTAGGCGCCTGACTGCACGGCCCCGAGCGCATGCCAGAAGACGAGCGGACGCCCGTCCGGCGAGCCCCATTCGCGAACGTGCATCGCCGTCAGGCTACTTCCGTCTCCTCGGCGATCTCCTCCCGAATCTTCTCGAGGGAGCGCCGGATCAGCCGGGAGACGTGCATCTGCGAGATCCCGATCTGCTCGGCGATCTGCGACTGGGTCAGGCCCCGGAAGAAGCGGAGGTGCAGGATCCGGCGCTCGCGCTGGTCGAGCACCTTGAACCCCGGCGCGAGCACGGCTCGGTCCTCGGAGATCTCGTACTCGTGCTCCTCGGTTCCGAGCGACTCGAGCGGGTCGAGCTCCCCGTCCTCGTCCGGCCCCGCCCCCGTCGAGAGCGAGACGGAGCTGTAGGCGCGGCCGCTCTCGAGCGCCTCGAGCACTGCCTCCTCCTCGACACCGGCGGCCTCGGCGAGCTCGGGGATCGTCGGCGAGCGCCCGAGCTGAACGGTCAGCTGCTCGATCAGCTTCGAGATCTGGACGTTCAGCTCCTGGAGGCCGCGCGGAACGCGCACCGACCAGCCCTTGTCGCGGAAATGCCGCTTGATCTCACCGATGATGTTCGGCGTCGCGTACGTGGTGAGCTCGACGCCGCGATCGAGATCGAACCGGTCGATCGCCTTGATCAGGCCGATCGCGCCGATCTGGACGAGGTCGTCGAGCTGCTCGCCGCGATACGAGTAGCGCCGCGCGAGCGAGCGGACGAGCGACATGTAGCGCTCGATCAGCTGCTCGCGGGCCTGGAGGTCGCCCTCTTCGTGGTACCGGCGCAGCAGCAGCTTGTCATCGTTGGCCATCAGTGCCCCGTCCAGTCATGCCGCCGAGTTTCTGGATCATGAGCACCAAGCCGGAGGCCGCACTGCCACAAGCCGCTATGCATGGCGGGTCGGGGCACTAGCCCTCGCGCTCGACTCGCTTGCGCAGCTCGATCCACGTGCCGTCGTCGCGCCCGGCGATGTCGTACCCGTCGACGACCGCCTCGAGCAGCCTTCGCAGCGACATCGATTCCCGCAGGTCACCTTTCAGCTCCGCGCGGATGCCGTCCCCCCTGAAGGGCCCAACCGCGGCGCGGAGTTCGCTGTCGGCGACGTCGAGGGACACCGTGATCTCGTCGGCGCCGTCGCGCCGCTCGAGCAAGCCGTCCAGCGCGAGCTCGAGGTCCTCGAGGTTCTCGACGGTGATGTCGAGGCGCGTCGCGAGGCCGCCTAGCACCAGGCGCGCGACCCCGAAGAAGGGACGCTCCCTCGGCATGGTGAGCGTGATTTGATCGGTCATGTTGCGGCGTCCACTCCCAGAACGGCGATGGGAGGCTTGGCGGTGCGCGATCAGGCGCTCGAAGAAGTTACCCGTCCGGCCCCGACGACGACGTCCCGCTCGTAGAGAACGGCTGCCTGGCCGTTGGCCACGGCGTGTGCCGGCTCGTCGAGTTCGACCCGAAAGCCGCGGGGAACCGGTTTCACCGACGCGCCGACCGCCGAGGAGCGATAGCGCAACTTCACGTCCGCGCGCTCGACGTCCACGAAGAGCTTGCCTGCGGCGCGGACGGAGCGGCGCGCGAGCGACTCGCGCGGGCCGACGACGACGCCGTTCGTCGCCGGGAGGGTCTTGAGCACATAGACGGGACTCCCCGTTGCGACTCCTAGACCCTTCCGCTGGCCCGGCGTGAAGCCCCAGAACCCCTCGTGCCTCGCGAGGACCGCGCCGGCTTCGTCCACCACCTCGCCTGAGGTCGGGACGAGACCACGGCGCTCCAGGAACGAGCGGTAGTCGTCGCCGCCGAGGAAGCACGCCTCTTGGCTCTCCGTCCGCGTGGCGACGGCAAGACCCGCGTCTGCGGCGTCCGAGCGCGTCCGTTCCTTCGTCTGTTCGCCCAGCGGGAACCAGATGCGGTCGAGCGCCCGTGGGTCGAGGCGGGCGAGCATGTACGACTGGTCCTTGACGGGATCCAGACCGCGCGCGAGCAACAGCCGCCCGCGGTGCTCGACCGTTCGCGCGTAATGACCCGTCGCCAGTCGCGCCGCGCCTGCGCGCCGGGCAAAGGCGAGCAGCCGCGCGAAGCGGAAGAAGCCGTTGCAGCTGATGCATGGGTTCGGCGTCTCGCCCCGCTCGTAGCCACGGACGAACGGCTCGACGATCGCGCGGAGGAAGTCCTCGCGGGCGTCCAGCGTGACATGGGGAATGCCGAGGCTGTGACAGGTTCGCCGGGCGGCGAGAACTGACTCGGGCGAGCAGCAGGCGCGTTCGAGATCGGGGGCCTGCGGGTCGATCCAGAGCCGGAGGGTGACGCCGATCGCCTTCGGCCCCGCCCGCAGCAGCGCGACGGCGCTGTCCACGCCGCCGCTCATCGCCACCGCGACCCGATCTGGATCGCGGCGCGCACGAAAGATCGGGCCGATTGCGTTGGCGAGCGCGTCGACGGCCAGCTCGTCGCCGCCCACCGCGGCCGCCTGGAGCAATGTCAGTCCCTCGAGAGGACGCTCGAGCCCCTCGGCATCCGAACTGACGATTCGGTCGCCGTCGAAAGACAGGCGCACAAGACGCCACTCGCTCCCACGAGACGAGTCGCCAACCACCTCGAGCATTCGGCCAAGGTACCGGGAAGTCGAAAGGCCCGCGTGAGCGGGCCTTTCGAAAGTTGCTCCACCCTGCCGATGCCGCCGCGCCTAGCGAACCTGGACTGGCCAGGTGGGTGCCCAGCCGTCCCGGGTTCTGAGGCCCGGGCCGGACTCGAGCTCCCTTCGCGTGTGTGTTGGTTCACGTTTTGACGCGGTGCCACGCACAGGGTCGAGCAACCTCACTCTAGACGCTGAGAAGAGGCGAAACGCCAGCGGATCGTCGTCCGGTCGCGGACGCCGAGCTTGCTCGCGAGCGCCTCGGTCAGCCCGAACTGCGCCGCTGAATCGCCGGGGCCGCGGGCGAGCACTTGGGTCAGCACGACGGTGCCCCCGCGGGCGACGTAGATCTTCGCGCCGCAAGCGAGCACCGGATGCGAGACGCCGAGTGTCTTGCGCTCGAGCACCTGGCCGCACGCCGTCGGCCTGCCATAGGCGCGGGACGACTCCGGCCCTGCCAACGCGCGGTACCAGCCGCCTCCAGGCGCGGGCACGGCCCGCGGTAGGTCGCTCGAGCTGCGCGCGTCGCTCACTCGATGTCCGACGGCGAGCGCAACAACGACGCCGAGGAGCGTCACGGCCCCGAGCAGGATCGCGCGCTGTGCGAGCGCGGGGCTCACGAAGCCGCGGCCGGCTCCTGCCGTCGCACGAGCAGCGGCGCGAACGACTCACGCACCAGGCCGTCGAATTCGAGCGGCAGGTCGCCGTCGGCGTTCGCGAACTCGCGCAGGTGGATGAGGAGGGCACCCCATTCCTCGCGGCGGTCGTCGCCGGCGGCGTCGCGAACTGCGCGTTGGAGCTCCCAGAGGTTCCACTCTCTCGGCGGTCCGACGACGACGGGCGCCAGCTCCGAATCGGGCTGCAAGTCGGGCTCCTGTGGAGATGGCGGCGGTGGTTCCGCACGCGGCCGTGTGCGCTCGGGAGGTGACTTCGGCCGCTCCTGCGGCAGCGGCGGCGGCGGCGCGCTCGCGAGGATTGCGCGTGCGCTCCGCTCGCTGACCGTCGCCTCGAGCTCCGGCTCCAGCGCTCGCTCCGGCTCCGCCGACTGGACGTCGATCCGCTCGACGTGCGGCGGTGGCATCGGCTCCTCTGCTGCGAGACCTATCCGGCGCGCGGCCTCCTTCGCAATCGCACGTTCGAGCAGCGCGACGAGCGCCGCCGCGACGAACATCACGCCGGCGATGACGAGGGGGTCGAACCGCGCCAGGCCGAGACCGAGCGCAACGACCACGAGAAAGGCCGCTTCTCCCGCGAAGCGGATTCGGGCCGAGGGCATCTAGGCCCCTTCACCGCTCGCCGCGCGGCTTCGCCGCCAAAAGCGCCGCCGCCGCGGCGTCTCCGGCTCGCGAATCTCCGTCACCTCCGCCGGCGGTTCGGGCTCCGTCGCGGCGACCGCGCGCCGTTGCAAGACGGGGAAGCGGGGCCCCTCGGCCCACACCGCGAGCTCGAAGAGGCAGACCAAGAGCCACGCGAGTGCCATCACGACGACGATCGCTGCGGCGCTCAACTCCGCGACGCCCGCGCCGATCGCGAGCGCGATCAGGAACGCGACCTCGAGCGCGAACCTCGGCCCAAGCCCCTCCACTATGAGGACAGGCTAACTGGCGGTCGGGTCGGTCTTGTCCGGCTCGGCGTCGTCCGCCGCCTCGACGGGCGCGGGCTCTTCGGCTTCCGCCTCGGGTGCCGCCGCGACGGGCTCGGGCCTCGTCGAGAGCTCCTGGGGCCGGGCCGCCTCGACCTCCTGATTGGCGGCCTGAACAATGGCATCGGAGACGCCTGAGAGCGCATCGTCTCCGAGACCCGCGGCTGCGAGGAGCTGCTCGGCGCCCTGCTGGGCGCGCGACATGATCGCGGTGGCCTGCGCGCGCGCCCACTCGAGCGTCTGCTCGACCTCGCCACGCGCAGCGTTCGTCAGCTCCGTGGCCTGATGACGAGCCTGCTCCAGCAGGCGGGCGCCGCGGGCCTCAGCCTCGCGGAGCTCCTGCGTCGCCTGGCGATTCGCGTCGGCGAGGAGCTGCCGCGCCTCGTTGCGCGCCGCGTTCACGATCTCGGCGCGCTGGCGCTCGCTCTCCTGCCGGAAGCTCTCGATCTCGCCCTCGCGCTTCGCAAGCTCCGTCTGCTTGCCCCGCACCTCCTGCTCGGTGCGCGAGATCTGTGCGGCTGACGCCCGCTGCGCGTCGCGCTCGAGGACGTCCGCGAACTCGGACGCTTCGCGGATCAGGTGGAGCGCGTCCATGCGCACGGCGTGTCCCGTCGGATCGACCTGAGCGCCCTGCCCGGCCGCCTGGAGGACCCTCAGTTGCGCCTGCAGTTGGACGACGTGCCGCCGGAAAGCCTCGAACGCGTCCTGTACGCGCTGCTGGTCGTACCCCTGCGCGGCGACGGGAAGGTCTTCCACCGACGGTAGCGAGGTGATCGCGGGCGGTGTGCGCTCTTCTTGGGCCATGGATTCCTCTCTAGTTCGCCGCGGGACGCGTGAACCTACCGAAAGTATGCAGGCTCAATCGGCGGATTTCGACCGCGGCGTTAATAGGCTGCACCGGCAAAGCCCTCTACGGTCGGCCCTCGCGCAGTGGGGGGCTTAGTTGAAGGCCCAGCTCCCGGAGCTGATCCTCCCCCACCTCGGTCGGCGCGCCGCTCATCGGGTCGAGGCCGGCCTGGTTCTTCGGGAAGGCGAGTGTGTCGCGGATGAACGGCTCGTCGAGCAACGCCATCGTCAGGCGGTCGATGCCGGAGGCGATGCCACCGTGCGGCGGCGCTCCCATCGCGAGCGCGTCGAGCAGGAACCCGAATTTCGCGCGCTGTTCCTCCGGCGAGATGCCGAGGAAATCGAACATCCGCGCCTGCAGCTCGGGCTCGTGGATCCGGATCGAGCCGCCAGCGAGCTCGATCCCGTTGCCGACCAGGTCGTAGGCGACCGCGCTCGCGGCGCCCGGGTCCGTGTCGAGCAGTGGCAGGCTCTCGTCCGACGGCCGCGTGAACGGGTGGTGCTGCGGCGTCCAGCGGTTCTCCTCCTCACTCCACTCGAGCAGCGGCATCGGCGTCACCCAGAGGAACTTCCAAGCGTCGCGGTCGATGAGCTCGAGCTCGCGGCCGAGATGCAGTCGGAGAAGACCGAGCACCTTGCTCGCCAGCTTCGGGGTGTCGGCGACGAAGATCGCAGTCGTCCCCGCCGCGCGGAACGACTCGAGCTCGTGCTCGGACAGGAACTTCGCGATCGGTGACGAGACCTCGCCGTCGTCGCGGAAGACGATGTAGGCGAGGCCCTTGGCGCCCCATGGCTTGGCCATGTCCTCGAGCTTCTGGACCTCGGCCCGTGAA
>Ga0126307_10004034_pt1 | contig 10129 bp, 15 predicted proteins | sample Plot28_FD_89955 | JGI IMG/M metagenome (GOLD analysis project Ga0126307, IMG submission 89955) | Serpentine soil microbial communities from UC McLaughlin Reserve, CA, USA - Plot28 | ecosystem: Environmental > Terrestrial > Soil > Grasslands | place: USA: UC McLaughlin Reserve, Lake County...
AACGATCAGCAACACGATGAGCAATAAAGGCAGCAGTATGTCGTAGTAAAAGGGCAGCCCGGCATTGCCCGGATGGTAGTTCTGATTGACCACGATGTGGTAGATGTGCACGACCGCATCTCCCCATAGCCACACCGAAGTCGCGATCACTGCCGCCGACCAGAAATTCCCCCGTATCCAGTAGCACAGGATGCCCAGCACACCCACCACGAGGTTCGCCACGGCCACCTCGCTTTGGAAGGGGTTGCCCGTAGGCCATCCTATCGCCTTAGCCGTCTGGTCCGCTAAAAGCGTGTGGCTCACGAAGGCTAATACGGCTCCGATACCCGCCCACACCACTAGGAACCACACCAGGAACACCTCCGAAGCGCGTCCTAGGGTGCGGGGCTGTCGGCTGCGGACAAGCTGCACCGCCGCTCCCGCTATGGCAAGGACGGGGACAAAGACGAGGGACACAAACGAACCCATCTAGCTTCTCCTTCTTCCGAAGCTATTTATCGCATCGTAATGATGGTAGATGAATCGACGATGAACCGCAATCGTTGCTATTCACCGAAGTGCATGGAAGGTGAATTCTGCGAACTTCGCCTATATCGGATTCTCGGAAGTCCCTATCAAGCATCCTCCATAACGAGCAAGCCTTGTGCCCGTGGCGTAAAGGTTGTAAAATTTGTAACAGGCTCATTGAGGAGGTAGAGAAAGTTGGCGATCCTTACGCTGTCTGTTGTCATTGCGGTGCTGATTATTATTCTGCTTGTCGTAGTCATTAAAGCAATACCAAGAATACAAAGCGCAGAAAGGCTCAGAGAGGAAAAACGGCCTAAGGGTCCGAGTACGGCTACCTGTATGACTATAATGACTATGGAGGCTAATGACGGGGGTGGGGGACCTTAGGTGATTGACCTCTAAAGGCAAGTTTTCATCAGCTACTGCTAAGACCTCCTTCCTCTTGCCTTCATCGACCCAACTGCGGAGTAATCAAATTCTCGGATTTGTCGTACGTTCGGCAGATAAGTGTCCGCGGACGGTGTCCGGTAATCGCGGGGCATTTGTCCGGACGGTGTCCGAAGACGTCCGCAACTACGAGTAAGAAGTGTTCTCAGAACGTGCGGACGGCCGGTCGATGTCCGGTCACTGTCCGAAGATACGTTGCCACCACGTCTGGTTCGCGAGCCGGAGTTCCTCTTCGAGCCGGTCGGCTCGTTCACGTTCACGCTCTAGCTGCTCGCGCAGCGTGGACTGCGTAACAGCCTCAAGTTCTCTAGCGCCCTCTAAGCGTCCTAGCTGCCTCTGGAGGTCCTGGACTACCTGAAACAGCTCCGGGGCCTCCTGAGGGGCATCCTCGTGCGTCTCAGAAGACTTCGGTGGGCGCTCGGGCATAGCCTCGGTGACAGAACGCGCTTCTACCCTCCAACGACCCGAGATCGAGTCGCGTGTTCCTTCCAGATCACCACGCTCTAGGCGCCTGCGGATGGTGCGCTCGGTGGTGCGCAAGATCCTGGCAGCTTCCTGCACGGTGTAGCTCTCCTCCACGAGGGCATGCTAGTCGCTCTCAGCGCCACGAGCCACGTGGTCGGGGAGATCCTTAGATAGCGGAGTGAGCCGGCATCCCTCACGTCTGCCCGACCAGTCCAGGTACCAGGCGTGGACGCAGTTCAGGCGAGCAGCCTTCTCGAGCACCGTCTCCGGCCGCCGGTTCCGATCGAGTACGCTCACCGCTCTTTGCCAGAGAGCTAGGTACTCATCGGGCAGCATCGTCCTCCCTGCGGCGCCTTTTCTCCTCGTACGCCTTCTTATGAAAGCGGTAGAGTCTGCGATTCTGATACACCCGAACCACGCTGCCCACGCCAGCCATCCCGGCGAAGATCAAAGTGACCCACCCTAGGAGATATTGGTCCATGTTCTCAAGTGCAGGACTCGCCATATGTTGGCCTTGGTCACGCCGTGCGTTTCGGCGAGTTCTCTCATGCTGACCCCGCCGTTGTTGCCGCCGCCACCTGCCTGGTATACCTCCCGAATCTCACGCACATCCTGTTCCGTGAGAATGACCCGAGCGTTACGTTCACCCACGCCAAAGGAGGGAGGATAGGGACGCCTAAAGGCCATCCGAGCCCTCCTCGCGGGCGAGCTTCTTTAGGCGGCGCTCCTCCTTGATTTGTGCCACCATCTTCTCTCTCCATAGCTGGAGTGCCCGCTCCACGTCCTCGAGAAAATCCTCAGGGATACCGCGCTGGCGCTCTGCGTCAATAGCCCTCTCGAGGGCTGTGTCGTGGGCGGGCTCCCTTGTTGGGTCCTCTATCTTCGCTGCCCTCACGTCGTGCAGGCCTTGCAGGTACTCCATCTTTGCCCGATCGAAAGAACCCTTCAGCTCCTCGGTGCGCAAGGATTCGTAGAGGTCGTCAGCTATGCCCATTGGTCTCGACCCTCCCTGGTTTCCATAGTGCTGCCCGCACGGCGCTCATCGCCTGCGGGTGTGGTTCTAGTGCCCCTATGATCAGGGCTCTGAGCTCTACCCACTCGGCGTTTAGGTGTAGGTTCACCTGACCCTCTTGGTCCAAGTCGCCTTGCAATTTGGCCAGGAGCTCCAACTCCTTGCGGAGCTCAGCGGCGACGGTCACGAACTCTCGGGCGTCACCTTCATCCTCGGCCTTATCCAAGAACCCGTCGAGCCGCTCGAGCGTGGAGGAGAGCTTATCCAGCACCTTAACACCCTTGCTAGTACCATACTCATTAAGTGCTTGTTGCACATAGCTAGAAAGGTGATTGTTGAGGTGACTGCTCAGCGCCGACGTAGACACATCAAAGCGCGTTGATATGTCCCGGTAAGGTACGCGTCGCACAAGGCTAGAGTCGATAGTCTCCCTAGCCGGGTGACGGCATATGGTACAGGTACGTGTCACTACCTCATCCCCGCCTGGACCGGAACGTCCTCTACCTTGCGCTGCTCGGCCTCACGGGCTTCGCTGTACGCGGTGTTTGCCTGCTCGCGGACTTCGGCTTTACGCCTCTCCTTCGCCTCATCCGTGAGGTCCGCGAAGTTGTCGATCTTCGTGAGCTCGGTGGCCCTCCAGGCCGACAGTTCGCTCGTATCCAGTGCCGTAATCTAGCTCCTCTTCTGGCTTTCGGTAAGGGTTAGGCGCGCCGTTTCATGGGCGACCTCTGCCTGATTCTCTTCGAGCTGTTTCATTATCTTGGTGAGCTCGGCCTCCAGTAGATCCGCCCGGTTGGCCTTGACTATGAGCGGCCACAGGAAATCCTCGAAGTACTCGTCGGGAAACCCGAGCGCACGTAGCTCGGCCCTGAACTTATCCTCCTCGAACTCCGTGATATTGGTGTTCGGCAGCACCCCTTCGCTCGCGAAGAGCCGGCTGGTTGCCCGAGACACCTTCTCCTCATCCCGGCGGGCGGCATCTTGGGCTCTCTCTAGCAGCGAGGGCCCCGTCTCAGGCGGGGCTTCACCTTTTCCCGCACCTGCCAGCGAAGCTACGGGCGGGCTTTCCATCAAGTCGGCAACCTCCACGTCGAGCGCGTCGGCGAGCTTGCGGGCGGTGGTGGGGCGCAACTCAGCACCGTGCTCTATGCGCGAGATGGTGTGCTCCGCAACACCTGAACGCTCGCTAAGGGTTAGTTGCGTCTCTCCTTTACTTTCCCTCCACTCTCTCAGCCGTGGTGTTTTCACCTAGCTCCTTTCTTTCCTTCAGCCAGCAACCATGTAATGGGTATCTTAACCTAACGAACAGTAGCTGTCAACAAGGGTGTGCGGAGGGTTCCATCTACCCACAACCCGCTTGACTTTTTGGGTTCCGGAACCTTATAATCAATGCCTGACGGGTCCCGTAAGGGACAAAGGTAGAGCCCCCGAGACCTTTGGCGAGGCGAATCGGAGGCTCTGAGATATGGAAGGCAGGTGCCCTCTGGTTCACATCTTAACACCGCCAACGCGTCGGCGGATCTATAGGCGCGCGTCCCGTACACCAGTTACCCAGTAAAGGAGCAACCTATTATGGGTATGGATCTCTCCACAACCGGTGGAGTTGAGTGGGAGCCAGGAGCCTACGAAGGTTACCTGACCAAACTCGAAAAACGCTTCAAGAAATTCACCTTAACGAACGAGGAAACCGGCGCCGAGGAGACGGAGGATCGTCACTTCGTCATCTGGCACCTCGGAGTGGGCGAGGAAGGGTATGAGAACGTCACCCTGACCGCCGTCTCCAGTGCACCGCCCTGGGGTCCGAAGTCCAAGGCCCGCAAGTGGGTCAACGCCATCTTGCGCCGGACCCTCAGTGACGACGAGAAGTTCAACGAGGATGACCTGAAGAACAAGCCGGTCATGCTCAACGTCATCCTGAATGAGACCGACCGTGGCACCTTCGCCGAGATAGACAGCCTGTCTCCGGTACGTAAGGGCAAGGCAAGCTCGGCTGCCAAGAAGAAGAAGGAGGCCCAGGAGGAGACCGCCAAGGAGGTAGAAGAGCAGCTCTCTGCAGTCGACGAAGCCTTGATGCACAAGGCCCTCGGTGACGATCAGCAGAAAGCCTCGTAAGGGGGCTGACCGTATGTCCTGTCCCTATTGCTGGTGCGAGGACATATGCAGGCGGGAGGGCTCCGGCTCTCCCGCCTCTTCTTTTGCTCAAGATCAGGCGGAGACCTACTCCGCCGTCATGGATGCATACTCCGAGAACCGATATGTCCTGGAGATGGATCCATACCTCCTCGCCGAGTACCTCCTCGACCATGGATACCTGTTAACAGCGCCCCTGGTCGACACCGTGATCGGCGCCCAAGACCTGATACGCCAAGTTGAGCGATAAGAGAAGAGCCCTCGGGGGACGAGGGCAGAAGGAGCACACATCTATGATACATGAGGTAACCGAGGATTCCACCCTTTGCGAGGAGCACCGGGAAAGCTTGATCTCAGGATCAGGGATCTCCGAAGAAGTGATCCAGGCAAGAGGCTACTGGACCGCCGAAGATCCTGACGATCTGATTGACCTGGGTTTCGCCAAAACACAGCGCCGCACTCCCGCCCTGGTTATCCCAGTGCGCGGGACCTGTGGGGAAGTCCGGTTTAGCCGGATCAGGCCCGATAACCCGAGGCCCGATCCCAAGAAGCCTGGCAAGTACGTCAAGTACGAGCAGCCCTCTGGCATGCCCGTCACCTTGGACATCAATCCTCTGGTAACGGAGGGCCTGAAAGACCGCTCAAGGCGTCTGTGGATACCCGAGGGCGAGAAGAAAGGGGATGCCCTGGTATCCCAGGGGGAGGTTGTCATAGCCCTCCTCGGAGTCTGGAACTGGAAGAAAGACGACCAGATGCTCCTGGACTGGGAAGGGATCCCGATCATGGATAGAGAGGTCATCATCGCCTTCGACTCGGACGCTGTGAAAAACTACCAGGTCCGTCTCGCCGAGGACGCCCTGGCCGAGGCGCTGGAGGGGAGGATGGGGCATGTCAGTTAGCATTGCACGTATCCCCGAAGCCCCGGACGGCTCGAAGCAAGGGATTGACGATTACCTGGCCGCCGGTGGGAAACTTGACGACCTGAAGATCATCCCGTTTGAAGGCGGCTGGCTGCCTCCAAAGGACTTCCCGGTGCTCACCCACCAAGCGTTCCAGGGTTTGGCGGGTGAAGTAGTAGAGGCCATAGAGCCTTTTACCGAGAGCGATCCGATAGCCGTGCTCGCCGCGTTCCTTGCAGCTTACGGAAACCTGATAGGGCGAGGCGCTCACTTCAAGGTGGAAGGCGGCGTGCACTACTGTAAGTTCTGGCCGGTCTTGGTGGGTGAGTCCGGGAAGGCCTGAAAAGGAACTGCGCAAGACAGGGCTAATGAGCTCCTGGAGCAGGTGGACAACGAGTGGTACTACGGTCGCCGGGTGTCAGGTCTTGCCTCCGGGGAGGGCCTAATATACCACGTCCGCGACAGGAGAACCCGAGAGGGCCGGGATGGAGAGCTGGAGATCGTGGATGAGGGGGTGGTGGACAAGCGCCTCATGGTCACCGAAGCCGAGTTCAAAGGCCCCTTGACCATCATGGAGAAGCCAGGTAACACGCTCTCCGTGGTGCTCCGGCTCGCCTGGGATGACACGACCCTCCAGACCCTCGGCAAGACGTCTCCAGAGAAGTCTACCGGGAGCCACACCACCCTCACGGCGCACACCAACCAGGATGAACTCCTGAAGCATGCCTCCACGTCGAATCTAGGTGGTGGTATAGGAAACAGGTTCGTCTTCCTCCTGGTGCGCAGGAGCAAGTTGCTGCCGTTTGGTGCCGAGGAGAGCAAGTTTCCGGAAGATCTGGTACGTCGTCTTAAAGACGCAGTAGTTTTCGGCAAGAACCCGCGACACATCCGGGTCTCCGAGAAGAAGGAGGACGGGCAGTCGGCGGCGGATCTCTGGCGCGCGGTCTACAAGGACCTCTCTACCTCAGAGCCTGGTCTCTTCGGGGCGGTCACCGGCCGGGCGGAGGCACAGGTGCGGAGGCTGGCCACCATATACGCCGCCCTCGACCAGAGTCAGGAGGTCCGCATTCCGCATCTTTTGGCGGCCCTGTCTCTCTGGGACTATTCTCGCCAGTCATCTTTCCTCATCTTCAAAGGTCGAACCGGAGACGATATTGCGGACGAGATATTCGCCTCCCTGCAGGTGGCCGGGGATAACGGTATGTCCATGACCGAGATCTCGGCACGCTTCAACCGGAACGTGAAAGCTGGACGCATCCGAGGAGGTCTCCTGCAACTTCATCGTGACGGGTGGGCGAGGACGGAGAAGCGCCAGCCCGATGGAGGCGGGCGACCAGAAGAGCGGTGGTACGTGTGCGCCCCGGAGTAAATTCGTATTTTTTCGTACGTCTAAGGCGCTTCGAGGAGGCAACATGCCAGATAGCATCCTGAACAAGGCATTAGAGTTTTTGGGGCAGCCGCAGGAAGAGCACCTTAGTGTTACGAAAAAATACGAATTTACTCTTCCCGAGATGCCCGAGCAAGAACAGTCTTCGGGGCACGAGGTAAACGAGGTAACCCTTCCGCCGGACCCTGAAACGCAGGAACTAACCCCTACGCATAATTACGCACAATTAATTTCCCCCGCCCCCGAGAGGCCCGTCGGCGAGACCGACGAAGACCCACTCCTCCGGGCGAACCAGGAGCTCCAGGAGAGCCACCCCAACCTGATCTTCGAGGACGACCAGGTAGAGAGGGTGGTCGAATGGATCCGGAGGAGGGAGGACGTCTCCCTGGATATCGAGACGTACGGTAAAGGCCGTCGCAAGGAGGAGCGGAAGAAGGGGGCTCTCTCCTTCGTCAGGGGGACTATCCGCCTCGTCCAGCTCTCAGGAGCAGGAGAGACGTTCACCCTGGACTGCGCACTCCTGTCCCCCGAGGTCGTAGCGGGCATCCTGGAGGCCTTAGAAGGCAAACCTATCTACCTTCACAACGCGATCTTCGACCTTCCTCGCCTCTTACGCACCTTCGGCGTGGATCTACTCGGAGGAGACGTCAGGGACACCATGGTTCTCAGTAGGCTCCTGCGCGCCGGTCAGTGGGAGGAGATCCTGGGTAAGGACGGCCGGGTCGCAACGGTGCCCAAGAAGCACAATATCAAGGATGCACTCTCACGGGAGCTCGGGGTCTCGATCGCCAACGAGACCGACCACCGTTGGGAGCAGCCGCTGACCGCCGAAAGGCTCCTCTATGCCCAGGAAGACGTCGAACACCTGGCGCCCCTCTACGAAGCCCTCTTGGAGAAGGTGAAGGGTGATGGGCTCCTCCCTGCCTACGAGGTCATCCGCAAGGTCTACCCGCTGTACATGAGGCAGCAGGCTCGCGGGGTACCCTTCGACGTTGGCCGGTACGAGAGCATGCGCTCCTCACTCGCCGAGAAGCTGGAGATCCTGCTCGACCGCCTCCAGGAGCATGCTCCCGAGCACCCGGACGAAGAGGGGTGCTGGGTGTGGAGGAACAACCGGAAGCCCGAGGAGGCGGAAGGCAGGAACGGATCCCTAAGGGCTCTGGCCCTGGCCGGCACCCCACTGCCCAACCTCAAGAAGTCCACCAGGTTGGCCTACCTCAAGAAGTACGAGAGTGCCCCGCTCCTCGAAGCCCTGGATCAGTACCTCAAGCACGCTGATCTGGAGAGCGATACTAGGAACTGGCTGAACCTCTATTACGAGGAAGGTCGTCTCTACCCGAACGTCAGATTCTTCTCCCAGGTGACGGGCCGCTCGGCCTACTCTGGGCCTGCCCTCCAGAACATCACCAAGAAGCTGGATCTGCCAGGGATGGAGAAGACCTCATTCAGGGACTGCGTCCGAGCTCCAGAAGGGTCGGCCATCATCAAGGCGGACTACTCGGCACAGGAGCTTAGGATCCTGGCCTTTATTACGGAGGACGAGAACCTCCTCGGAGCCTTCGCCGAACAAGCGGCCGGCGGCAAGGATCCTCACCTGGTCGTCGGGGAGAAGATCGCCGGAAAGGAGCTGGAGAGGGGGACCGAGGAGGGTGAGGCCTTCCGGGACGCTGGGAAGCGGGCCAACTACGGTTTCAGCTACGGGGCAGGCTGGAAGACCTACCAGCGCACCATCTACGACGACACCGCAGAGGTGATCGAAGATAAACAGGCCATGGCCGAGAGGTGGGCCTTCCAGGAGGCCTGGCCGGGTGTGCACAAGTGGCAGCAGCTCTTCGGGGATCGGGGTGGCCACGAAGTCGAGGCCTGGTTCACCAGATCCTTCCTTAACCGGAGGCGCTACGTCTCCCGCTCCCGGAAGGGAACACCCACCTACACCGACCGCCTGAACGGTCCGGTCCAGGCCGGCGGCGCCGACCAGCTCTACCTGGCCCTGGGGCGTCTCGGAGACGACCCGCTCCCCGATGTCCACGTCATCATCACCACCCACGATGAGGTGGTCCTGGAGTGCCCGGCCGCCGACGCCGCGGTCGCGCTTACCTGGTTGCTCTCCCACATGAGGGAGGCGATCAGGCCCACCATCGGCGAGGAGCTCGCTACCGAGGACTGCGTGGAGGGTGAGATCTCTTCCTCCTGGGGAGAGGGCTAAGTATCTCCAAGTGAACATTGAATCTCCACGGCTTCCAGCAGACGCAGACCGTGCAAAACGGCCTGCTTCAACTCAGCCACCGAGTCGTAGAATCGGCGCGGCATCAAAAAGCCCTTGAGCCTTCGCCACACCCCCTCAATGAGGTTCAGGTGCGGACAATACGCCGGCAGCCGGTACAGTGTGAGTCCCCTCGCCGCCCAATCCTCCTCACGCTCTCGAACGACCCCGGCGGTGTGAAAAGGGGCGTTGTCCAAAACTACCACGCAGGGCTTCTGCTCGTGCTCTGCTTTCTGCGCCAGGGCGTCCAGGTAGCCGAGGACTTCCCCGCTGTGGCACGAACCCTCAAGCATCCTGTACTCCAACCGCTCACGGTCTTCGCCCTCCACACAGAGCGTGCCCATGAGGTTGATGCGCCCCTCCGAACCCCACCGTCCCTTCACCTGGTGCTGGTGAGCTTGCCCCTTGAGTGTCCAGGTGTGCGTGGAAGGCAAACATAGATAGAGGCCGCTCTCGTCGAGGTACTTCAGGACGCTCTCGCCTTTTTGTGCCCCCTTTTGAGAGCCTCCAATTCCTCTCGGGCTTCCCGCTCGGCGTCGGGGTCAGGTGCTTTGTTGGGCACGTAGCGGGTGCGCTTCCACGTATAGCCCATCGAATGCAGATGCTGGCGCACCGCCTCCGGGGTGACCACAACAGAGAATTCCTCCTTGAGTGCCTCGGCGAGCTGGGTAGCGTTCCAGGTGCGCTCCTCGGTGAGCCTTTCCTCCATGTAACGCTTCGCCTCCTCGGTGATGCGCGGCGGATTGCCCGGAGCAGTTCCGTCGGCCAAACCCTCCAATCCCCGCCTCCTCCAGCGGTCGAGGTCGCGGGCTATGCTCGCCCTGCTTCGCCCGGTGTAGGAGGCGATGGCTCTGATGTTCGATCCGCGATTGGAGAGACGCAAGACCTGGGCGCGCTGGCGCACTTTGGGCTTGAGATATGGGTCCTGCTCGATCTCCCGCAACTGGTTGTCTTGCTCCTCGGTCAACTTGATGCATCGTGATGGTGGCATAGCCCAATTATATCTTTGAGATACTTAG
>Ga0126307_10004035_pt1 | contig 10128 bp, 15 predicted proteins | sample Plot28_FD_89955 | JGI IMG/M metagenome (GOLD analysis project Ga0126307, IMG submission 89955) | Serpentine soil microbial communities from UC McLaughlin Reserve, CA, USA - Plot28 | ecosystem: Environmental > Terrestrial > Soil > Grasslands | place: USA: UC McLaughlin Reserve, Lake County...
ACGTACTTGCGCAGCCGGGCCCGGCCCCGCTCCCGGGTCTGGGTGCCGACCCGCAGCTCCTCCTCGGAACGGGTCATGGCCTGGTCGGTGGTCGGCCCCGAGACATCCCGGCCGACGGTGTCGTCCCGGGTGTCGGCCGTGCCGGCGGGCAGGCCGCTGTCGGAGCGGTGCTCGCTGTACTCCAGGCCGTAGTGGCGGTACAGCTGGGCCTCGTCGTCCTGAGAGAGGCTCCCGTCGGCCTGCATGACGGGGGCGTTCTTGACCTGCTCCTTGTCATAGGGCACGCGGACGCTGTCGCCGGTGTCCTGGGCCTGGGCGAGCGGCACGAAGGCGACCTTGGCGCTGAACATCCCGCTGGTAACCGTGGCCCACTCGGGCTGGCCGGTCTCGTCGTCGAGGTAGATGGCGTCGATCGTGCCGAGCTTGTCGCCGGCCGGATCGACCACGGTGCGGCCCTGCCAGGCCTGGGCGGTCTCGATGGTTGGTGCTGGCATGAACTTCCCTTCCAGTCGTGCGATGGATGGCCGGTTGGCGGACGGGACGCCCCGGCCCGGTAGGAACAAGCTCTCGGAGGGGCGAAGCAACGCGCCGACCCGGCGTGCGTCGCGCATCGACGGTCGCGCGACGTGGCCCGGGTCTGGGGCCTCGCTCGGAGACGAGCTGCCCTGATCGGGATCAGCTGACGTTGGTTTGGGTAGCCTCCGGGCGCGGCCCTAAACAGACCCGGGTTATCCGCTGGCGACTTCCCTGCGGAACCGGCAGGAGGTTACGGCTCGAACACCTGACGGATCTCGACCTCGCTCGTGGCGCCGTACTCACCCGGGTAGATCCGGGAGAATGCCTCGAACGGGAACCGCTCGGCCCATTCCACGGCCTCGTCCATCGACTGGACCTTGAGGATCCAGTAACCGGCGATCAGCTGCTTGGACTCGGGGAACGGCCCGTCGACGACCACCCGGTCCCCGCCGGAGAACTTCACCCGCCTCCCCGCGACGCTCGGGAGCAGCCCCGCGAGGTCGAGGAGCACGCCGGCCTGCTTGAGCTCGTCGTTGTAGCTGCCCATCGCGGCCAGGAGCTCCTCGCCGGGCACCGCGCCCGGTTCCGGATCTCCCTTGATCATCATCATCACCCGCATGTCGCGCCTTCCTTCCCGATGCGGCCGGTCAGGCCGTGGAGGCCTGCAGGTCCGCGGTGAGGGTGCCGAGGTCGAGGCGTTCCTTGCGGGCACGCAGGTCCAGATACAGCAGCACGCCGACCAGGGCGCCGTACGGCAACGTGACCGTGGTGGCGATCGCGGCGGCGATCCCCTGAATGAACCAGGCCCCGGCGCCGAACGGCGCGGTGATGACGGCGTTCACGACCGCGGTGATCAGGCCGGCGACAAGCAGGGTGAAGGCCGCGTGCCACCAGTGGCCCCCGACCAGCTCCCAGGAGCGGCGCATGGCCTCGGTTCCCCGCTTGTCCTCCACGACCAGGGCCTGGGTGCTGGCCGCCAGCCGCACGCCGAGGTAGATCCCGGGGATGATGAACACGATCAGTCCGAGCAGGGTGGCCAGCCCGACCAGGACGCTGACGACCAGGACCGGGCCGAGCCGGGCGAAGCCGAAGCGGTAGCTCTGCTCGAGCCCGAGGTCCTGGCCGGCGACTTCGGCGGCGATGTTGCGGGTGATCGCTCCGGTGAGCACCTGGTACAGCAGCAGCCCGACCAGCGCGGCCAGCAGCGAGGCGCCGGCCACGGCCCAGAACGAGGTCGAGACCTCGACCTGGCCTTGCAGTTGCTGGCCGTGGGCGCGGAACCAGTGGCCGATCCCATACTGGAGCACGGTGAGGGGGACCACCACGACCGCGGCGATCGCCATCAGGGTGCGCCAGTGCCGCCGGTAGAGCTGGACTGCCGCGCTCAGGATCTCGCCGATGCTTCGCGGGGTCAGGGCGGCCGATCCGCCACCTTGCCCGATTGTCTCGTTCATGTCGTGACCTCCTGTAGATGCCGCTCGTTCTACGTGCCTGGGTGGCCGTACCGCTCGCCCTGGCTGCCCAGCTCGCTGGCCAGCGCGAGCCAGACCTTGGCCTGGGTGGCCCGTACCTCCGCTCGTCGCAGGTGCTTCTCGATGTCGAGGTTGGAGCGCCCCTCCGATGCGTTGATCTCCGCATACAGGCTCTCGGACTCCATCAGCGCCCCATGACCCTGCCGCATCGCCTCCAGCCAGGTCAGATCGTCGAACGCCGTCATGGCTGTCGCTCCTCTGCGGCGGGGGAGTTCCGCAAGTGCTCGAGCCCGGAAACCAGCACGTCGAGGCCGGCGCTGAACCGCTGGTCGCGGTTGTCGGCCCAGACGTGTTCGCCGAGGGCGACCAGGGCGGGGAAGCGGTCGCGGGGGAGTGAGCGGAAGAACTGGTGCAGCTGGGCCCTGGTGGCCGGGTCGCGGACCCGTTGCTCGTTGACCGAGGTCGAGATGCCGCCGACGGCGAAGCCGATGGTGTAGTCGACCAACAGGAAGAAGGCGAGTCCGGCCTCACGGTCACCGAACCCGGCCGCCTGCAGCGGCCCGAGGAAGGCCTCGGCCAGGGTCAGGGAGTGGGGTCCGAGAGGGTCGCGGGTCTTGAGGACGCCGGCCACCCCGGGATGGTCCTCGAGCACCGTGCGCAGCCGATGGGCCAGGAGCTTGAGCTGTCCGGTCCAGTCCAGGGAGGGGTCCAGGCGCACGTCGACCTCGGCCAGCACGTTGTCGAGGACCAGGTCGTGAAGCTGCTGCTTGTTGCGGACGTGATGGTAGAGGGCGCCGGGGACGACCTCGAGGTGGGCGGCCAGGCGGCGCATGGTGAGGGCCTGGACACCGTCTTGCGCGATGATCGCGAGGGCCTCGGCGACCACCCGCTCGCGGGTGAGCTGGTGGCGGCGGTCCTGCTCGTGGATGGGCGGGTCGAACCACAGCGAGGGCGAGCTTCCGTCGGTCCCACGCCCGGCGAGCGCCGTCTTGTCCACGCGGGCTCCTTTGAACGTTGATCTTGACGAGTGAACGATGTTCAGCATACTTTGAACAGTGTTACTCGGCAAGGACGCAGATTACCCAGCGAGGGGACAGATGAAGATCTTGTTACTGGTAGCCGCAGCCGTCGGGCTGGGCGCCATCCTGGCCGGCAACGTGATGCCGGACATCGCCCGCTACATGCGCATCCGAAGGATGTAGACCATGTTCATCCAGGTCACCCAGGGTCGGGCGACCAACCCACCCGGGATCCGCCGGGACCTGGGACGCTGGCAGCGACAGCTCGCCGCCGGCGCCGACGGCTGGCTCGGGTCGACAACCGGGATCACCGAAGACGGCTGGAGCCTGAGCGTGATCCGCTTCGCCTCCGAGGACCACGCGCGCCGCAACGGCGAACGGCCCGAGCAGCGCGAATGGTGGCGGGACGCCTCCCAGCATCTCGCCCGGGTCGTTTCCCACGACGCCCGGAAGGTCCATATGTACCTGGACGGCGGGTCGGATGCGGCCGGGTTCGTGCAGATCATCCAGGGCCGAACCGACGACATGGAGCGCATGGTCAGCCTCGGACGCGACCACAACGAGCTCCTCGCCCGCCACGCGCCGCACATCCTGGGCAGGACGCTGGCCGAGCACGACGACCGGCCAGGCGAGTTCACCCAGACGACCTACTTCTCCTCCGAGCAGGACGCCCGGCGCGCAGAACAGGAGCCTTCGGAGCTGCGCAGCCTGATGACCAACCTGCGCTCCTTCGACCTGCGGGACCCGCAGCTGCTCAGCCCCACCAACGCACCAACGTATTAGCGGCAGGAGGCCTCTGATGCCACGCTGTCCACTGTGCCGATCGGCCCTGGTCACCATCGGGTTTGGCCTGTACCCGATCGCCACCTGCAGCAGCTGCAACGCCCGCTGGATCCAGGACGGCCGCCAGCAGCGGGCGATCAACCAGGTCCAGGAACCCACCCTCTTCGCCTCGGCCCGCTGAACGGGAGTCATGGACATGACCGCAGCCACCAGCACCCCCGCTGCCTCCACCCGACCGGCGGCGCCGCCGGGGCCGCGGGTGCAGCTGGACCCGACCATGGCCGGCACGGGAGCGGTGGACGGTGGCTGGTGGCCACGCTCCCGTGATCCCGAGGCCGAGCTCCCCGGCCTGATCGCCGGCCTGGAGACCTCGGTTGGGCCGATCACCCGGCTGGCGCTGAACGTGACCGCCTGGGATGGCGCTCCCCGCCGGGTGGCCATGGACGGTCGCCGCGTCCGGGTGGGCTGGTTCCGCCAGATGGATCCCGACACGATCGGGGTGACCAGAGCGGGCCAGACCCGGCTGGTCCTGCTGGTGGTCCCGCCCCAGGCACCCCCGGCCGCGGCCGGGGTCGCGATGGCGATGGCCGCCGACGCGGCCACCAGCGCCGGCCCGGCCGACATCCTGGCCGCCGCCGGAATCGGCGAGGACCCCGCCCCCATCTCCCCCTAGCCACGCCCAACCCAGAAGGAGCTTGATGGCGATCGAACCGGCGCAGCTTGCCAGAAGCCTTGGCGCCCTTGACTCCCTCGACCTCCAAGGGGGCCCGGCGAGGACGCTGCAGCAGGTGCTGCGATCGGCCAGGACCCTGCTGGATGCGGACCGGGTCGGGCTCAAGCTCATCGACCAGGCTGGCGCCCTGCGCTGGGCGAGCGGCTCAGACCAGCTGGTGGAGACCGGTGCCGGCGACCTGAGCGTGCCCGTCCAGCTCGGTGGTGGCCCGGTGGGGACGCTGGACCTCTACGACCCCGGCCCGCGGACGTGGGGCGATGGCGACGAGGCCGCCCTGGCCGCCTATGCCGGGCTGGTCGCGAGCGTGCTCGCGGCCGCCGTGGCGGCGGGGGTCACCGACCGGCTGACCGACCACCTGCAGGAGGCCTTGGCCCAGCGATCGCCCACCGAGCGGGTGGTGTCCTCGGAGTGGGACGCCCACGCCAAGGCGCAGCGGCGCCAAGCCACCGACCTCGAGGTTGCGGGGCACCGCCGGGACTCGGAGCTGCACGAGGGCGCGGCCCGGCAGTACGAGCGGCGCGGTCAGGCAGGCCGAGCCCAGACCGAGCGGCTGCAGGCGGCCGCGGCGCGCGGCCGGATCATCGACGCCGAAGCCGGACAGCGCCGGGCCGACCGGAAACCGTAGACCGCCACCCTCCGGCTTGTCGGCCCCGGCGAGGGCGCCACCGACGTCCCTCAGCCGCGATCGGGGAGATCGTCCACCGACCGGTAGCTGCCATGCAGGTAGGCCAGCGGGTCCTCGAGGTCGGGCAGCTCGAGCTCCTCGATCACGCCCTCGACCAGCTCACCGTGGCCGACCGGCGTCGACCCGGCCAGGCGGCAGCCCGCTCGCGGGCGGTTCCCGGCCAGGATCGGGCCCCATTGCGACGCGGTCACCTGGAGCCCGTGGAACGGCCTCCGGATCGGTGGGCGGATCTCGCTGAACCGCTCGGCCAGGGCCCGGTCCCCGACGGCGAGGACGTGGACAATGAACGCGCCGGCCTCCTGCATGGCCTCCCAGAACGCCGACGTCGGGTCGATCAGGCCGAGCAGGCGTGCCGGCTGACCCTCGGCGACCAAGACCGAGGAGACCGTCAGGCCAGCCCCGCCCGGCGGGTCGCCGGCGGTCCAGACGGTGACCGGTGCCACCAGCCGTCCACGCAACCGGCGGCCCGGATCACGCCGCTCGGGCGGGACGGCGAACGGCGGCTGCCTCCCGATGCGGATCGGGTCCTGACCGGTGGCCATGCCAGCATTGTGCCCGCTGACGGCGCGGTAGCCTTGCCGAGCCGTCCTGACGATCCCGCCGCTCCCGAGGGAGCGTTCCGCAACGCACAGGAGCCGCCGATGACCAGCGCCGAGTTGCTTGCCGATGCCGTTGCCAGGATCCGCGGGGTTGTCCACCGGGCCGTGGACGGCCTCACGGCCGAGCAGCTGGCCGTTCGCGTCGATCCGGGGGCGAACTCGATCGCCTGGCTGGTCTGGCACCTGACCCGGATCCAGGACGACCACGTGGCCGGCATCGCCGAGGATGAGCAGGTCTGGACCTCCCACGGCTGGGCGGAGCGGTTCGGGCTGCCGTTCGACCCCCGGGACACCGGCTACGGGCACGGGGCCGACGAGGTGGCGGCGGTGCGCGTGGGCTCCGGCGAGCTGCTGGTCGGCTACTACGACGCGGTCCACGAGCGGACGACCCGGTACGTGGAGCGGCTCGGCGACGCCGACCTTGCCCGCGTCGTCGACCGTTCCTGGGATCCGCCGGTGACGCTCGGCGTGCGGCTGGTGAGCGTGATCGCCGACGATCTCCAACACGCCGGCCAGGCCGCCTTCGTCCGCGGCATCCTGCAGCGCCGCTAGCCGGAGGAGTCACGGTGATCAACGGCGCTAGGCTCCGTCGTTGCGACGACGGGCCCGCAGGAAGGGAGCGGCATGATCACCGACGTGCAGTACGCACTGTCCTGGCGGTCAGCGACGGGCCAGGCATGTACATCGCCGAGGAGGCCTGGACCGTCCCCCCGCCGTCGCGGAAGCCCGACCTCTACGTCTTCTATGACGACCGATCCCGGCAGTCAGGGGAGCTGAAGACGGCCAACCCGGTGGTGGAGTACGAGAAGCAGCTGGCCTACGAGCTGTATGCGGTGGCCGACCCGTTGCTGCGGCTGCGGGTCCTCGCCCCCAGCCTGTCAGGCGAGGACGACATCGGCTCGTACCTGGACGCCTTCCTGACCGAGGTGGCCGCGGAGCAGGACCTGTCATCCGGGCCGCTGGTACAGACGGCCCATGAGTTCCTGGAGCCCTAATCAGCGGCGTCGTTGCACTGCCTGACCAGGTGGGTCGACCCGCACCCGTGCGGTAGGGTCCCTGTGGGAGCGCTACGCAGCAAGTCGTTGGCGGCTGAAGCCACCCACCAATGCACTGAAAGGGACCGCAGATGCCAGAACTGGTCATCGACTTCATCACCTCGCTCGATGGATACGGGGCCGCCGAGGGCTGGCCCGGCTGGTGGGGCCTTGAAGGGCCCGAGTACCTCGCCTGGTTGGGAGACCACCCGGAAACGGACTACACCGTCCTGATGGGCGCCAACACCTATCGGCTCATGTCCGGGCTGGCCACCGACGGTGAGCCGGGTACCGACGCCCTGGCGGGCCTGTCGAAGGTCGTCTTCTCGACCACCTTGACGGAGCCGCTGGCGTGGCCGAACACCCAACTGGTCAGCCAGGATCCCGTCGAGGCCGTGCGGGAGATGAAGGACCAAGGCGGCAAGTCCATGCGCACGCTGGGCAGCCTCACCCTGTGCCGCTCGCTTCTGAAAGCCGGTCTCGTGGACCGGTTCCGCGTGGTCCTCTTCCCGGTCATCACCGGAAGCACCGGTCGGGACCGGATCTACGACGGGTACCCCGACGTCGCACTCGACATGGTTGCCAGCCGCACCTTCGACGGTCGGCTGCAGCTGCTCGAGTACGTCCCGAGGGTTCTGGCCGGGCCGCCCGGCACCACCAAGGCCGACGCCTGACCACACCCGCTCCTGGCTGCGCCGAACCTAGCGATTGGGTGCCGCTCGGTGGATGGCGATGGGTCAGTCGGTGGCGGGTGCTCGCCGCTCACCGGGTTTGGGCCACGCAGAACTCGTTGCCTTCCGGGTCCTGCATGACCGTCCACTGGTAGCCCCACTCGTCCATGTCGGTGACCCGCTTGGCGCCCAGCTCGACGAGCCGGGCGACCTCGGCCTCTCGATCCGCTGCGGCCAGATCGACGTGCATGCGGTTCTTGGCGGTCTTCGGCTCGGGCACCTTGTTGAACAACCAGGTCGGTTCGCTGCCAAGGCGCCACCCCTGGACGTCCCGATGTTCGGTCATGCCGATGGCGGCAAAGTCGCTCGAGGGGTTCGGGTCGAGTGGGCGGCCGAGGGCGGCTGACCAGAACCGGCCGACGGTCAGCGCGTCCTCGCAGTCGACGGTTACCGCGGCAAGCTTGACGGTCACGCCCTCTCCTCCTTGGTCGAAGAGATGCACCCATGCCGAGTGCGGGTGTGGCCTACCTTGGCCTCTCGATTCGCGCCACCCTACCCTGCCACTGGCGGCGACCGATCGAGATCTGAGCGGCTCCATCGGTGCGACAGGGACCGCGCCCACCGTTGGTCACCCTGAGGTCGAGGGGATTGGCCGAAAGCGGAGGTTGACGGCGAGCGTGGGATCGTCACCGTCGCGCTGCAGGTGGATGGGTTTGCCGCCGGGGGCGTCGTAGAGGCGGATGCCGTCCCCGAGGAGCACCGGCGCCACGTGGATGTCGAGCTCGTCGACCAGGCCCAGGTGCAGAAGCTGCGCTCCAATCGTGGGGGAGAACACCTCGAGGTTCTTTCCTTGGGCGGCCTCCAGAGCGATCCGGACTGCCTCATCGACCGGGCAGTCGAGGATCGTGATCCCCTCGGCGGGGCGCGCGTCTTCAGGATGGTGCGTGAGCACGAAGATCGGGCCCTTCCAGGCTCCGCCGTAAGGTCGGGAGTCACCGATCGCGCTGTCGTAGCCGTCGCGCCCCGCGAGGATGGCGCCGGTGGTGTCGATGTACTCCTGGTGCAGCCCCTCGCGGACGGTTGTCCTGTCCATGAAGTCCATGGTGTGCCCCGGTCCGGCTACGAACCCGTCCAGAGACATGAGGAAGTGCAAGAGCACCTTCCCGGCTGCGGTCTGTGGCTCGGGATCTCGCATGATCGCTTCCTCTCATTCAGGTGGAACTGGGCTCTCTGAGTCCGCGAGGTGCTGCCGAATGGTGGCCATGAGCCGAACGAGGGCCTTGTCGTCCGCGGGACCCTCACCCTCACCCGACGCCACAGCTCGTGGACTCTTGCCGCTTCGCGAGGAGCCTGTCCGTCCACAGCGGACGGCAAAGAAAACAGCAAGGAGTGCGCACTCCTTGCCACTCCTAATTTATAGCGAACCGGGGGGCTTGCGGCAAGACCCCGGTCGTGCTGCAGAATCTCCGGGAGAAGCCGGGACCTGCGGAAACAGGGATTCGCGGGCACTCGGCGGGCGAGCCGCCGGACTGCGCGGAGCAGCTGGCCGAAATGCAACCTTGTCGAATAGGAGATTCATGATCGACGTGATCGTTGCCGGCGGCGGACCGACCGGCGTGATGCTGGCGGGTGAGTTGCGGCTGCACGGGGTGCACGTGGTCGTGCTGGAGAAGGAGGCGGAGCCGACCAGAGTTGTCCGGTCGCTCGGCCTGCACGTGCGCAGCATCGAGGTGATGGACCAGCGCGGTCTGCTGGAGCGGTTCCTCGCGCACGGCAAGCAGTACCCGGTCGGGGGTTTCTTCGCCGGCATCGCCAAGCCGACGCCGGACCGACTGGACACCGCGCATCCGTACATCCTCGGCATCCCGCAGACCACCACCGAGCGGCTGCTGACCGAGCACGCCACCGAGCTCGGCGTCGAGATCCGGCGCGGCTGCGAACTGGTCGGGCTGAGCCAGGACGACCACGGGGTGACCGTCGAGCTGGCCGACGGCACGCAGCTGCGCTCGCGCTACCTCGTCGGCTGCGACGGCGGCCGCAGCACGGTGCGCAAGCAGCTCGGTGTCGGTTTCCCCGGCGAGCCCGCCAGGGTCGAGTGGCTGCTGGGCGAGGTGGAGCTGACCGCGCCGCCGGAGGAGTTGGCCGCGGTGGTGGCCGAAGTCCGCAAGACCCATAAGGGGTTCGGCGCCGGACCCCTCGGGGACGGGGTGTACCGCGTCGTCATGCCCGCCGCCGGGGTGGCCGAGGACCGCACGGTCCCGCCGACCCTCGAGGAGGTCAAGCAGCAGCTGCGGGTGTTCGCCGGCACCGACTTCGGCGTGCACGCACCGCGCTGGCTGTCCCGCTTCGGCGACGCCACGCGGCTGGCCGAGCGGTACCGGGTCGGCCGGGTGCTGCTGGCCGGCGACGCGGCGCACATCCACCCGCCGCAGGGCGGGCAGGGGCTCAACCTCGGCATTCAGGACGCGTTCAACCTCGGCTGGAAACTGGCCGCCGAGGTCAACGGCTGGGCACCGGAGGGGCTGCTGGACAGCTACCACACCGAACGGCACCCGGTGGCCGCCGACGTGCTGGACAACACCCGCGCGCTGGTCGAGCTGACGTCCCTGGAGCCGG
>Ga0126307_10004036_pt1 | contig 10126 bp, 9 predicted proteins | sample Plot28_FD_89955 | JGI IMG/M metagenome (GOLD analysis project Ga0126307, IMG submission 89955) | Serpentine soil microbial communities from UC McLaughlin Reserve, CA, USA - Plot28 | ecosystem: Environmental > Terrestrial > Soil > Grasslands | place: USA: UC McLaughlin Reserve, Lake County...
TCGGCGGAGCCGATGAACAGCGGCGCACTCGACGACGCGGTGCGCGCGCTGCGCGCCCAGTTCGACGCCGCCGAGGGCGGCTTCGGCGGGGCGCCCAAGTTTCCACCGGCATCTGCGCTCGAGTTCCTGATGCGGCGCGGCGAGCGCGACATGACGACCCACACGCTAAGAGCGATGGCCTCGGGCGGCATGTACGACCAGATCGGCGGCGGGTTCGCGCGCTACTCCGTCGACGCGCGCTGGCTCGTGCCGCACTTCGAGAAGATGCTGTACGACAACGCCCTGCTTGCCCGCGCCTATCTGCACGGCTGGCAGGTGACCGGCGAGGAGCTCTTCCGGCGGGTGTGCGAGGAGACGCTCGACTGGGCGCTCCGCGAGATGCGCGGCCGCGAGGGCGGCTTCTACTCGGCGCTTGACGCCGACTCCGAGGGCGAGGAGGGCAGGTTCTACGTGTGGACGCTGCCCGAGCTGCGTGAGGCGCTGGCGGGCGAGCCCGACTCCGACGAGGCGATCGCCTGGTTCGGCGCCACCGATCGCGGGAACTTCGAGGGCCGCAACATCCCGGTGCGCGGCCCCGGCATGCCCGACCGGCTCGACGCTTGGCGGCAGCGGCTGTACGACGTCCGGGCGCGGCGCGCCTGGCCCGGCCTCGACGACAAGCGGCTCACGTCGTGGAACGCGCTGATGATCGCGGCCCTGGCCGAGGCGGGCGCGGTGCTCGAGCGGCCGGACTATCTCGAGGCGGCGGCGCGCGCGGCAGGCTTCGTGCTGGGTGACCTGCGCGACTCCGGCGGCCGCCTGCTGCGTTCGTGGAAGGACGGCGAGGCAAAGCTGAACGCTTATCTCGAGGATCACGCGTACCTGCTCGAAGCTCTGATCAGCCTCTACGAGGCAAGCTTCGAGCCCCACTGGTTCAGCGAGGCGCGTGCCCTCGCGGACACGATGATCGAGCGCTTCGCCGACGACGAGCAGGGCGGCTTCTTCGAGACCTCGTCGGACCACGAGCGACTGGTGGCCCGCCGCAAGGACCTCGAGGACCATCCGATCCCGTCGGGCAACGCGAGCGCCGCGTACGGGCTGCTGCGGCTGGCGGCGCTCACGGGCGAGCACGAGTACGAGACACGCGCGGTGTCGGTGCTGCGGCTCCTGCACGAGCTGGCGCCCAAGCATCCGCAGGCGTTCGGACACCTGCTGCAGGCGCTCGACTTCCACCTGTCCCCAGTGCGCGAGGTGGCCCTCGTGGGCGATGACCTCGAGCCGCTCGAGCGGGTGGTGCGGGGCGCCTTCCGGCCGCATCTCGTGCTGGCGGGAGGTCGCGCCGACGGCGTGCCGCTGCTCGAGCACCGCGAGCCGGTGAACGGTCGGGCGGCCGCCTACGTGTGTGAGCGCTTCACCTGCAAGGCGCCGGTGACCGAGCCGCGCGAGCTCGAGGCGCTGCTGACTTGACCGCGGCAGCGGTGGCGCTCGTGCTGCTTCCGGCGCCACAGCCCGTGCGATCGCCCGGCGCGGCTCAACCCGCGCTCGCTGTGGCTTGCCCGACGGCTCGTGGAAACGGCCCTTCGCCGCGTCAGCGCTCGGTGGAGAGGAAGACCATCGACACGCGCGGGTTGCGCCCCTTCCGGTTGACGCTGAAGGAGCTGAAGGTGCGGTTCCCGCGGAACCGTGTGCGCACCACGTACCACGGCTCGCCGCTCTCCTCGTCGGGCTCGTAGCGCACCCGCCGCCCGTAGTGCTGCCGGAGCCACGGGAGCACTTCGCGCCCGACCACGCGCTGGTCCGTGCCCTTGAAGCGGAAGCGCCGGTCGCTCACACCGATCGCCCGCACGCGAGAGGTCTTCGCGCCGTTGAAGCGATAGACGTCGAAGATCCCGTCGGCGTTGTCCGGCAGGTACTGCATGTAGCCGTTCTTGTTCTCGTCGTAGGGCTTGCCGAGCAGGTCGACCACCTCGGCACGGCTGTCCCCGAGCTGCACGCCGCCGGCCCCGCGACCGACCGTGAGATCGAAGTTCACCGGCCCGCGGGCGGCGGCCGTGGCCGGCGCGGCGAGGATCGCGGCCGCCAGCGCGGCAAGCGCTGCGCGCCTCACAGGACGGCCAGGTAGCGGTCGAGCTCCCACTGTGTGACCTGCACGCGGTAATCCTCCCATTCCTGGCGCTTTATCTCCACATAGCGGTTGAAGATGTGCTCTCCGAACGTGCGAAGCACGAGCTCCGACCGGGCGGTGATCTCGATCGCCTCTCCGAGCGTCTCGGGTAGCTGCTCGATCCCCAGCCGCTTTCGCTCCTCCGGGCTGATGTGGTACAGGTTCTTCTCCATCGGCTCGGGCAGCTCGTAGCCGTTCTCGATGCCCTCGAGCCCGGCCGCGAGCAGGATCGCGAAAGTCAGATAGGGGTTGCAGGCCGGATCGGGACAACGCAGCTCCATGCGCGTGGCCTGCTCCTTGCCGGGGTGGTAGAGCGGTACCCGCACGAGCGCGGAGCGGTTGCGACGAGACCACGCGCAGTAGACCGGGGCCTCGTACCCCGGCACGAGCCGCTTGTACGAGTTGACCCACTGGGCGAACACCGAGGCGATCTCGCGGGCGTGCCTCAGCTGGCCGGCGATGAACGCCTTGCCGGTGTCAGACAGGTAGTACTGATCGTCCGCGTCGTAGAACGCGTTCCTGTCGCCCTGGAAGACCGACTGGTGGGTGTGCATGCCGGAGCCGTTCTCCCCGAACAGCGGCTTGGGCATGAACGTCGCGTGCCAGCCGTACTTCATGGCGTACTCCTTGACCGTGATCCGGTACGTCATGCAGTCGTCGGCCATCTTGAGCGCGTCGGCATAGCGCATGTCGATCTCGTGCTGGCTCGGCCCGACCTCGTGGTGCGTGTACTCCACGTGGATGCCGAGCTGCTCGAGCGCGAGCACGGTCTCGCGCCGCACGTCCGAGCCAGCGTCGAGCGTAGTGAGATCGAAGTAGCCGCCCTCGTCCAGGATCTCGGGCGAAGCGCCGTTCTCCACGCGGGGGTTGCGGAAGTAGAAGAACTCGAGCTCCGGACCCACGTAGTAGTTCGAGAAGCCCATTGACTCCATCCGCTCTAGCGCCCGCCGCAGTACGTGGCGCGGATCTCCCTCGTAGGGCTCGCGGCTGGGAGTTACCACGTCGCAGAACATGCGCGCCACGCCCTTGCCCTCCGGGCGCCACGGGAGTACCGCGAACGTGCTCGGCTCCGGCATCGCGATCATGTCGGACTCCTCGATCGCGTTGAAGCCGGTGATCGACGAGCCGTCGAAGCCCATCCCGCCCTCGAACGCGTCGTCGAGCTCCTGGGCGTTGATCGAGAAGCTCTTCAGCTGGCCAAGGATGTCCGTGAACCAAAGGCGGACGAAGCGGATGTCGCGTTCCTCGACGAACGACTTGATGTCGTCGGCGGTCTGCGGCGGCTCGGCCATGGGCGCTCCTTGGCTTCTCGGGTGGGGGCGAGAGGAGCGCTTAGGCTACAGCCAGGTGCGCGCCCAGACCTTGAGCGCTCGCACCGCCGGCTCGAGTGCCTGGCCCTTCGCCGTCAGCGCGTATTCGACCTTCGGCGGGGTGTCGTCGATCACGCGCCGCTCAACGATCCCCTCGGCCTCGAGCTCCTTCATCCGCTCCGACAGGAGCCGGTCGGAAAGGTCCGGCACGAGGCGCTTCACCTCCGAGAAGCGCACGGGTCCGTCGAGCAGCACGAACAGGATCGCGCCCGTCCAGCGCTTCCCGACGAGCTCCACCGCCTGGTGGTACGCGGAGCAGCACACCTCCCGGCGAACGGCTGTGGCCTGCTTCAAGGCCATCGCGTACATCGTAGACCCCACGGCGGTGCGGCTCCGCGGCGCCCGGCGCTACGCGGCCAGGCCGAGTCGGGACTCCTCCGTGGAGCCGTCGAGCGGCACGTCGCCGGCGCTCGTGACGAGGTTGGCGAAGGTGGCGAGCGCCACGTGGGCGATCGTCTCGAGCAGCTGCTCGTCGGTCCAGCCGGCCTCGAGCGCCTCCTCGTGGATGTGGCGCTTCGGCGTGCCACCACTCTCCATGAGTGCCTTGACGTAGCGCAGCAGGATCGACTCGCGGTCGTCGCGCGAGTCGAACTCGCGCGCCAGCGCAATCTCGTCGAGCCCGAGCCCCGCGTCGCGCGCCGTGCGCTGCAGGGTCGACAGCGCGTACTCGCTGCCCTGGTGCTCGGCCACCGCGAGCGCGATGCGCTGCTGGGTGGCATACGGGAGCGAGCCGTGCCGCAGCTCGGAGCGGAAGCGCGCGTACGCACGCAGCGTCGCGGGCGACCCGGCCAGCACCCCGACGAAGTTCGGGAGCTGACCTCCGCCCGCGAGCGCGCCCTTGAGGATCGGCACGCTCCGCTCGGGGGCGGTGAGCTCGTCGTGGATCTGGAACCGGCTCTCCTTCGTCTTCATGGCGCTTCGCTTTCGGCTGGCAACTTACCTACGGTAAGTGTAGGCCAGAAAAGGCGTGAAATCCAGTCCAAAGCGGCCTCGAGACCCCCGTACGGGTCTCCACGCGCCGCTCAGGCGTCGGGCGCTCGCGCATGACCGCCCTGTGGCCGGCGGGCTTCGCTAGGCGTGAGCTGTCCCGGCGGCCACGGCCACCAGGAAGAGGCCCAGCAGGAAGGCCCACAGCGCGATTCGGTCGGGCTGCGCAACCTGGCTCTCGATCACCGAGCGACGCCGGCGCGCGGGCGTGGGCTGGCCCGTGATCGTGACGGTGCGCCGCTCGGGCAGCGCGGCCGGGACCGCCGCCGGAGCCGGCCGGCGCGCGGCGGGCTGTGGCGCTCTCGCCGGGCGGAGCGTTTCGACGGCGCCTGACTCCGCCTCAGTCGCATCCCGTTCGAACCGAGTCGGGCGGCGCTCGGCCGCCTCGATCTTGCGCTCCCACTGCAGGAGCACCGCTTCCCGGCTCAACTCCTCGTGGTCATCCTCCCGCAGGACGCGGGCAGCGCTGGTGGACATCGGCTCTCTTTCGTCTCGCCTATGGGGTTAGCTGACGGGCTCGCGCTGAAAGAGTTTGCGCTACGCGGTCACCCGCGATTCGCCCCCGGCCGACGCCGGCCATCTGGTTCCCCCACGCCCTCTACGGACTTCGGCTTGGATGGACGGCGCCATGCTATCAGCAGACACCAGCCGTCGGACGGAAAAACGCCGCTGCTTGCGGGGAGTTCGAGAATCGCGTCGCGTCGAGTCGCTTCTACTGCCCGGCGACACGCTCCACGTAGAGCGCCACGGCCTGCGCGTCCTCTCCGGTGAGGAGCCCGGCCGGCATGCGCCCCTGGCCCGTGCCGCCGTTCTTGATGGCGTTGAGCACGCGCTGGCGGTCCACGCCACCGAGCTCGTCGAGGTCCGGCCCGGTCACCCCGTGCGCCTGGACGGCATCAAGGTTGTGGCAGCTCTTGCAGGTCTGCTCGAAGAGTTCCTTGCCCTCTTTCTCACGATCGGTGAGCTGCGCGGTGCGCAGGGAGCCTACGCCGCCCAGGCTCTCATCGCGCCCGGCGATCACGCCTGCGGGCACGGCGATGCCGAGGACGAGGTAGAGCAGGAGGATCACGGCCGCGAAGGCGCGGCCACCGCGGGACAGGTAGACCTCCCGCGCGCGCCCCGCGCCGCCGGCGAACGCGACGAAGATCACGCCGACGCCGAGTACGAGGAACGGCACGAGGACGAGCAGGACCTCCATCGGCGCGGCACTCTACCGGGCGCGGTGGCGCGCCCGGGCCTCAGGATCCGTTCGCCGCTGCGCGGCGGGCGCGCTTCCAGCTGCCGTACGCGGCGAACACGTCGCTGAGCTCGGGCACGCTGTCGTCAGCGGCGGAGCGCTGCTGGTAGTCGACCATCAGGAGCCGCTCGGGACGCGCGCCGACGGCCTCCGCCACGTCGCGGATTGCCTGGCAGATCTGCGCCTTCGACGCGGTGCGCTCCGTTCCGGCGCGCTTCGCGTCGTGCGCGAAGACTCCGGCCGCGCTGCCGCGAGCGCCGGGCTCGGCCGACGGGGTCGGCCTCGCGCGGCCCGACCCGACCAGCAGCCGGCAGTGCGGACAGCGCAGCGGCTCCTTCGGCCAGTCCTTGCCGGCCGCCTTCTCGATCAGCAGGTGGCAGTGGGGACAGTAAGCGTCCCTTGCCCCGCTCTTCTTCTTGGTGGTCGTCGCTGACATCGGCACCCCGCGTGCCGGTCTGATGACCGAGTCCGGGTACTCCCAAACACGAACTTGGGCCATGACCGAGCGGAGGTGTCCGTATGAGATTGAGCGACTGCACGGTCGAGGCGTTGGTCGCTGTGTCCGACCTCGACCGGGCGAGACGGTTCTACGAGGAGCAGCTGGGACTCGTTCCAGACGAGGAGGAGCCGCAGATCGTTCACTACCCGTGCGCGAAGGGAACCGGGATCAGCGTCTATCTCTCGACCGAGAACGCCGGAAGATCGCCGGCGACGCTCGCCGGCTGGTCCGTCGAAGACCTCGACGGGACGATGGACGAGCTCGCGTCGCGAGGCGTGGTCTTCGAACGCTACGACCAGCCGGGACTCCAGACCGACGAGCGGGGCGTCTTCGACGCCGGTCGCTTCAGAGCCGCCTGGACCAGAGATCCGGACGGCAACACGCTTGCGTTCACCGAGGTCAGCGACTAGCGGACGACCTTCGGCCGCAATAGGAAGGCCCCGCCTTGGCGGGGCCTTCCCTTAGCCGGCCGGTAAGCCGGATCCTGTCGTGAGCAGTCATCCGTCTCGTCCGGCGGCGGCCCTCGCGGGCCGGCTGCGGACGGGGCCGTACGACCCTGCGGCCTACCTGGGGCTCGGCGGGCAGCCTCGGCGCCCCTGCTTGGCCTTGCACCGGGTGGGGTTTGCCTGGCCGCCGCGTCGCCGCGACGCCGGTGCGCTCTTACCGCACCTTTTCACCCTTGCCGGCGGGTCGCTCACGTGAGGCGGCCCGCTTGGGCGGTTTGTTTCTGTGGCACTTTCCCGCGGGTTTCCCCGGGTCGGTTCCCCGACCACCCTGCCCTGCGGTGTCCGGACTTTCCTCGAGGGGCCGGTTGTCTCCCCGACCTCCCCGCGACTGCTTGGCCGGCCGTTCAATGGTAGGCCGCCGGCAGCGGCGCGTCGACCCGCGTCTCGTGATCGAGACGCGGGACGAGCCGGTCGAGCCAGCGCGGCATCCACCAATTCGCTCGCCCGAGCAGCTGCATCACCGCCGGGACGAGCACCATCCGCACCACGGTCGCGTCCACGAGTATCGCCGTCGCCATCCCGACGCCGAACAGGCGCAGGAAGGTCTCCTGGCCCGTCACGAATGAGAGGAACACGACGACCATGATCGCCGCGGCGGCGGTGATCACCCGGGCCGTCCGGGCGAGGCCTTCGGTGACCGCCCGCGAAGTGTCGCGCAACTTCAGGTACTCCTCGCGCACGCGCGACAGCAGGAACACCTCGTAGTCCATCGACAGCCCGAACAGGATCGCGAACATCATCACCGGGATGAACGGCGGCACCGGCACCTCGCGGTCGATGCCGATCAGCTGGCCGAAGAAGCCGCCCTGCGCGAACAGGGCGATCACGCCGAATGCAGCGCCCACGGACAGGAGATTCATCACGGCCGCCTTGATCGCGATGAGCGGCGCACGGAAGGCCGCCACGAGCAGGAGGAAGGACAGCCCGACCACGCCGCCCACGAACAGCGGCAGCCGGTCGGCGATGCGGTCGCTCTGGTCGAGCACCAGAGCCGCCGGGCCTCCCACATGCGCGCTGATGCCCGCGCGGCCGAGCGTCTCCGGCAGCACCCGGTCGCGCAGGTCCTGAACCAGCGCCTTCGTTGACGCCGCCTGCTGCGATTCGGCGGGCGTGACGCTGATGAGCGCCGCATCGCCTGCGTCGTTCAGCCGCGGCGGCGACACCTGCGCCACGTCCGGGAGCTCGCGCATCTCGGTTGCGGCGCGCCCGAGCGCCGTCGCCGACGGCTCGCCAGGCGGAAGCTCGCTCGCCACGAGCAGCGGCGTGCCGGCGCCCTCGCCGAACGCGTCGGCCATCAGGTCGTAGGCAACCCTGGTCGGCGTCCCGGGGCGATCATTGCCGGCGTCCGGGAAACCAAGATTCATACCCAGAACCGGCACCGCCAGGACGAGCAGGACGGCGGCGCCGGCCAGGGCGGCCTGCCACGGTCGCCGCTGTACGGCGCTACTCCAGCGTGAGGCGAGCGCGGCTCGCCCATCGGTCTCACGGCCACGACGGCCGATCAGCGGGACGCGCAGGCGGTCCACCCGGGTGCCGGCCATGCCCAGCAGGGCGGGGAGAAGCGTGACCGCGGCAGCCATCACCACCAGCACGGCGAGGCTCGCCGCGAGCGCCACGCCGTTCATGTACGACAGACCGACGAGGAACAGGCCGAGCATCGAGATGATCACCGTTCCGCCGGCGATGAGGACGCTACGGCCCGCCGTGGTCACCGCCTCGAGGACGGCGCCCCGGCTGTCGGCCCCGCCGGCCAGGGCAGCGCGGAAGCGGGTCAGCACGAGGAGCGCGTAGTCGATCCCGACCCCGATCCCGATCAGCCCGGACACCGCGGTCGCCCAGTCGGGGACCGTGCCGACCGCCGCCAGCACGCCGACGAGCGGCGTCGACACGCCGAGGCCAAAGAGCGCCACCGCGAGCGGAAGCCCGACGGCGACGAGCGACCCGAACGCGACCAGCAGCACCACGGCGGCGGCGAGAAGCCCAAACGTCTCGGGGCCCGGCCCGCCCTCGGCGTTCTGGATCACCACGCCGCCAAGTCCGATCTCGAGGTCCGCACGGCTCGCGTCTTCGCCCATCTCGATCAGGCGCTCGCCCGTTTCCGTCGGGACCTCGGTGCCCGGCCGATCGAGCTCCAGCCGAGCGACGGCGGTCTCGCCGTCCTTCGACAGCTGCGTGGGTCGGGCGGCGCGGATGCCCTCAAGGCGCTCGGCCTCAGCGAGGAAGCGGTCGATCTCCCGACGCACGGCGGGTGCTTCCGCGCCCGCCTCGCTCCTCCACACGACATCCACCGTCTCGGTCGAGCCGCCGAAGCGCTGGAGCGTTATGTCGCGTGCGGCGCGCGAGTCGGAGCCCGGCACGGCGAAGTCGGCGCTGAATTCGCCGGCGAGCGCCGGCGCGAGCGCGATCACGGCCACCAGCGCCCCCACCCAGCTCACGACCGTGAGCCGGCGGCGGCGGTACGCGAACTCCGCCAGTCGGGCGAGCCGCCCTCCGCGGCCCATGCCTCCGCCGGCTGGCGGAGGCTCGTGTGCTCTCGTGCTAACGGTCATCTGTTTCCTCCAGTCGTCGCAGTCGTCGCAGTCGTCGCAGTCGTGCCGGAGATGCTCGGTGTGGAGGGACGCGATGTCGTCGGCCGTGCGGAGGCTTCTGCGTTGCTCTTCTCGCGGGCGGGCGCCGTCGCCGCGATGTCCGCCCTACGGCGCGGGGAGTAGCGCCGGCTACTCCGAGAGGCGGACGACCGGAGCGCGCCGCGCTGCCATCATCGGGGCGTGAGCTCGTACGACCGGCTCATGTACGCCACCGCGCAGCGCCTGGAGCGCGTTCCGAGGGACCTCGGGATCGCTGTATTCGTCGGGCTCGGACAGCTGTGCTTCGGCATCGCGATGTCGCACGCGCAGGAGGGCCGCACGCCGCTCGACGCGCTCGGCGTCGCGCTCCTGCTGGCCGGGCCCGCCGCGCTCGTCGGGCGCAAGCGGGCTTCGGTCCTGGTGCTCGCGTTCACGCTCGCTGTCGGGCTCGCGTACTGGCTCCTCGACTACTCCCGCGGGCCCGTGGTGCCGGCGGCCGTGGTGGCATTCGTGACTGTCGTGCTCGAGGGGCGCAGGCTGGCCGCATGGAGCGCGCTGGCCGTCGGGTGGGCCGCGTTCACGTGGCTGCCTCGGCTCGTCCATGAGGGCGACGCGCCGCCGCTCGGCAAGGCCATTGGAGTCGCGCTCTGGCTGTTCCTGCTGGGCGCGTTCGCGGAGATCCTGCGCGCCAAGGAGGAACGTCGCGCCGAGCTCGAGCGGCGGCGGGAGCAGCAGGCCCTGGCGGAGGCGGGGCAGGAGCGCCTGCGGATCGCGCGGGAGCTTCACGACGTGCTCGCCCACAACGTCTCGCTGATCA
>Ga0126307_10004037_pt1 | contig 10126 bp, 8 predicted proteins | sample Plot28_FD_89955 | JGI IMG/M metagenome (GOLD analysis project Ga0126307, IMG submission 89955) | Serpentine soil microbial communities from UC McLaughlin Reserve, CA, USA - Plot28 | ecosystem: Environmental > Terrestrial > Soil > Grasslands | place: USA: UC McLaughlin Reserve, Lake County...
GCTCGCCATGTTCACCGTGTCGCCCCACAGGTCGTAGAGGAAGCGGCGGCGGCCGATCACGCCGGCCACAACCGGGCCCGAGCTGATGCCGATGCGCAGGCGCAGGTCGTGCTCGGCGCCCTCGGGAAGGCAGCTCTGCGCGCACGCACCCATTTCCAGGGCGAGCCCGGCCAGCGCCTGCGCATGATCCAGTCGCTGCGTGGGGACTCCCGCCGCGACCATGTAGCAGTCGCCGATCGTCTTGATCTTCTCGACCTCGTAGCGGTCGACGAGCTCGTCGAAGCTCGTGAAGAGCCGATCGAGGATGCCGACGACCTCGCGCGCGTCGAGTCGGCCCGATAGCGGCGTGAAGCCGACGACGTCCGCGAACAGGATGCTCGCCTCGTCGAAGTGATCCGCGATCGAGTTGGGGTCCGATTGGAGGCGCTGTGCGACCTCGGCGGGGAGGACGTTGAGCAGGAGCGTCTCGACCCGCGCCTGCGCGGTGTCCCGTCCTTGCGCAAACGTCACGAGCAACACCATCGCGACCAGCGAGACGACGAGGATGTTGAGGATGTCGAAGGTCCGGACGAAGGCGTTGGGCAGGTCGGCGCCGTTCGGCCGAACGACCTCGGCGAGGACGAGGGAGAGCAGCATCGTTGCGACGAAGGCCGCAAACCACGGCCAGGCACGGCTCGGCCGGTCGAAGGCGACCGCCCCGAGCGGCGCGAGCAGCGACCACAGAATCACCGAGCTCGACTCTTCGAGCCCGCCGATCATGACGGTGCCCAGCGCGGGCGCAAGGAGAATCAGAAGCAGCTGCGCGTTCCGCAGGAAGGCGAAGCTGCGGATCCGCGCGAAGACAACGAGACTGATCGCCGATCCGGTGGCGTACGCCCATGGCGTGAGCGCGACCGCGCGCTCACCAACGAGCCAGTACAGGCAGCCCCAGACGAGGGCGACCGGGAGGATGACGAGCGCGACGCCGACGAGGAGCCGCTTTCGGAAGCGCTCGTCGGTCGTGTCGCGCGAATCTGCTCCGATCGAGAGCACACGATCGACGAGCGCTGCGGCCATGACGACGAGCGTAGACGAAGCCCTCCGAGGGGCTGCAGCAACGGCCGTCTCTTGCGCCCCAGGGCCTGCGTGCGCAGAATCAGCCGGGTGGCGCCTCGTCACCTCGGCCTACTCGCCGTCGCCCTCGCGCTCGCGACCACACCCGTTCTGGCCGGGTGCGGTGGCGGGGAGGAGAGCGCAAGCGAGCAATGGGCGGACGACGTGTGCACTGAGCTGAGCACGTGGGTCACCGAGGTCGAGGAGGCTGTCACGTCGCTCACCGCCGACGCGCTCTCGCTCGACGAGGCGGCCGTCCAGGCGGCGATCGAAGACGTGGACAGCGCCACCGACGAGCTCGTCGGCGGCCTCGCGGAACTGGAGCCTCCCGAGACGGAGGCCGGCGAGCAGGCGCGCAACGAGCTCGACGAGCTCGGGACGCAGCTGACGGATCAGGTCGAGGAGGTCGAAGGGGCGGCCGAGACCGGCTCGCTCGGGCTCGTGCCCGTGACCGCGGCGCTGGCGACGGCGGCTGCTGCCGTGGGGTCGACGTTCGAGAGCCTCCAGTCGCTGGACGCCGGCGGTGACCTGCGCGACGGGTTCGAGCACGCGTCGTCCTGTGACTCCTTCCGGCAGCAGGCCGACACGATCGGCGACTGAGCAGGCGCAACTCGGACGCGCGAGCCCGCATCGCCCTGCTCGGGATCTCGGTCGGCCTCGTCCTCGCCGACTCGTCCGTCGTCACGATCGCGCTGCCCGAGATCCTGGCCCGCTATGACGTCGAGATCGCGACGCTCGCCTGGGCGTTGACCTCGTACAACCTGGCGCTCGCGCTCGCTGCGCTGCCCGCGGCCTTCCTCGCGCGTCGCCGTCCGACGGGTGTCTTCGCCGTCGGCATCGTGCTCTTCGCAGCCGCGTCGCTCGTCTGCGCCTTCGCCTCCTCGTTCGAGCTTCTTGTCGCCGCCCGCGCTGCCCAGGGTGCCGCCGGCGCCGCGGTCGTCTGCGGCGCGCTCGGCCTGCTGGCGGGGGTGGCGGGCGGGGACGCGCCCGCCGCGCGCATCTGGGCGCTCGCCGGTGTGATCGGCGCCGCCATCGGCCCCGCGGCGGGGGGTGTCCTCACGCAGCTGCTCGGCTGGGAGTCGATCTTCCTCGTCCAGGCGCCCCTGGTGCTGTGCGCTCTGCTCACGCTCCGCGGCGCCCGCGCAGTCCTGGACACGCGGCCGCTCGAGCGGCCGCATCTGGGCGCGAACGCCGCGCTGCTGCTGATCTCGGGCGCCCTCGTCGCCGCGCTCTTCCTGCTCGTGATCCTCCTGATCAACGGCTGGCGCCTCGAGCCGCTCGCCGCGAGCCTCGTCGTCACCGTCATGCCGCTCGCGGCAATCGGGGCGGGGCGTGCGGGACACACGATCACTCCCCTCTGGGCGCGCACCGCCTCCGGTGTGATTCTGATCGCGGGCGGGCTCGCTGCCCTCGGCTGGCTTCCCCACGCGGGTGCCATTTGGACGGTTGCGCCGCAGCTCGCCATCGGGGCCGGCCTCGGGCTTGCGCTGTCGGCGTTGACGGAGCGTGCATTGGCCGGACGTTCGGCGCAGGCCGTGCACGGGGGCTGGACGATCGCTGCGCGCCACGCCGGCGTCGTCGCGGGACTGCTGCTGCTCACGCCCATCTTCACCGCGGGTCTCGAGCGCAACGAGGACGACGCACTCGCCGCCGGGACGTCCGCTGTGCTGGACAGCAGCATTCCGCCGCTCGAGAAACTGGCCGTCGCGCGGAACGTCCTGGTGGCCGTCGACGAGGCAAAGGAGGAGGCACGCATTCCTGCCGTCGACGACGTGGTCGGCAACCCAGACGACCCGGCGTACGACCGGCTCGCGTCGACACTGCAGGATCAGCTCGACCGAGCAGTCACGAACGCCTTCTCGCGCTCCTTCCTGGTCGCCGCCTTTCTCGCCTTGCTCGCGCTCGTCCCGATCCTCCTCGGTCGACGGGACTCGACCGTCTGATGCGCGCGATCGCCCTTGCCTCGGCCGCAGCCGTCGCGCTCGTCGGCGTCTACCTCGCGCTCGGCGGTGCCTCGTACGCGCCTGCCGCGGTCGCCGATCCGTGCACTGCGCGTGCGTTGCGCAACCCGGAGGGCTTCGAGCAAGTTGCGGAGCAGGTCGTCCTGTCGGCGCTCGACGGTACCGCCTGCGAGCTCGGCGTCTCGCGGGAGGAGGTCGTCCTCGCCTTCTCGACTCGTGTGTCGCTCGAGCGCTTCGCCCAAGAGCACGGGGCCTCGGAGGAGGAGCTCGAGAACCTGGTACGTACAGGTCTCCAGCGCGCCCTCGACGACGCCGAGCGCGAAGGCCTGGTCAGTTCCACGTTCGCGGACCTGCTTCGCGGCCTCGTCGCGCGCGTGCCGGTCGCGCAGCTCCTCGACCTGCTCGACCAGCTTCCGCGCGCGTGAACGACAGCGATCAGCCGTCCCTCAGGTCGCCTGTGCTCACCTCGCTCTCGGGCTCTCCGGCCGGGGCCGCCATCACGTCGGCGGGCGTGATCTTCTCGAGCCCGGCCCGCGTGAGCGCGGCCTTGCCTCCCACGATCGGCAGGTCGAAGAGCGTCTCGGTCACGTTCAGGCTGATCGTCGCGCGGTTCTGATCCGCCTGAGAGCTGTAGCCCGAGTAGCTGCCGACGAGCACGAGTCCGATCCTGTGGCCGGTGGGGAAGACGTAGTCCTGGGGCAGGAGCGGGAACGTGAACGACTCCGCCTGACCGGGGGTGAGCGGCTCGGCGACGGCGTAGGAGTCGCGGTTCAGCGCGTCGAGAATCCCCTTCGACACGCGCCACTGGCTGACAGTCGTGAGCCGCTTCTCGACCTGGAGGTAACAGGCCTCGTCGCTCGAGCTCGTCTCCCCCCAGCAGTCCTCCGTCGTGAGCGTCCGCGCTCCGTCACCGGCGCGCGAGACCTGCGTGGCGGGGCCGTAGTCGACCAGGATCGCGCCGACGTTGGTGTCGGTCGCGTTGACGGACGCACGAACCCGGACGAGCGGCGTCCCGGAGAGGTGCACGGGAGCCTCGAGCGGTGCAGAGAGAAAGACGCGCCGGTTCGCCGTCACGGTCGTGGGGTTCGAGATCGCATTCGTCTCGCTCAGGAACGGCGTGTCCGTGATCGTCTGCTCGACACGGGGCAGGTTCGGCGTCGGCGGCGGCCCGAGCGCGAGCGCCCCCGCGGTCGTCGGTGTGTCGGCGAGCAGCTTCAGCGAGACCTCCTCGCGGGCGTCGATCGGCCAACGCCTGAACGTGCGCCACTCGTCGGCCGCGTACTCGATGTCGGCTCGAGGCTCGCTGAGGACGTCGTTTCGCACCCCCTGGAGCTCGTGGTCGAACCAGCGGTGCAATGCCGCCACCCACTCCGCGCGGCGAAAGTCGAACGGGTCGATGTGGCCGGTCCGGGTCAGCCAGAGCTTCTTGGCCACGTTCGCCGGCAGTGCGTCCCACCACTTCGAGAAGTGGTCGGGCATGACGTTGTCGTCCTGCAGCCCGTGCACGACGAACACGCTCGCCTTCACGTTGCCGGCGTCCGGGTTGTAGTCGCGCTCCCGCCAGAAGGGCGTGTAGTCGCCCGTCTCGTCTCCGTCGGTGAGAGCCAATGTGATGCGGACCGGAGCGCAGTACGCGCGGCGAGCCGGATCGGTGACCGTGTTCGAGAGGCTCGAGGGGTAGCTGTTGCCTCGTGTGACAACGCCGTTGGAGCGCGTGTAGTCGTACCAGGACGAGATCGCCGAGATCGGAACGATCGTCGACAGGCCTTCGACGCCGGTCGAGGCGGCGCCGTTGGCGAGTGTCCCGTCGTACGACTTCCCGATCATCCCGGTGCGGCCGTTGTGCCAGTCGGCAGCCACCTCGTTGCCGTCCTCGTCGTAGCCCTTCGCCCGACCGTTCAGCCAGTCGATGCCGACGACGGCGCTCATGTGGTCCGGCGTCCCGCCCGTGACGGGGCAGCCGGTCGAGTTGTTCGTCCCGACCATGTCGAGCAGGACGACCGCGTAGCCGCGCGGCACGAAGTAGTTGTCGTAGAAGAGCGGCCAGCGGTCGAGCAGCCCGTCGCCGTCGAGGTCGCGCTTGAGCTCGGATTCGTTGCCCCGGCCGAGCGTCGAGTAGTACGGGCTCGCGTCCATGATCACAGGCACGTCGAGGCCGGACTCGCTCGCGGCCGGCCGCATGATGTCCAGTGCGATCCGGTCGGCCACGCCGTCGAGATCCGTGTCGAAGCTCGACTCGACCCAGACACGTTCGCGGATCGCGTCGGCGTAGCCGAACGCCGGTTGCGTGACCCCGTCCTCGACGACGATTCCCGGGTTCTGCGGCGCGGCGGCTGCTGTAGCCGCGGCTACGAGCACACCCAGCACCGCTGCGGCTCCGCAGGCGAGCTGCGTTGCGCGACGTGTCTTCATCCCACTCTCCTTTGCCCCGTTGGCGATGCATCGCGACCCGACGGCGCGAGGTCGCGCGCGGCGGCGAGCATAACGAACGATCCTGCGGCACGGAGGCGCAGCTGCCTCGGCCCAGGCGCTTCAGGGGATCAGCCGAGAACGTCCGCATGCTTACCCCTCCTTGATCGCCGCGCCTCTAGGATGCGGCGATGCGCCGCGCGTTCCTCGTGCTGCTGCTGCTCTCCGGGCTCGCCTTCGCCGGAGAGGCGGGTGCGACGGAAGTCATCGCGCACGACGACCAGGGTCGGCAGATCCGTTTCGACGTCCGGGCGGAAGGGGTCGACGCCGAGTGGTTCGCGTCCGTGCTGCGGGCCGCGCCGCACGGCGACGAGATCTCGACCGTCCGCATCGACATCGTCACCTGGGAGGAGCTTCGCTCGATCTGCGGCCGTGAGGCTCGCGGGTGCTACAGCCGCGCCGTGATCGTCGTCGCGGCCGAGCAGACGGAGGAGAACGCCCACACAGTCGCGCACGAGTACGGCCACCACCTCGACCGCTCGACGCCCGTGACCGGGATCGCCGAGCCGAACGGCACGAGCATCTGGTGGCGTGCGCGCGGCATGGCGCAGCTGTACAGGCTCGGAACCGTGGCGCGTAACTACATCCTCGGCTGGAGCCGCAGCATCGCCGAGATCTTCGCCGAGGACTACGCTCAGCTCGCGCGGCCGGGCCATCCGCACGGCATCACCTGGCTCGGGCCGCCGAACGAGACGGTGCTCGCGGCGATCAAGGCCGATCTCGGCTTCGGGCCGGTACCGGAGATCGTCGACCCGCCGGCGCCGAAGCCCGTCTCGATCAGCCGCCGCGGCACGCTTGCGCCGGGGAAGCGGGCCGCGATCCCGTTCGACCTGCTCGGACCGGGCCGGCGCGTGCAGGCGACTGCGACGTTCGCCGGCCCGCGGGAGCGGCGCGCACGGGCTGCGCTCGAGATCCGCTGCGACGGCGCGCGCCTCGCCCTCACGTCGGTCGCCGCGGGGACGACGAAGGTGACGATCGACCGGCACAGGCTCGGCCCGGGTGATTGCACCGTCACGCTCACGAGCCGGAGTGCGTCGAAGCGTGCCTTCAGCCTGCTCGTTCGGCTCTCGTTCGACGGCTGAGTCGGTTTGCGGGCGGCGCCCCGGTGCGAGATGCTTGAGCGGCCGTGACGAAGACGTCCGCCGACGGGGCCACCGACGTCGGGGCGTTCTCACACGCCCCGCTCTTTCGCGCCGTCGACGCCGAGGCGCTGCGACGGCTGTCGGCCGACGCGCATGCGATCGCGGTCCGCGGCGGCGAGTACCTCTTCCACACCGGTGAGACCGCCGACCGGCTCTACGTCGTCCGTACCGGCCGGCTGCGCGTGCTGGTCGAGACCGAGGACGGCCCGAAACTCGTGCGCGAGCTCGGCCCTGGGGACGTGCTCGGCGAGCTCGCTCTGCTGACGGGATCGCCGCGCTCGGCGTCGGCGCGAGCCGTCCGCGACAGCGAGCTGCTCTCTCTGGACGCGGCGCGGTTCGACGCGTTGATCGCGGGCGATCCCGACTTCGCCCGGGCACTTCTGCGGGAGCTCGCGAGGCAGCTGCAGGCGTCCGGGGGTCTCACGGTGCCGTCGACGAGGCCGAGCGTCTTCTCCGTCGTCCCTTTGGCGGCAGACGTCGACGCCCACAGGCTGGCGGACGCGATCGGCCGCGAGCTCGAGCGCTTCGGGGACGTGGACACGCTTCGCGGGGACGAAGCCTCGGATGGCCACGCGGCACTCCTCGCGCGAGCCGAGGCTGCGAACGACGCCGTCGTGCTGGTGGGGGGCGGCGGCGACGCGCAGTGGGACGCGTTCTGCCGCAGGCAGGCCGACCGCACCGTCCTCCTCGCCGGCCCCGACACGCCCGTCGCGGGAGACGCGGCGGGCTGCGACCTCGTCCTGCTCGCCCCGATGCCCGCCGGCAGGACCGCCGCGTGGCTGGAAGAGACCGACCCGGCCTCCCACCACCTCGTCTACGAAGCCGCCTACGAGCTCGGCGCCTCCCGCGTCGCGAGGCGGATCGCCGGCCGGTCGCTCGGGCTCGTCCTCTCGGGCGGCGGCGCGCGCGGCTTCGCCCACGTCGGCGCGATCGCGGCGATCGCGGAGGCCGGGTACCGGATCGACCGCCTGGGCGGCTGCAGCATGGGCGCCTTCATCGGCGCGATGGCCGCACTCGGCCTCGAGCCGGATCAGATCCGCGACCGCTGCCACGACGAGCTCGTCCGCAAGACGCCGTTCAACGACTGGACGGTGCCCCGCGTTGCACTGATCCGGTCGCGCAAGGCCGCGCGGATGCTCGAACGCGTCTTCGGGGAGCTCGACGTCGAGGAGCTGCCGCGTCCGCTCTTCACCGTCAGCGCCGACCTCCTCTCGAGCCGGACCGTCGTCCACCGCCGCGGGCCGCTGATCGAGGCGGTCGGGGCGAGCATGTCGATCCCGGGGCTCGTGCCGCCGCTCGCGCGCGGCGGCAAGCTGCTCGTCGACGGCGGCGTGCTCAACAACCTGCCGGTCGACCTGATGCACGACAGCCAGGAGGGGCCGGTGATCGCGGTCGACGTCGTCCGGCGGCTCGAGCTCGAGAACGTCTCGGAGACGCCGCAGCTCCCCTCGATCATGGAGACGATGACGCGGGCGACGGTGCTCGGCAGCGTCGAGCGCGCGGAGCGCAACCGGTCGCTCGCAGCACTGGTGATCTCACCGGACGTGCAGGACGTCGGGCTGCGCGAGTTCGGCGCGCTCGACCGGGCTGTGGCCGCAGGCCGAGCGGCCGCAGAGGCGGCACTCCTCGACGCCGATTCTCTCCGCGCGCGGCTCTGACGGCTAGAGCGCCGCCAGCAGCTCCGCGCTGGCCCGCTCACACCGTCGGCACGCCTCGGCGCAGACGCGGCAGTGCTCGTGCTGAGACGCGTGCTTCTCGCATTCGGCGCCGCAGCGCTCCGCGACGTCGCGCGCCGCCTCGACGATCGAGCGCACCGCCCAGGCCTCGTCGGCCCGAGGCCGGCTGAGCACGTTCGCCGCGGCGCCGCAGATCTCGACGCAGTCGAGGTCGAGCCGGATGCAGCGCCGGAGATCGCCGAGCTCCTCGATGGCGAGACAGGCATCGGCGCAGGCGATGCAGGTCTCGACGCAGTCGCGGCAGGCGTCGATGCAACGTGCGATCACGTCGACGAGCGGCCCTTCCGCGCGCGGGTGGGCGTGCAGCATCTCGGTCGTGCTCATGGCGTCCTCCTCGGGGCGTTTCTCTTGCTGTCTCCCGTCGGCGCGGGCGGGAAACGGACCTCCGCGGGTGAACGCGACGCGAGTTGCAGAAGGTTGTGCATCTGCACGCCGCGGGGACAAGTCGCTCTGCGGCGCGTCCAACTACCTCTCCGGCAACTGGCTGGAGAAGCAGTGCTACGCGAAGGCCTGCTGCTCTGGTACCGGAATTCCGCCTGGCCGTGGTCCGGCCTACGATGGGCGACGAATCGTCGTGCAGCTGATCGTCGACGCGAGCACCTCGCCGATGAGACGGTCCGACTCCTCTGGCTTGCGGCCGCCGGCCGCACAGCGCTCGTCTCCGACGCGATCGCCGCCGCCGGCACCGCCGGACCTCGGCACCCTTCGTCCTGGAAGCGCCGTCGACGTGGTCGTGCTCCACGACGCCCTCGAGGCCGTCCGCCTCGCCGGCGGCCGATGATCCCCACGCGGGCGGGGCGCCGCAGCGCCCCGCCCGCGCCCTGTCGTCCTAGCTCTGGGCTGCAGCGAGCTTGGACACGCACTTGCCGAACGCGTTCGACTTGTCCGCGTTCGTGCCGTACTTGGCCGCGAAAGGAGCAAGCCCAAGCGCCTTGCGCTCGGCCTTGCATGAGCGTGCGGCGTTGACGACCGCCTGCTTGTCCTCGGCCGACTCGGCGGCCCGCTTGGACGAGATGCACTTGTTCATCGCGTTGGTGCCGTTCTTGCCGGTGCCGTAGAACTGCGCGAAGGTCTTGCCGCCGTGCGAGGCGGCGAAGTTGGCGTCAGCCTGCTCGGCCTTGCACGCGGCCGCCGCCTCGTGCCGATTCTGGTGCTCCGCCTGCGTCCACTTGGAGACGCACTTGCCCATCGCGTTCGACTTATCGGCGTTCGTGCCGTAGGTCGACTTGAAGGTGGCCTCGCCGAGCGAGGTCTTCAGCGCCTGACACGAGCGCGCCCCATTGGCCTTGTCGGACGGCGACACCTCGTCGGCAAACGCAGCGACGGGGAGAATGGCTGCGACTGCGAGCGCCGCCAAGAATGCAGTGAACTTCATCTTCGGGTCCTCCTGAGCGTCATTACGGGTTGTCGACTCAGTAGACGCGAGCGGTCCTGCGAACTGGCGCGACCAGGGTAAGGATCCTGTTAGGGGCGCCGAAGATCCCTCAAATGAGGCGCTTCTCGAGATGGGCGGCGAGCCGGGTGAGCGGGAACGAGATCAGGAAGAAGAGGACGAGGACGCCGCCGAAGATCTCGAAGGCGTGGATCTCGCCGAGGCCGATCGGCGGGATCGCTGCGATCCGCTCGTTCTGGCGCTCGGCGGCCTCGAGCACCTCGAGCCCGCCGATAACCTGCGCGAGCGTCGAGTTCTGGACGATGTTGACGAGCAGGCTCACGAACGGCGGCA
>Ga0126307_10004038_pt1 | contig 10126 bp, 10 predicted proteins | sample Plot28_FD_89955 | JGI IMG/M metagenome (GOLD analysis project Ga0126307, IMG submission 89955) | Serpentine soil microbial communities from UC McLaughlin Reserve, CA, USA - Plot28 | ecosystem: Environmental > Terrestrial > Soil > Grasslands | place: USA: UC McLaughlin Reserve, Lake County...
CTCAGCGCTGCACGCATCGCGCCGAAACCGGGGGCGGAAATGACGAGCGTGTAACCGGCGGCCGGCAGCGTCAGCGTGAATCGCCCCTCCGCGTCCGTTGTTGTGCTGATCTCCTGGACACCGGGACCGTTGGCACTGATCACTGCACCGGGGATGACAGCCCGGGTGGTGTCGCGCACGGTTCCACTGATCGTTCGGGGCTGGGCCACGCTCAGCCAGCCGGCAGCCATCAGCAGGAGCCAAGTCATGTCAGTATGAGCCCCACCTCCCGATTGTCTCCGATGACGAGAGCAACACGTTCAGCGATCACGCGGACATTCCTCGGCTTGCTCGCCGTCTCAGCGGTGGTGTGTTCCCGGGCGGCGCGCGAGTCCACTGGCGAGAACCCGCCTGGACCGCGTGTCTACGTCTCCAACGAGGCAGACGGCTCGATCAGCGTGATCGATGCAAGCTCCTACCGGTGGCTCAAATCCATTCCGGTCGGCAGGCGGCCGCGCGGCATCCGCGTCTCCCGTGACGGGTCGATGGTCTACGTTGCGCTCAGCGGTTCGCCGATCGCCGGTCCTGGAGTCGACGAATCGAAGCTCCCTCCGCCCGACCGTGCCTCCGACGGTATCGGGATCGTCGACGCAGTGAAAGGGCAGCTTCTTCGAGTCGTGAAGAGTGGTACGGATCCGGAACAGTTCGCCCTCTCGAAGGACGAGACGCGGCTGTTCGTTTCAAATGAGGATGGCGCACAGGTTTCGGTGGTGGATGTTGCGAGTGGGGCAGTGATCAAGACGATTCCGGTTGGAGAAGAGCCGGAAGGGGTCGAGCTCACGCCCGACGGGCGGTTCGTGTACGTAACCTCGGAGGCGGAAAACCAGGTTACGGTGATTGACGTCGAGCGACTCGAACGAGTGGCGGTGATCCCGGTTGGCCCGCGACCGCGCTCCACGGCTTTTCTCCCGGATGGGTCGCGGGCCTACGTTGCGGCTGAGAATGACGGCGCGATTCACGTGATCGATACCAGCGGCCGGAAACCCGCCGAGCGAATCGTGCTCGGCGAGCAGCGATACAAGCCGATGGGAATGGCGGTGGCCCCTGACGGTTCGGCGTTGTACGTGTCGACCGGGCGCGGAGAGGACCTGTTGCGCATCAGTCTGCCGAGTAACGTGGTGACGGGCAGTGTCGCCGCCGGTGCCCGTCCGTGGGGCGTGGCGATCAGCCACGACGGCAAGACATTGTTCACGGCGAACGGACCCTCGAACGACGTTTCGGTGATCGATCTCGCGACGATGACGGTCAAAACGCGGATTCCGGTCGGCGAGCGGCCGTGGGGCGTCGCTTACTCACGATGACGGCCGGCGTTGTATTGTTGACACCGGAATGACGTTGTTCAGCGTGTTGCTTACGCTCGTGCTCTCGACGCAGGCCGCGACGGAGCCGCGGACGGTGACGATCGGCGTCGACAACACGATGAAGTACAGCGTCACATCGATCAAGGCACAGCCAGGCGAGACGCTCAGGGTGGTTCTTCAATCCACGGCGACGATGCCGAAGACGGCTACGGCGCACAACTTCGTCCTGCTCACGCAAGGTACGAATGTGGCGGCATTCCTCAAGGCCGGTACTCTGAACCGGGACACGGATTTCATCCCGCCGGATCAGAAGGACCGCATCATCGCAGCAACAGCGCTGGCCGGCCCGGCGGAGACCGTCGAGGTCACGTTCAAAGTTCCGGACCGCCCCGGCACATACGAATTCATCTGCACCTTTCCCGGCCACTACGCCCTCGGCATGAAAGGGACGCTGACGGTTCGCTGACAACCTGCCCCGCCAGCTCGACGGCGAACGGGGAACCGAGCAAGCCACGCGCACCCATGGCTCCACCGTTCGACACCCGCGCGCTTTTTGCATGGACTCCTACATGAGTGCACCGAAGGGCCCGCCGGTTGTAGCCATTCTCAACACCAACGACGACACCGTCGAAATGCTGCGAACAATGCTCGAGAGTGAGGGGATGGTCGCGGTCAGCGCGCATGTCAGCGACATTCGGCGGGGAGGGCTCGATTTCGGGTCGTTCCTCAAGGAGCACGATCCGGGCGTCATCATTGTCGACTTGCCGCCGCCGTACGACCGCAGCTGGCTGATGTTGCAGCACCTTCGGACGATCGAAGCCGCAAGGGACAGGAAATTCGTGCTCACGAGTACCAATCCGGGCCGCGTCGCCCAGGTCGCAGAACTGGATCAGCCGGTCCTCGAGATCATCGGCAAGCCGTACGATCTGCAGAAAATTGTGGAGGCGGTGCGGGACGCCGTAGAATGATGACTCAGCTGTGAAGCAATCTGCATCGGTCCTTCTACTCTATTTTTGCGTGGCGGCCGGCCTGGCGGTCGCGCCGGTCTCAGGCGAGCTCCGCGGGGCCGCCCGACAAGCCGGTACTTCACAGGAGGTCCAGCTCGGCGTGGCTAATGCCGCGAACTCGACGCCGTCGATTGCCTCTGATGGCAAACAGGTGATCGTCGCGTGGGGCGCGACTTCACGCGACAGCCAGACCGACGTCATGATCGCGCTCAGCAACGATGGCGGAACAACCTTCGGTGCCCCGGTGCGAGTGAATAGCGACGGCGGTGGAGCGAGGCTGACCGGAGAAGCACCGCCGCGCGCCGTACTCGGGCGGTCGCTCCCGTCCGGACGAGAGATCACGGTGCTCTGGACCGCGCGGGAAGGGGCTGGCACGTCGATCAAGCTCGCTCGCTCTGCCGACGGAGGCCGCACGTTTGCCGCCGTCATGCCGCTCGTCAGCGGTGCTGCCGGAGCCCGCGGCTGGCCCGCGCTCGCAGTCGACCAGGCAGGCAACGCGCATGCGATCTGGCTCGATCATCGCGGGATGGTTCCGTCGACGGGCGACGCTGCATCGCATGCGCATGGCCCGGAAGCAACGGCGCCGGGCACGAAGGACAGTTCGATCGCAGCGCAGAAATCCGGGTTGTATTACGCGTCCAGCCGCGCTGCCGCGGCCAGGGCCGTGCAGGGCCGGGAGATCGCGAAAGGCGTCTGCTACTGTTGTAAGACGGCGCTCGCGGTCCGCGATAATCGCCTTTACGCCGCCTGGCGGCATGTTTATCCCGGCAACCTGCGCGACATGGCATTCACCACATCGAGTAATGGCGGACGGACCTTTGCCGCTCCAGTCAGAGTGAGCCACGACGGCTGGGAGATCGACGGGTGCCCCGACGATGGACCGGCAATCGCGGTTGATGCCAGGCGTGCCGTGCGCATGGTGTGGCCGACGGTCATTCCCGGCGCCTCGCCGCGGGGTGCAATCTTCTATGCATCGAGCACGGACGGACGGACGTTCACCAGGCGAGTCCAGGTTCCAACCCTCGGCAGCCTCAAGCCGTCGCACCCGACGCTCGCGCTCGACGCGCACGGACGAGTAGTGGTGACATGGGACGAACTTGTGAACGGTCGGCGTATCGTTGCCGCGCGCCTCGGCACGATCGGGTCAGCCGGCACCATCACGTTCGGGCCGCACGAGATTCTCAACGAACAAGGAAACGGTCTTTACCCGGTGGTGACGACTTCTGGCGACACGACCATCGTCGCCTGGACCACGGGCGGGTCGGATTCAGTCATCAACGTCCGACGCATCACTCTACGCCCCTGAGTGTGACGCGCCGGGGCTCCACAGGCGCACCAGCCAGCTGACTATTACCAGTCCGAAGACTCTTCGGATGCCGTTGACGAACACGACGGCGGCATTGAAGATGATCACCATGTAGAACGCGCGCAGCATCCATGTGACGATCGCCGGTCGCGCGTATCCGGCGGGCGCTGCCTTCCACCACCACGCATCTGCCAGCCAGACCGCAAAGAAAAGATAGTTCACGTAGACCCCGCCGCCCACGTCGACACCGAAGACCGCCTGCGTCTGCGCGGCGGTGACGCTGATCGCATCCTCGTGGCTCCAGTGGTGAACGGTATCGAAGGCGATCAGCGTGTGGATCACCGCGAGAACCAGCCCCGTGCTGAAGATCCACCACGCCCACGCAGGCGGCGTTGCGCGGGCGCGCGTGAACGTGCGTCCGCTCTCGCCGACGGAAAAGCAGATCAGAGAGAGCCAGATCGTGGCCTGAAGCGCCGCCGTCACTGCGCCGCATCCCCCTCGCTCGGGTTCGACCATCGTCGGACTCCGGCCAGGCTGACTGGTGCGGGCAGTGACATGATCAGCGCAGCGACCGCGACGAGCGCGATCACCGCGGCGAGGATCTGGAAGATCGCGGCATAGCTGCCGGTCCGCTCGAGGCACCACGCGAGCAGCAGCGGCCCGAGCGCGGACGCGATAACGGTCAAGGCCTGGGCGGCTCCCTGGATCCGTCCAAGGTGCCGGCGGCCGAACACGCGGCCCCATACGCTGAAGAACAGGACCATGACGAGGCCACCGCCCAGGCCCATCGCGCTGGCCCACACCATGACCTGGACCATCGATGACACGTGCGGAAGTGCGACGAGGCCGGCAGCGAGAACAAACTGCGAGGCAGCCATGAGCCGTCCGAGGGCGACGCGCCCCGACAGCCACCCTCCAGCGAAATTGCCCGCCAGTGCCGTCAGTGCAGTGACCGCAAGAGTCTGGTAATACACCTGCGGCCCGAAGCCGCGCTGAGAGAGTATCGATTCATTGAACAGACCGATGCCGGACGCGACCAGGCCGTACAGCGCGGTCCCGACTGCGAATACCCAGAATGATGGGGTGGCAAGCGCCTCGGTCCACGAGTACCCCGGCAGCTCACTGGCAATTGGGAGTTGGGACCTGCGAATTGGTGGTTGGGAGTTGAAAGTTGGGAGTTGGGAGTTGGAAGTTGGGAGTTGCCTGTCTGCGCTCCCGTCATCACCGTCCGGCAACATGCCGGCCGCTTCCGGGCTGCGACGCACTGTCAATAACGACAGCGGCGCCAGCAGCAACGCAATAGCCGACCCGATCGCGAACCAGGCAGAGCGCCATCCCCATGACTGAACGAGGTAACCGACCAGCGGAAACGCCGCCATGAAACCGACGCTGATCGCGACGCTGTAGACAGCCATCGCCACATCTATCCGCCGGACGAACCACTGGCCGACGATCGCCAGGCTTGCAACCGAGAGAGCGCTCTGCCCGAGTGCCCGGGTCAGCGTGATCCACACCGCCATCGTTGCGAACGAACCCGCGCCACTCATCAGGCATACGACGCCCCCCAGGGCCGCGAGCACGGTCGTGAGGACGATGCGGCTGCCGACGCGATCGATGGCGTAACCGATTCCGACGGCACCGCCGGATCCGATCAACGTCGCCCAGAAGTTCAGTTGCGCATAACGGACGCGATCGAGGTGCAGATCGATCAACAGCGGCTCCGTGATCAAGCCGAGGCCCTGTGTTCTGCCGGGAAGTGAGCCAACCATCGCCGCGGCTGCGACCATCAGCACCACCCATCCATAATTTCGACGCATGTCTTAGGCTACAACGCCATACGGCTTAGCTTGAACCATGACCACGACCAACAGTACGTTCTAGCGATGCCGGTAACGATCAGCTGCCCCCAGTGGGGCAATGCGGAGAGCCGCGCGAAGCTGAGTGAAAGCCTTCGGGGGGCGGTAAAACGCTGCGCCCGTCATTCGAAAGCTGGAAGATCGCGATATTCAAGTCTCAGTCCGGAACGGGATGGGACCTCGCGATTGCGGGTCCGCGCTTCCGCAAGGTGTTCACGCTCTATGGCCCTTCAGATGACCTGCCTGGGCTCGTAAGCGCCCACGTCGACGCGATCCTGGCCCAGAAGAAAGCGTCCAAAACGTCGTAAGCTGACGTCATGGCGTCCGACAAGTGGGTCCGTGTCCTCGACACGCTGGGGACCCTCGTCCAGGTAGGTACACGATTCGTCCGGCCTGCCGCTCCTCCACAGGGTGGCCGTGAGCCCGCAGATCTCGCGCAGTCATCTCAATCTGGCGGAGTGGGAGCGCTCGGTGCGCTCGAAACCCGCCTCGCGGGCGTGCTGGTCGCCGCACTCAAGGAAGCATTCGATCGCGACAAGGCTCGCATGGACCTGGAACGGGAGACCGCCGAGGCTGAGCGGGCTCGTGCCGAGCGCGCGCTCCAGGCGGAGCTGCGCCGCCAGGCCGCCGACCGTTCGCTGAACCAGCTTCGGCTGGTCGCGGTATTTGCCGGGTGCATGCTGCTCGCATCCGCGGCGCTCGCGGCGTTCATCAGCGGGATGCGAGACGGTCGAGCGTCAATTGCGCTGGCGGCCGGCTGGACCGCGGCACTCGGCGCGCTTGGCTGTGTGTTTGCTGCCTGGCCACGAGTGAGCGGCTGGGCCGCGAGTACTGGCATGGAACCACATCGTTCATCGGCCGCCGACACGGCGCCATGGTTATTACTGGTATCGCTGGCGTTGATGGCGGCCAGCCTCCTGCTCGCCTGAGCCGGACACGCCGCGAACACGATCGAACTGAGCTGAGACTGCTGATGATTACTGTCTACGGTGCTGACTGGTGTGAGGACACGCGTCGTGCGCTTCGCCATCTTCGGCGGCTGTCGATTGCGCACCACTACATCAACATCGACGAAGATGCGGAGGCGCTCGCCCGTGCGAAGGGGCTGAATGGCGGCGCGCGCCGCACACCCACCATTGACCTCGGGATCGGTGGCCCGCCCCTGGTCGAACCCGACAACGACACCCTCACCGCCGCGCTGGTGGAACTGCAGATGCTCACCCTGGAGGATGTGCACGAGCGGCTCGGCGTTCAGAACGTCGGGGACATCGAACGCATGCTTCGCGTTGGCGTCGGCGCCGCGGTCATGCTTGCGGCCGGGTCCGCGCCCCGTTCGGTGCGGTGGCCGCTCCGGCTGGCAGGCGCCTTGAGCGCCGTGACCGGCTTCGCTGGATGGTGTCCCGTCTACCACCTCTCGGGCGTGTCTTCGCTCGAAGGTCCGGGCGACCGGCCCGATGAGACGACCCGTGACGCCTGGCTGATTCGACGTCGTCCGACAGCGGAGCAGCCGTCGATGGTGGAGCAGATGCAGTGAAGGGAGCCGCGACCGAGGCCCTGATTTCCGATTACGACCTGTACTTGTTCGGCGAAGGCAAGCACACGCGCATCTACGAAAAGCTCGGCGCCCATCCGGCGACGGTTGACGGTGTCGCCGGCTATCACTTCGCGGTCTGGGCCCCCAATTCCAACCGCGTCAGCGTGGTCGGGGATTTCAATCGGTGGAGCGGCGACACGGACGCGCTGAGTCCGGTAGGGGCCAGCGGAATCTGGAGCGGGTTCGTCCGGAACGCAACCGTTGGCCACCGTTACAAATTCGAGCTCTTCACGCGACAGGGTACGCGGCTGCTGAAATCGGATCCTTACGGGTTCGCGTTTGAACTGCCGCCGGCGTCGGCATCGGTCATCTGTGACCGCGAGTACACGTGGACGGATGCAGAGTGGATGCGCGCGCGCGCGGCGCGTGACTCGTGGTACTCGCGCCCGGTCGCGACCTACGAAGTGCATCTCGGATCCTGGGCCAGGGTGCCGGAAGAGGCGAACCGCTACCTGACCTACGCCGAACTCTCCACACGGCTGATCGCCTACGTGAAGGAGATGGGTTATACCCACATCGAACTTCTGCCGGTGATGGAGCACCCGTACTCGGGGTCCTGGGGCTACCAGGTGACCGGGTTTTACGCTCCCACGAGCCGCTACGGAACGCCGGCGGAGTTCAAGGCGTTCGTCGACGCCTGCCACAACGCGGGTATCGGAGTGATTCTCGATTGGGTACCCGGGCACTTTCCCAAAGACGCGTTCGCGCTGGCCCAGTTCGACGGAACCTCTCTCTACGCGCATGCGGATCCGCGTCAAGGGGAACACCGCGAGTGGGGCACGCTGATCTTCAATTACGGCCGCAACGAGGTCCGCAACTTCCTGCTGGCGAATGCGTTGTTCTGGCTGGCGGAATACCACGTCGATGGTCTGCGTGTCGACGCGGTCGCGTCGATGCTGTACCTGGACTACTCGCGCAAGCAGGGGGAGTGGGTTCCGAACCGCTTCGGCGGACGCGAGAACCTCGAGGCGATCGAGTTCATCCGCCAGCTGAATACGCTCACACACGCGGAGCATCCGGGATCGATCACGATCGCCGAGGAGTCCACCGCGTGGCCGTCGGTCAGCCGTCCGACCTACGTCGGCGGTCTCGGTTTCACCTACAAGTGGAACATGGGCTGGATGAACGACATCCTCGAGTACACGCGGCAGGATCCGGTCCATCGCCGCTGGCACCACAACAAGATCACGTTCTCGCTGATCTATGCGTTCAGCGAGAACTTCGTCCTGCCGTTCTCACACGACGAAGTCGTGCACGGCAAGGGCTCGATGTTCGGGAAGATGCCGGGTGATGACTGGCAGAAGGCGGCATCGCTGCGCGCACTCTACGGGTACATGTACGCGCACCCCGGCAAAAAGCTGATGTTCATGGGATGCGAGTTTGGCCAGGGACGTGAGTGGAACGAGAACCGCAGCCTGGACTGGCATCTGCTCGACGATCCGCTGCACGGAGGCTTGAGGCGGTTCGTCAGGGATCTGAACCGGATCTACACATCGGAGCCGGCGCTCCACCAGGTCGACTTCGATCCCGCGGGGTTCCAGTGGATCGACTGCAACGACCATGAGAACAGCGTCATCTCCTTTCTCCGCCGCTCGTCGGCCGGTGACTTCGTGCTCGCCGTGCTGAACTTCACGCCAGTCGCTCGCGACGGCTATCGGATCGGCGTGCCGGCGGCTGGTGCATTCGATGAGATCGTCAACAGCGACAGCGAATCGTACGGTGGCAGCAACGTCGGCAACTCCGGTATCGTCTTCACCGAGCCGATCGCCGCGCACGGGCACCTCGATTCGCTACGCCTCAATCTGCCGCCGCTCGCATTCCTGCTGTTGAAGCCGGCAGCTGCCCCGGCAGATGAATAGCTGGGAGAGCCTGCGACTCACCGATCGTGTCGAGCCAGGGGTCAAAGTGCTTTTCGTTGGCATCAACCCTGGGGTGAAATCCGCGGAGACCGGTCATCACTTCGCAGGTCCCTCCAACCGCTTCTGGAAACTGCTCTGGGAATCGAAGCTCGTTCCCGAGCCGCTCACGTATCGTGAAGACACGAGACTGCCCGAGTTCGGCCTGGGGATCACCAACCTCGTGCCCAGACCCTCGCCCGGCATCGACACGCTGAAGCCACGCGAGTACGTCGCGGGGTGGACCAATCTCGAGCGAAAGATCGACCGATACAAGCCGCAGGTGGTTGCGCTGGTGGGCGTGACACTCTGGCGCGCCATCCTCCCGCTGCTGCCGATGGTCGACGCTGAGCGCAAACGGCTGGCGAATGCGAAATGTCCGGGCCTGCAGAGAGCAACCATCCACGGCGCACGCGTCTTCGTTCTGCCCAACCCGAGCGGACGTAACGCGAACTTCAGCTACGCGGAAATGCTCAGCGCCTTCCGGTCTCTTGCGAGGTACAGGACAAAGCAGGAGAAGGACTGAGACGACCTAGGCAGGAGGACAGCAGGGCAGCACCCATTGCTCTGAAGCACCTGGCAACCCGGCCCTCGGCACCCGGCACCCTGGCACCCGGCACCCCGGCACCCCGGCACCTAATCAGGCATGAACGCCTGGGGCCTCGTGGCCCGTTCGTTGGACGTATTCGACGTACGAGCCTGGATACGCATGCGGTTCGTCATTGCCGCTGTCGCCGCCGAGCTCCAGCACGCGATTGCTCAAGCCGCGAAGAAACGCGCGGTCGTGCGATACGAACAGCATCGTACCTTCGAAGTCCTTCAGCGCCTGGACCAGCATTTCCTTGGTTGCGAGATCGAGGTGGTTCGTGGGTTCGTCGAGCACGAGGAAGTTCGGCGGATTGAGCAGCATGCGCGCCATCACCAGCCGGGTCTTTTCCCCGCCAGACAGCGCCCGAATTCTCTTGTCGACGTCGTCGCCCGAGAACTGGAATGCGCCGAGGAGATTGCGCAGCGCGCCGACGGACTCCTGCGGGAATTCTTTTTCCATCTGTTCCCACACCGTCAAATCGGGATCGAGGAGATCGAGCGCCTGTTGCGCGAAATACCCCATGCGCACGCTGCCGCCGA
>Ga0126307_10004039_pt1 | contig 10124 bp, 8 predicted proteins | sample Plot28_FD_89955 | JGI IMG/M metagenome (GOLD analysis project Ga0126307, IMG submission 89955) | Serpentine soil microbial communities from UC McLaughlin Reserve, CA, USA - Plot28 | ecosystem: Environmental > Terrestrial > Soil > Grasslands | place: USA: UC McLaughlin Reserve, Lake County...
CGCGATCTCCTCGATCGGATGGTCGCCGTCCAGGAAGTGCTCGATCTTCTCCGGCAACTCGTAGAGGCGGTCGAGGATGAACTCGATCTCCCCCGGCGGCAGCGTCCTGCGGACCTGCGCCAGCTTCAGGGCGACGAGGGACAGCAGCGCGACCTGCGACGTAAACGTTTTCGACGCGGCCACACCGACCTCGAGGCCACACCGCGTGTACAGCACCGACTCGGCCTCCCGCGTGATCTGCGTGCCCATCAGGTTCGTGATCGCCAGCGTCCTGGCGCCTTTCTCCCGCGCGAGCTTGACCGCGTTGACGGTGTCGCGCGTCTCGCCGGATTGCGAGATGCCGATCACGAGCGTGTCCTTCGAAAGCACCGGCCGGCGGTAGATCCACTCGCTGGCGATGTCGGGCTCGACGGGAATCCGCGCCCACTCCTCGATGATGTACCGCCCCACGACACCCGCGTGGTACGCGGTGCCGCACGCGACGATCACGATCCGGCGAAGGTTCTGGAGCTCCACCTCCGAAAGACCGAGCGACTCGAGCACGAGCGTGCCGTGCCGAACGCGGTCGCCGATCGTCTCGCGTACGGACTCGGGCTGCTCGTAGATCTCCTTGAGCGTGAACGTCTCGTAACCGCCCTTCTCGGCGCCCGCGTCGTCCCAGTCGACCTCGATCACGTCGGGCTCGTGCGCGCCGTGGCGTCCGTAGAAGCTCGCCCCCTCCGGCGTGAGCGCGACGATGTCGCCGTCCTCGACGAGCTGCACACGCCGAGTCTCCGACAGGAACGCCGCGATCGACGACGCGAGGAACATCTCGCCCTCCCCCACGCCGACGACGAGCGGCGTCTGACAGCGTGCTCCGACGAGCAGGTCGGGGTGGTCGTGGTGGATGACGACGAAGGTGAAGTGCCCTTCGAGCTGATCGTAGGTCTCGCGCACCGCGGAAACGAGGTCGCCGTGGTAGCAGCGCTCGATCAGGTGGGCAACGACCTCGGCGTCGGTCTCAGATGTAAAAACGTGTCCGTCCACGAGCAGCGAGTCGCGCAGCTCGCGGTAGTTCTCGACGATGCCGTTGAGGACGATCGCCATCTGGCCGTCGTCGCAGCCGGTGAGTGGATGCGCGTTGTGCTCGGTGACTCCGCCGTGGGTGGCCCACCGCGTGTGCCCCACGCCGTGCGAAGACGACGAGCCGTTCGCGCCGGCAGCGCGCTTGAGGTTCTGCAGATTGCCGACCGCGCGAACGTACTCCAGCGCTTCGTTCTCGCGGAGCACGATTCCGGCCGAGTCGTAGCCGCGATACTCGAGCCGTTCGAGCCCCTGGATGAGAAGCGGCTTCGCCGCTCTTGGGCCGACGTATCCGATGATGCCGCACATTCGCGCTCCCCTCGGTCGCTCGCGGGAACCGGCTCTGAGATGCGAAAAGCCCGGCTGATGGTCGTCGGCGTCGTCGCCAGCGTCAGCCGAGCTGTCGCGTTACGAGCGCCGCGATCCTAGCACAGAGAGCCCGCGCCTCATCCTCCGTCGGGGCCTCCGCGAGCAGCCGGACGAGGGGCTCGGTCCCGGACGGACGTACCAGGACTCGAGCCACGCCGTCCAGCTCGGCGTTGAGCCGGGCGACCTCGTCGTCGAGCGTCGGAGGAAGGCCGTTTGCCGGCAGCGGGACGTTCTCCTTCACCTGCGGGAACTTCGGCATCACACGTACGGCGTCGGCGAGCGTCGTGCCACGGATCGCGTCGCAGAGCAGCATCGCGGCTGCGAGCCCGTCGCCGGTCACGTGGTCGCGGAGGTAGATCAGGTGGCCCGACTGTTCGCCGCCCAGCAACGCGCCATGCTCATGCAGCGCCTCGAGCACGTAGCGGTCGCCGACCGGCGTTGTAAATACCTCGATCCCGTTCTGCTCGAGCACCCTCTTCAGGCCGAGGTTCGACATCACCGTCACCGCGACGCGATCGACGCCGAGGTGCAGTGCGAGGATCGCCATGATCTGGTCGCCGTCGACGGCGTTCCCGAGACCGTCGACAGCGAGCATGCGATCGCCGTCGCCGTCGAACGCGACCCCGAGGTCGAGCTCGTGCGCGACCACCGTCTCTTGGAGCAGGCGGAGGTCGGTCGCGCCGCAGCCGAGGTTGATGTTGGCGCCGTTCGGCTCGACGCCGATCGCATGAACTCGCGCGCCGAGCCGCTCGAACGCTTTGGGCGCGATCTCCGAATACGCGCCGTTCGCGCAGTCGACGCCGATCGTGAGGTTCGAGAGGTCTGAGCCGAACCACTCGACGAGATGCTCGAGATAGCTGTCGGGCGCGACGGAGACGCGGTCGATCTCGCCGCCGCCGCGTCCCTCGGCAGTGAGCAGCGCCTCGATCTCCTCCTCCTGAGCATCCGTCAACTTACGGCCGTCGCGGTCGAAGAACTTGACGCCGTTGTAGTGCGGCGGGTTGTGCGACGCCGTGATCACCGCGCCGAGATCGAGCGCGAGGAGCGCCACCGCGGGAGTCGGCAGGATCCCGCCGAGGACCGCCGATCCGCCGGCGGCGACGACGCCGCGTGCGAGCGCTTCCTCGAGGTCGGGGCCGGACGCGCGCGTGTCACGGCCGACGAACACGCGTCCGCGGCGCGACCACAGCGCCGCCGCCTTCCCGAGGCGCTCCAGGAGCGCGGGCGTGATCTTCTCGCCGACGACGCCGCGGACGCCGTCCGTGCCGAAGTAGACACGCGCCACGCGGCGAACCCTATTCGGTGGCGAGCGCGGTTCGGTGGAGGGTCTCGACGAAGCGCGTCAGCGCTTCGAGAACTGCGGCGCTTTGCGCGCCTTGTGCAGGCCGGCCTTCTTGCGCTCGACGATCCGGGCGTCGCGCGTGAGGAAGCCGGCGCGCTTGAGCGGCACGCGCAGCTCCGGATCGGCTTCGACGAGCGCGCGCGCAATCCCGTGGCGAACCGCACCGGCCTGGCCGCTCGGGCCGCCGCCGTGGACGCGAACGCGGATGTCGTACCGTCCCTCGAGCCCGGCCACGCCGAGCGGCGCGAGCGCCGTCTGACGATGGACCGCGCGCGGGAAGTACTCCTCGATCGTGCGCCCGTTGAACCAGGTCGTGCCGTCGCCCGGACGCAGGATCACCCGCGCAACCGACGTCTTGCGCTTGCCCGTCCCGTGGTACTGCGCGATCTCGCTCATACCCCGTTCTCCAGCGGCAGGGGCTTCGGCGCCTGCGCCTCATGCGGATGCGCCGGGCCCGCGTAGATCTTGAGCTTCGTGATCTGCTGCCGCGCGAGCCGGTTTCGGGGGAGCATTCCTTTCACGGCCTTCCGCAAGACCTCAGTCGGCCGCCGCTCGAGCTGTGCGCGAAGCGTCCGCTGCTTCAAGCCGCCCGGATAGCCAGAGTGCCGGTAGTACACCTTCTCGTCGAGCTTCTTGCCGGTGACCGCGACTTTCTCGGCGTTCACGACGACGACGAAGTCACCCGTGTCGACGTGCGGCGTGTACTGGGGCTTGTTCTTGCCGCGCAACGTGTCGGCGATCGCTGTGGCGAGACGGCCGAGCGTCTTGCCGTCGGCGTCGACGACGTACCAGTCGCGCGTGATCTCACCGGGCTTGGCGTTGTAGGTCTTCATGCGGAGAAACGGCGGGCCGAGTGCCCGCCGCGGCCTCGGAAGGGTAGCAGCGTTTCGCGCGACCGTCCGCGCCGCTCAGGCTGGATCCCGGACGGCTACCGGCTCCGGACGCCGGCCGCGACGGCCGAGGATCCACGGCGCGGGCGCCACGACCAAGATCGTCGCGCCGACCGCGAGCGCGACCACACCGAGCGCGTCCAGGGTGACCCCACCGATGAGCGCGAGCGACGCTGCAAAGAGTGAGGCGGCGAAGTCGTTGAACCCGAACACGCGACCACGCTCCGACGGACGCGTCAGATCGGAGAGCTCGGCGGACGCTGCGACGTACGAGATGTTCCAGCCGATCCCGAGGCCGAACAGCAGGATCGCCATTGCCGCGACGCCGTCCAGCCAGCCCATTGAGAGCGTCGACACGCCCATCACCAGCAGGCCACTCGCAAGCGCGGCGGTGCGGCCGACCCGGTCGACGAGCGCGCCCACGACCAGCACGAGCGCGTACATCCCGACGACGTGCGCGCCGATGATCGGAAACACGTTGTGCTGCGCGTGGTGGTGCTCCTCGACGACGACATAGCCCGCGAGGTTCATCACCGACACCATGACGCCGAAGCTGGCGAACGCGGCGAGCATCGCCGGCAGGACGCCCGGGCGCGAGATGATCTCCCGGAGAGGTGCTGCCGTCGTGGCGACGGTTTCGCCGGCATGCGTCCCGAGCAGCTCTGCGATCCGCTTCGTGTCCGGACGCACGAGCAGCGTCGCGACGGCAGCGAGCGCGGCGAGGGCACCCGCCGCAAGCCAGGGAACCGTCAAGACGGCGGCGTCGACCTCCTTGTCGGCGAAGAGCGGCGAGAACACCGTCGGGCCGAGGATCGCGCCGAAGACCGAGCCAAAGAGCACGTACGAGATCCCGCGCGCGCGCCGTTCCGGCCGATACATGTCGCCGGCCGCCGCACGCACCAGCAACGACGCCGCCGAGGCCGCGCCGACGAGAACGAAGCCGGCGATCACGAGCGGCGTCGATTCGAGGTGCGTCGCGAGCGCCGTGACAACGCAGCCGCACGCTCCGATGAGAAACCCGCCGGCAAGTACTGGTCGGCGGCCGAACGCGTCCATCGCGCGCCCGCCGACCGCTCCCATCGTGCCCGCGGACGTCAGGAAGATCGCCGGACCCAGGCCCAGCAGGCCGCGCTCGCCCGTCACGAGGACGAAGGTCAGCGTCGCCACAGCAGCAACAAGCTGAACGACGGCGGAGTTGATCGCGAGCGTGGTCGCGAGCAAGAACGTGTTGCGGCGGACGGCGCGATTCAGGTCGACCATGCCGCAAGCGCCTCCCGGAACGTGTTCGCTCCACCGTGCGACGGATGTCGAATGTAGGGAGCGCGCAGGGCGCGCTCCGCGACCCGCCCGACCGCGACCACGCGCCGGCCACGTTCGAGCTCTCGCGCGAACGGAATCCCGCCCGCGATCTCGGCGCAGCTCGGGCGGCGATTCGTCGTGACGGTGCCGGGATGCGTCGGAACGACGTTCCAGAGGAGGACGGTCTCGTCGAGCCCGAGCTCGGCCAACACCCGATGCACGATCGTGGCCGTCGCCTCCGCCGGCCCTTCCCCCGTCAGCTGCCGCTCCGACGTGAACGGCAAGCCGCTGACCCGCGCCCCGCGGTACCCCGCAGCCTCGCCGACGAGCAGAACGGGTGCGTCGTCACGCTCGCGCAGGTAGCGCGCCAGACGGTCGCAGAGGTGCGGCGCGTTCGCGTACTGGTTGTACGTGACGCCGATTCGCGCAGCAGCCAGGCGGTCGACGAATGACGTCACGTTCCGAAGCGTACGGTCAGGCGGTTTCGAAGTTGTCACAGACTTGGCGCGAACGCGCGACGTCGCTTGAGCGAAAGTGCCCAAATGCGGCGCTTCTGGAGACGTTGGTCTGGTCAGCCTGATCAGACCAGCTTGACTAGACCAAGCGGAAGAGGACAGCTCGCGGTCTACAACACATACGACGCGAGGACGTTCTTTTCCGACCTGTTGCGGCGGGTCCGAGCGGGCGAGGAGATCGTGATCGCGCACGCGGGCCACCCCGTCGCGAAACTCATTCCGTACCGACAAGCGGAACAGACACGGCCGGGCGTCGTTCGGATGACGCTGATCGTGAACGACGGAGTCGTCGAGGCGAATGTCGGCACGTCAGCCGACGGCGAGGCGTCCACCCAACCGCGCGCCCGCTCCGAGCGGGGCGAGCGGGGCCTATCCTCCCGACCCCAGCGGATCGGTTGAGGCTAAAGGCGGGGCCTCAACCGGCTTCAGCTCGCCCCCTCATGTGAAGCACGTCGCGAGTCACTCCCACTCGATCGTCGCGGGCGGCTTCGACGTCACGTCCAGGACGACGCGGTTGACGGCGGGGATCTCGTTCACGACCCGCGACGCGACGATCTCGATCAGGTCGTAGGGCAGGCGCGCCCAGTCGGCGGTCATCGCGTCTTCGCTGGTCACCGCGCGCAGGACAATCGGATAGCCGTACGTGCGACCGTCGCCTTGCACGCCGACCGAGCGGATTGCCGGCAAGACACAAAACGATTGCCACAGGTCGCGATACAGGCCCGCGCGGCGAATCTCCTCCTGGACGATCGCATCTGCCTCGCGCAGCGTCTCGAGCCGCTCGGGCGTGACGGCGCCGATAATCCGGATCGCGAGCCCCGGTCCGGGGAACGGCTGCCGCCACACCATCCGCTCCGGCAGCCCGAGCTCCTCCCCCACCCGACGCACCTCGTCTTTGAACAGCAGGCGCAGCGGCTCGACGAGCCGCATCCGCATGTTCGCAGGCAGCCCACCGACGTTGTGATGCGACTTGATCGTCTCCGCGTTCTCGGTTCCGCCCGATTCGATCACGTCGGAGTAGAGGGTTCCCTGGACGAGGAACCGCACGTCCCCGAGCTTCCGCGCCTCCTCCTCGAAGACCCGGATGAACTCGCCGCCGACGATCTTCCGCTTCTCTTCGGGATCGTCGACGCCGTCGAGCTGCTCGAGGAAGCGCTCCTGCGCATCGACATGCACCAACGGGACGTGGAAGTGGCCCGCGAATGTCTCGACCACCTGCTCGGCCTCGTTCTTCCGCAGCAGGCCGTGGTCGACAAAAACGCACGTGAGCTGGTCGCCGATCGCGCGATGCACGAGCAACGCCGCGACGGCCGAGTCCACTCCCCCCGAAAGCGCACACAGCACTCGCTCGCGCCCGACCTCGGCGCGGATCCGCTCCACCTGCTCGTGAATCACCGCGGCCGGCGTCCATGCCGGCGGCGCTTTCGCGACGTCGTAGAGGAAGTTCTTCAGCAGCTCCTGACCCTGGGGCGTGTGGACGACCTCAGGGTGGAACTGCACTCCGTAGAGCTGTCGGCGCGGGTCCTCGAAGGCTGCAATCGGCGTCGATTCCGACGCGGCGACGACCTCCGCCCCCTCGGGCGGGGCGACGACCGAGTCGCGGTGCGACATCCAAACGGTTTGCGTCGGCGGGAGATCACTGAAGAGAGCCGACCCGCGCGCCAGGACTTCGGCGCGGCCGAACTCGCTCTGGCCGGTGCGGTCGACGCGGCCGCCGAGCTCGAGGGCCAACAGCTGCATCCCATAGCAGATGCCGAGCGTCGGCACCCCCAGCCGGAACAGCTCGGGATCGACTCGCGGCGCACCCTCCGCGTACACGGACGCTGGGCCACCGCTGAGGATCAGCGCGTGCGGGTTGCGCGCCCGCACCTGCTCCGGTGTCACCGTGTGCGGAGCGAGCTCCGAATACACCCGCGCTTCTCGTACGCGGCGCGCAATCAGTTGGGAGTACTGGCCGCCGAGGTCGATGACGAGGACCGGGCGCTCCTCCGGAGCTGCCTCCGGCAGCGGCAGAATCTCAGCGCCGATAGTTCGGCGCCTCCTTCGTGATCGTCACGTCGTGCGGGTGCGACTCGCGGAGTCCGGCGGCGGTAATCCGCACGAACTGCGCCTGCTGCATCTGCTTGATCGTGGCTGCGCCGCAGTATCCCATCGCCTGCCGCAAGCCTCCGACGAGCTGGAACACGATCGGCGCCAGCGGCCCCTTGTACGGGACACGACCCTCGATCCCCTCGGGGACGAGCTTGTCGACGTCCTCGACGTCCCCCTGGAAGTACCGGTCCTTCGAGAACGACCGCGCGCGCATCGCTCCGAGCGAGCCCATGCCGCGGTACTCCTTGAAGCGCTCGCCCTGGACGAGCATGACGTCGCCTGGTGACTCGTCCGTGCCGGCGAGCATCGAGCCGAGCATCACCGCGTCCGCTCCGGCGGCGATCGCCTTCGCGATATCGCCGGACGATCGAAGACCGCCGTCGGCGATCAGCGGCACAGCGTGTTCGGCGGCCGCGATCGCGCAGTCGTGAATCGCGGTGACCTGTGGAACTCCAACGCCGGCGACGACGCGCGTCGTGCATGAGCTGCCGGGGCCGACGCCGGCCTTGACGGCGTCGGCGCCTGCATCGATCAGCGCGGCGGCGGCGTCTGCCGTCGCGACGTTGCCCGCGACCAACTCCACCGAGCGCCTGCCCTTGATCGCTCGCACCATCTCGAGGACGCCGCCGGAGTGGCCGTGCGCCGTGTCGACGACGAGCACGTCCGCGCCGGCGTCGGCCAGCGCCTCCGCGCGCTCGACAGCGTCCGAGCCCACGCCCACAGCGGCACCCACCCGCAACCGGCCTTGCGCGTCCTTGGTCGCGTGCGGGTACTGGAGCTTCTTCTGGATGTCCTTGACGGTGATGAGGCCCTTGAGGCGTCCTTCGGCGTCGACCACCGGCAGCTTCTCGATCTTGTTTCGATGGAGGATCTCCTCAGCCTCGGCCAGCGTCGTTCCGACCGGAGCGGTGACGAGGTTGCGGGCGGTCATCAGCGCCGACACAGGCTGCGTCGTGTCGCTCTCGAAGCGCAGGTCGCGGTTCGTGAGGATCCCAACGAGCACCCCGCGCGCGTCCGTGATCGGCACGCCCGAGACCTTGTACGTCGCCATCAGCTCGAGCGCGTCGGAAACGAGCGCGTCGGGCGGCAGCGTTACGGGCTCGACGATCATGCCCGCCTCGCTGCGCTTGACCTTGTCGACCTCGGAAACCTGGTCTTCAATCGCGAGGTTGCGGTGCACGATCCCGATCCCGCCCTCGCGCGCGAGCGCGATCGCGAGCCGCGCTTCGGTGACCGTGTCCATCGCAGCGGAGACGACGGGAACGGCCAGGCGGATCGACGGCGTGAGCTGTGTCGCCGTCGAGACGTCGTTCGGGAGCACGCGCGACTCGGCGGGCACGAGCAGGACGTCGTCGAACGTCAGCCCCTCCTTCGCGAATTTCTGCTCGAGCGCGAGGAGACGCTCGACCTGCTGGGGACTGAGCGCGACGGCCATAGGGGATGATAACCGGCGGCTCCTGACGTACCCTGGAATTTGTGCGCCGCCTGTTGCTCGCGCTCGTGCTCGTGGCGCCCCTGACCCTCGCGGGCGTCGCAGTATCCGACCTTGGTCACGGGGCGCAGACGATTCTGATCATCAACGCCACGTGGGGGCCACGGCCGTACGCGCCGGACGACCTGCGGCGGGCGGTCTTCCAGGACTCCGACGCGTACGTCCGCGAGGTCTCCTTCGGCGAGGCATCGTTGGCCGGCGACTCGACTCCCTGGCTCACGATCCGCCCCTTCGAGTTCTGCGACGTCACCGCCCTGAGCGAGATGGCCCTCGCGGCGGAGCACGCTGCGACCGCAGCCGGCTACGACCTCACCCGCTACTCGCGCTTCGTCTTCGGCCTCCCCCGCGGCGATCGGTGCCAGTACGCCGGCTATGGGGCGGACAACCACGTCTGGATGCTCGGCACCGCTTCGAACCGCGTCGTCCAGCACGAGCTCGGCCACACCTTCGCGCTCAGCCACGCCTGGTCCGTCTCGTGTGCGACGTGCCGACCCGTCGAGTACGCGGACCCTTACGACGTCATGGGCCACGGCGCCGGCCACTACAACGCGAGCGAGAAGGCGCTTGCCGGCTGGCTCACGAACGTCACCACCGCGCGGACGAACGGCCAGTTCGTCGTCGACCAGCTCGAGCGGAAGAGCGACCTGCCGCAGGCGTTCTACGTGCAGACGGCGCGGACCGACTATTGGTTCGACCATCGCGAGCCGATTGGACGCGACGAGATCTTCGCTCGGACGAAGATCGTGGAGGGGCTCGAGGTGCACGCGTCGCCGGGGCGCGCGGACGACGGAAGCTCGCGCTACCAGCCCGGCAACGTGCTCGTCGAGAACCCGACCGGCAGCGGCGCCGACGTTGTGCTGCCCGGCGAGACTTGGGGCGAGGCGGGTGCGTTCCGCGTCACTGTGCTCGCGCACGACGGAACGACCATGAAGCTGCGCTTCGCATGGACCGACCGGACGCCGCCGACTCGAACGGAGGTCTATTCGCCGGTCGGAACCGTCCGCTCGCGCCTCGACGTGCAGTGGGGCCGGGTCGAGGACGACGGCAGCGGCGTCTCCCGGTTC
>Ga0126307_10004040_pt1 | contig 10122 bp, 7 predicted proteins | sample Plot28_FD_89955 | JGI IMG/M metagenome (GOLD analysis project Ga0126307, IMG submission 89955) | Serpentine soil microbial communities from UC McLaughlin Reserve, CA, USA - Plot28 | ecosystem: Environmental > Terrestrial > Soil > Grasslands | place: USA: UC McLaughlin Reserve, Lake County...
GCGGCTCGGCTCGGCCACCGACGTCGTGTTCGAGGCCGAGCCGGCGGTGACGTTCGGCGACCTGGCCGACGCGGTCGAGTTCCTCCCCGAGGCGCGCCCGCCGGCCACGTTCCGAGTCGTCCGCACCGGCCAGGTCCCCCACCGAGACGATCGCGTGGCCGACGTCGACGTCCGCTCCGGTGACCGGCTCGTGCTCGTGGACGCCGTCAACGCCGCGTTCTCGGTGACGCCGGAGGCGTTCGGCGCCACCCTCGTGGTCGCCGCACCGGGGGCCGGCGCCACCGAACACCCCCTGCGTTACGGCGACAGCACGGTCGGGCGCGACCTGGACAACGACGTCGTGGTCAAGGACCACCAGTTCTCCCGCCGCCACGCCCGGTTGACGGTCACCGACGTCGTCACCGTCACCGACCTGGGTTCGAAGAACGGCGTCGTGGTCGGCGACACCGCCATCACCACGCCGACCGTGCTGCGTCCGGGGCAGACGATGCGCGTCGGCGACGTCGAATTGGCGGTACGCGACCACCGCCATGCGCTGGACGCGTCCGCCGCACCGAACCGCATCGACTTCAACCGGCCCCCCCGGGTGGGCCGGCCGTACGGGGGCATCGACGTCGAGCTGCCGGCCCCGCCCGAGCGCCCCCGCAAGCAGCGCCTGCCGTGGTTCTCGGCGCTCCTGCCGGTCGGGTTCGGTCTCGCGCTCGTGCTGCTGGTGCCCAGCTTCGGCCTCCTCGGCGTCGCCTTCATGCTGCTGTCACCGGTGCTGTTGATCGGCAGCTACATCGAGGCCAAGCGCTCCGGCGCGTTCGACTTCCGCGACGCCCTGGCCGACCACGGAGAGCTCGTCACCGAGCACGTCGAGCGGCTGGAGCGTGAGCGCGAGCTCGAGGTGCGGAGCCGCTTCCACGAGGCCCCGTCGGGCGGCGAGTTGCGGGCCCTCGTCGGGACGCTCTCGGACCGGCTGTGGGAGCGGGCCCCCGGTGATTCGGATTTCCTCAGCTTGCGGGTCGGAACGGCGACGCTGCCGTCGCGCACGCGAGTGAAGGTGGCGAGCGGCGGCGCTCGCGACCTGCGCCGGGAGCTGGACGAGATCCCCGGTCACTTCCGACTGCTCGACGACGTCCCGCTGTGCGTGCCCCTGGAGGAGGTCGGTGGGATCGGACTGTCGGGTCCGCGGCCGGCGACGCTGGCGATGGCCCGCTCGCTCGTGCTCCAGGCGGCGACGCTGCACAGTCCGAACGATCTCGCGCTCGTGGCCCTCGTCGGCGAGCCCGGGGCGGCGGCGTGGGACTTCCTCAAGTGGCTTCCCCACGCCCGCTCGCTCGGGGGCTCGCAGCTGGCGTCGACATCCCACCACGCACTGGCGCTGGTCGAGCGGCTCCTCGCCTCCCGGCCCGTGACCGGCGGTCCGAGCGAGACGCCGCGGGCTCCAGCGGTGCTGGTCGTGATCGACGAGTCCTGCCCCCTCGAGCGTGGCCGCTTGGCGCCGCTGCTCGAGGCCGGTCGGGGGCTCGGCCTCTTCTTCCTCTGGGTGGCTCCCGCCCGCCACCTGCTGCCCAAGGCCTGCGGGGCCGTGATCGACATCGGGCCCGACCACGTGTTCGCCCGGGCCGGCTTCACCGGTTCGGGCCTCGTCGTCGAGCCGGTCCGCTGGGAGGGCCTGGCACCGGAGGAGGCCACCGCGATCGGCCGCGATCTGACGCCGATCAACGACGTCACCGGGCGGGTCGACGACGAGCGTGAGATCCCCGGTTCGGTCGGCTTCGCCGACCTCTACGGCGGCGGCCACGTCCTCGACGATCCGACCGCGATCGTCGAGCTGTGGCAGCAGCACGAGCACGGCGGCCTGCGCGTGATCGCCGGCATGCAGGCGGGCGCGCCGCTGGCCCTCGACATTCGCCACGACGGCCCGCACGCCCTCGTCGCCGGCACCACCGGCGCCGGCAAGTCCGAGTTCCTGCAGTCGTTGATCGTCGGCCTGGCGACGATGCACAGCCCCGAGCGGATCACGTTCCTGCTCGTCGACTACAAGGGCGGCGCCGCCTTCAAGGAGTGCGTCCAGCTGCCGCACACGGTCGGCATGGTGACGGACCTCGACCGCCACGAGGTCCGCCGGGCGCTGGTGTCGCTCGAGGCCGAGCTCCGTCACCGCGAGCGGCTGCTGCAGGAGGCCGACGCCAAGGACCTCGTGGAGATGGAGCGCAAGCGGCACCCGAAGACGCCACCCAGCCTGGTGATCGTCGTCGACGAGTTCGCCGCCCTCGCCAAGGAGGTGCCGGAGTTCGTCGACGGCGTCGTCGATGTCGCGCTGCGCGGTCGTTCCCTCGGCCTCCACCTCGTACTCGCGACCCAGCGCCCGGCCGGCGTCATCACCGGGCCCATCCGGGCCAACACGAACCTGCGCATCGCCCTGCGCATGGCGGCCGACGAGGAGTCGGTCGACGTGATCGGCTCACCGGTGGCGGCGCACATCGAGCGGCGGCGACCGGGTCGAGCGGTCGCCCGCATCGGCCCGCAGGAGCTGGTGCCCTTCCAGAGCGCATACGTCGGCGGTCACACGGTGCCCGACGTGCGCACAGCAAGGGTCCGGGTGCGGCGGTTCGGCTTCGACCACGACACCCCCGTCGGGGAGCAGGACCGGGTGGTGATCCCGCCCGACCACCCGAGCGACCTGCAGCGCCTCGTGACGACGCACCGCGCCGCCTCCGGGCTGATCGGGGTCCCGGCCCCCCGACGGCCGTGGTTGCCGCCGCTGGCCAAGGCGTACTCCCTCGGGTTGCTGCCGACATCGGGCGACGACGCCAGCATCCTGCTCGGTGTCGGCGACGAACCCGTCCGGCAGCGCCAGACGCTGGTGGGTTTCCGGCCCGACGTCGAGGGGGGTCTGGTCATCCTCGGTACCGGCGGATCCGGGAAGACGGTGGCGCTGCGCACGGTCGCGATCAGTGCCGGTCTCACGGCCGAAGCCACGGGCGAGCCCGTCGAGGTGCACGCACTTGACTTCGCCGGCCGCGGGCTCGACGTGCTGGAGGGCCTGCCCCACGTCGGCTCGGTGATCGGCGGGGACGACACCGAGCGAGTCACGCGGTTGCTGCGCGAGCTGCGCGAGCGCATAGACCGGCGGGCGATCGAGTTCGCCGCCGCACGAGCCGCGTCGTTGCCCGAGTTCCGCCGCAACCGACGCGGCGAGGGGGACACGGCGAGGGTGCTCGTCCTGCTCGACAGCTACCCCGGCTTCCAGGCCGTCCACGAGAAGATCGAAGCCGGACGCTGGCTCGAGGTCTTCAGCCGCATCGTCGCCGACGGGCGCCAGGTCGGCATCCATGTCGTGCTCACCGCCGACCGCCGGTCCTCGGTACCGATGTCGATCGGCAGTGCCATCCCCCGCCGAGTGGTGCTGCGCCTGGCGAACGACGACGAGTACCTCAACGCCGGCGAACCGGTCGGGATCCTGTCGCCCCAGAGCCCGCCGGGCCGGGGCCTGATCGATGGCACCGAAGTGCAGATCGCCGTGCTCGGCGGGACGGTCAACGGTCAGCACCAGGCCGACGAGATCGCCCGACTGGCGCGGCGGCTACGGGCCAACGGCGTGGCCGAGGTGCGGCCGATCGGGAAGCTACCCGTGGAGCTCCGACGCTCGACGCTGCCCATGGCGTCGACAGCCCAGCGGCTGGTGTTCGCCATCGGTGACGATGACCTCACGCCGCGCGCGCTGCCGTTGGCGGCGGGCCACGTGATCGTCGCCGGGCCGCCGCGCAGCGGACGGACCTCGGCGCTGGCCACGCTCGCTCAGGCCGGCGCCGCCGCCGGGCTGGCGCTGTTCCACGTGCACGCCCGGGCGACGCCCCTGTCCCACGCCCCGTTGTGGGCGAAGGTCGGGCGGGGCCCCGAGGGTGCGGCCCACCTGTTGCGCACGCTGGCCGCGGTGGCGCCCCGGATCGGCCGCGACGTGCTCGTGGTCGGCGACGACTTCCACGAGCTCTGCGACACGGAGGCCGACGACGCCCTGTCGGAGCTCTTGGTCGTGGCTCGGGACCACCCGATCTCGATCGTGCTCGGCGTGGACAACCAGGCCGGGCGACGGCAGTACTCGGGCGTGGTCCCGCAGCTCCGCAAGGACGGCGTCGGGTTGCTCCTGCAGCCTGACATCGACAACGACGGCGACCTGTTGGGCGTCGCCCTTCCGCGCTCGATGAAGGGGCCGTGGCCGGAGGGTCGGGGCTACTTCGTCGTGCGCGGCCGCACCGAGCTCGTCCAGGTCGCGCTGCCCGACGCCCTGTGAGGAGCGGCCCGACGCGGCCAGGCGATCCGGCGCGACCGCGGGAGTGGTCCCCATGTCCTGGCCGTCGGCGCCTCGTCATCATGGGTCTCGACCCTGAGGCTCGCCGCGGTTGCGGTCCCCAATCCCGAGGAGAAGATCAACATGGCCAAGCTCGGTGCAGACGTCGAGCAGCTCGACACGCTGTCGAAGAAGTTCGATCAGGAAGCAGAGCAGCTCACCCAGGCGATCAGCCAGATCGGCTCGCAGGTCAAGTCGGTGTGGTGGGAGGGCCGCGACGCCGACCGCTTCCGCAGCGAGTGGGAGGGGACGTACTCCTCGCAGCTGCGTCGGATCGCCGAGGCCCTGAAGCACGTCGGCCAGGGTGTGCGCCAGCAGGCCCAGCAGCAGCGCCAGACGTCAGGGGCCTGATCGTCGGCCCCGCCGCCTCCGCGCGCTCGCCGACGTGACCCGAAGGAGCACTGATGGACATCGAGGCGCTGTTCGCCGACCGTGACGGTGCCCGCGAGGACGTCGGCCTCGACGGCGTCCACGTCGAGGATGCCGGCGCGACGGTGCTCCGGTATCCCTCACCGGACTTCCCGCCGCCGCCGGTGCTCCATCTGCGGGTGCCGGTCGGCTGGCTGGCGGTACCGGTGCCGGAGGCCGTGGTGTCCGTGCGCCGTCCGGAGCCGGTCGACGGCTTCCACCCGAACGTGCTCGTGCGGGTGCGGCGGACGCCTACGCACGGCGCCGTCGCCGAGCACCTCCGCCGGCTGGCTGCGCTCGACGACGGGCCGGCGGGGATGGAGGTCCTGGCGGATGAGGTCCGCACCGACGGACCCACGCCGGCCCGCGCCCTGAAGGTGCGCTTCCCCGGGCCCGATGGGCTCACGCTGATCGCCCGTCATCTGATGGTGTACGTGCCGGCCACCGAGCGCGTGGCGCACCTGGTGTGCGTGGTGGGGACGTGGTGCGGCGGCGATGATGGCGCCACCGCCGTGGAGGTCGAGTCCGTCGTGGGCTCGCTCCGTGTGCTGGCCCCGGCCGCGTGAGCCGGCCGGCCTACGCTCGCGCTCTGCCCCCACCCCGCCCTGACGCTGCCCACCCGATCGGTGCCGCCCTCACGGCGAGCGCCGCCGGACGCTTCCCGTCGATCGACGGTCGGTGGCAGCGAGTGCCGCCGTGGCGCCCCGGGCTGGCGGCGGTGGTGGCGTTCACCGGTCACGCCTTCGTCGCCCTCGACCCCGAGCATCTCCTCGAGCCGGCGGTGCAAGCGCGGCTCGACGGCTTCGGCGGCGCCCACCACCCTGCGGTGGCCACGGCCATCGCCGGGCCGGGCGGCTGGATCGACAGCCTCGACAGTGTGCTCGTCGCCCATGGCGTGGGCGGACCGCCGATCCTCGGCGATCGACCCGACCTGGCCGCCCACGCCCGGGTTGCCTTCGCCGCCGGCGTGCGGAGCGACGTGCGCGTCGTCGGGCCGCCTGTTGGCGACGCGTTCGTGACGATCGGGCGGGGGTTGGGAGGCCTCTCCGAGCTCGGCGTCGCGGTCGGGGACACGACCTCGGGCCGGCAGCTGCTGCGGGACGCGCTCACCATGATCCCGGCCGGCGAGGTCACCCTCGCGGCCGTCGCACCCGGCAACGCCCGCGCCCTCCGTGCCTTCCTCGCCGCCGGCTTCCGCCCGGTCGCCAGCGTCCAACTGCTGAGGCCGGCATGAGGTCGCTTCAGTCGCGCTCGGGCGGGAGGAGGTCGAGCTGAGCTCGGGTGATCAGCGCGCTCTCGATGGCGTGGTCGACGAGTCGCCGCCGGCGGTCGGTCGCCAGCTGGTCCACCGAACCGCGCAGGCCACCGACCCCCAGCTTGGCGAAGCGGTTGCAGAGGTTGTCGAGCTTGCGGTTGAACTTCGTGATCGACCAGCCGAGGCGGCGGGCGACGGCCCGGTTGGTCGGTAGCTCGTCGTGCCCGTGGGGGTCGCGCAACGTGGCCTCGGCCAGCGCCAGCAGCAGCAGGCGCTGCTCGTCGGCCAAGGGGAGGTCGGACAGCGCGATCGTGTCGTTCACGGCCTCGTCGTCGGTGGCGAACCGGTCGTCGTCGAGGTCGTCCTCGTCGCCGGCGGCGCGGTCGGGGACACGGACCAGCAGCTCGTAGTCCGTCAGCCCGGCCCGGAAGCGGAGGATCGAGTTCGGGAACGACAGCGCGATCTCGCTGCCGGGGGCCAGGTTGACGTGGGAGCGGGAGTCGGCGTCGGCGATCTGGATGGTGATCGACCGGCCCTCGTTCGTGAGCCACCACCCGTCCCCACGCGACCAGAACCGTCCGAGCACGCGGTGGAGGTGGCGGTTGTCGTCGATGTGCAGGTCGGCGGCGCGGCCGAACGTGAGGTCCTGTCCCGGCTCGACGGCGATCTGCTCGCCGATGAAGTCGATGTGGAGTCGAGGGTCAGTCACCCGCCGCCTCGCCGCGGTCGAGGACGGTGAAGCTGCGGGAACCGAAGTACACGGCCGCCCCGGGCTCCACCAGCTGCGGCCGGGCGGGGTCCACGGTGAGGACCGGGCCGCCGGCGTGCGGCACGACGAACGTCCCGTTGGTCGACCCGCAGTCGGCGACGACGACGTCCCAGCCCTGGAAGCGGACCTCCAGGTGGGTGCGCGAGACCTTGTCCCCCGCCACCTTCACCCGTTCCGGCGCCGCCTGGTCGGGCGCGTCCACGGGCGACGGCTTGCGCCCGATCACCAGCTCGTGGTCGAGCGGGATGATGCTCCCGTCGTCGAGGCGCAGGGCGCCGAGCCGGGGGCGGGCGACGTGCACGACGGTCGCCGTACCCGGCGGCAGCAGTTCACCGCAGATCTCGCACGTGGCCACGGTGGGCGGGTTGGGGTGCTGGTGCGAGCACAGCTTGGCCTCGACCAGGGCTCGGCCGCCCGCCGCCGGGCCGGCCAGATCCGCCAGGAGCTCGCCGACGTCCGGTGGCGGCAGCGTGACGTCGGGATCGCCGTCGGGTCCGGTCCCCGGCGCGGGCACGGGAGGGGCCGGGGAGGCGGCGGCTCCCTCGGGGTGCCGGTGAGTGCCATCCTCGCCCATCGCCGCCGCCTGGATGGCGGCGAGCGCGGCCTCGGCGTCGTCCACGTCGATTGCGGGCGGTAGGGCGACGGTCGGCTCGGTCGGGTCGGGCCCCGCGGTCGGCGCCGTCGCCGTGGTCGGCGCGGTCGGGTCGGGTCCGACGACCGCCTCGCTGGGACTGGCGAGCTCAGCGGACACGCTGGACGTGGCCGGAGCCAGCTCGAGGCGGAAGCCACCGGCCGGCGCCACGCCGGCGCGCAGGTCGCTGGCGGCATCGACGGCCTCGCCGGCGACGGTGATGGCCGCCGGACCGGCGGGCGTGAGGGAGTGCTCGACCCACGTGCGCGAACCGGCGCCACTCAGCATCGGCAGCGTCGGCTGGTCGGTCTCGACGGCGATGTCCCCGAACGCCATCACCTGCACCCGGTCGGGTCGCCACGAGACGGCGACGTACCGGGCCACGTCGAAGCCGGCGGCCACCGTCGCCGAGGCCACCGCTTGCAGCTCCGCGCCGTCGAGCCCGTCGCCGAACGCATCGAGGACACGGGCATCGGGCTCGGGCAGGAACAACACGGCCGTCGTCCGCCGGGCGACGTGGCCCGACCCGGGCGCGAGGCGCAGCGCCGTCGGCGCCACCGGCTCGTCGTCGGTCACGGGGCGCCTCCGGTGCCGATGTCGACCACCAGCGCGGTCGCGTTGTCACGCCCGCCGGCGCGGTCGGCGGCGCCGACGAGACGTTCGGCGGCGTCACCGCAGTCGGGCGCCCGCACGGCGTCCCTGAGCTGGTCGCCGGGGAGGTGTCGATGCACGCCGTCGGTGCAGAGCAGCAGGCGCTCGCCGGCGCGCATGGGCACGGCCACCACGTCGACACGCAGCCACGCCGGCTCGAGTCCGATGAACGACGTCAACCCGTGCAGCGCCACGCCCCGCTGACGGTACTCACCGACGTCGAGTCCGGCCGCCAGCAGCTCGGCTCGCACGGTGTGATCGTGGGTGAGCACGTGGAGCCGCGGTGCCCCCGCCGTGGCGACCGACGCCAGCCGATAGGCCCGCGAGTCGCCGACGTGCACCACGGTGACGACGGATCCGGCCACGCTCGCCACGAGCAGCGTGGTGCCGACCCGTTGCCACCCCTCGTCGTCGCCGGCGGTGATCACGTCGCCGTTGACGGCGTGGACGATCGCCCGCCAGTCGGGGTGGCCTGGCGCGGCGCGCAGCCGCGCCAGGAAGCGGTCGATCGCCAGGCGGGCCGCCATCGCCCCGCCGCCGCGACCGCCCAAGCCGTCGGCGACGAACGTGCCGGCGGCCTGGCCCCAGGCGTCCTCGTTCGGGAGTCGCCGCCGCCCCGGCGTCGTGGCGGCGCCCCAGGCCGTCACCGTCAGCATCGGGGCCGCGACCAGGAGCTCGGTGAGGATCCCCTCGTTCGCGGTCGGGACGGTGTCGTCGTCGCCGAGGTCGACGTTCACGGGCCGGGCGGCGGGGTCGTCGGCGGCGCCGGTACCGGCGTCACCGCCGCGACCGCGACGGCCGTGGTGGCCGGCGGCGCCGTCGTCGTGGTCGTGGCCGGGGCGGTGGTCGTCGAGCGCGAGGTCGAGGGCACGGCGGTCGTGACCGTGGTCGCCGCCAGCGCCGTCGACGACGTGGTCGGCTCGTCCTCGCCACCTCCGCCGCCGGTGACGAGGGCGATCACGGTGATCACGACGGCCACCAGCGCCAGCCCGCCGGCGAGCAGCACCCAGCGGGGTCGGGACGCCGCCCGGGTGGGGCCCGGTCGGGGCGGACGGGAGGCCACGGGGAGGCGCCCCTGCGGCTGCCAGCGGCCGCCGGCGACGGCGGTGGGGACGACCTGGAGTGGCAACGGCTCGGCCGGCGCCTCCGTCGTGTCCCGGAGCGGCGGAGGTGGCGGCTCGACGCCCGGCCGGGCGGCGGCGCGGATCTCGGCGATCACGTCGTCGTCGGCGTCGATCGTGAGGTCAGTGTCATCGTCGCCGGCGTCGGACTCGGCCGCGCCCGGGCGGTCGGCGGGGCGTCCCGCCCGGTGCGCCGGCGCGGCGATGACCTCGTCGTCACCGGCGACGGTGATGTCGTCGTCGGCGGCGTCGCCGGGCGGATGGGGATCGTCGGTCACGAACGGGCACCTGTCTGCGTCAGATCACGACGCAGCGGACGGGGATCCAGGAGCATCTTGAGCCGGGCCGGGCCGCCCCGGCCCGCCCGGAGATCGGTCGCGACGCGATCGCTGGCGGTCCACGCCTCGTCGGCGTGGGCGGCCGTCGGCGGTTCGGCCGCATAGGCGGCGCGGTCGACGTGACGGGCGAGAAGGCGGAGATCGGGCTCGAGGTCGGCCAGCTCCGGCCGCTCGTGCACGTAACCGGCGACGGCCTCGTGGGGCGTCGTGCGGACCATCAACGGGGCGCCCGCCTCGACGGCGCGGTCGGCCGCCTCCGCCCACGCCCCCGCCACCCGCCCGGCCGTGGAGGGTTGCGTCCGCCGGCGATGGCGACGCCACGCCTTCCATCCGACGACGAGACCGGCGAAGGCGAGGAGGAGCAGCAGCGGGGCGCCGGCGCCCACCGCGACCCACGTCGCGGCGCGAGACCCGGCGCTCGTCCAGGAGTGCGGGATGGGGGTGAACTCCTCCTCCTTCTCGACGTCGGGATCCTCCTGACGGGGCGGCTGGATCTCCGGCGGCGGAGGCGGCGGTGGCGGCGGGTTCGGGATGGCGACCTGCTGCTCGGTCGTCCCGTCGCTCTGGGGGTCGGGCTGGCGGTCGCGCGGCGGCGTCACCGCCACCGGCA
>Ga0126307_10004041_pt1 | contig 10122 bp, 9 predicted proteins | sample Plot28_FD_89955 | JGI IMG/M metagenome (GOLD analysis project Ga0126307, IMG submission 89955) | Serpentine soil microbial communities from UC McLaughlin Reserve, CA, USA - Plot28 | ecosystem: Environmental > Terrestrial > Soil > Grasslands | place: USA: UC McLaughlin Reserve, Lake County...
CGCACGACGCCGGAGGACTCGGTCGCCGAGCCGTACGAGGCGACCGCCATGAAGTCGACCTCGCACGGCGCCTCGATCTCGCGCATCAGGTCGGCGAGGAAGAACACCGCCCCCTTGAGCACGCCGATCAGCAGCAGGTCCTTGTCGGCGTAGTCGCGCGAGATCTCCTCGCCGAGCTGGCGCACGCGATGGCGGAGGTCGTCCGCCTGGACGAGGATCTCCCCGATGCCCGCGTCGAGGCTCACGAGCGCGCATCCTACGGACGGGCCGGGTCGGGGTGCGGCGCCGCGCGACCGTGGCTGGCGCCGAAGCGCAGGGCGCCGCCGCGGACCTCCGCGCGCAGGCCGCCGCCGACGTCCAGCGCGCCGCCCTCGCGCAGCGCGAGCACCTCGGCGGTGCGGTGACCGACCGCCGGCGCCTGGCCGCCGGCGCTGCGGTCGGCGAGCCGCTGCAGCGCGAGCCGGCGCAGCGCCGGCGGCAGCGCCTGGAGGGCTTCCAGGGCCGGCGGCTCGCCCGCCTGCTCGAGCGCCGAGTCGACGACCGCGTCGAGCACGGCGGCCTCGTCGCGCAGCAGCTCGAGCGTGCGCAGCACGTTCGCCTCGGCGGCCGGGTGCAGCGAGCGCAGCGCCGGCAGCAGCTCGGCGCGCACGCGGTTGCGGGCGAATTCGCGCGTGGCGTTGCTGGGGTCCTCGCGCCACGCCAGCCCGCGCGCCGCGCAGTGCGCCGCGGTCTCGTCGCGCGTGACGGCGAGCAGCGGCCGCACCAGCCCGCCCTCGCGTGCGGACATGCCGAGCAGCGCCCGGCGGCCCGGCGAGGCGGCGAGCCGGTAGAGCACGGTCTCGACCTGGTCGCTGGCGGTGTGGCCGGCGGCGATGTCGCCGCCGCGGTCAGCCGCGATCGCGGCGGCGGCGGCGTAGCGCTCGTCGCGCGCCCACGCCTGGAGGTTGCCCGCCGGCGAAGCCGGCTGGGTTCCTGTGCCGGCCGGCGAAGCCGGCTCGGTGCCCGTGCCGTCGGGCCGGCGCGGCCGGCGGACGTGCAACTCGACGCCGAGCCGTCCGCACAGCGCGGCGCAGTGCGCCTCGTCCTCGGCCGCGGCGTCGCGCAGCCCGTAGTTGCAGTGCAGCGCCGCGACGCGCTCGGCGCCCGCGATCTCGACCGCGACGTCGAGCAGGCAGACGGAGTCGCGGCCGCCCGACAGCAGCACGAGCACGGGGCGGCCGGGCAAGAGCAGGCCGCCGGCACGGACGCGCTCGAGCACGTCAGCCATCGTCCCACTCACCCGCCTGCCTCGCGACGAGCAGCTCGGTCGGCTCGGAGAAGCCCTTCATCACGACCTCGCCGATCTGGTCGAAGCTCAGGTGCGGGCCTGCCGCGTCGACGATCGGACGCGTGACGAGCACCTCGCCGCCGGCCGCGCGCGCCGCGACGCGCGACGCGAGGTTGACGGCGCGACCGTAGTAGTCGCCGTCGCGGTAGAGCGCCGCCCCGGCGTGCAGCCCGATCCGCGGCCGTGGCCGCGCCGTCGCCGCCAGGCGCTGGTAGCCGACCGCCCAGTCCGCGAGCGCGGCGGCGTCGGAGCCGACGATCATGACCTCGTCGCCGATCGTCTTGACCACGCGCGCGTCGTCGGGGAGCGTCGCCTCGACGCCGGCGACGAAGCGCTCGACGACGTCGAGCGCCTGCTCCTCCCCTGCCTGCTCGGTCAGTCGCGTGTAGCCCGCGAGGTCGGCGAACGCGATCGCGACGCGCAGCCGGCCGAGGTCGAAGTCCGCCTCGGCCTCCATGTGCCCGACGACGTCCTGCTCGACGAAGTGGCGCAGCAGCCGGCGGTGCAGCCCGTCCATCACCGGCGCGGCGAGCGGGAGCACGTCGGCCGCCAGGCCCTCCATCTCCTCGGCCATCGTGAGCCCGGGGACGCCGTCGCGCATCAGCGGCTCGTGCACGTAGAGGTGGAACAGCTTGACCTCCGCGTCGGCGATCTGGGCGATCGCCTGCCCGTACACGCGCGTCAACTGGAGGAACGCGACGAGCGGGAAGCCGGCGTGCAGCACGGTGCCCGCGTACTCGAGCAGGTCGAGGTCGGAGTCGGTGAAGCCGCCGTCGCCGGGAAAGCCCAGCGAGCCCCAGATGCGCTCGATCAGCGCCGGCTCGAGCCCCGTTCGCTCGGCCGCGTCGTCGAGCGAGTGCGGGCCCTGCCCGTCGGGGAACAGCTGCTCCAGGTACCCGTAGGCGAGCCGCCCGCTCTCGACCGCGGCGCGGATCTGCGGCATCGTGTGGCCGCGCTCGCGCAGCCGCGCGACGATCCGCGCCTGGGCGATCGCCGCGGGCGACCACTTCCCGCCCTTCTGCGGCACGACACCGGACCGCACCCAGCGTCGCAGGGTGTCGGGCGGGACGTCGATCATGCGCGCGACGTCCGCGGCGGTGACCTCGGCCATGACGGCAGTGAAGCTAGCGGCCGGGCCAAAAGAAAGCGGCGGGACTTCTGAGAAGACCCCGCCGCTGGCGGGCAATGCGGCCCGCTGCCTCGGCCGACGGCGTTCGTGGTGTTCGCGACGCCTTGCGGAGGACTACCGCCCCCCACTTCCCGGCCTGTTGCCTTGATCGGTGCCGCAAGGTCTACCGGCGCGAGGCGACTCTGTCAACGGCGGTACGTGCAGACCTACACGAGGAGGTGCGGATACTCCGCCTCCAGCATCGCGCGATATTGCGCGAACACCGGCTTCGTGATCGGCATCAGCGCCAACGCCGCCTTGACGTCGCCGCCGGACTTGATGCGGCGGCGGGCGATCGCCATCGCGACGTTCTCCTTGCCCTGGAAGTACTTGTTGGCGGTCTCGGACGACATCGCCATCTTCACGCGCGGCTCCCAGTCGACGTCGTCGCTCCAGACCCAGTGCAGGTTCCCCTCCTCGTCGTCGCGAGCGGCGCGGATGTTGGCGACGAGGTCGACGTCCTCGAAGTCGTAGCGCATCGGGACGTCGGCGTCGCGCAGCTTCGGGCCCATGTCGGGGTCCTCGTCCATCATCGTGAAGACCCGGTCGATCACCGCCTTGAACTCCGCCGGCGAGTCGAACGAGGCGCCCATCGCGGCTACGTGCCCGAGGTCGTGCTTCCGGCGCCCGAGGAGGAAGCGCCGCCGGCCCGCGTCGTGCCGCCCGGGCGCGCCGACGACGAGCGGCGCGCCGCCGGCTTGCGCGCGGTGGTCGAGCGCGACGGCGCCTTGCGTGCGGCCGAGGAGGCGGCGGGCTTCGCCGACGATGTCTTGCGCGCGGTCGACGTGCGCGACGACGCCGGCTTGGAGGCGGTCGACGAGGACTTGCGCCCCGCCGGTCGGCGCGCGGCCGGCTTCCTCGCGGGGGTGGAGGCGGCCGTCGTCTCCGTGCTTGGGCTCGAGCCGCCGAGCGGGCCGACCTCCAGCGCGGAGACGCGCCGCGCGAGCCCCTCGACGTCGCTGCGCAGGCCCTTGAGCTCCTCGAGCACGCGCTCCTCGAGCACCTCGCGGATGCGGTTCGCAGCGGCGGTGACGTCCTTCGCGCGGCCGCGCGTCGACTTCGCGCCCTCGGCGGACGCGGTGAACGTGCGCTCGACGGCGGCGCGAACGGCTTCGACGGCTTCGGCTGCCCCGGCGGTCGCCTTGTCCTTCTTGGAGCTCTTCTTGGCCATGGCCGCGCGATCCTAGCTTGAATGCGCGGCGACGTGCCGCACGCACCCGTGATCCTCAAGCCGCACGAGCCCGTGGCCGAGCGCGTGCTCCTGCCCGGCGACCCCGGGCGCGCGCTGCGGCTCGCGACGCAGCTGCTCGACGGGCCGCGGATGCTGAACCACCATCGGGGGCTGTGGGGCTACAGCGGCCGCGCCGCCGACGGCGAGCTGTTGACGATCCAGAGCACCGGGCTCGGCGGTCCGAGCGCGGCGGCGGTCGTGGCCGAGCTGCTCGAGCTGGGCGCGCGGCGGCTGATCCGCGTCGGGACCGCGGCCGGGCTCGGCGCCACGCCGCTCGGGGCGATCGTCGTCGCCGAGGCGGCGCTCGCGACGGACGGCGCAAGCCGCGCGCTCGGCGCCGGCGAGCGCGTCGAGGCGGACGCCGCGCTGGCGGGCGCGCTCGCCGCACCGGGCGCGGTGCGCGGGCTCGTGGCGTCGGTGGACATACACGACCCCGTGCGCGCGACGACGTGGGCCGGCACCGGCGCGCTGGCCTGCGACCTCGCCACGGCCGCCGTGCTCGCCGCCGCCGCAGTCCAGGGCGCGGCGGCCGGAGCGATCCTCGCAGTCACGCGTGCGCGCGGCGAGCGGCTCGCCGACGACGCGCTCGAGCCGCTCGAGTCCGCGCTGGGCGCGGCGGCGACCGCTGCGCTCGCCCCGTCGCGGGCGCGTTGAGGCCGCCCGCTGGGCGCGGCCGCCTGCCGGCCTACGACTTCTTCGCGCGCGCCTTCGTGCTCGTGCGCTTGCGCGCCGGCCGCTTCTCCGCCGGCTCGTCGACCTCGAGCCGCTCCTGCTCGCGCGGCACCGGCGCCGGCGCGGCGTCGAGCGCGCCGGCGAGATTAGCCACCTCGGCGGCCAGCTTGGAGACCTGGGCCTCGATCGCCGCCAACCGGTCGTCCGGCGGCCTCGCCGTGCGGGAGACCTCCTCGAAGCGGCTGTCGAGCCGGTCGACGCCGTCCTCGATCCCCTCGAGCCGCTGCGACACCGAACGCAGCCGCCGCGTGAGGCGCTCCAGGTCGGCGGCCGAGGGCAGGTTGAGCGCGCTCATCGCGGTCTCCTGTGCCGACACCGCCTTCTCGCGCGCCTCGAATGCACGGCTGATCGCGCCCGTGACGAGCGGGTTCTCCAGGAGGTCCTGCGCCAGCTTGCCCAGCGCGTCCTCGCCCTGGCGTGTGATCCGAGCGCGGAGCCGCTCGCCGCTCGCGTCGTCTGCCATCGCTGCCTCCTGTCTCAGGCCTGGTCGGTGCCGCTGCCGGCCGGAACGTAGCGCAGTGGCACGAAGAGACCGCTTCTGACGCTCGACCTGAGCGTGAGTCTCCCCGGCAGCCGGCGAGTGAGGCCGAGCGGAGCCAAGGAAGTCGGCGAAATGGCGCCAGAGATTCCGGCGTTTAAGCGTTCCTCGATTGCAACCTGGATACTCGACCAGTACGGTGCGCCCAACCCTTCGGCATGATCGGGGAAGCGGCGCATGGGGCGAGAAACGCGCCGATACTGCGGGAGAGGGGCTCGCACCACCCAAATGAGACGACGGAAGCCGGTCATCGCGCTCGCCGCCGCCGCTGTGTTCGGCCTGCTCGTCGTGCCCGCCTCCGCCGAGCTGCACCGCGTCACCGTCACGCTGGTGACGGGCGAGCAGCAGACCATGACCGTCGACGTCCCGCCCGGCTCGACCGTGCAGTCGATAGAGATCCCCGGACTGCCGGCGCCCGTCCAGTCGATCGAGGACCTCGGGCCGGTCGAGACGCCCACGCCGGAGCCGAGCGCCTCCCCGACGGCTACCGCGACGCCAGACGACACGCCCACGCCCACGCCGACTCCGGCGCCGCCGGATCCGCCCCAGCAGCCGTCGGGCGGCGGCGGCTCGCCGGGCGTCGACCCGGCGCCCACGGCCGCGCCCGACGCCGGCAGCGGGAGCAAGGGCGGCAAGCCCACGCCCAACGTCGGTGACGACCGCGCGGCGGCGAACCCCAATGCCGACGCCCTCAGGGGCGCGCTCGAGGGCACGGTCGACGGCGCCAAGAAGCACGTCGACCGCGACAACCCGACGCGCCACACCGACGGCTCGCCGACGCTCGAGAACCCGACCGTGTCGCTCGCGACCCCGGGACCCGCTCCGATCGGCGTGCCGAACTTCTTCATCGAGAAGTTCCGGATCCCGCCGTTCCTGCTTCCGATCTACCAGGCGGCGGGCATCGAATACGGCGTCCGCTGGGAGGTGCTCGCGGCGATCAACGAGATCGAGACCGACTACGGCCGCAACCTCAACGTCTCCTCAGCGGGCGCGCTCGGGTGGATGCAGTTCATGCCCGGCACCTGGGAGCTGTTCGGCGTCGACGGCAACCAGGACGGCCTGAAGGACCCGTACAACCCGGTCGACGCGATCTTCGCCGCGGCGCGCTACCTGCGCGCCGCCGGCGCCGACAGGGACCTGCGCGGCGCGATCTTCGCCTACAACCACGCCGACTGGTACGTCGACTCGGTGATCCTGCGCGCGCGCTACATCGGCGGCCTGCCGGCCGACCTGGTCGGCTCGCTGTCCGGGCTGACGCAGGGCCGCTTCCCCGTGCAGGCGAAGGCGGCCTACGCCAAGGAGGTCAAGCGCAAGGACATACGTGCGGCGAAGCGCGGCGAGAACCCGGCCTACGTCGTCGAGGCAGCCGACCGGCGCAAGGGGATCAAGGTCTTCACGCGCTCGGGCGCTCCGGTGGTGGCCGTCAACGACGGGCGGATCGTCGACGTCGGCCACAGCCGCCGGCTCGGCACGTTCGTCACGTTGCAGGACGTCTACGGCAACGCCTACACGTATGCGCACCTGAAGGACACGGTCAAGTCGTTCCCGACGCCCAAGCCACAGCAGCTGAGCAAGCGCGACGTCGCGCGCGAGCTGCGGCTGCCGGCGCGCGACGCGGCGCCGAAGGGCCCGGCTTCCGTCACGACCCGGACCGATCTCGAGACGCGCAAGGCGGCCAAGCCCCGCAAGCGCGCCAAGCCGCGCAAGACGAAGGCCACCGCCGCGCCGGCGAAGGAGCGCCTGTTCGCCAACCCGAAGCGCCCGAACTCGTCCAGGGCGGGCGGCGAGCAGCAGGCCTTCGAGCGCTCCGAGAGCTTCGGCAGCTACCTCAACCGCGTCTTCGGGCTCGACCGCTCAGGCGTCGACATGAAGCCGCTGAAGCGCGGCGCGCGCGTGACGGCCGGGACCGTGCTCGGCCACGTCGGGCGCGTCTCGAAGCGGACGGCGCCGCACCTGCTGTTCGAGATCCGACCCGCCGGCCGCGGCGCCCCGCGGATCGACCCCAAGCCGATCCTCGACGGCTGGAAGCTGCTCGAGTCGAGCGCGATCTACCGCGCGGCAGGCCGCAATCCGTTCTTCGGCAAGGACGCGCAGACGCCGTCGATCGGCCAGATCCTGCTCCTGAGCAAGGAGGCGCTCGCCGAGCGTGTGATGGCCGATCCCAACGTCCAGATCTACGACTGCGGACGCCAGGACATCCGCGCCGGCCAGATCGACCGCCGCGTGCTGGCGACGCTCGAGTTCCTCGTCGCGAACGGACTCAAGCCGACGGTCAGCTCGCTGCGCTGCGGCCACTCCTACCTGACCGCGTCGGGCAACGTGTCCGAGCACTCGACCGGCACGGCGGTCGACATCGCGGCGATCAACGGCGTGCCGATCCTCGGCAACCAGAGCGCGGGCTCGATCGCCGAGCTGGCGATCCAGCGCCTGCTGACGCTGCAGGGGACGATGAAGCCGCACCAGATCATCTCCCTGATGTCGTTCCAGGACACCGACAACACGTTCGCGATGGCCGACCACGCCGACCACATCCACGTCGGCTTCCGGCCCCTCTACGGCACCAACGCGAAGACGGCGCGCCAGATCGACGCGATCCTCGAGCCCCACCAGTGGGTCAAGCTGATCGCCCGGCTCGACGAGATCGACAACCCGAGCGTCGCGCGCAAGCCGTCCGAGTACGCGGTCGACGCGACCCGCCGCGCCAGCCCTGCCCACAACGGCGAGTAGCACGCCGGCCTATTTCGGCTTCGTCCAGTGGGAGCTGCCCGGGCGGCTCGGACCGGACCCCGGCCGCTACGTCGTCCGCCGCTTCGCGGGCGACGAGGCGCAGCAGGTGGTGGTGATCGGCGGCCTCGAGCTGCCGCGGCGCCAGCGCCTCGGCGGCCGCCGCGCGCGCCCGGCGGAGACCGGCTCGGTCGAAGTGACGCGCGCGACCGTGATCGGCGCCGAGCGGCTCGACGGCGAGGCGCGCGCCGAGGCGTGGCTCGAGCGGGCCGGCGGCCGCGAGGCGCGCGAGCGCGTGGCCGCGGCGCTGGCCGTGCTCAACCAGGCGCTGCACGCCCGCCGGATCGCCGCGGCGGATCCGTACGCCGGCGAGGTCGCGCCGCCTCACGCGCTCGCGACGCGCGTGGGCTACGGCACGGGCGAGCAGGTGGCCGACGGCCGCTGGACGGCGGCGCGCGAGCTCCCGCCGGAGCGCCCGCGCGCCGCGCGCGAGTCGGCGCTGCGCCCGCAGGAGCGCTTCGCCGCGCTGCTCGCGGCGCGCGACGTCGCGCTGGCGTGCGAGCTCCTCGCGCTGCGCGCCCGGCTCGACCTCGAGCACGGCCGCGACCGGGAGGCCGCGCTCCAGCTCGACGCGGCGCTCGGCGCGGCGCTGTGTGAGCTGGAAGGCTGGCGCGAGCTGGCCGGGATGCCGGAGCGCCTGGAGGAGCTGGCGGGCTTGGCGCCGGGCGTGGCGACGGCCGCGCGCGCCGCTCGCGAGGGCGCGCTCGAGGAGGCGGGGCGGGCCGTCGTCGAGCGCGCGCTGGGGCGGCTCGAGGCGGCGCTGCGGGCGCGGACGGCGGGCGCTTCGTTTTGAGCTCGGGCGTGGGTGGCGGTGCCGGCGCTTACGGCGGCTTTGAGGAAGGCGGGCCAGGTCGCGCGGGCGGCGCTTCACGACTTGAGTGTGAATCGCGACGACGGTCCGTTGCGACTTGACGTCGTCATACGAGGTCAACTCGCAACGCGTCATGCGGGCAGCGCGACCGAGGCTCAAAGCGCGGCGAGCACCGCGCCGAGCTCGTCCACCACGTCGCCCTCGAGCTTGACGACCGCGTCGCGGTCGTACGGCGTCGGCCCGATCGTGACCAGCGCCACCGCCCCGCCGGCGCTCAGCGTGATCTGGGGCAGCTGCGCCACCGGGTAGACCTCGAGCGAGGAGCCGACGCAGAGCAGGAGGTCGGCCGCCGCCGCGAGCGCAGAGGCGCGCTCGAGCGCCGCCTCCGGGAGCAGCTCGCCGAACAGGACGACGTCCGGCTTGAGCGCTGCGCCGCAGCTGCAGCGCGGCACGCCGTCGGACGCGGCCGCCAGCCGCCTCCGCACCTCCTCGAGCTCGTGCTGCTCGTCGCACTCGAGGCACGACGACGTCCCGATCGTGCCGTGCACCTCGATCAGGTCGCGTGTGCCGGCGAGCCGGTGCAGCCCGTCGATGTTCTGCGTTACGACCGCTTCGACGACGCCGCGACGCTCGAGCTCGGCGAGCGCCCGATGCGCCGCGTTCGGCCGCTTGCCGCGCAGGGCGGCGAAGCGCTGGCCGTAGAAGCGCCAGAAGCGCCCGGGGTCGCGCAGGAAGACCTCGATGTGCGCGACCTGCATCGGGTCGACGTTCGCCCATAGCCCGGTGCCGGGCGAGCGGAAGTCCGGGATGCCCGACGGGACCGAGATCCCGGCGCCGGTGAGCGCGAGCACCCGATCGGACGAGCGCAGCAGCTCGGCCAGCCGTGCGGCGCCGGAGCTCACCGAGACGCTCAAGCGCCCTTGAACCTCGGCGTGCGCTTGGCCAGGAACGCGCCGATCCCCTCGCGCGCGTCCTCCGACGCGAAGACCGCCGCGAAGCCGTCCTTCTCCGCCTCGATGCCCGCGTCGAGGTCGCCGCGGCTGGAGACGCGCTTGATCTGCTTGAGCGCCAGCGGCGCCTGCCGACCGAACTTGCGCGCCCAGGCCAGCGCGGTGTCGAACAGCTCGTGATCGGCCACGACGCGGTTGACGAGGCCGAACTCGTACGCCTCCTCGGCGGCGATCGGGTCACCGGTCGTGTTCATCTCCAGCGCCTTCGCCGGTCCGACGAGGCGCGGCAGCCGCTGCGTGCCGCCAAAGCCGGGGATGATGCCGAGCCCGATCTCGGGCTGGCCGAACGAGGCCGAGTAGGCCGCGATCCGCACGTCGCAGCCCATCGCCAGCTCGCAGCCGCCGCCGAGGGCGAGCCCGTTGACGGCAGCGATGGTCATCGTCCGCGAGCGCTCGAACGAGCGCAGCAGTGCATGCGCGCGGTCGAGCAGCTCCATGCCGCCGCGCGGATCCATCCGCGTGAACGCCTTGACGTCGGCGCCGGCGCAGAACAGCGCCGGGTTGGGCGAGGCGACGATCAC
>Ga0126307_10004042_pt1 | contig 10121 bp, 9 predicted proteins | sample Plot28_FD_89955 | JGI IMG/M metagenome (GOLD analysis project Ga0126307, IMG submission 89955) | Serpentine soil microbial communities from UC McLaughlin Reserve, CA, USA - Plot28 | ecosystem: Environmental > Terrestrial > Soil > Grasslands | place: USA: UC McLaughlin Reserve, Lake County...
GAGGAGGAAACCGCCGCATTGAGTGCCAGCCCGCTTGCGGCCGGGTAAGGACTCTAGAGTGCAGCGGCGGGTCCACGCCGGACCTGGTCTGATTCCGCGTCGCGATTCGATCGTTTCGCGGTTGGCGCAAACTGCTGCCGATAGAGCTTCTCGTACAGCCCCCCCTGCTGCAAAAGCTGGTCATGTGTTCCCCGTTCAACGATGCGCCCTCGGTCTACCACCAGAATCAGATCGGCGGCCAGGATCGTGCTCAGCCGGTGCGCGATGGCCAGCGTGGTTCGATTGCGCATAAGTGGGTCTAGCGCCGCCTGAATCAACCGTTCTGAACGCGTGTCTAGCGCGCTTGTGGCCTCATCGAGAATCAGGATGCGTGGGTCCTTGAGAATAACGCGGGCAATAGCCACGCGCTGTTTTTCGCCTCCCGAAAGTTTGAAGCCGCGTTCGCCAACGACCGTCTCGTAGCGCTCGGGAAGCTCCACGATGCGATCGTGGATCGCCGCGGCTCGCGCGGCCGCTTCGATCTCCTCCTGCGTGGCGTCCATTCGCCCGTAGGCGATGTTTTCGCGAATTGTCGAGTGGAACAGGTACGTCTCTTGGGTGACCAACCCAATGATGCTGCCCAGACTTGCCAGCGTCAGGTCCCGAACGTCGATGCCGTCGATCGCGACTGAACCAGAATCGACGTCGTAGATGCGTGGCACCAGCAGGGCGATCGACGTCTTTCCTGCCCCACTCGGACCGACCAGCGCGGCGAGCTGGCCGGGTTTGATCTCGAAGTCGATGTCGACCAACGCAAATGGCACCCGTGCAGCGGTTGCTCGATCTCCGCTGGCATAGTCGACCGGACTTTCGTCCTCGACGGGACCGTTGATCGCAAATGCCGCCGAGGGTGCTGGCAATACCGCTTCGGCGCCCTGCGAACCCATACCGGCGTCGGAACCGAGATTGCCCCGACCGCGGTCTTCTTCGTCCAGCACGTCATTGCCGCGCCGCTGTCCATTTCTGCGCGCAACATCCGGATATCGGAAATTGACATGGCGGAATGACACATGCCCCTGCACGCGCTTGGGATCGAGCGAGATCGCGTTTTCCCGGTCCGCGATCTCGACGGGAAGATCGAGATACTGGAATATCCGGTCGAACAAGGCAAATGCCACCTGGATTTCGACCTGGACGTTGAGCATTTGACCCAGTGGGAAAAAGAGCCGGCTCTGCAAAGTCGTAAACGCCACGATATCGCCGATGGTCAGCGTTGCGTTGCCGCCGATGATCTGCACCCCGGCGTACCAGTAGACGAACGCCGGGGTGATAGAGAAGAACGTCCCAATGATCATGAAGAACCAGCGCCCGATCATCTGCTGCTTGATTTGCAGCGCCGTCAGCCGCGTATTGATTCCCTGGAAATCCGCAATTGCCCGACTCTGGCGGCCAAATGCCTTGGTCAGGAGCATCCCGCTGACAGATAGGGTCTCCTCCACCTGGGACGTCATATCGGCGATCGTTTCCTGCGTCTCCGTTTTGACGTCCCGCCTGGCCTCGCCGACCTTGTAGGTCACGATGAGAAATATTGGCAGGAGTCCCAGCGAGATCAGTGTCATCTGCCAGGAGATCAGCCACATGGCGACAATCGTGGAGATGGCGGTCGCCAGATTGCTGACAATTGACGTCGCGGTGTCTGTCACGACCTGTTGCACGCCACTGACGTCGGAGCTCAAACGAGCCTGGATTTCCCCGGTTCGTGTGGAGGTGAAGAAGCGGAGCGGCATGCGCTGCAGGTGCTCATAGAGTGCGTTCCGTAGATCTTGCATGACGCTCTGGCCGATGACAGTGTTCAGATACGTCTGCCCAACCCCAATCAACCCGGTGATGATCGGCAACACGATCATCAAACTGACATAGATGTAGAGACGGTTCAGGTCTCGGTTTGGGATCGCTTCATCGATGATGAGCTTGAGCAGGAAGGGGTTAACCAGGCCGATGATGGCGACGGCAATGATGGCCACAACCGTCAAGGCCACGCGCAACCAGTACGGCCTGAAGAATTGCAGGATGCGCCGGACTGTCTTGCTCGTAACGGGGCGTCGCTCCGACTCCGGTAGTGGCGCCGTCTGCATCAGCCGTCCGCCGCCGCCTCCGCCACCTCTGTGCATTTAACTCTTTCGCCGCTGTTGGTCGGGCCCGGCTGACGTGGATGCCACCCATCTTCTTTCCGTCCCACATCCGTCGGCATCAGCGCGCTCGACTGCCGTTGCCGCCTCACGACCGACGCGAGCGAGCCACGCGAGGGCGGCGCGGGTCTGCGCTAGCCGCATATCGAGCACCATGTCGCCGAATCTGGCGGTAACGGAATCCTGGTCCTCTGCACTCTGCACGCCCCGAAGCCGGTTCGCCAAAGATTCAACCAGTCGAGCACAAAGATCCCGTTGCTCCTCGACTAGGCGTACCGCGAGGGTAGGATCGAGCTGTAGGGCGAGGTACAGCTTGACCAGGAAATCGAGTCGAATCTCCCGCGTACGCGCCACCGGCTCAGAGAGCCATCGTGCGAGTTCGGTTCGACCTGATGACGACAACGCGAACAACCGCCGCGCTGGCCTCCCCGGTGCGGAATCGGGCACTGCCGAGACCCAGCCAAGTCGTTCCAGTTTCTTTAGATGGTGATAGACCATCCCCGGTTCCAGTCGAACCACGTTACCAAGTGGTGCCACACGACTGAATTGTCGAGCCAGGTCGTAACCGTGACCCGTCCCCGATGCGCTCAGCGCCAGCAGTCCCAGAATCGCGTGCTCAGCAGCCATTCCCGGGACAACTGAGTCGCCAGAACCTTCATCTGCGGCGGGTAGCGGCGGGATCATCGCAGCAGGAGCACCAGCGGAATTGTCAAAATGCCCAGAAAGCCAACGATCGCGGCGATGGTCACGATCGCCGTGGAGGTTGGATCGTAGACCCCTGTCTCTATCTGATCGCTCACCCTTACGTATCGAAGTGCGCCGTAAATGACCATCGTGGTCCCGGACAACACGAGCAGGATCGAGAAAGTCCGCACGTAGGGAACTCCCGGTACGAGATCGACGGGCAGTAAGCCAGCCAGGGCCAAGCCGACCGCCACAAGGCTCAATCCGGTGCGCAGCCAGGCGAGGAATGTCCGTTCATTGGCGAGGTGGCTGCGAGCCCGGCTGCCTTGGTCCACCGCCAATTGCGGCTCGGCTCTCGATTCCCGGGGTTGCTCGCTGTCGGCTCGTTCAATTCCAGATGTACGCACGTCGACGTTACCGATCGCGTTAAGTACGACGCTGGGTGGTCGTAGCACCTGCTCGGAGCCAAGTACCGGCCACGCCGCCGAAAGCGCGACTTGCTCCGACCACTGCTCGGTGGTTAAGAATAGCCCACGCTTTGATCCACCTTGCGCTCCTTTCGCTGCCGCGACCGGCGGCGAATGTGCCTGGCATGTCACGTTTGGCCAGGTAGACTGATGAGCCATAGCTGTTCGCGTGATTTCGATGCTGGCGCCTGATTTGCATGGTTGACGTGAGCACCAACCTATTGGACCGTCTGTCTCCGGCTCAACAAGGCGTCACCCGCTCTTTGGCCGGCGTCTTCGGCGGCGCCGGCGAAGAGTTGTTTCTCGTCGGCGGATTAGTGCGCGACGCTCTGCTGGGACACGCAATGTTGGCTGACCTCGACTTCGCGACGTCAGCGCAGCCTCCGCGCTCTCGTGAGCTGCTTGAATCGGCGGGAGCCTCCTCGGTCTATCTCGTTGGCGAGCGCTTCGGCACCATCGGCGCCATCTTTGGCGACGAGCCGGACCGGTTACGCGCGGAAGTGACGACCTACCGGCGAGAAGCCTATCCAGACGAAAATCGGTTCCCGGTGGTGGCGTTCGACGCTGCGCTCATTGATGATCTCGCCCGGCGTGACTTCACTATGAATGCGATCGCCGTTGACGCCAGATCCAGCAAGATGTTCGACCCCTGGGGTGGTGAAGCGGACGTCGCGCAGTCGCTGGTGCGCGCGGTTGGAGACTCCGATGAGCGGTTCCTCGAGGATCCACTGCGGCTCTTGCGCGCTGCTCGCTTCGTCTCCCAGCTTGGCTTCAGGCTCGATTGGGACACGGAACAGGCGATGGCGCGCCAAGCGCCAAGTCTCGCGCGAATCAGTCGCGAACGGATCTTGGCTGAACTGACCCGGCTATTGCTCGGAGACTACGTCGATCACGGCCTTGATGCGCTGCGCCGGACAGGCCTATTGCACATTGCGCTCCCGGAGCTCGAGCCGCTCGTCGCCGAGGCAAGCGAAGATCTTGCACCACGGTTCGGTCGCGAGAAAGATCTGTGGGATCACACGGTCCGCGTCGTGCGCCAGACCCCACCGCGTCCCACGGTGCGCTGGGCGGCCCTCCTGCATGACGCGGGCAAACCGGTGACACGCAGCGTCGGTCTCGACGGCGAGGTCCACTTCTTCGGGCATGAGCGCGTAGGAGCCGAGCTCGCGCATCGCGCTCTCGACCGCCTCAATGCTGACCGAGCGTTGCGATCCTCGGTGCGGACGCTTGTCGAGCTTCACGGCCGGCCAGCAGCCTATGAAGCGTCATGGACCGATAGCGCGGTCCGCCGCCTGGCGATCGATGCCGGCGAAGCCTGGGATGATCTGCTCGATCTTGCCGCGGCCGACGTCACATCCGGCCGTGAACAGAAGCGAATCGCGGCGGAGCGTCGCGTCGCCGACTTACGCACACGGTTCGACCTCCTCCAGGAGCAGGTCGAGTTGGCTCAGCTCGAGAGTCCCCTCGATGGGAATGATCTCATGCGGTCCTTTGACCGTCCCCCCGGTCCGTGGATCAAGGGAGTCAAGAATTACCTGCGCGAACTCGTCATCGAGGGCGCGCTGGCGCCTGACGATCGGAACGGTGCTTTGCGCCAAGCGCGGTTGTTTCTTGCTCAGGAAGAATCAACACCGCAAACGTCCTCGCCGATGATAGGAAAGCCAGGAACTGAGCCTATTCGCTTGAAATGACCGGTGTTGCCGCCGCCCCAGCCGTCGGCACACCGGCGATCAAGAAGACTGAAACTCCCGTCGACCCCGGGTCCTCCAGTGCAGGCGCGAGGACGGCAAGGCCGGCGGTGGCTCCTGTGCCCTGAGTCTCGAGCGCTATCACCAGCGCCCCGGTGTCGGTCAGGTTGCCGCCAATGTCACCGCAGGCAACCACGTCGCCACCGGCGTCGATGTCCTCAGACACGACGACGGCGTGTGGAGACGCGACGAGGGTGTCAAAGGGAATACCGGCAGCGCTGAATACCTGAGCCACCGGATCTGTCCCGGCCGACCCAACTGCCGCGCCCTGCCCTGTCTGCACAACACCCAGATCGGCGGCGACGGCTTCGAGCCGCGCGCAGCCACCCGTGAATATCTGCGCCGATCGCCCGACCGCACGTGCAAGCTCGACCTGGATCGGCTGAACCAGGGCGATCATCGTGCCATCGCTGACCTGTCCCACCAGAATCACGTCGGTCGTCGTTCCCTCGACGAACGGCGTCTCCGGAAGCGACAGCAGCGAAACTCCGGACGCGGCATCGAGGAAATCCAGGTCGTACGTTCCAGCGTCGATCGCCGCGTACTGTGAGGCGTCGCCAAATGCAAGGGGTTCCGACAAGGCATCACCGCCGGCAAATGTCGGGGTGATCTCGCCTGCGTCCGGAACGCCGCTAATGATCCGAAATCGCGCCCGACCTTGGTCGAGTGGACGGTCGTCGACCTCGAAGAGCCCCACGCTCGCAGAATCAAGCGTACCCAGGATGGCAGCGTATGCCAGCGAATCGCCGCCAAGCGCGACAGTGCCGGCGGCGATTGCAGTCTCGGGTGTTCCCCCGCTCGGAACCACGGCCAACGCATGCTCGCCGCCTGGCAACACAACCTCTCCGCTGGTGTCTCCGAAGAGAATCCCGAACAACGCGAGCGATCCGTCCACGTAGATGTCGAGCGGTCCGGCGTCGGCGATGCCGTGAACGACGCGAACTCGAGCCCCTTGGGCATTCCCCTCGACATCCTGGGACGCTCGGCCGTCGCCTGGAATGGCAATTGCGGCGACAATCAAGACTAAGACCGCGGCCAGCGCGAAAAGTCGATTTCCATTGTTACCCGCGACTCGTATCCGTGCCCGCATCGGCGCCTCCCGCGGAACCGGACAAAGGAAACCCGGCGACTGCATCGCCGGGTTCCTTGTCTTAAATCATGCTCATCTCGCCGCGGAACCACCGCTCCGCGACAATGCCGCGGACTATGCTGGGTAGAGAACTAATAGCAGCACGAGCGCTACCGCGATCAGTCCGACGACCCCAACTCCCCGCAGAACCAAATCCGATGCGCGCAGTGAATCCGCGGCGCGCCGCTCGTTCTCGGTCACGCGTACCGACTCCTCCCCCTATTGCGTCCCATCCCCGCGCCGCGCCAATGGACCGCGCTTCCCAAGTCGCTGTCCCGGTGTCTCCCACGGCGGGCTCTCTGCCTCGCCGATGGTAAGGGGGTCAGTGCCGTCTGTCAATCAGTGTCCGCTGCTCCAGTTGCCGAACCAGTCTCGGCGTCGTCGATGTCCGATCCGGTCCACCCATGTCGGCTAACCCGCTCCGCCGTTCGCTTCGCACGAGCTGCTTTGCGCTCCCTTCGCCGTTGATGCCGCGCCTGGCGGTCGCCCTTCGCCGTTCTACTGGGCTCTGAGTCGGCGGTTTCGCTGTCGCCTGTGGCCCAGAACGCGTCCCGCGACAAACGCATCTCGATGACGCGGAGCTCGGTCTTGCGGCGCGGCACCCACTCCACATGTTCGCCGGTGACTTCGAAGCCGACTCTCGAATACGCCGCAATTGCTCTCAGATTGTGGTTGAAGACCTCGAGTCGAATTTCGCTCAATCCCATGCTATTGAAGGCTTCTTCTGCCACGAGGCGGGTCGCTTCGGTGCCGTAACCTTTGCCCCAGACATCCTTCTCACCGATGACAATGCGAAAAAGCGCCGAAACCCCATTTCGGGCGTTAACGCGGTCGGTGAGCGCGGTCGTGCCGACGAGGCGCTTGCTCTTGCGCTCATGAATCGCGAAGCAGGTGCCGCGCGCCGAGGACGGCAGGATAAATGTTTCAAAATAGCCACGCGATTGGGTAGGAGTAAGCGGCTCGAGATCGTGGCGCAAAAGCTCGGCGATCTCGCGATCCGCGTACCAGCGTTGGAATGCTTCGCGGTTTGCCGGAACGTGGGTCCGCAGCGAGACGAGCCGGCCCTTCCGCACCAGGGTGCCGCGCTCCCGGTCGTCGTCCAGGCTAGTCTCCGAGTTCGTAGCGTAGGGGTCGAGCCGGCGCCGTAGCCAGCGCTTGATCATGCCTGGCATGGTAGCACTGGCCAGTACGCCGGTTCGCGACCCCGGCTGCGGCGAACCGTCCTAAACGAGACCCACTTCGGACAACAGCTCGAGCGTCCCGCGAAGGTCCGCTAGATCTCCCAGCTCGATATCCGGGTGACTGATTTCGTTCAGCGGGACCAATCCCTCTGGCGCGGCAACTCCCTCGATAAGCGGGTACTCGAACGTCTGGGTAGCGAAGTACTCCTGCGCTTCGTCCGACAAGAGATAATCGGCAAACGCCAGTGCCGCGTCGGCTTCTTCGGCGCCCTCGATCAACCCAATGCCGGCCACGTTGATCAGCGATCCAGGGTCTCCCGCCGCAAAGAAGTGGTTAGCAACCGGAAAGCCCTCGCCCTCCTCGCGACCCACAGCATAAACGTAATAGTGGTTGACCAGGCCGGCGTCAATTTCGCCGTTGCCGATGGCTTGCACGATTGAGATATTGCTGTCCCCGAAGTTGACGGTTCCATTCGCGATCATCGCTTCCAGCCAGCTTCTGACTGCGTCTTCGCCGTCGATAAGACGGAAAGCCGTGATGAACGCTTGGAACGACGCATTTTCTGGCGCCCACCCCACCCGACCGGCCCAGGAGGGATCGGTAAGTTCCCGTACCGAGGTAGGTAAGGCATCCTCGGCCAGCGTGTCGGTGTTGTAGGCCAGCACCCGCGCTCTGCCGCTGACTCCAACCCAGCGACCTTCGGGATCGCGGAAGCGCTCCTCGACGCGCTCCAGAAGCTCGGATGGAAGAGCCGCGAAGCGACCTTCGTCGGCGAGCAGTCCGAGCGCGCCCGCGTCCTGTGAGAAAAACAGACTGGCCGGGGTGTCATCGCCTTCTTCCAGGATGGTCGCCGCAAGCTCTCCAGTGCCGCCATAGCGCGTGTCGACGGTAATTCCGGTCTCCTCGGCGTACTCGTCAATGAGCGGACCGACGAGAGTTTCATTTCGCCCTGAATAGAGCGTGAAATCACCCGTGCCTGAGCTAAAATCTTCCCCTGCCGTCGGGTCTGCCACCGGATCCGCGGTCGGGTCCGCTTCCGCTTTAGCGTCAGGCGTCGCGGATTGTGCCGCTGTATTGAGCGGATTTACAAATCCCGCTAGCAACGCGCCTGCCGAAGCCACGACCAGACTGCGCCGGTCAATCCGTTGCTTGTCATGCTCTCCGAGACCGTGGACTTTCTCAATTGCCACCCGCCGAGTTCCCCCTGGCTTCACCGCCCTTTGCCATCCACGTGCGCGTGGACGGATTACCCAAACCATATCCGACTGTTTTGGTCGGATATACGAACGGTACGACGCGGCTCGCCCCCGATTCAAGATGGAGCCTTGACCTCAACCTGAAGTCGCCGGTCCCCGACCGAGACTCGACAGCACGATCAGTTCGGCCGATACTGTTGGCAGAATATCGATCGTGCCGATGCTGGCCCCGCCGTTGCGACGGCGAGGCCAGTTTCGCGCTCCGGCTCACATCCCACGTGAAAGGCAATCGTGTCCGGTCTGCGGCTCGTCGAAATTGAGGATTCGCCCATCGCTCGCAATGTCATCCTGCTCATCGGCGACGGTATGGGCCAGGCGCATCGCTTCGCCGCGCAGCTGCTTGCCGTCGGTCGCAACGGCCGACTTGCGATGGACCGCCTCCCACACTTCGGCCATATGGGGACTACGACCTCCGATCCCTCGTCCTTCGTTTCTGATTCCGCCGCGGCAGCAACGGCAATCGCCACCGGAGTGAAAACTCTCAACGGTTCTGTCTCGATCGATTTCAATGGGCAAGAGCGAACGACGATTCTCGAACTCGCTAAAGCCTCAGGGCGATCCGTCGGATTGGTGAGTACCTGCCAGATTACCGACGCCACACCAGCTGCCTTCGCCGCGCACGTGCCGCACCGCGCTGACCAGAGCGAGGTCGCGCGTCAGTACATCGAACGCACTGGGGTCGATGTCATTCTGGGCGGCGGCGCGGCTCACTGGTACCCATATGGGGCGCCGTTACCGCAGGCACTCGCGTTTGGTACGACAGGTCATGGAGTCGGATCTGACGGCGATCTCGTGTCGATTGCGCACCGACTGGGGTACGAATTCGTGACCGATGCCGCGGGGTTGAGCGCGAGCCTGGACCGCCGCCGGCGAGAGATAGCAGGTCCGCTGCTCGGCCTGTTTGCCGCTCAGGAGTTCTTTGTACAGAGCGCGGAGGGTTTCGGCGCCGTCTACGATCCACCTGTCGCCCTGGCCGATCTGACATCCGCGGCAATCGAAACCCTTGCTAAAAATCCAAATGGCTTCTTCTTGATGGTCGAGGAATCGGCAATCGACCGCATGGCGCACCGCAATAACGCGCCCCTGATGCTCAAGGGCGTACTCGAGTTAGACCGCGCCGTGCAAGTCGCGTTGGCATTTGCCGAACGCACCCCGGATACCCTGATCGTCGTCACGGCGGACCATGAATGCGGTGGTCTTGCGGTGGCCGGGTCGCAAGACCAGCCGTACCCGTACGAGCCAGGAGGTGGGCTGCTTGACACGATGCTCGCTGGCGAGGACGGTCCATTCCCGGTGGCAGACGCGGATTACGGATTTGTCGTTGGCTGGGCTACCACTGGTCACACCCCGGCGCCAGTTCCGATCACCTCGACCGGACCCGGTGCGGAGCGACTGACTGGTGAGATTGAAAACACCGACCTTTTTCCGATCATGACCGAGGCAATGGATCTCTCCGGCGTCTTGGCTCGGTCTCGCACAGCCTGAGC
>Ga0126307_10004043_pt1 | contig 10120 bp, 7 predicted proteins | sample Plot28_FD_89955 | JGI IMG/M metagenome (GOLD analysis project Ga0126307, IMG submission 89955) | Serpentine soil microbial communities from UC McLaughlin Reserve, CA, USA - Plot28 | ecosystem: Environmental > Terrestrial > Soil > Grasslands | place: USA: UC McLaughlin Reserve, Lake County...
GCAGGACTTCTCGGGAGCCGACGACTTAGAGTTCGGCGGTCCGGAGAACGAGTTCGGGCCCGAGAGCGAGACGGCGTGCGAGCAGGCGGTCCAGCAGTCCTCGGCTGCTTCCAGCTTTACCCCGTAAGTAGTAGCAAAAGCGAAGCTGAGGCTAACAAGCACGAGAGCCGGGGTCTAACAGCCCCGGCTCTTTTCGCGCCTTGGGTTTCCGAGAACGCTCCTTCTAGGCAGTTGGTTGGCAGTTCGGTGAATAGAGGCAGTCGCCCACTTCCACCCCGCGTTCTTCGAAGAAGCCTTGGTTGACCATCGGGACGGACTTCGCAGGCGCGGCTGGACAGTTCTACGAAATTCTACGAACTGCGAGAAGATGCAGCAGCCGCGCTCTCGTCCTATCGGGAGACCCTAGCACTCAACCCGCTCGACCCCGACCTGCTAATTACTCCTCTCGATAAACCGCACACCCCCCATCCCGACTAAAGCAGCCCAAGGAGAGCACTAGACGAGCATACAAAACCGAAGGCGTCGGCGCGATGCACCAACAGAAGTGCAAGCTTTGTTCGGGCAAATTCTAGGACAAAAGGCGTCGGGGATGAGGCACAGGCGACCCGGGTCATCGAGATAACCGACCTCTTCGTTGCGGGTACCGTCCCGATCGAGGAAAAAGCCCGCCTTATCGGCCAAACATCTCCCGCTCCACAACCTCACAGAGGGCGTGCCAGATGGTGATCTGGGCCTCCTGAATACGCGCGGTGCTGTCCGAAGGCACGTGGCAGCAGACATCCACCAAGTCCTTGAGTTCCCCTCCGCTGCGTCCGGTAAATCCTACGGTGGTCGCCCCCATTTCTCTAGCGGCGATGACGCCGTTGATGACGTTTGGCGAGTTCCCGCTGGTGCTGATACCTACAGCGACGTCGCCGCTTTGTACCAAGGCCCGCACCTGGCGCGAGAAGACCTGCTCGAAGGCGACGTCGTTACCCCACGAGGTGAGGATAGAGGTATCGGTGGTCAGGGCTATAGCCGCTAAAGGGTCTCGGTCCATCTGGAAGCGGTTGACCAGTTCGGCGGCCACGTGCTGGGCGTCGGCGGCGCTCCCCCCGTTGCCAAAGAGAACGAGCTTCCTGCCCGCCCGAAAGGCATCGGTCAAGAGCCCGGCCAGCTGGGTGATAACGCAGACGTGTTGCTCGAGGAGCTCGGCCTTGACCTCGATGCTTTCTCTTATGGCGCGTCGAACGGTCTGTTCGGCAGAGACCATGCTTGAGTCGCTCATCGTACCTCCCAAGACGTCTGCAGGCCCCGAAAGTCGAAGTTAAAGTCAACCACCCGTCCGCCCAGCCGTTCGAGTTGGTCGGCGACGGTATGCTTTTTATTGGAATCGCAGTAGAAGAACATATAACCCCCACCGCCGGCCCGGTGATCTTGCCGCTCTTCCTCCCGGCTTCTTCTGGCATCCTCGTCCCGCCGGTCGGCTTGGCGTATCGGTTTTTGGAAGGTCAACCTTAACCTTTTGAGCAGACGGCTTACGCGCGCTGGATGATACCCGACACCGACCTCCCTATAGATCATCGTGCCAACCCTCGCGCGGGTCCACACATCTCCACGGAGGTCGTAGGCCGGTGCGCCTCGGGCTAGCAACTCGGGCAGCCTAGCACGTTGGTCTTCCCCCAACCTAAGCGGTGCGCCGGGAGGGGGCATACGCCTCAGTCCTTCTACGTCTCCCTCCCTCGATTCAACCGCTGGCTTACGGCCCCCCGCGCTAACGTCCAGAACCTAGGAGCCATGTCCCGCGGTTTCCAGCCTTCTTGCTTGAGCTCCCAGGCCCTAATCATGCGGAGACCTTCGCGCCGGTCAGCAGCTTGGCTCTTTACCATTCATGGACCCGATTATTGCAGAGCGGTGCCGCAAAGTTTGGCTGCTTGTATAGAGCTCAGTAAGATATCCTAGAGATTACGTTCTCCTGGGGCATACCCCAAACTTTTTTACCCCTTCCCCGGGGTCGCTCGCCGGGCACAAGGATTATGCCGCGGCCGCGTAGGTTTTTATGTTCGCCGCCCTACCAAAGACAGAGAGGAGGAAAGGTAGAGATATGGGCGGCCTACACCTCCTCTTCGAGCCCCACCGCCGCCTTGAGGTCCTCTATCTCCGATCTAAGATCGTTATCTTCATCGGCGAAATGGCTCATCAGGTCTGCCATGCCGTCGGCTAAGGCGTCGAGCTTCTTGTGGATGGCCCGCTCACCACGCCGCTGGGTGTTCTGCAAGAGCGCCACCAAGAGGAACGTGATGATGGTCGTAGGCGTGTTTATGAGCAGCTGGTAGGTGTCGAAGTCGTCCACCAGGAAGTAGCTTGGCGCCCATACCACGATCAGCGCCACACAAAAGGCGAAGAACGGGGCCTTGCTCACTACCTTGGCGCTGCGCTGGGCGAACTGGTCGAAGGCCCCCCTACTGGCCTCCTCCCGCACTTGTACGGTCCTGCTGCCCTCGCTCATGCTCTCCTCCTTCTTTTTAGGTCTCGGTGGTCGGTGTACCTTTTTAGCGTCTAACCGCTGGGTCCTTTGTCCACGATACCTCTTTCCTGAAGTATGCCCCACCCTCTTATACCCGTTCGGGTGCTGGAGCAGCACCGCGGGCGCAGCAAAACGCTGGTCCGAAACCCCGAAGGATGCCGGCCTCCTCGTGCCTGCTATTCCTACCGGCCCGTAAGGTTGTCTTTGGCTTTCTCCCGATGACCCGAGGCAGGCTGGACCGTACGTTTGCGCCATGTTCCTCTCCGGGTGGCTAATCGTCGTTAAGACCACAAACGTCCAGAGAGCGGGGATGATAGTGCATCTCGAGTTCGGCCCGCGTTTCCTAGAGAGTCCGAGATGCAGAAAAGCGAACCTCCTAGCAGCGCGACCCGACGCGAGAGGCCCTACAGGCTGCTCTGGGGTTCATCCGCGGGTAAATCGAGGAGCCTAGCGGTAAGATCGAGCCCCCAACGCTCAACCAGTACAACCAGTAGGTTTGGCTCTGGAGCGTAAAGGAAACCGGATGGGTGTCCGCCTGGGGTCAAAGGGCCTTTTGGGGCAACGCGCCGAGAAGCGCGTCGATGGGGGTATCCGCCGCTTCATCCGAGGGTCGCGACAGGTAGAAGTTGGTGTAGTAGCATCCCGCGTCCTCCTTGCCACCAGAGTCTATACCCAGGCTCATCAGCTCTCGCAAGACGTACTCTCGCTCGTCGGCACCCACGAAGCGTCGCTGGGCGAAGGTGTGGTTGGAGAGCCTCTCGGTGACGAGGCCATACTTCGACAGAACCCTGGCGATCGGCTCGTAGTTCACCATGCGCAGGGGGAACGTGGCGACCCACGGTACGCTCCCCTTCTCCATGCAGCCGACCAAACGATCGAAGGTGCGCTCCCAAACGTATCCTACACCACCGGTCACGACCAGCAGGTCCGCCCCGGATGCGGCCTCCTTGAGCGCGTCCGTCGACTCGTTCTCCTCCAGGTTCTCGGCGAAGCCCTCATCGATAAGACCAGCCTTAAGCGCGTAAGAGATCGCGTTTGCCGCCACGTCCACGCCTACGACGTTGGGCGGCGTCTCCCTCTTCCGACTCCCGTAGAACTCGGCGTCGGCGACCGTCAGCTCCTCGCTCGACAGGCTCGCCAGCCCTTCCAAGCTGTACCGCTCGTAGAGGTCGTCGAGGGTTACGTCGTACTTGAGCAAGGCACCGTTTATGCCGTAGGAACAGCACAGGTCCACGACCGTCACCGCTCTGCTCCCACCGCCCGGAACACGCTTCTTCGCCTCAACGAGCGCGGAGAGAGGAGGTAACCGTTTTGGGGCGCCCTGTAATCCAGCTTCTCTAAGGTCTGGAAATATTCCCGCGGGTCTTCGAGATTGTAGATATGCTCGAAAGATGCTTTACCGTTCTTGTTGTGCCTATTGTTGTGCCGAGCACAAGCATTACGCACCACCCTAAACCTCCTTCGATCCCCGTCAAGCTCCAGCAAGCACTATCGCACAACCCCCACTTCCCTGCACACGACGAGCCCGGCAAGACTCGAAGCGAGCACCCCGGCTCTTGACGAAGACTTCATCGCAACCGCCCAGATCCTTTATCGTCGATCCTGCGTCAACGGCACGAAAGGTATAGAGGTTTCAGCCACGTAAACGTAGCTTTAAGTATTGGTTACGCGGTTTGACCCGTTAATTGGCCCGTTGATCGACGTCGAAGTTCCCTCGGGGAACCAAGTACTCGGCGCTATTACTCGGGTTCATGTCGCACTTTCAGTAGCTGATGGCGCTCCCGGCGATGCCTTTGAGCTTAGAGATATAAAACCCGTAATCGTCGCTCTTTGGCTATGAATCCCCGTCCAAAGAGATACTCGGCCATCTACAAAACCTCTTCCAGATCAGAGGTACTCACCTGCTGCGTAACCCGGTCCCGAATGCAGCCGACGACTCCTTTGAGCTCTCCGACCGAGATCTACTAGCCAGGATCTACTAATTTTCTCCTCTCCTCATACCACGCCATATAATCAACAAAGCACCGACACCCAAAGCTAGCGCCAAGCCTCTACCCACCTTCTGAGGACTACCACTTTAGGCTTTGAGACGCCACTTCAAAAACTATATGCAAAAGGACAATATGTGCAGGTTACAAAAAGTTTATACGAGCTAGTATAATGTGGTAGCGATCGTTTTCGCAACTGCCCAAGCCACGGGTAGTAGCGTAGTGCGCGGAAGGAGACTCAGAGGTGAGCGAGGACAGCAGCAACCGGGCGACAAATCCGATGGAGCTTTGGAAGCAGTGGTTCGAAACGGGTGCCAAAGCGTGGTCCGATATGTTCGCGGGCGCACGAGGGAGCTACGCCGACCCGTTCGGGCTCTACCAGCAGTGGTTCAACAACCTGGAGAACGCCCGGGAGCAGCTGGTCGAGTCCTCGCGCAGCTCGCCGGTCGCTTCGTCGTTTGCGGCGATGACGAGCAACCCGATGCTGGCGGCGTTAAACCCGGCTGCGGCGACGCAAGGAACGACCTCGGGCCAGGCTCCGGCGAATGCGGCCCCAGCTCAGGTGCACAACATGTGGGAGCAGTGGTTCGAGGCGGTATCCGACTCCTGCCAGGAGTCAGCAGAGCTCGGGAGAGAGGGGGTCGAGCTGGCCCCGCGGTGGGTGGAGATGTTCGGACAGATCTGGAACAACTTCTTGAGCGCCGACGGGTACCCGACCGACCCGTTGCAGCTCGTCACACGCTGGTACAACGCGACGAGCGGTCCCTTCTCCGAGTTTGCTGGGGAGGTGATCGAGCGGGAAGAGATCCTGAAGGTTACGAGCCGCTACCTGCGGAACTACTCAACCTTCTACAAAGTCTTTCGGCGCGACTCCGAGAGGTACCTGAAGGGGCTTCAGATCCCGGTGCGCTCGGACATCACGCGGGTCGCCGGCCTCGTAGTAGGGCTAGAGGACAAGGTCGACCGCCTCGAGGAGGCGTTCGAAGAGTTCGAATACGGCTACGCCAAGCCTGCCACCGCAGAGTCTTTGGAGGGTATAGAGGAGCGGATAGAGAGGTTTGAGGGTATGCTCGAGCGCATCGAAGGTGGCGCCGCAGATAGCGCGACCGCCGACTCGGCTAGTGGCCTCGAGAACAGGCTCGACAACGTGGAGGCCAAGATCGACCAGATCCTGGCTGCCCTCGAGAACATCCCCCAAAGCGGTGACGCGAGTCAAGCGGCAGCGCCACAGGAGACGGAAGCCTCCGAGGAGGAGGAAGGGTCTTCGCAGGTGGAAGCGGCGCCGCAGGAGGGGGAGACTATCCAGCAAAGCAACGGTTCTATGGTCCGGGCAACGGCTGCCGCCAGGCGCGAAGCTCAGGAGCTCGGCGTGGACCTCTGGAAAGTAGAGGGCACGGGGGCTAACGGGCAGATTACGGTCGATGATGTACGCAGGGAAGGGGCGAGCTAGAAGATGGCGCAGCAGCAGCGCGAAACCGACAGAAGCATGGTCCCGTCGGAGGTCGATAACTTCTTCGACAAGTACAGCAAGGGGGCAAGCATCCTCCTAGAGGGGGCCCAGATCCCCACGGGTCAGACCCCTAAAGAGACGATCTGGACCAAGAACAAGGCCAAGCTCTACCACTACCAGACCGAGGCCGAGACGAGGCACCAAACCCCGATCCTAATCGTCTACGCCCTCATCAACCGGCCCTACATCCTCGACCTGATCCCGGAGAACAGCTTCGTCGAGTACCTGGCCAACCAAGGCTTCGACGTCTACATGCTCGACTGGGGCATCCCCGGTGATGAGGACAAGGATCTGACCTTGGAGAACTACATCCTCGACTACATGCCCCGGGTAGTGAAGAAGGTTCTAAGGTACTCGGGCGCAGATAAGCTCAGCCTCTTCGGGTACTGCATGGGCGGAACGATGGCCGCCATGTACGCCTCCCTATTCCCCGAGAAACTCGAGAACCTCATCCTGCTCACAACCCCAATAGACTTCTCACCGGAGAACCTGGGGCTCTTCAGCCTGTTCACAGACGAGAAGTACCTCGACATCGACCGTATGACCGACGCTTTCGGGAACGTACCGTCCGACGTGGTCGACACCGGGATGCAGATGCTCAGGCCCGTAGCCAACTACGTCGGCACTTACATAAATATGTGGGAGCGCATCTTCGACGAGAAGCCGATGGAGACCTGGCTGGCCATGAACAAGTGGGTCAACGACGGGACTCCCTTCCCAGGCGAGGCTTTTAAGCAGTGGATCAAATGCTTTTACCGGCAGAACAAGCTGGTAAAGGGCGAGATGAAGCTGCGCGGACGCCAAGTAGACCTCTCTAACATCACCTGCCCGCTCCTGAACATAGCGGGCAAAAAGGACCACATCTGCTTCCTGGGCCAAGCTGAGCCCACGATGGACCTCATAAGCAGCGAGGATAAGGAGTTCTTCGTCCTCGACGCCGGCCACGTCGGTCTCCTGACCGGCCGCGGCGCCAAACAGGGCCTCTGGCCTAAAGTCACCTCCTGGCTCGAAGAGCGCTCCGAAGCCTGAAAAATTTAGATAAGCAATAGAAAAGGGGCGGGGCCTTTTCGGCCCCGCCCCTTTCACTTAGTACCGGCTTGGTGCCGGCTCTGCTCTTCTTTAGCGCTGGGCACCCTCCTGGGCGCCCGCGGCACCCTCCTGGGCGGCTTGGCCCGCGACCTGAGCGGTCTCCTGAGCGGCCTGACCGGTAGCCTGCATAGCCTGCTGACCAGCCTGGACGTTGGTCTGGGCGGCCCGGCCGGCAGCCTGCATGCCCTGCTGGAAGTTCTGGGTAGCGGCGCTCAGGGTCTCCTGGTAGAAGGAGAGCGACGAGTTCAGGAAGTCGTTGTAGGCGTTGATCGACTCCTGGGTGAGCTGCTCGAAGGCCTGCCGCTGCTGCTCGCCCTGCTGCCGCATTTCCTCCGTCGCCTGATCGGCGCCTTGGGCCTGCTGCTGGAGCTGCTCGACAAAGTTCTGGAAGAAGTTCTGGGCGAGGTTGGCGTTGCTCTCCTGAAACGCGACCACCCTGTCGGCGAGCGTCCGGAAGGACTGCTGCATCGACTCGGTCATCTGCTGCGAAGCCTCCTCGAGGTTCTGGGTCTGCTGTTGATCGGCCATCTTTTTCCTTTCTCTACGTTTCTCTAAGTTAGACTTTAATTCTTGTTTGCTACTGGTCAGGTTTTCTACCCCGTGGCGACCATCCTTAAACGTCACCGCCACTGCTTCGTTCTTGAGGTCACGTCCGAAGAGCGCCTTGCTTCCTGCTCTCTTCCTCCTTCCGATCTTAGCTTTCAGTACTTCACAACATTCCCCCCTCTAGCTGTGTGCAGTCTACACATATATGTTCCCGATCGCAAGGGTGGTAGTGGATGACGAAAATTCGGAGGTCGGTTTTTTTCGCTCGTCCCTTTCTCGACGGTTTTGCTACAACCGCCACCCGCGTTTCTCGTCGGGCACCTAAACGTATCGTCCGGCGAAGAGAGGCGCAAAATAGACTAGCGTAGACCAGCACCAGATCTCAACGAGCCGAACTGTATACAGAGCTTCGCCCTTGGCTTCGACCACCTCGGCTACCCAAGACTAATCGCGGCCTCAAGAAGGCCTCTAGCCCTAGGTCAGTAGGCTAGCTCGACGAGCACTCCAACGTCTAAAAAGGAGGTTAGCAAGCAACACAAAGGGGCGGGGGCCAAAAGCCCCCGCCCCTTTCTTCGTGCCGCCAGTTCTACGTTCTCTCTTAAGCCTCCTTGACGTAGGTGCCGGGAGCGTCCTCTATGGGCGGGTACTCCTCGCTCCCCAGCGGCGGCGGCTCAGCCATCTCCCCGGAGCGCTGCCCGAGCCACTCCGTAAAGTCCTCCCACCAGGTACCCTCGTGCTCCTCGGCGCTCTCGAGCCACTCGTCAGCGGTTTCGAAGGAACCGCAGCCTTCGTCGGTGGTAAAGTACCCTCTACCCTTTGGGTCGACCACGCCGGCGATGTGCCCCCCGTCGGCGAGGACAAAGCGGATGTCCCCGTTGGTGAGCTTGCAGATCGCCCACCCCGATTTCCAGGGTGCGATGTGGTCCTTCTTGGTACCCGCAGCGTAGATCTCTCCCGTGATCCGCCCGAGGTCTATGGGACGGCCGTTAAACTCCACCTTATTCGGCTCTATGAGGTTGTTCTCGAGGTAGGTGTTCCTGAGCCACCAGGTCATAGCGTCGCGGGGAATGCGCGTACTATCGCTGTTCCAGTAGAGCATGTCGAAGGCGGGAGGCTTCTGGCCCAGGAGGTAGTTGGTGACCACGTTCGTCCAGATCAGCATCCGTGGCTGCAAGAGGTTGAACATGTTGTCCAACTGCTGGCCAGGTAGGTAGCCCCGCTCCTTCATCGTGAGCTCCATGAGCTCTACCCGAGGCTCGTCTACAAAGACCGATTGCTCGCCGATATCGGAAAAGTCTAACATCGTGGTCAGGAAGCCCGGAGCGCCTAAGGCCTCGTTCTTTTCGTCGCCCTCGTCGGCTGCAAGATAGGCCAGCGTCATCCCCAGGAGCGTACCGCCGATGCAGTACCCAAGGGGGTTGACCTTGTCGGCGCCGGTGATCTGGCGCGCCACGTCCGCCCCCTCGAAGACGCCCAAAGTCATGTAGTCCTCGAACTTGATGTCCGCCATCGACTCGTCGGGGTTCTTCCAGCTAATCATGAACACCTGGAAGCCCTGCTCCAGGAGATACTTCATGAAGCTGTTGTCTTCCTGCAGGTCGACGATGTAGTACTTGTTGATCCAGGGAGGGATAAACAGTATAGGTGTCTCATAGACCTGCTCGGCCTGCGGCTCGTACTGGATGAGCTCCATAAGCCTGTTGCGGTATACCACCTTGCCCGGCGATATCGCCAGGTTCTCGCCAACCTCGAAGGCCTCAGCATCGACCTGGCTGATGCTACCGTCCTCTATATCCGAAAGCAGGTTGCGGGCGCCTTCTACGAGGCTCGCCCCCCCCGTCTCGACCGCCCGTCTGAGGACATCGGGGTTGGTAAGGAGGAAGTTGACGGGTGCCAGCGCCTCCACGAACTGCTGGAGGTGGAACTTGAGGCGCTTCTGCTCCTCCGTACCCTCCTTACCGTCAGCCGTCTCGTCGGCCTCTTTGAGGAGGTACTCCGTGGCGAGGAAGTACATCTCCTTGAGCATCGCATAGTAGGGGTTGGAATACCACTCCTGCGCGGTGAAGCGCGGATCCGACGCACCTTCCCCTTCCTCTCCCTGTTGGGGCATGCCCCAGAAGCGGGCCATGGCGCCGCTCCACACGTTCATCGTCTCCTGGAAGAGGCGCTGGTTGTACTCCGTGGCTACCTGCATTGCCCGCGCGGGGTTGGACATCTCGCGCATCCAGAGGGTCTGCAGAGCCCGGGTAATCTCTACCCAATCGAGAGGCATTATGTTCTGCAAGGGGTTGGCGTCCGCTAGCTTTTCTACGGCCGACAGCAGCGGGTCGTTGGCCATGGCCCCTTGGGGCAACGGCTCCGTCTCCTCACCGCTAGAGATGCCAGGCTTCATTAGCCAGGGTACGCTGGCGCCCGGGGCCGCCGTCATAGGTCCCATACTCTGACTGAGCCACTCTGACCACATCTTGAAGAACGGCTCGA
>Ga0126307_10004045_pt1 | contig 10120 bp, 9 predicted proteins | sample Plot28_FD_89955 | JGI IMG/M metagenome (GOLD analysis project Ga0126307, IMG submission 89955) | Serpentine soil microbial communities from UC McLaughlin Reserve, CA, USA - Plot28 | ecosystem: Environmental > Terrestrial > Soil > Grasslands | place: USA: UC McLaughlin Reserve, Lake County...
GAGCGGCACCTGCGCTGCCTTCATCTCCGCCTTCGCGCGCGCCTTGTCCCCCATGCGCTCCATCACGTCCGCGTCCGGGCCGACGAAGACGAGGTGGTTCTCCTCGCACGCCCGCACGAAGGCCGGGTTCTCGGAGAGGAACCCGTAGCCGGGGTGGACGGCCCCGCAGCCCGTCGTCTCGGCGGCCGCGATCACGTTCGGGATGCGGAGGTAGCTCTCGGCGGCTGCAGGCGGCCCGATGCAGACGGCGCGGTCGGCGAGACGGACGTGCAGGGCGTCGCGGTCGGCGGTCGAGTAGACGGCGACGGCCTCGACGCCGAGCTCGTGGACCGCGCGGATGATTCGGACGGCGATCTCGCCGCGGTTGGCTACAAGCACTCGTTCGAACATCAGTGGCGAGCCACTACACGGCCGGTGGGGCGAGGATCGGCTCGAGCTCGAACAGGAGCTGGCCGAACTCGACCGGCTTCGCGTTCTCGGCGTGGATCGCAGTCACGCGCCCGGCGGTGTCGGCCCGCAGCTCGTTGAAGAGCTTCATCGCCTCGAGCAGGCAGAGCGTCTGGCCCGCCGCGACCACGTCCCCAACCTCGACGAACGGCGGCGTCCCGGGCTCGGGCTGGCGGTAGAAGACGCCGACCATCGGCGACTCGACGCGTATCGAGCCGGTCGCCGCCGCGGGAAGGACGGGCAGCTCGTCCTCCTCGTCCTGGGCGAGCGGCGCGGCGAGCTGGAGCGGAGGGCGATCGTCGACGCGCCGGACGGAGACGCGCATCCCCTCGTCCTCGATCTCGACCTCGGCGACGCCGCTCTCCTGGACGATGCGGACGAGCTCGCGGATCCGCTGCTCCCGCGTCTCCTCGAGCGTCGTCTCGCCGCGGTCGTCGCGGCTGTGCCGGGCGCGGATGGTCCGCAGCAGCGCCTCGGCCTCCTCGCCGAAGAGTGCGATCAGAACGAGCTCCTCCTCGCTCGACGCGAGCCCCTCCGCCTCGATGCGCACGTCCTCAGCGGTCGGCGGGTCCTCTTCGGCCGGCTCGATTCCGTCCGAGAGCAGCGACACCGCGCGCGCGACCGTCGGGTCGACCGAGCCGGGGGGGCTGCCGAAGCCGCCCTGCACGAGCGAGCGGAACTCGTCGACGACCGTGCCGTACCGCCGGGCCGAGAGAACGTGGATCAGCGCCTGCGAGGCCAGAATCTGGCCGATCGGCGCGGCGAGCGGCGGCCAGCCGGTCTCGCGCCGGATCTGCTGCAGCTCGTCGAGCGTCTCCAGCAGCCGGTCGTCGGCCGCGTGGGCACGCAGGTGTGTGTCGAGCGCGGCGACGAGGCCGGTCGGCAGGTCGTACTCGGCGGCCCGGACGGCGATCCGCGGTGCGTGCGGCGTGACGATCTCGTCGCCGATGTGCTCATCGACGAGGTCGGATGCGCTCCAGAGACGGCTGACGTCGATGCCCGTGTCCATCCCCATCCCGGCCAGCGCCGAGGCGACCGACTCGCCGGCCACGCGGTGCAGCGAGAGCGCGAGCGGGTAGACGGCGCAGGCGATCAGCTCGGCGCCGGCGCGGGCTGCCTCGAGTGAGTCGGCGAGCGCGGCACCGCCTGCGCCCTGGCTGTAGAACCCGACAGGGAGGCCGGACGCCTCTCCCACCCTGCCGACGAGCTCCGCCGCCTGATGCGGCTCGAGTCCGCCGCTCGGATCGTGGACGAGCGCGCGCGTCGCGCTGATGTCGGGGAGCTCGCGCGCCTGCTCGACCAGCTTGTCGATCGCGCCCGCGTCGCCGGGGCTGTAGACGAGCCCGACGTGGAACTCCTTGTCGATCTCGACGATCGCCTCACCCGGCTCGCGGAGGTTCGAGACGTCGTTGAGCGGGTCGTGGAGGCGGAAGACATCGATGCCGTTCTCGGCCGCGGAAGAGACGAAGCGGCGCACGAAGTCGGCGCCGACCGGTCGCGAACCGACGAGGAACCGGCCGCGCAGCGCGAGCCCGAGCGGCGTGGTCGTTCGCGCCTTGAGCGCCCGGATTCGCTCCCATGGGCTCTCCACGCCGCGCCGGACGGCCGTGTCGAAGACGCCGCCGCCCGACACCTCGAGCACGGCGAAGCCGACCAAATCGAGCACCTCCGCGATGCGCAGCAGCTCTCCGGTCGGCACCTTGCCGGCGAGCGGCTCCTGCGAGAGCAGGCGGATGGTGGTGTCGACGAGCCGCGGCACGAGCGGAGCCTACCGAGTACGGGACGCGGAACCCGGTGTGTCACAACAGGCGATTCGGACCGCTGCGGCTCGACTGCGCGAGGGCAGCGGAGCGGGGCTCGCCCGGCGGGAGCGGCCCGGCGGCAGCGTCAGGCGCGCGAGATGTAGCGGCCCTCGCGCGGGTCGACCTTGATCCGGTCACCCGGGTTCACGAAGAGCGGCACGGCGACGACCGCGCCGGTCTCGAGCGTCGCCGGCTTCGTCACGTTCGAGACGGTGTCGCCCTTCACACCGGGCTCCGTGTTGGTGACGGTGAGCTCGATCGAGGCCGGCAGCTGCACGCCCGAGGGCTTCCCACCGACGAAGAGCAGCTGGACCGAGGTCGACGGCTGCATGTACGGGAGCTCGGTCTCGAGCGAGTTGTGCGGCAGCGACAGCTGCTCGTACGTGCCCTCGTCCATGAAGACGACTTCGTCGCCCGAGTCGTAGAGGTACTGCATGTTCTTGACCTCGGTGAAGACCCGCGGGAACTTCTCGCCGGCACGGAAGGTCTTGTCGACCACCGAGCCGGAGTCGAGGCTCTTGACCTTCGTGCGCACGAACGCGCCGCCCTTGCCGGGCTTGACGTGCTGGAACTCGACGATGCGCCAGACCGATCCGTCGATCTCGACGTGCATGCCGTTCTTGAACTCGTTCGTGCTGACGACGTCGGCCACGGCGGGGCAGGTTACCTGACGGTCGTCAGCGCTTTCGAGGCCTGGGTGAGCCGCTCGCGGCCGTCGTCGGTCACCAGCACCATGTCCTCGATCCGGACGCCGCCGAGGCCGGGAATGTAGATCCCCGGCTCGCAGCTGATCACGTTGCCCGGCTCGAGGGTGTCCGTCGACTCCGTGCGCGCGACCGGCAGCTCGTGGACCTCGAGTCCGATCCCGTGTCCGACGCCGTGGCCGAAGTTCTCGCCGAGGCCGGCAGCGGTGATGACGTCGCGGGCTGCGGCGTCGGCGTGCCGGCCGCCGACCCCCGGGCCATATGCCTCGAGCGCGGTGAGCTGCGCCTCGAGGCACACCTCGTATGCCCGGGCCAGCTGGTCCGGCAGCTCGCCGGTCGAATAGGTGCGGGTGCAGTCGGACGCGTAGCCGTCGACGCGGCAGCCGGCATCGATCGTGACGAGCGTGTTCGCCGGGATCTCGACGTCGCGCACGTCGGCGTGCGGGCTGGCGCCGTTTTCGGCCGCGGCGACGATCGTGTCGAACGCAAGCTCGGACGAGCCGTGCTCCTGGAAGAGCTCGCGAACGCGCCACGACAGCTCACGCTCGGTGCAGCCGGTGAACTGCTCGTCGGCGAGAGCCGCGAAGACACGGTCCGAGATCGCTGCGGCCTCACGCATCGTCTCGAGCTCGCCCGGTTCCTTGATCGCGCGCAGGCGCTCGACGAGGCTCGACCGCGGGATCGTCTCGACGCCGCCCTCGCGCAGCTGCTCGTTCGCGGCGACTGTGAGCACGTGCGCCTCGATCCAGATCGTCTTGCCGGCAAGCAGATTCGAGAGCTCGCCGATGACGGCGCGGGCGGTCTGCTGGAAGCGCACGCCCTCGATCGCCTTCGCCTTCTGCGCGTAGCGGAAGTCGGTGTAGAGCGTGGCGTCGCCGTCGGGGTCGACGAGAACGGCGGCGTTCGAGCTGGAGAGACCGGTCAACCAGCGGACGTTGACGCCGCTCGTGACGAGCAGCGGCTCGTCGAGCAGCGCGGCCAAACGCTCGATCCTGCTCACGGCTGGGCCGCCAGCCACTCGAGCGCCTCGCGGTACCCATCCGGGCCCTTGCCCAGGATCCGTTTCGTCGCCAGCTCAGCGATCACAGAAGTCCGCCTCCACTCCTCGCGCTCTTCGATGTTGGACAAGTGCACCTCGACCACGGGCACGCTGAAGAGCTCGACCGCGTCGCGGATCGCGTAGCTGTAGTGCGACCAGGCGCCGGGGTTGAGGATGACCCCGTCGGCCCAGTCGAGCGCGTCGTGGCACCAGTCGACGTACTGTCCCTCGTGGTTTGTCTGGCGGCAGCGGGTCTGGCAATCGATGCCCTTCGACCACTCGTAGATCTTGCTCTCCAGCTCCGCCAGCCCGAGTCCGCCGTAGAGCTCCGGATCGCGCCGGTCGAGGACGTCCAGGTTGGCCCCGTTGAGAACGGCGATACGCATCCGCGCGATGCTATCCGGCGATCAGCTCGTCGAGGGCAGCGCGCACGTCGGCCGGAGGAACCTCGACGCCGATCCGCGGCTTGCCGGGCGCGTCGAGCAGCACGAGCCTGGGCGCACCGCCGACCGCCTTCTTGTCCCGCTCGAGCGCTGCCCAGGCGCGCTCGCGGTCCACGCGAAGCGGTTCGGGCCGCAGTGTCTCCTCCACCGCCTTCGTGTCGAGCCCAGAGAGCCGCAGGGCTGCGAGGAGCCCGAGGGCGACGGCGCGGCCGTGCGGAAGCTCATAGCCCGCTGCGGCCTCGAGCGCGTGCGCGAACGTGTGGCCGAGGTTCAGCTGCGCGCGCTGCCCGCGATCGTGCGGATCGCGAAGGCAGACCGCGGTCTTGAAGGCCGCCGCCCTGCGCACCTGGTGCTCGAGCGGCAGCTCCCACAGCTTCTCGCCGGCGAGCAGCCCCGTTTTGACGAGCTCGGCGCGGCCGTTCGCGAGCTCCTGCTCCGGGAGCGTCGCCAGCGTGCCAGGGTCGATCACTGTCCGCTCCGGCCAGTGGAACGCGCCGATGAGGTTCTTGCCCTCCGGGATGTCGATTGCGGTCTTGCCGCCGATTGCGGCGTCGACCTGTCCGACGAGCGTCGTCGGCACCGCCACCCAGTCGATCCCGCGGAGGTACGTCGCGGCCGCAAAGCCGGCGACGTCGGTCGTGCAGCCGCCGCCGAGGGCGACGAGGGAGCCGAGCCGGTCGAGCCGGAGCCCGCGCCACAGCGCCTCGAGCGACTCGACCGTCTTCGCCCGCTCGCCGGGCGGCAGCTCGTGCTGCGCGCGCGCCCGCGAGCCGAGCGCGAGCTGGACGTCCATGCCGTAGATGCCGGCGACGCGCGCGTCGCTGATCACCTCGACCGGGCCCGAGCCGGGCACGAGCTCGCCCAGCCGCTCCAGCGCTCCCGTCTCGACATGGGTGCCGCCTGCCACGAGGATCGCACTCTCGACGTCGTGCGCGCGCCCGTCGGCTGCATGGTCGTAGAGTGGCCGCCGCTGCTCGAACAGCCGGTGGAAGAGGTCTTCGTCCTGCGCGAGCGGCCTCTCGCTGCCGCCGACGCGCCGCCACGCCTCGGCCGGCTCGACCTCGACCAGGATCGTCAGCGCCCGGTCGCGCAGCCCCGTTCGGATCGCGTCCGTCTCGACGGCGCCGCCGCCGAGCGCGAGCACGGACGGCGAGCTCGCGGCCAGAGCGTCAAGCACCTGCGCGGTTTCGCGGCGTCGGAACTCTGCCTCGCCTGCGGTCGCGAAGATCTGGGAGATCGGCTCCTCCTGCTCGATCTGGTGGTCGACGTCGACGAGCGGCCGGCCGAGCGCGTCGGCGAGTGCCTCCCCGAGCGTCGTCTTCCCCGCCCCCATGAAACCGATCAGGGCGATGTGACGGGCTAGCGCGTGCGTCTGCGCTCCTCGATCCGCTTCGAATAGGCCGCGTGCGCGGCCTTCATGTCGACGAGCGCATCCCCGCCCAGCTTCTCGCGCGCTGCCCGCGCCAGCTCCCAGGCGACGGCCGCTTCGGCGACGACCGCGAGCGCCTCCACGGCGGCGACGTCGCTGCGCTCGACGAGCGCCTGCGCGGGCTCGCCGGTGGCCAGGTCCACCGAGTCGAGCGGGCGCATCAGCGTCGGCAGCGGCTTCATCGCGGCGCGCACGACGATCTCCTCGCCGTTGGAGATGCCCGCCTCGATTCCGCCCGCTCGATTCGAACGCCGTTGCAGTCCTGGCTCGATCTCGTCGTGCGCCGCCGAGCCCCGCTCCCGCGCCAGCTCGAACCCGTCGCCGACCTCGACGCCCTTCACAGCCTGGATTCCCGTCAGCGCGGCGGCGAGCCTCGCGTCGAGGCGGTCCTCGCGCGTGGCGTAGGAGCCGAGCCCCGGAAAGGCGCCGGTCGCGCGCACCTCGACGATCCCGCCGAGCGTGTCGCGGTCGGTGCGGGCCTCATCGATCGCCGTCTCCCAGCCGTCGCGGACTCCGCCCACCTCGAGCACCGAGCCGGATACGGAGATCCCCAGCTCCGCCAGGAGCGCCTTTGCGACCGCCCCCGCCGCGACGAACACCGCGGTGTGCCGCGCACTTGCGCGCTCGAGCGCGTCGCGGACGTCCTCATGGCCGTACTTGAGCACGCCCGCCAGGTCGGCGTGACCGGGCCGCGGCAGAGTCACCGGCGTTGTTCCCTTGCCGGTCGGCTCGCCCTCCGGCGGCCAGGGGCTCATCCCCCACGTCCAGTTCTTGTGGTCGCGATTGCGCACGACCAGTGCGAGCGGCGTCCCGAGCGTGCGCCCGTGCCGAAGGCCGGCGAGTACCTCGACCTCGTCCTGTTCGAGCTGCTGCCGTGGGCTGCGGCCGTAGCCCTGTTGGCGGCGGTGGAGGTCGGCGTCGATCGCAGCGCGGTCGAGCGTCAGTCCGGCCGGCAGCCCGGTGAGGATGGCGACGAGGCCAGGCCCATGCGACTCGCCGGCGGTCGACAGGTGGAGCGTCACGCGGGAGAGCGTACTGCGGCGCGCATGACCTGCACCGGCGCGGACAGCCCGGTCCAGAGCTCGAAGGAGGCGGCTCCCTGCGCGACGAGCACGTCCAGGCCGTCGACGAGGTCGGCGTCGGCCTCGCGCGCGGCGGCAGCGAGCGCGGTTTCGCCTCGCTCGGCGCGGTAGGCGAGGTCGATCACGGTCTGCCCGGGCCGCGGCTCGAAGAAGAGCTCGTCCTTGACGGGCGTGGCGTGGACGACGAGCTCGGCGTCGTCCGTGCGCGGCGGCCAGTCCCTCCTGCGCGCGAAGACCTGGACGTCCGCACCCCGGGCTCGAAGTTCGTCGATCCAAGCCTTTGCCGCGCCGCCCGCGCCGACAACGGCGGCTCGCCTCGGCCGCCGGTCGCCCAGCGCCGCCGTGTCCGTGCTGGCGCCGACCACATGCCCGTCGCGGATCACGAGCGTGTTCACCGACGTCACGCCGCCGTCGAGCTCGTCGCACAACCGGGCGACCGCCAGCTTGTGCGGCGTCGTTACGTTGGCGCCGAGAAAGCCCAGCGCGAGCAGCCCTCGCACCGCATCCTCCAGTCGTTCGGGCGCAACGCCGAGCGGGACGTAGGCGACGTCGAGTGCGAGCGCGGCGAACGCCGCGTTCTGCATCCGGGGCGAGAGCGACGATACCTTCGGGTCGCGCAGCAACCCGACGAGCGCTGTTGTCCCTTCGATCACGCCTCAGCCGCAGGAGTAGCCGTACTCGCACGCCTTGGCGAAGAACTCCGACTCGCTGGCGGTGAAGAAGTGGTGCACCATGTCGGGCTTCCGCACGAAGTAGAGGTAGTCGACCTTCGCGGGATGCGCAGCCGCCTGTATCGACGCGAGGCCCGGGTTGGCGATCGGCGTCGGCGGCAGACCTTGGCGGTTGCGCGTGTTGTACGGGTTGTCGCTCTCGAGCTGCGAGACGCGCAGCGGCTCGGTGCCGGGGACGTCGAGGCCGTAGCGGATTGTCGCGTCGATCCCGAGCGGCATCCCGGCCTTGAGCCGGTTGTAGATCACGGCCGCGACCTTGGGCCGCTCGTCGGGAGCAATCGTCTCCTTCTCGATCATCGACGCGATGATCAGGACGTCGTAGGGCGTCAGGTTCTTCTTCTTCGCGTCCGCCAGGTCGACCTTGCGCCAGTTCGTCTCGAAGTGCTCGATCTGGTCGGCGACGAGCCGGGCGGAGGTGGTCTTCGGCGTGAACTCGTACGTCGCGGGGAAGAGAAAGCCCTCGATCCCCTTCGCATGCCTACGAAAGGCGGCCGGCACCGCCGCCGCCTTCGACGCCTTCGCGTATGCGTTCCCCGAAAGCTTGGGCGTCACGTTCCGCTTCGTCTTCGCGATCTGCCGCACCTCGGCGACGCGCGTCACCATCTCCTTGCGCGTGAAGCCCTCGGGGAAGACGATCCGCAGAATCGTCGGCCTCGCGACCGCCGCTGTGGTCGCCGGCGGCGGCGCAGACTCTTCCTCGCCCGATTCGCCGAATGCGCTCATGCCCAGCCAGAGAGCCAAACCGAGGAAGGCGATCAGCAGCAGCGCCGCTACGGCACGGCGGCGGACCTGACCCTTCGGCGGCCGCTCCGTCGGCCGTCCCGGCCGCGGCGGCATCACGGGGTCGACGGTCATGGGTCTCGTTGTTCCCTGGCCAACCAGCTCTCGAGCAGATGGGCTGCAGCGCGCGCGTCCTCCGGCGCACGCTGCGACGGGCCGGATGCCGCGAGCGCCGTGGTGAAGCGCTCGTCGAACGACTCGACCGGGACGTCCACCAGCTTTTCCAGCTCGGCCACGAACGCTGCCGTCTCCGCCGCCTGCGCCCCCGCGTCACCGCGCAGTGTCAACGGGAGCCCGACGACGACCCGCTCTGCTCCTTCTGCTGCGACGAGCTGGGCAAGCCGGCGCAGGCCGTCCGGCGAGGCCGCCCGCTCGACGACGCCGAGCGGCCGTGCCAGCATTCCGGTCGCGTCGGAGACGGCGACGCCGGTCCGGGCCGAGCCGTAGTCGAGGGCGAGCACCTTCAGGCGAGCGCCTCGAGAATCGTCTTCTCGGCGAGCGCGACCGCATCCTCGAGTCCGGCGGCGTCCTTGCCGCCGGCGCGCGCCATCGTGGGCCGGCCGCCGCCCTTGCCGCCGATCAGCGCGGCTGCTTGACGAATGACGCTGCCGGCGTCGAGACCGCGGCCCTCGAGCGACTTGTCGAGGTTGATCAAGAGCTGGGCGGCGCCGTTGTCCCGCAGCCCGACGATCACGGCCGCCGGCGCGTGCTGCTGCTTCAGCTTGTCCGAGACGTCGAGCGGATCGCCGCTCTTCACGTCGACGACGAGCACCGTCACGTCGCCGGCCGCGGTCTCGCGCGTGACGGTGAAGTCGGCGCCGCCGCCGTCGCTGCCGACGCTCTTCTTCGCCTCCTTGCGCAGCTTCGAAAGCTCTGTCCGCAGCTCCTCACCCTCCCGTGCGCGCTCGTGCAGGAGCGCGAAGGCCTCGCCCGAGGTGACCGCCTCGATCCGGCGCGCACCCGAGCCGACGGAGCCCTCCGAGGTGATCACGAACGGCCCGATCTCGGCCGTCGAGCGCACGTGTGTGCCGCCGCAGAGCTCGCGCGAGAAGCCGTCGACCTCGACGACGCGAACGATGTCTCCGTACTTCTCACCGAACAGCATCTGCGCGCCGAGCCGCCGCGCCTCCTCGATCGGGGTCTCGAAGACGCGCACCGGCCGGCTGACGAAGATCTGCTCGTTGACGAGCTCCTCGACCCGGGCGCGCTCCGTCGGCGTGAGCGCGCGCTCGTGCGTGAAGTCGAACCGAAGCTTGTCCGGACGGACGGCCGAGCCGGCCTGCTGGACGTGGTCGCCGAGCACCTTCCGCAGCGACTCGTGAAGCAGATGCGTCGCCGTGTGGTTTGCCATCGTCGGGAAGCGGACGCTCCACGGCACGACGGCGCGGACGCGGTCGCCGGCGGCGAACCCGGAGCCCTCGAAGACGAGCACCTGGTCGTCCCCGAGCCGGATCGCCTCGCGCAGCTCCGCCTTCGCCTGCGTGTCCTCGTGCTCCAGCAGGCCCTGGTCCGAGACCTGGCCGCCACCCTCCGCGTAGAACGGCGACTCGCGCAGCTTCGCGAGGAAGAGGTCGTCGTCGACCTGCTCGAGCGCGCCGATCTGCGTCAGCACGTCCGTCTTCTCGTGGCCGACGAACTCGGTGCGGAAGCCGGCGGCGACGGA
>Ga0126307_10004046_pt1 | contig 10119 bp, 9 predicted proteins | sample Plot28_FD_89955 | JGI IMG/M metagenome (GOLD analysis project Ga0126307, IMG submission 89955) | Serpentine soil microbial communities from UC McLaughlin Reserve, CA, USA - Plot28 | ecosystem: Environmental > Terrestrial > Soil > Grasslands | place: USA: UC McLaughlin Reserve, Lake County...
GCCACATCGGATTCCGAGGAGCGAGTCATGAGCACTCGCAACCGGTCGGTAGCTCAGGACAGAGAGGGTCCCATCGTCCTGACGCTGGTCTCACTTCGCAGTTGCGTCGTTACCCTTCCACGTCTGCGCTAGTATATATTCCCATTGACATTTCGGTTCTGGGATTTGCCAAAGACTTGTGATTTACTTAAAGATATGAAAGCCGATGGCCGCACCCCATCGCGACCAACCGGAGACCCTGCTCCGCCGCGCTCACGATGGATCTGTGAGGAGGGCCAGAGATGAAGCCTTACTCCACTCATCCCCCCGAGACCACGGTCCTCGAGGATACCAAAGAGTTCGCCGCCCTCGAGGAGGAGTGGGAGGACCTCTACCAAGATGCTTCGCTCGCCACCCCTTTTCAGTCATGGGCCTGGCTCTACTCCTGGTGGGAGTTCTACGGGGAGGGCTACGAACTACGCCTCGTTACAGTGAGAAACGAAGGTGTGCTGGTAGGAATCGTCCCGCTCATGCTCAAGCGCCGATGGGGCTTCGGGCGGTTGCTCTTTGTGGGCACGGGCATAACAGACTATCTCGACATGCTGGCTAGGAGGGGGTGGGAAGGCTACGTTTCGCAGGCCGCAAGAGAGACTCTTTGGCGGATGGGCTACTGGCACGTGGCTGAACTCCACGAGCTGCGCCCGGCAGCCGCCGCCTGGGGAGTTTTCGACGGGTGGGATGGCCCTCGAACCCGCATGCATCAGACCAATTGCCCGGTAATAGACGTCAAGCCCTGGGATGAGCTTCTGATGTCCCTCAAGAGGAAAATCCGCTACGATGTCCGGCGCAACGTCCGTCGGGCTGACGAAGACGGGGTTCGCTGCGAGCTGGTTGGACCGGCCGACGCGGAGCTGGCAGCCCGTAGGCTAGTAGCCCTGAACTTGGAGCAGTGGGAAGAACGAGGCATCTCTCCAGAGGCTCTGACCCGGAGGTTTGAGGCGCACTTGGAGGCCGCTGCCCGCCGGATGACGGCCCGTGACTCAGGCGCGATATCGGAGGTGCGGCTGGACGGAGAGGCAATCGCCTCCCACTTCTTTGTCTTTGGGCGGGACTTCGTCGGAGAGTATATGGTCGGCTCGGGTAAAGAATCACTTCGGCGCTATCAGGTGAGCTCCCTGTTCATCCGGGACGGGCTGCAGCTCGCACGCCAGCGCAACGTCGCCTGCCTTGATCTGTTGCGCGGAGAAGAACCCTACAAGCTGCGATGGACCTCCAAGGCGGTTGCTAACCACAGGGTCATCCTGGGCCGAAACCTGCTCTTCTGGGGCCCTTATGTCGGATATCGCCTCCTGCGCTCCAGGGCCAGACGGTTCGTGGAGCAGGAGAGCACTCCCCCATGGATTAAAACGATTCTCAACCCGTTCAGGCAACGCTACAGCGGGTCGCCATGATGTTCATCCATGTAATGTGTGGCGACATGGGCACCCACAGGATCGGTCATAACGATCGAACCGGCATGCCATACCCGCATTGCTCGAAAAAGCCGTCGGCATCCCAAGCAGTAGTCGCTGAAAGCGCTGCCCCATCGCTACGCCTACCGGAGTTTCGCGGGTCTCGGCTTCAGAGCTTTCCTAAAGTACCTTGCGGTGATTGCCCAAACACAGGATTAGCCCATGTGAGGCGCTGTAGAATGTAGCGTCGGAGAACACAGGCGTAGTTGGTTTGTCGTCACGAACCAACGTTTTCAAGGTGGAGAATTGAAGTCCAAGGGACGTTTTGGTGCACTGGAGAAGGTATTTGTTGTTTCGGCACTTTTCCTTTTCTCGGGGGGCCTGCTTACTCTAGTTCGCCAGATGAGCGGAGCCATTTCGGATCCCAGTCAGACAGATCCCGTATCACAGGCTGTCTTCTTACTTGTGTATGGAATCACCGCCTGTTTGACGGTGATTTGGCGGAAGCGGTTCGCGCATGTTGTTACGAGAGACGGACTCCTCTGGCTGTTAATAGGTATAGCTCTACTCTCGGTCCTCTGGTCCGCTGCGCCGGAAGTTACGCTTCGACGAAGCATAGCGCTGATAGGAACGACCCTACTTGGGGTGTACATGGCTATGCGCTTTGACCTACGCGAGCAACTGCGGCTAGTGGCTTGGGCCCTAGGTACAGGGGCGTTGTTAAGCTTGCTATTTGCCTTGGCTTTACCCGCTTATGGAGTGGCGAGTGTCGAGTCGTTGCCCTCAGAGTCTTCCGAGGCGGCGCAGGGTTGGCGCGGAGTCTATCAATGCAAGAATTGCCTGGGCTTGCCCATGGCCTTGGGCGCGTTGGTCTTTATGCTCCTTGGTTTGAGCGAGCACAGATATCGCTGGATCAGCTGGGCCGGTTTCAGCCTCTCGGTCATTCTCCTTCTGCTGTCGAACTCGAAAACATCTCTGGTAGTATTTACATGTGTTCTTCTTCTCCTGCCTCTGTATAGAGGTCTGCGGTGGCCCTATTCCATTGCAGTGCCCTTTCTCATCTCAGGAGTGCTGCTACTCGGGAGTGCGGCTCTGTGGGGTTTGGCCAATGAGGGGACTGTACTAGGTCTTTTGAACCGGGATGTTACCCTAACCGGTCGCACAGACGTGTGGTCCGCCGTACTCGACATGATCTGGGAACGCCCCTGGTTAGGCTACGGATACGAGGCGTTCTGGCAAGGATGGGAAGGGCCATCAGCGTACGTCTCAATTGTAGTCGGATTTGCGCCAAGTCATGCTCACAACGGCCTCCTAAACCTATGGCTTAACTTGGGCTTGTTGGGTGTAGTGGCGTTTGCACTCGGATTCTTGCGAACCAGTGTACGAGCAGTACAGTGGGCACGGCTTGGGAAAGTGGGAGGTGTTTGGCCCTTAGCGTACTTGACGTACTTGTTGCTGTATAGCGTTACGGAGGTCACGATTCTCACCCGGAACAGCATCACTTGGGTGCTGTACGTAACTGTGGTCCTCTCCATGTCGCGCAACAGGGCCAAGCCGCCAAGGGAGTCGACCGCACCAGCGTACCCCAACCCTAAGCATCAAGGCAGAGCCGCAGGGTGAGGGGCTGAAAGGCGATCTGTAGGCGTCCAGGAGTGACAGAGCAGATCTCGTATCGGTTGTTGCAGGGCTGTTCCTACGGCGCCATATTCACTGCTGCAACGAATGAACAGGTGATCGTGATGAACCGGTCTCCTGGGTAGGCCAAGGGATCGATATGGACGGAATGTCGTTGAAAGGGGTCGCGGCCATAGATAATGACTTCCGAGAGACGGTAAGCGTTGTAATACCCACGCGAAACAGGCCCCAGCTTGTCAGCCGAGCGGTGAAAAGTGCCCTCTCCCAAACTTATAATCGAACCGAAGTCATCGTCGTGGTAGATGGGCCTGACGAAACCACGGTGAGAGCGCTTAGTCAGGTAAATGACCTGAGGCTAAGAACTGTGGCGTTGCCTATAAACGTAGGACCGGCGGACGCCCGCAATGTAGGGGTAAACGAAGCCCGAGGTACATGGATAGCTCTCCTGGACGACGACGACGAGTGGCTTCCGCAGAAGCTTGAGATACAAACCAGAGTAGCAAGCCGTTCACTGTGTGCGTTCCCCATTGTGACCTGCCGCTTTATTGCCCGTACGCCAAGAGGCGAGTTCGTATGGCCCAGAAGGGCCCCAACGTGGCCACTCAGCGATTACCTGATGGCTCGCAGAGGTGTGTTGCTAGGAGAAGGATGGATAGGGGCGCCAACGCTCTTGACGAAGAAGGCGTTGTTGCAGAAGATCCCTTTCACAAGCGGTTTGTGGGTACATGAGGATTGGGACTGGCTCTTGCGGGCGAGCATGTTGAACGGTGTAGGGATCGAGTTTGTGCCTGAACCTCTGGTTATCTGTTACATACAGGAGAGCCGCGAGAGCGCAAGCACAGGACATAGGTGGCGGCGTTCATTAGAGTGGATCCGGAAAAACCGGCACCTAGTAACGCCCCGAGCCTATGCAGGCTTCGTTATGACAGTAGTCGGCCCCGCGGCGGCCCGAGAAGGCGACTGGAAGGCCTTTTTGCCTCTTCTACAGGAGGCCCTGCGATCTGGCAAGCCGCAACCGATCGATTTCCTGTTGTACATGGGAATGTGGCTAGTGCCCCAGGAGGTGCGGCGCTCGCTCCGAGCTCTATTAGCGAGTAACCGCAGAACGTGAGCATTCTGCCGCTGCCCGCCTACAGTCCCGAACTGAAGCCTGTGGAGAAATGGTCAGGATTTTTGGAGGGTTATGTCCAAAAGGAGTTTCAAGACATGGGATCTCTCCGCCTTGGCCATCATTTTGGGTAGCTTCTCGTAGTCCTTCTAGTGCCTTCGTGACTGGCCCGCAGTCGGGCAGACGTTTACTTGCTGCCCAGCGTCAGGTCGGCGCAGCGGGCCTCCGCGGTGCTACCTTCTGTGTCCGAACTGTCTCTGTGCACATAGGCGTAGCTTCCGCTAGTATAAGGCGGCACAGCGGAGTTATCTACCACTCGGTGCTGTATCCTCTCTGCGGGTGCGGTGAGCACAACTTCTCTGAAAGCGGGCAGAGGACAGTGTTTGGAACTTAACAGGACAAAGCTCTCGCGGCAATCTCAGGCACTGATGGGAGTCGTCTTCATTGCTCCGGTGCTCGTCATAGGTTTGGTCCTATTGTGGTCCGCGACGGACACTCGGGGGGTGACCGCCGAACAAAGCGCCGAGGAAGACCCCCGAAGCGTCCCTCACGAGGCCAGGAAGCCGCATCCTCGTTCGATCGCGCTGGGCGCCTTCATCGATCGAGCGCCGGAGAACCCGGCGAAGATCGACGAGTTCGCGAACATGGTGGGCACGCAACCGTCGGTCGTGATGTGGTACCAGGACTGGGCCACTCCGGGCGTCAAGGAATTCGATTGTGTGAGAATGGACGAGGTGGCCGCGCGCGGGGCGATGCCGGTGATTACCTGGGAACCGTACGACTGGACGCAAGGTGCTAACCAGCCTCAGTACGCGCTCAGGGAGATAGTAGATGGCAGATATGACAACCACGTGCGCAGCTGGGCTCGGGATGCCGCCGCGTGGGGTGAGCCCTTCTGCCTGCGCTTCGCCCACGAGATGAACGGCGACTGGTACCCTTGGAGCCCCGGCGTCAACGGCAACGCGGGTGCCGCCGAGTACGTCGCCGCCTGGAAGCGGGTACACAACATCTTCGAGGAGGAGGGTGCCACCAACGTGCGCTGGGTGTGGAGCCCAAACGTGACCGACCCAAGCCGCCCGAGCTACGCCTCGCTGTACCCGGGCGACGAATACGTGGACTGGGTAGCGATAGACGCCTACAACTGGGGCACGTCCCAGCCGTCGCGGCACATCTGGCAAACACTCCCGGAGATATTCGATGACTCCTATGAGGAGATCGATGCCCTCACCGACAAGCCGATGATGGTAGGAGAGACGGCTTCAGCGGAGTTGGGCGGTGACAAGGCCGCTTGGATTCGCCAGACCTTCCTCACCGACATCCCGTCCAGCTACCGGCAGGTACGGGCCGTTATCTGGTTCCACCGCAACAACGTAGCGTACGGGCAGGCGGACTGGCGGGTGAACTCCTCAAAGGCCGCTCTAAAGGCCTACCGGGAGGTGGTCTCGTCCCCGTTGTACCAGGGCCGGTTGCGGTAGGGTATGCTATGTATGGCTTACCGATGGTTTGCTGAGTAGGGTAATAGACATATTCTACAGCGACCGTCGAAAACGTTAACCTGGACGCAGTTGTGTACCTACTCAACCCAGAAACCACCAGACAGTACCGGTGAAGATGGGTCTCTTGCTGGCAACCCCATCACCGACGACCGAACCCACAGCGAAAGAGTCGATTCGGTGGCAAGCTTCACGGGGTCCGCCTTCCAGGTCGATGCGAAAAGGAAAGCCCAGCCCCTTCTCGTCCTCGGTGAGGACGTGGGCTCGCTTATGCCGACGGTCGCTTGGCAATGGGACTCCAAGACGCCCCGGGTTCCTGTCGGAGGACGGTACCAGGGCGCGGCATTACGTGTTGGGGAGGGGCGCGTTGCGGCCTTCGGGGGAGCCACGATGTTTACGGCGCAACTTGTGGGGCCGGAGCGTAGGCACACGACGAGGATGAACTCACCCGTAGCACAGAAAACCACGAGTTCCTGCCGAACGTCTTTCACTGGTTTTCTGGCCTGCCGGATCCGGCTACGGAGATCACCAACAGCCCCTTCGTGCCCTTCGAGTTCTCCACGCTCCCATGGCGCGCCGATACTAGACGAGGCGAGTGAACTAACGTAGAGTCGTCACTATGAGTTTGAAGCAGAGGATCCTCCAGGGCGGGGCTTATCTCATCCTCCGCCAAGGGTTAGGAATAATGATTAGCCTAGGAGGCGTGCTTCTTCTTACAAGATTGATCGGTCCTGCCAACTACGGGCTTTATGCTGGCAGCCTGGCGATCATAGTATTTTTCACCACTGTAGGACCCTTTGGGATAGACATATACTTGGTACGCCGCGAGCAGGCGCCGACAGCGGCGGTATACAATCAAGCGTTCACTTTGCTCCTGTTATCCGGAACGGGCATAGCAAGTGTCATATTCTTGGCATCGCCCTTGTTAGAGCTCTGGTTCGGTGACCCGCGCTTCATTCCACCCTTACAAGCCCTCCTCCCAGTGCTTCCTATCCAACTTCTTTCCGTTCCCGCAATAGCTTCTCTTGAGCGGAACCTAAACTACAGGGCTGTAGTCTCCTTGGGGCTCGCAGGGCAGCTTTTGTATTTCACCGTAGCCCTGGGCCTAGCCGTTCTGGGATGGGGAGTTTGGGCCCCGGTTGTAGGCTACTACGCCCATCAAGCTTTGTTCGGAGTGGCAAGTTACATCGTGGCCGGCCTCCGACCCCGCCTCCTCTGGTCGCGAGAGCTCATCAAGGACATATTCAACTTTGGCTCTAGTTATTCCGTCGCACAGTGGATATGGGAAGCAAGAATTTTGATCAATCCCCTGATAGTAGGACGATACATAGGGCCCGAAGGGGTCGGATACACAAACTTGGCGATCCGAATAGTGGAGGCTTTAGCCTTCGTGAGGAGAGTGACCGTGCGACTCTCAGTCGTGGCGTTCGCCAAGGTACCTGATGATTACGCTCGGCTCCGACGGGCTATGGAGGAAGCCATGGGTTTGCAGGTTTTGGCTGTGGCTCCATTGTTAGCTGGCTTCGCCGCGATCGCTTCTTGGCTGGTTCCGGCGCTATTTGGCGAACAATGGGATTCGGTACTTATCGTTTATCCTTTTATCGCTCTCAGCTACGCAGTTAATGCAATTTTCAATATGCTCATGTCGGTGCTTTACGTGCAGGGGCGTAACTGGAGCGTAGCGCTGGCTAATATCGCGCACATCGTGCTCTTTGCTGGTGGAAGTCTGATCCTGGTACCACGCTTGGGTCTCTTAGGATACGGCCTGGCAGAGGTGATCGGCCTAGCGTCCTACGCTGTGATCCACGTGCAGGTGACCAAGATTTTCTCTTTCTCTTATGCTCGTAGCCTGCCCTGGCTGGTGGGCTTTGCGCCGTCGTTCTTTGCGCCCTTCTTGATGTACCCCTGGTTCTTGGTAGCATGGTTTCTTGCGCTGGTAACAACGCTACTGCCCAGGCAGCGGCAGCAGATCCGGGAGTATATAGGATATTTTCCGTGGAGAAAGACGTGAACAACCAGCCCACAGTTAGCATCGTCGTCAAGAATTATAACTATGGACGGTTTTGCGCGAGGCGATAGACAGCGCCCTGAGACAAACGTATCCGCATATCGAGATCGTTCTGGTGGATGACGGCTCCGCCGACAACTCGCGGGAAATTACCGCCAGCTACGGGAGCAGAGTCGTCCTGGTATTCAAGAAGAATAGCGGCCAGGCCTCGGCATTCAACGCGGGGTTCACAGCGAGCCGGGGAGAGATCGTTATCTTTCTCGACGCCGATGATTATCTGTTTCCCCACGCGGCAGAGCGGATTGTTGCAGCGTGGGAGCCCGGTGTAGCCAAGCTCCATTATCGGTTGGAGACGGTCGATACTTTGGGGAAACCATTTGGGTTCGAGCCACCACGGGATAGACTTCTGGCTAGCGGGGATGTATTGCCCATCTTGCTCGAAAAAGGGTACTACTCAACTAACGTCACTAGTGGTAATGCTTACCAGTCGGGCAGCCTTGGACCAAATGCTCCTGGTGCCGGAGGTAGAGTATCGCATGTAGGGAGATGGCTATCTGAATGTCTTGCTGTCTTTTTACGGACGCGTCAGCTCCGTGGAAGCAGCTCTGGGAGCTTACCGCATTCACGGTAATAATCACTTTTACTCAACTAGTGTGAGTACCGACAACTTTCGTACGACTGTTCGGCTCCAGTTGCAGAACCAAGCTCTGTTAATTCAAAGGGCTAACGCGCTAGGCTACAAAGTGCGCCCTGATTTAGTAAGACGTAACTACGTGCATCTGCAAAAGAGGTTGGCTTCTCTACGATTGGATCGTCAAAAGCATCCGGTTTCCGAGGATCGGCCGCTACGTTTAGTTCCCTGGGGTTTGAATGCTATCTGGCGATATTCAGGCTTATCGAGCTCGATGCGGAAAGGCTGAGTAAGCTCTCTCAATCGGTTGATGAAGGACGGCGATCAACTCCACCTGAGGTATGTAGCGTCGGATACGCTCCCGAGCTTTTGGGAAGTCCAGGTAAACGACGCAAGCCTCCCCAATAGCCGGATCCAGGCGCGGTTTATCCAGAGGCGCCCTGGGGGCGTGAGGACCCCGGTTCTCTAACTTGCCGGTCCGAGACTACTTGCCGACGCGGGCGGCCTCTGTACCCTCCTTGCGAGCACCGACACCATCCATTACCAGGACGCACTCCCCGTTTGGAGTGGTGGTGGAACACTTTAGCAATAACTCGACCTTGTGCCGGTAAATTTCCTCTGCTCCGCCCCGACTCATAGCGGTTTGCGATGATATTGACCCGTACCACCATGGATTCATTAACGCCTGTGCGGCTATTCCAAGTAAGCGTTGTGCACCTTGGATGCGAAATATAGGTCACCTACACCGCAACCTGTTGTCAGACAAGAACCATTGCAGACTGTGCGCCTCCTTGCGCTGTACGCCTGCCAATATTCAATACTGGCCAGAGCAGTGAGCATCTCGTTGTGCTTGGTATAGTTTACAGATGGTCCCGATTAACATCGAAGCTAGGATGGTTTATGCCTACTCGCCCCTCGATTATCCTACTATCGAACATTCGTTGGAACACGCTTTGGGAGTGGAGTCAGATACTCGCCACCAACTTTGCTAAGGCGGGCTATCCAACTGTCTGTGTTGAGACTACAGGCATCACAAACCCTCGCTTAGACATCAGTACGAGCCGCAAAGTATTGAGGAGAGTTTTCAAAGCTTGGTCCGGCGGCAACAAGAGTGCTGAAACCCCTGCCAACTTGGTCGTATATTCGCCGCTCGTGGTGCCGCCAACTTACAAAGTCTTCCGGAGAATCAACCGACGGGCTCTCGTGCCAAGAGTCGTCCGGGACCTGCGCCGTTTGGCTGGTGCAGAATCAGTGGTAATGGCTTTTACCCCGACTCAGACTACGCTGGACATACTTTCCGGGCTCAGACCTAGAGTCACCTGGTACCATTGCGTCCTCAACTATGAGGAGTTTCCCGGAACTCCTCCGGATCTCAGGGATACAGAGCAACGCCTCTTGAGTTCAGCACACGTTGTAACCGTAGACTCCAACTTTCTGAAACAGAAGCACTCCGACGTGCGACCCGACTCAATTCATATTGAGTCAGGAGTAGACTTTGAGTTGTTCCAACAGGCCCATACAGGCTCTTTGGAAGCCCCTGTGCGAACGATCTACTACTTTGGAGCCGCGGACGAGAGAAGATTCGATTTCGATCTCGTCCGAGAGGTCGCACAAGCCGGGTTTACCATCCGGATGCTGGGCACTATCTCGGATCCGTCATTTGCTCGGGCTCCGGGTGTGCAGTTCCTAGGAGCGGTTCCGCACAAGGATCTGCCCATTTACCTGCGGAACGCAGACGCCTTGATTATTCCATACAAGATAACTGCCTTTAGTAAAGGCACTTTTCCAGCTAAGACCTACGAGTGCCTGGCGAC
>Ga0126307_10004047_pt1 | contig 10117 bp, 10 predicted proteins | sample Plot28_FD_89955 | JGI IMG/M metagenome (GOLD analysis project Ga0126307, IMG submission 89955) | Serpentine soil microbial communities from UC McLaughlin Reserve, CA, USA - Plot28 | ecosystem: Environmental > Terrestrial > Soil > Grasslands | place: USA: UC McLaughlin Reserve, Lake County...
ACGAGGTCTTAAACCGGTGGGGCGTGGAAATAGGCAAAAGTAGGCCCGCTCTTAGCGGGGCAGGTGTCAGAGCGGGCCAGGAAGACGACACGGAGGCACGTTACAAGAACAGGGGCAGGGAAGAAAAGCCTTAAACCGGCGGCGTGGAAATAGGCAAATCAAGAAGCCCGACAGAAGAACCTTAAGGGAGGTCACCTTGCGAGCATCGGGCTTACAATCCCCACCTACCCTCTGCTGTGGGGCCGTAAACGCCCCGAGAATCGAGAATGCCGGAAGCCAGGTTTCCGAGAAGACCTAGAAGAGGCAATCCACCACCGTTTTTGGGACAGCTCCAAAGCTTCTTCGAGCACTGCGACTACCATCTAGCAGGCCAGTCACTGTAAAACGTGCTGTACGCTAACAGGGGTGAGGGGGCTTTCTTCCGGCTGTATGCCTACTGTTCCTCCAACGTTCGCCTTTGCAGAGCTGCGTCGGTGGCGACACTGGCGTAGCGCAAAGCCGAGCCGATAAATCGCGCAATCTCCTCGTGGCCGGGCCTGTCTGTAAGACCGGATCTAATCATCTTAGCCTCCGCCAGACTCAACCTTAGCTTGGCATCCTCTATATCGCTGATGACTTCGATGAGGACCTCCCGTGGGTCCAACTTCTTGTAAACCGCTACCTACCTCCCATTCCCCTACACCTAGCGGTGTGCGAGACCGCGTTCTAAGTAGAACCTCGAAGCAGGCAGAACCACCATTGTGCATAAAAAGGTATCCCATTATCCTCAGTAGAGTGCCAGTAGCGCCAGGGGCGTAGAGCTTCATCGTCCTTCCTCCCCGCGCCAGTCCCTAACCATGCTCCGATTAGCCCTGCATGCTCAGCACCGCACTCGGGGCAGGTGCTCTCCGAGCGTGTGAGGGTTAGCCTCTTGCCACACTCGCACTCGAGCACGACGTGCCCCGGGTTCCATCTGTAGACCCGACCGTGTTCTACCTCGCTAACTTCGTAGCGTCCCTCGCTACTCATGATGACCTGCGCCAACGTCCACCTTTCCCTAATAGCCGAAAAAACGATAGGTGCAGAATATACACCAAAATATGTAGAGAATCTACATATTTTGGTGTAGATACGGGTATAGAGGGTACCTAAGGACAACCAGGTGACTGCCTCGGGGAATTAGGTGGGGAAGGGGAACGAAGAACTATACAGACACCTGGTTGCCCTATCTCTGCATTCGCAGAGGGTGTTCTAATAGCCGCAGATGTAGCGGGAAGTACTCGCTTTTTACATCCGCCACCAACGCCCCCGTTGCGCCGAGGCTGGTTCTCGCCAATCGCAGAGCTTAGGAGGTTTTAGGGGCTTCCCCGTTTGTGAGATAAGGCCCTCAGAAGGACTTCTCGCCCGAAAGAGGTGGCTCCACGCGGGTTAGAGCTAACCCCGACTCGGTGAGCCAGAGCGTGGCTGAGTGCATGACCTGCGCTTCCCGCAGCAGCGTCCCCGGCCAATCGTCTATTACCCGCTCTAGCATCGCCGTCATGGCCACGAACCGTGAGTTCTCAACCAGCTGCGACAGCTCCTCTTGTTGCCTCAGGGCCGCATCTAGGTCTATCAGATCGTTCCAGTTGAAGCCGGCCCACACAGAGCGACCCTCGGATGTCTCCTCGGAGATTAGACGCCACAGCGCTTCCGTTCGCTCTCCTTCAAGAGTGGCCAGGGCTGTGAACCGCAAGCGCCCTTCCTCCTCTAGGCGCGACACCTCAAGCCCTTCACGCTCGAGGTCCGATCGTAGGCTGGCAACCGAATCCAGCTCCTCATCATAGTACTTGGCGAGCACCCCGCCCCTCGCCTCAGCCACCATGAAGAAGGCGGTATCGAGCTTGCGCATAAGCTCGTGGTTCTGCGCTATCGCTAGCACGTTGTCGGGCACCTCTAGGAAATGGCGTAGCCTCTCGGCCAGAGACTGTGAGCCTTCACCCTGCCTCAGAAACTCCTCCAGCGCCGAGCTACGGATACGCCACTTCCTGCCAGCCTTCAGGCATAGCAAGTTCCCGTCGCGGCACCAGCGCTGGACCGTGAACGGGCTCACCTCGAGCCGTTCGGCGGCGTCTTCGACGCTTAGCAGCTCACTATTGGCTTCGAAAGGAAACATGCGATGCAGCCCTCTTTTCTTACTCTTTTTAGGGGCTTCATCGAAAGCAAAAGGTCTCTCGTTTAGACGAAAGGCGATCTAGTCACCACAAAACCCACCTAAACTAACCTAGTTACTATACCATCAAAGTACGGCCCACACCAGCCAATGTCCGGGAAAATCGCCCTGTTGCGGTTGGGCTAATAACCCAACCCTTATGAACGGCGCCTATGCACGTCTTAGCATTGAAGAAGGCACTTATGCACGCTAAAGTACGGTAAGATTAGCTGGGGAGGGCAGAGTGCTGGCGGCCGTTGAGGCAAAGGAAGTGCAAGAAGAAGCTTTTCGAGATAAGGACCTCTTAGACACCGAAGACGTTGCCGACTACCTGGGGGTTAGCCCGGTTACTATCTGGCGCTGGTGCAGGGAGGGGAGCTTGCCGTGCCTTATCGGCAGGCAGTGGCGCATTCGTCGCTCGGGCTTGGAGGACTTTTTGGAGCGCGGCGAGCGCTCAGAGACCTTAGTCGGGCGGCTTAGAACCTTTTTGGAGATGCCGGACAACGTGCTCGCGGTCATCCAGAACCGCGAGCTCATGTATCGCCTCGACGCTGCCTTCTTCAAGGTCGGGGAGGCGCGCGGCGGGATGCTCGTCAAGTACTACAGCGGCGAGGAGTCCGGACTCTCGGCGGACGAGCTGCGGGAGAACCTGGAGCGCGAAGGGCTTGAGGTCTCTTCATTGGAGAAAGAGGGACGGTTGCGCTTCATCGTTGAGACCGAGCCCGCGGGCGAACGGGTCGAAGAGTTAAGGAACCTCCTCACCGAGGAGAATGAAGAGGGTCGCTCTGTGTGGGTCAACTTCAACTGGGAGGAGCGGGTCGACCTCGAGACAGCTATAGGGCAGCAGGAGGAGATAACGCGGTTTGTGGAAGAATCTTCGTTCGTGGTCAAGACGACGGTGCTCGAGGAGTCGTTGGACGAGTGGCCGGGGACCGATCTTAGGCGGGCACAGGTTCTGCACTCGGCGACGCTCTGGCTTTCGGAGTCCGGGCTAGCTTTGAGCCGGGTGCTGCCGCCTACGTGAGAGCGATAGGAGAAAACAGAGATCCTAAAGTAACCACAAAAGTAGTATCAGAGAAAGGAGAGGGTCCCCTATACCCATGAGGTATTCAGACGGCCCGCAGGGTAAACGAGGGACAGAGGGCAACGCAAAAAGATGTAGAGTAGCAGCGGGTATGCCCGAAGGGTGGCTAGCCCCGTTCCTTTTGCTCGGTATATCGGACGGGTGCTCTTATGGACACCGGTTGGTGGAGAGGCTAACAGGCGAGCTGGGCTTCGACGAGACCCGTCTAGAAGAGATCTACCTGGTCCTGTGGCGAATGGAGCAAGACGGGCTGGTCCTCTGCGACCCCGAAGACCGAGAGATCAGGCTCCCCGAGCCTCGCTACGAGATAACCGAGGCTGGTAATGCGTACCTTAGGTCTTGGGCCGATTCACTCGAGCAGTACCGCAAGGAGATGAAGCTTTTCTTGCATCTCTATCAAAGAACCGGATGAGGCGCCCGAGCAAAGATAAGATGCCTGAGATTACCCGTGATACACGCGGCAGCGTCACGACGGTGCTCTTGGAAAATGGTCAGCGCCTGTTACGCGTGGGGCTAAAGGAGATACTCTCAGAAGACGAGAGCACAAAGGTCTTAGGAGAAGCCCAGAGCGAAGAAGAAGCCGTAGTCCTCACCCAAGAGCATAAGCCCGAAGTAGTGATCTTGGACGTCGACGAGCGACTCGCGGTAGCGCGGGAAGCCATAGCCCAGCTCCTCAGGATCTCACCTCCACCGAGGGTGGTCGTCGTCGCCAATCAAGATCATCCTCCCGGTTTCGTCCTAAAGCTCATAGCCGAGGGGATAGCCGCTTACCTGGACAAGGACGCCTCACCTGAGGACCTCTTCGCTGCGATACACAGTTCGCACGTAGCGAACACCTTTGTTGGCGCAACCCAGGCGGCACTAAGGCAGGCACAGGAGGAGGAGGATAAGGCGAAGGGTGTGCTCTCGGAGAGGGAACGAGAGATCCTGCTACTCTTAGTCCGAGGGTGGACCAACCGCCAGATAGCTCACGTGCTAAACCTCTCTGAGGGCACTGTAAAGCGCCACCTAGCCAACTTCTACCCCAAGATAGGTGTCTCCTCCCGCACCGAGGCTATACGCAAGGCCCTCTTGGAGGGCTGGATTAGCACCCAGGACATCACCGATCTCTCAGGCGATGGTACTATCCAAAAAAGCCGAACCGAAGTCTAAAGAACCTAGCTCTCCTCGCAGATGCTCTACTCCTCTGCAAGCTCGGGTGGGCAAGAAGAGCCAGGAGACCCTAACGCGCTGTAGCCGTCATCACATCTTTTCTCGGTATAGTGCTCAAAACTACTCGTGGAAATAGCCTTGAGGCATGAGAAAGAGAGAGTCGTGCGCGAAGAGAAGCGCAAGCACGGGGACGAGTCCCGTTCGGCGGAGTACCCAAGGATCGAGGCTCGTCCGAAGAACTGGCTAGTGCCGGTGATCCTGCTTACGTTGCGGGATTTACATTCCTACGGCTACAAGCTTATGGAGCAGGCGACGGCATTCGGGTTTGAAGCGATAAACCCGGGGACGGTTTATAGAACCTTGAGGCAAATGGAGAAGGACGGCACCGTAAACTCGAACTGGGAAACCTCCAGGGGTGGACCGGCGCGAAGGATGTACTCCATCACCGATGCTGGTGAGGCTGCCTCGACCTCTGGGTTAAGTCGCTTGAGCAATACCGGCGGACACTTGACACCTTCTTCCGAATCTACACTGTAAAGCCGCCGCTGCAGACGAGACGAAAAAGGCCGTAGGAGTTTAAAAAGCTGAGCCTTTACTGGGCAGCGCGCCGGTTTGCGTAGGAGGCTCTAGTGGGTTGTGGATAAACAAATTGGTACCCTAGCCTAGTTCCCTCTAGAACACGTCTAATAATTTGACCGCAATCTTGACCGCAACCGGGTGTCTCTCCCTGTCCCTCTGTGTCCCTTAAAGGGAACCAGATTCGAGATAAAAGCGCGGTTTTGTCGCTCTATGTCCCTCCGTGTCGGCCCCTGTCTCTGAAGGAGAATGACTACGAATCAGAAGGTCGCAGGTTCGAGTCCTGCCGAGCGCGCCCCCTAAAAGTACTGCAAAATGTTAGAAGTGAGTGTCTGTCATCCCGAACAGAGCCTCCACGGCCTATATACGCTCCCAAACAGCACCAATAATCCCTAGGTGTCCTAAGATAGGAGCCACAGCTACAATGTAGCGGAGAACTTCAGCCCGTCCCCGTACGAGAGCTCCCCGAAAGGCAGTGATGACCCAATAATCTGTACAGTGAGAGTGGCAGCAGTGTGGCAGCAGTAGGGATAGAACAGAGCCGAACGGAACAGAAAATATGAAGGTAAAGCCGACTTTTAGGCTTATATAAGCCGGATTCTCTTACGGTCTAGGACAGATTAGAATCCACCGATTCCGACTTAAAATCCGTACAGTGTGGGTTCGAGTCCCATCGCCCCTACTATAAAAAGAGTGGATTTGCAGGGAAAACGCAAATATCCGCCGCCGGCCGCCGGAGTTGGGGTTCGTCATGCGCTGGCAACCACAACCAACGCGCGATGTCGTAAATCAGCGCCTACCCGTCGGGTTTGAGTCCTTATTTTGGAAACCAGCAGAAAAAAGACGAGTGGTGGAGCGGTCCACGTGTATCGAAGCCGTGGTCACGGACAAGGACGATAAACCTTGGTGCCTAACCATGACTCCGCAGCTACTCTGTTGTCTCTTTCGCTGCCCCTTTCACCGCTCCTTTTGCAGCTCCTTTCACCGCCTTCTTCGCTACTGTAGCTATCGTTCCCTTGCCCTCTTCAGAGCTCTTCTCTACCTCTGCGACGCTGTCTTCTTCTGGGTAGGGACGCCCGTAGTAGTCGTAAACGGTACGCTGCAGGTCCATATCTGGCACGACGTCGGGATCAAACTCTGGCGAGTCCAATATCATATCCCGGTCGTGGTTCACTCTTACGCGGTCTTCTTCGCTAGCATCTCTAGTAAACTCCTCAACCGGAATCAGGAGGTGCTTCTTCCCCACCTTAAGGAAGCCCCCAGCGCTCACATCAAAGAACCGCGCAACGTGCGTTTCCCGGTCAAAGTAGAGGTCCTTCACGGTCCCTATTTTGTCGCCGTTATCATCGTAAACGTCGAACCCGCGGACGTCCTGCCAAGACTCTTCGAGTTGGAAGTCTGCAGTACTCAGCTTAACAATATTGGGTTCCACATACTCCACCGAGGACTCCTTTCTCTAAGAGGGTCTTAGAGCCGTGCTTGATGGTCGTGTTCTTCCTATCGAGCTTCGTCAGGAGACGAAGCCTCTTGAGAGCCGGAATGAGGTACCAGAGCCTTTGTTAGATCTTTAGGCTACTAGATCTGAGAAATATCAGAAGAGCCAACCCGCCCCTACAGTCGCAACTGCAGAGTTTGGCCGATGACTACTTCAATAGTCCTTTTGCAGCCCCTTTCGCCGCTCCCTTTCCTGCCTTCTTCGCCAACTTGGCGAATACTCCCGAATCTTCTTCTTGGCTCTTCGCGCCCTTGGTGGCATCGGGTTCCTTCTTTACGGTTAAGGGTTTTCTGGTAGTCTTTGCACTCGTAGTGCTTTTCATCTTCCTAGGCATTCAGCCGGTTCTCTCCTTTTTCCCAGACGAGGCTGGTTCTTAGGGACGTTACTTATGTTCTTACCCTATTCAGATTGCCCCGAAACCACGCACGAGCACGCTCGATGCTGGGTGGCTTTGATGCTCATCATACTGGTGAGCTCGTACCTGTGCGTCGTCACGTCGCACAAGTGGCGCGAAGAGGAGTGTGACACCGACTAGATCGGGGCCGGAGCCCTCGAAGAGGTTGGGGACGTCGGCCGTCGCGATCTTTACCGTTCCCCTGCTACACCCCAGCCCTGGCAATCTACCCTAATTCGCCCTACCTAAAGAGGTCCTTCAGCTTACCCTCCATATCCTAGGTGCTGCCCTCCCGCTCGTCCGAACGTCTCTTGGACTTGAAGCCAGAGGCGGCTCCGACTCCTCTTAAAGGTGGTAATAGGTGCTAAAGAGCGCGCCCTACATGCGCTCGAGAAGATCCTTTTTCTTCTTCTCGAACTCCTCGTCGGTTATGACACCCGCTTCTCGAAGCTCGGCCAACTTCCTTATTTGGTCGGGGACGTCTTCGGACCTTCTGTTCTCGCCGAATTCGCGCTGTATCTGTGCAAGCTTGTCCGTAAGGCCCAATTCCTGAGCCTTCTCTATAGCTTTGTCTACCACCGAGTCGGACGACTTCTCGCCCCGGCGCTCCTTCTGGACCTTGCCGAGGACCTTCTCCAGGTAACCCTGTTCCTTCTTTTGGCCTCCGGCTGGCCCCTCTTCGCTGGACAAGGCATACTCCTTTCGTGTTCGCTGCGGTTGGCGTGTGTACACTACCCTATCACTTCCGGGTCGAGAGCCAGGAGTGAAGGCGACTTACACTTCCTTGACTTCTCCGATCAAGTCCGAAATCATGTAGAGGTAGGGTTTGCCCTTTTTGAGAGCCCATCTCGTTATGGGTATAGTGGTCAGCTCGGCAGATAGCATGAAATCTTTCGCTGGCGCGACCTCGTTGCCTTGATAGAGCTCGTTATGGGTCTCGTTGAGTTGGTAACCGAGCGCATTGATCTTGATCACCGCGTTGCTCACCGCATGGGGGGTCTCTATGCTGGTGATGTCGCCGTAACGGATGCTCACCACCTTACCGCCGAAGTCCGTCCCGTCACCGGCACGGATGCTTGCCGCCGGAGCGCCGGGGGCCCCCCCTCTCACGAAACCAGGCTTGATTACGAGCAACCTCTCGTCCAACGCGATGATCAGCTGCCCATCCATGCCTTCTATGCCAAACCGGACATGCTCATCCTCGTCCATGCTGAGCTCAAGGAGCCACATGACTCTTCTATCGTATAGCCACGGCCCTTCTGTACCAGCTTTTTGTTGTGTCACCTGGGCACCTCTTTCTAGTGCAACTTGTGTACCAACCGGAAACAAGGTATGGGTTAGGCCAAAACATTCGAGCTAGCCAAGCCGCTCACTTTAGGACTCGGCAATCGCTAGCCCGTACTGTAGTAACACGAGCTATGCTATTGTATCATATATTTCGTTTAAGGGGCTGAAGAGCTTGCTCCTACCCTTGGGGGACGGGTTATACATGAAAGAGAGCCGGGGGTTTATCTTCTTCCCTCCTCCAGCTACGATCACGAGTGGGGCCATGCCCTCCTCGTATAGGTAAAGCGCGTGGTCGAGTCGGGCACTGAAGGAACGCAATGGCCACCCCGAGTACTCCCTTATCCCCAGCACTACGACGGCGTCTGCAGGGCGCTGGTCGTCGCACTCGCCGACAGTCGCCACTCGCAGTGCTACGTATGCCGCCCACAAGAGGGCTGGGAGTACGAGGACCACGCCAAGCAGCAGTACCATCCGTACTCGGTGTTGCTCACTCACGTCGTCTCCATTAGTTAGGCCCGCCTGGAACTCGCGAGCTGTCGTCGCTTCTGTTTGAGCCTAGTGCCTAACGGATAGGCACTAGAAATCTCTACAGAGGGGGTGTGGCGCGACGTCGAGAAGCCCGTAACCGCTAGGGTGTGGAAATAGACAAAAATAGGAAAACAAGAAGCCCTCTTTGGCCGTCTCTAGTGCCATCAAAACTGTGGTCGAGAAGCCCTCTAAGTATTTATCAGACAGTTTCTAGGCAATTCGGTGAATGAAGTAGTAAACCACCGTAAGGAAGGCCACCCCACCTACCAGCGCCCAAGCCAACCTCCATCAGCGAAGTGCGGTTCGGGCGGCCTTCCTGGCCTCCAACGCGACCGTCTCGTTTACGCCCGTCGTCCTAGCCGCCCAAGAAGGTCTGGTAGAGGAGGAACACGTTCAAGGAGACAATCAGGGCGACCACCACCGTGGCTACAGTGGTGGTCAGGCGGTGGTTGACCAACCCTCCCATGAGGCCCCGGTTGCGGCAGAAGATCAAGAGCGGGATAAGCGCGAAGGGGATGCCGAAAGAGAGCACGACTTGGCTTAGTACCAGGGCGTAGCTGGAGTTGACCCCTATGGCGAGGATCGCCAAGGCCGGGGCCATCGTGACCAGGCGCCTCAGCCACAGCGGGATGCGGCGGTTTATGAACCCCTGCATGACGACCTGCCCCGACATGGTGCCGACCGAGGAGCTCGAGAACCCGCTGGCGAGCAGGGCTACGCCGAAGATGATCGCCGCGTTGCCGCTTACCAGGACACCGAGCTGCTCGAAAGCCAGGTCTATGTCACCGACGTCGGTGAGGCCGTTGGCATTGAAGAGAGCCGCTGCCATGATGAGCATGCTGGCATTGATGGTCCCAGCAATGGCCATGGCGATCACAACATCTATGAGTTCGAAGCGGAAGATCTTCTTCTTCTCCTCATCTGTCCTGCCTACCACCCGCTGTTGCGTCAAGGCCGAATGCAAGTAGATCACGTGCGGCATCACCGTGGCCCCAAGGATCCCGGCGGCCAAGAGCACGCTCTCAGTGCCCGCGAACTGCGGCGTGAAGAGCCCGGCCAAGATACGGTCAGCCTCCGGCTCGGCGTAGAACATCTGAAAGGCGAAGGCCAAGACTATTACCCCAACCAAACCGGAAATCGCCGCCTCCAGGGGCCTAAAGCCGCGACGCTGCAACTCGAGGATTCCGAATGCCCCCACCGCGGTTAGAAGGCCCGCCGGGAACAGCGGTATGCCGAAGAGCAGGTTCAGGGCCAGCGCGGCCCCTATAAACTCCGCGAGATCAGTGGCCATGGCGATGATCTCCGCCTGCACCCACAGCCCCAAGGTCACCGGTTTCGGGAACCGCAGGCGGCAGACCTCTGGCAGGTTCTTGCCCGTGGCGATGCCGAGCTTGGCCGACATCGATTGGATGAGCATCGCCATCAAGTTGGAGG
>Ga0126307_10004048_pt1 | contig 10116 bp, 13 predicted proteins | sample Plot28_FD_89955 | JGI IMG/M metagenome (GOLD analysis project Ga0126307, IMG submission 89955) | Serpentine soil microbial communities from UC McLaughlin Reserve, CA, USA - Plot28 | ecosystem: Environmental > Terrestrial > Soil > Grasslands | place: USA: UC McLaughlin Reserve, Lake County...
ACGGCGCCGGTCTACTCGACCGACTCGCTGCACTCCGCGGTCGTCGAGATCGTCGCCAAGCCGAAGGCCCGGGTCCGCTACACGACCGTCCAGAACTGGTCGCAGAACGTCTACAACCTCGTCACCAAGCGGGCCGTCGCCCACGAGGACGCGACGATGGAGTGGGTCGACTGCAACCTCGGCTCGAAGCTGACCATGAAGTACCCGTCGATCTACCTGCTCGGCGAGCGGGCCCACGGTGAGATCCTCTCGATCGCCTTTGCGGGCGAGGGCCAGCACCAGGACGCAGGCGGCAAGATCATCCACGCGGCGCCGAAGACGACCAGCTCGATCTTCTCCAAGTCGATCTCCAAGGACAAGGGCCGCACCAGCTACCGCGGCCTGCTCGAGATCGCCAAGGGCGCGAGCGAGTCCAAGTCCAAGGTGGTCTGCGACGCGCTCCTGCTCGACGAGGAGTCGCGCTCGGACACCTACCCGACCATCAGGATCGGCGAGGACGACGTCGACGTCGGTCATGAGGCGACTGTCTCGAAGGTCGGCGAGGAGCAGATCTTCTACCTCCAGTCGCGCGGACTGGACGAGGAGGAGGCCTCCAAGATGATCGTCAACGGCTTCATCGAGCCGATCACCAAGGAGCTTCCGATGGAGTACGCGGTCGAGCTCAACCGCCTGATCGAGCTGCAGATGGAGGGTTCGATTGGCTGACGGCGGCGCGGCACCGCCGCTGCCGACGCAGAAGACGCGTGGCTGGGAGTTCACGGACTTGTCCGGGCTCGACCTGGACGCCTACTCGCCTGCTCCCGAGGCCGACGCAGAGGCGCGCTCCCGGGCAGACGGAGTGCTCAATCCGCCGGAGAGCTCCGATCATCTGGTCGTCCAGGTGGATGGCACGGTGTTCGAGGGGACCTCCGCCGAGGTCGAGGGCGACGGGCGCCCGCATGAGCCGCTGGTCGCGTCGCTGGACACCTCCCTCGAGCGCTTCCCGCACCTGCGCGAGATGCTCGGCGCGCTGGCGCCCAGCGACGATCCGTTCGTGGCGCGTAACGATGGCGCCTGGAGCGGAGGGGCGCTGGTCTACGTGCCCCGCGGCAAGCGGCTCGAGGCGCCGGCCCTGATCACCGCGGTTCAGGACGCCGAGGCGGCGGCGCTCGCCTTCCGGACGCTGATCGTGCTCGAGGAGGGCGCCGAGGCGGAGGTCTGGGAGCAGTGGCTCTCGACCGACTCGAATCCGGACTCGCTCTTCAACACGGTCACCGAGATCTGGGTCGGTCCCGGCGCGAACCTTCGCTACGTCAGCGCCCAGGGACTGAGCGAACGCGGTTGGGTCTTCGGCACGCAGCGCGCCGAAGTCGAGCGCGATGCCCACTTTGACTGGGTTGCCCTGGGCTTCGGCTCCTCGCGCGGAAAGGTGAGGATGGAGACGCGACTCGCCGGCGCGGGGTCCAGCGCTCGGGTTACCGGCGCCTACGCCGGCAACGGCACGCAGCACCTCGACTTCGACACCACGCAGGAGCATGCCGCGCCCAACACGACCTCGGACCTCGCCTTCCGCGGCGTCCTCGAGGAGTCCGCAACGGCGGTCTGGCGCGGGATGATCCGCGTCGACCCCGGCGCCCAGCAGACCGACGCCTTCCAGGAGAGCCGCAACCTGCTGCTCTCAAAGCAGGCTCACGCCGACGCGATCCCCGGGCTGGAGATCGAGGCCAACGACGTCCGCTGCACACACGCCGCCGCCGTCGCCCAGATCGACGCCGAGCAACTCCACTACCTGCGCTCGCATGGCCTCGCCGACGAGCAGGCCAAGCGCCTGATCATCGAGGGCTTCCTCGAGGCGCTCGTCGAGCGACTCGAGGAGGGTCCCGTCAGGGCCGCCGTCTCGGTCGCCCTTGAGCGGCGCCTGGGCGAGATCCTCGGCGAGCGTCAGGTCCAGCCCGCCTAGAGCTGCGGGTTTCCACGTTATCGGCAGGGTGAAAACTGCCGATGCGCAGGCCCTTTTTTCTACATAAGTTGGGCGAGCGTCCTTGACCAAGGGGAAGTTGTCCGGTGGAGCAGCAGTTGGTTCCAAGGGGAGTCACCCAGAGCCCGGTCGACCGGGTCCTGAAGCCCTCAGCTCGGCCACGGGGAGTCCCGGTCCCCGCCGGCCCCCATGACTGGGGCCTCTTCGGCCCGGAGTCGGTCAGCTGGCGGGTCCATTCCAACCCCGTTCTGCTGGTCGGCGGTCTGCGAGCGCTGATCATCCAATCGCTCAACCCGCTGGCGATGGCCGGCATCGACCAGCACAGCGACTACCTGCGGCGCCCGCTGTCGCGGCTGCGGCGCACGGCAGAGTACGTCGCCACCGTCGTCTACGGAGACACCGCTACGGCCGAGCGCGCGGGCGAGCTGGTGAGGAAGATCCATACGCGCGTCAAGGGCATCGATCCGATCACCGGATCTCTCTACAGCGCCGATGACACCCAGACGAAGCTCTGGGTCCACTGCGTAGAGGTCCATTCCTTCCTCGCGGCCTACCGCGCCTACGGCGCCCGGATGGACGGGGCCGAGCAGGACACCTACCTGGCCGAACAGGCCCGCGCGGCTGAGCTCATGGGGATCCCAGCCGAGCTTGTGCCCGCCTCGCGCACGGCCTACCGCGACTTCTTCGAGTTCATGCGACCCAGCCTCTGCGTCAGCGAGGCTTCCCGAGACGCGATTGAGCTGGTCATCGATCCGCCCAAGACGCGGGAGCTACTGCCGCATCAGGCCTCGTTGCGGATGATGGCCTCCGCGGCCGTCGCGATCACGCCGCGCCACATGCGCCGCATGGCCGGGATCGATCGCTCGCGCCTCGTCTACCTCGGTGCCGGAGCGGGCACGCGCACCGCCGGCGTGGTCATGCGCGCCCGGATCTTCGACTCGATCGGCGCCAGCCTCGTCGGCCGTCGCACGGTGACCTTGCCGCGCGCGGCCAAGGCGGCCGCGAAGGGCCAGAGCTCTAGGCTGACGATAATGAGAATCAATCTCAGCTAGTTGCTAGCCTGAGCCCGTGGCTCACGGGTCCGCAACTGAATGGGAGGCGGCGGCGCGGGCGGCGTTGAAGGAGGGCGGCCACCGAGCCGGCGGTGCCCGCGGAGCCGTGGTCTCGTTGCTGGGCGGTCAGAACTGCTGTCTCTCGGCGCACGAGATCTCGCAGGCGCTCCACGAGTCGGGCGGCGACGTCGGGATCGCAAGCATCTACCGAGCACTGGAGCTGCTCCACGGCATGGGCCTCGTGCAGCGCGTCGAGTTCGGCGAGGGAACGGCGCGCTACGAGCCGGTGATCCCGGGGGGCGAGCACCATCACCATGCCGTCTGCGAGAAGTGCGGACGGGTGACGCCGTTCGAGGACGAGCGGCTCGAGCGGCAACTCGAGCACCTCGCGGGTCAGCTGAAGCACTCAATGCGTGGACACGACCTGGTCATCCGCGGAGAGTGCTCGCGTTGCCGCTAGCCGCGGACCAGCTGATCGCCATCCCGCTTACGGCGTTCGCGGTGATCACGACGATGACCGGCGGCCTCGTGGCTCTGCGCATGGCCCATTCCCTCCCCACGGTGATCGCGCTCAGCGGCGGAATCGTGGTCGCGGTCGCCCTCTTCGATGTCCTGCCCGAAGCGGTCGACCTCCTCCCAGACGACCCAACGGCCATCGGGGCTCTGATGGGCGCGGGTTTCCTGACCTTCTTCCTGTTCGAGCGGGTGCTCGTCCTCCACCACCGGGATGAGCCGGCCGACGCGCGAGCACATCATCAGGTGGGCACCTTGGGAGCTCTTGGCCTCTCGGCGCACAGCTTCATCGACGGTCTTGCGGTTGGCCTCGCCTTTGGAGCAAGCACCTCGACCGGCGTGCTGGTCCTCGTCGCCGTTCTTGCGCACGACTTCGCCGACGGCCTCAACACCGTGAGCTTCGTCCTCAGTCAATCGCAGAATCGCCCGCAGGCGATCCGCTGGCTGATCGTCGATGCGGTCGCGCCCCTCATCGGCGCCACCGTCGGGGCGCTGATCAACGTCTCGGATGCCACCCTCGGCTACCTGCTCTCCTTCTACGCAGGGTTCTTCCTCTATATGGGGGCGACCGACCTGTTACCCGAGGCCCACGAGCATGCATCGTGGGGCCGCGTCGGCCTGACGCTGCTCGGATTTGCCGTGATCTTCGGAACCTCGCTGATTGCAGGCTGAATCACGTTTTTCAGGCCACTCACGCAGGCGCGTCCGACGGCGCAGCCATGATTTCCGTCGCCTGTCGCTGTAAAACAAGACAAAGTCAAGGAGAGGAATCCTCAAATGGCGATCGAGTTCTACGACGTGAAGAAGAGAGAGAAGGTCCAGATCCCCGAGTCCGAGGTCAAGAAGACGACCTATGAGCGCCAGGGCAAGGACGGCAAGACCAACGTCCGGTACGCCTTCCGCGCCGTGAACGAGGGAACCAAGCTGACGAAGTTCGCCAGCAAGGACGACTGGGACGCGCTCGACGCACCCGTCGAGTAGCGCTCAGGCGAACGACATAGGGGTCCGGCTTAGGACCTCGACTCCTCGACGCTCTCGCGGTCGCGATCTTCATGGCGCTGCCGCCTGAAGGCGTGCAGCGACGCCGCCAGGACCACCAGCACCGGGATCACGTAGGGGATCCAGAGATACCAGTGCCCAACGTGGGCTAGCGGGAGTGCGACGCTCATCGTCCTGAGTGTGGCAGCCTGCCCGTCGTGGCACGGGGACGGGGGATCGGACGGATCACGGCGCTTGCGCTTTGCGTTTGCCGTACTGCTCGCAACAGGATGCGGCAGCAGTCAGACCTTCACTGCGTCCGAGTTCGTCGATCGGATCAACGCCCAGGGGGTTTCGATCGAGCTTGGCCGGCAGCTGCCGAGCGGTGGAAACGCCGAGGATCTCTACGCGGTCAGGCTCCCACCCCTGACCGGACAGCCCCGGGGGTCAGACCGCGGCCGGGGAGCGAGCGGCTCGCTCTACGTCTTCGACGACACCGGCGGAGCCGGCGACCAGCTCGATGCCTGCCGGCACTCCGGCGGCCTGCTCTGCTTCCGGGCGGCGAACATCGTCGTCGTTTTCGAGGGAGGCAGCCTCGAGACACAGCGCCTCGCTGTCGCAATGAAGCGACTGGCCAGCCAGTAGCCGGGCCGCTACCCGTTCGCCTGCGAGATCAGGAACAGCCCGAAGCAGGTGAAGGCCACCATCACCGCGAGCATGAAGTACTGCGAGCGAGAGGCGTTGCGGACGTTGTCATAGACCTTGAGCGCACGGTCGTGCGCGAGCGTGAGCGCCATGACGTGTCCTACGACCAGCGCGGCGACCTGGACGTACCAGACCGTGTTCGAGCTGACGATCCCATAGTTGATCCCGCCGCCGGCGGTTCCGAACAAATCGGAGCCGTGGCCGAGAGGGTCGGACAGGATGTAGGTGAACTGGGCCTGCTCCTGATAGAGGAAGGCGCTGAAGTAATGCGCGACGAGATAGGCCAGCGCAATCGGGATCAGGGTGTGGGCGAATGAGCGGCCGAGCGCCTTGACAGGGGGTGACCCGCGAACCGTGTGCATGCCGGCCACGCCGAGCCAGTAGAGGCCCGAGACCGCCGCAAGCGTGATCAGCAGCCACACGCTGTTCGCGATCCGGAAGGAGTCCGGCAGGCTGAAGCCGACGTCGCTGCACCGCTCGAAGGTCCATCTGATCGCGCCTGAGAGGAAGCCCTCCTGGGCGCCGTCGAAGCTGGTCACCGCGATCGAGGTGAGTACGAGGGCGGCGGCTCCCGGGATCGCCGCCCACTGCGGGGCGCCGCTCAGGAACTTGCGGCGACCGAGCGCGCCGTCGCGCACCTCGAATGGCCCGAGTCGGGCGAACATGCCGAAGTAGGCGCCGAACGCCTCCCCCCGCCCCACCCACTCCTCTACGCCGAACAGCGCCATGCAGACGAAGGTGATCGCCGAATAGATCAGCGTGCCGACCGCGACGTCGTGCGGCGTCGGGGATGCCCCGCCGCCGGCAATCAGCTCGAGCCAGATGAACAGCAGGACGCCCAGTACCGCCGGCCAGCGGCCGAGCGCGTTCGGATAGGTGAAGGGAGTCGGCGCGGATTCGCCCGCCACCAGCCGAAAGCCGCCCGAGATGGTCCGCCCGATCGCGCGCCACGGGTTGAACGCCCGGAAGACGTCGCCGAACAGAACGCTGACCAGGACCATCCCCAGCCAGAACGTGTAGAAGACGAAGATAATCGAGAAGTTCTGGGTCGGGTCCTCGATGCCCCTGAAACCGGCGTAGAGGACGAGCACGAAGAGCCCGATGCCGATCAGCCCGCAGACCACCTGCGCCCCTGCGTTGAGCACCGCCCGGGAGAACCATCGCGGCATCGCGCGCCAGTCCTCCTCCTGAAGACGTGCGGTCGTCCAGGCGATCGAGAGCAGAGCGAACGAGACGATCAGGACGAGCGAGGCGCCCCAGGCGAAGAGCCAGGCGGGGACCGGTAGGTCCTTGCGGCCGACCAATGCGTGCGCGGAGGCGACGTCAGGAAACAGGAGCGCAGCGATGGGACTCGCCAGTGCAAGCCCGACGGCGAGCTTCAGCTTCGAGGGCCCCATCAGGGATTGACGTGGAGCTCCGCGATCGGTGCGTCGGTCCCGTCGAGGCGGTGCACCTCGACCTCGAACTCCCCATCCAGCTTCGCCGGGAAAGAGAACGTGACCGGGCCGTGCTCCGCCGGCTGCTCGATCTCGTAGCCGTGGACGTGAATCTCCTCCTCCGGCTGGTCGAGCTTGACATCGAACCGGACCTGGTCGCCGACGTTGTAGGTCAGCGTCTTCACCCCTCCGACCGGCTCGCCGTTGTTCACGGTCAGCACCTGGACGCTCTTCGCCGTGTCGCTGTCGTTGTCGCTGCTGTCGTTCTTCAGCAGGACGAAGGCGACGACGGCGACCGCGACCACCAGCAGTCCTATTCGCGCGGGAGTCGATTGCATCTCGGAAGCACCTCCTGGAGGTCAGCACGGTGACCTCGCCGCCTATAGGGAGCGAAACCTACTGTCCGGCCTTCGGTTCGGGCGCCGTCGCCGGCTGCGTCTGGGTCTGCGTGGTCTCCCCACCCGAGAGCGAGGGCTCGTCGATCGTATTGCGCGAGCCCAAGAAGAGGAACAGGAGGACCACGGCGAGCCCGAGCAGGATCCCAAGCGCGATCCCGATCGCGCGGTCGCCGTGCGTCCGGAAGCGCCCGCGCATCAGAGCCCTGCGTTCAGCTGACCCCGTCGAGCAGCCGCCAGTTGGCCTTGAAGGCCGACTCCGCCGCCGCGACGAGTGCATCCTCGTCCTCGGCGGTCATGGCCTCAGCGATCAGCCGGCGGGACTCCTCGGCATGGGCGTGGTCGGCCTCCTCGTGGACCTTGAAGTACTCGCTCCCCGGTCCGCCGTCGATCCCGTAGAAGCGGCTGAGTCCCTCCCGCTTGACGCGGGCGATCTCCGGCTGGCCGCTCTCGATCGCATACATCCGCGCGAGCTGCTCGAGGTAACCGTCGGGAGCTGTCCAGGCCGTAACGCACTCGACCGTCTCGGAGGTGGGCTCGACGCCGATTTCGCCACCGGCAGCCTCTACGAAGTCGTCCCAGAGACCGACGTGCGACTCCTCCTCCTCGGCGTGAGCGGCGATCTCCTCGCGATGCTTCTCGGGAGCGGTCTCCGCCGTCTGGCCGCAGAGTCGGGCGAGCGCCTCGGTCGCATGGCGGTACTGACCGGAATAGGTGGCGAGCTCCTCGCGGCTCAGCTCACCGGCGGACCAGCGCACGTAGAACGGGTGCTCGAGCACGTTGTGACGGGCCCGACTTTCCTCGATCCGCTGCCAAACCGTGTTGCTCACCGCAAACCACTCCTTTGACTGCTCCGGGGACGCGGGGAGCATACCCTCCGGCGCCTGCGCCCCCCGCGACCCGACATAGCGATTCCCCCGATCCCGCCCGGCCTCCAATGGGTCGGCGACCCGGTGGAATCCATCGACCGCCTGGCGGCGGCCCACCCCATCCTCGTCCACTTCTTCGACTTCGCGCAACTCAACTCGGTCAGGACCATCCCCTACCTCCGGTCCTGGCACGAGCGCTACCGCGACGCCGGGCTCGCCACGATCGGCGTCCACTCCCCGCGCTTCCCCTTCACTCAGGACGCCGCGACGGTTGCCGCCGCGGTCGAGCGCCTCGGCATCGACTGGCCGGTGGCCGTGGATCCGGAGTTCACCCTCTGGCGGCTCTACGAGCCGCACGGCTGGCCCGCGCTCTTTCTCTGGGGACAGGGCGGCGCGCTGCGCTGGTACCACCTCGGCGAGGGCGAATACACGGGTACCGAGCAGGAGATCCGCGAGGCCCTCCCGGATCGAAACGGCGGCGGCGATTGGCCGCCACTGCTTGAGCCGATCCGGCCCACCGACGCCGCCGACGTGAAGGTAATCGCGCCCACCGGGGAGGTATTCCCTGGCGGGTCGACCGAGGAGCCGTGGTCGAGCACTGAGGGAGAGCCATCGCTGGAACTCGACTACGAAGCGGGCGGGGCGTACGCGGCGACGGACGGAGAGGGCCGAATCTCAATTCGCGTCGATGGTGAGGAGCGGGAGCCGATCGAGGTGACCCATCCGGGGCTCCATGAACTCACGTCGCACGAAAGGACCGAGCGCCACCGCCTCGAGCTCGAACCTTCCCCCGGTCTTCTCGTGTACTCCGTTCAATTTGCAGCAGGGGTCCCGGGCGACTAGGTCCGCGCGATGAGAAGGATTTCGCTCTGCCTCGCGATCACATCGCTGTCGGTGATCGCGCTTGCCGGACACGCACAGGCTGCGCTAGGCGCCTGAGCCGGCGAGCTCCTTGCGGATCTCGCTGGGGAGCATGAAGCGGACGTCCTCGTCCACGGTCCGGAGCTCGGAGACGTCCTCGGCGCCGCGCTCGCGGAAGAAGGTGACGAGAGCCTCGACCAGCTCCTCGGGTGCGCTGGCGCCCGAAGTGATGCCGACGGTCTTGACGCCGTCGAGCCACTCCTCCTGCACCTGGTGGTGGAAGTCGATCAGATGGGAATTGGCGCCATGCTCGCGCGCCACCTCCACCAGCCGGTTTGAGTTCGATGAATTGGTGGAGCCGATGACGAGGACCAGCTCGCACTCGTTCGCGAGCGCCCTCACCGACTGCTGGCGGTTGGTCGTCGCGTAACAGATGTCGTCGGTCTTTGGCCCGACCGCGTTCGGGAACTTCTCCTTCAGCTTGGCGATGATCGAGCTGGTCTCGTCGACCGAGAGGGTGGTCTGGGTGATGTAGGCGATCCGGTTGGGGTCGTCGACCTCGAGGTCGTCGACATCGGACTCGGTCTGGACCAGGACGGTGCGCTCGGGCGCCTCGCCGGTGGTCCCCTCGACCTCCTCGTGGCCCTCGTGGCCGATCAGGACGATCGTGTAGCCGTCGGCCGCGAACTTGCGGGCCTCCACGTGGACCTTGGTGACCAGGGGGCAGGTGGCGTCGATCGTGCGGAGGCGGCGCTTCTCGGCGTTCGCGTGGACGCTTGGGGCGACCCCGTGGGCGGAGAAGACGACCATCTCGCCCTCCGGCACCTCGGTCTCCTCCTCGACGAAGATCGCGCCGCGCTTCTCCAGCTCCTCCACGACGTGCTTGTTGTGGACGATCTCCTTGCGCACGTAGACCGGCTCGCCGTAGAGCTCGAGCGCGTGCTCGACCGTCTGCACGGCGCGATCGACGCCCGCGCAGTAGCCGCGCGGCGCCGCGAGCAGGACCCTGGAAGGCCCCGCGGGAATGTTCTCGGAGGTGGACATGACGCCCGAGCGAAGGGTAGCGGCCATCAGCTCAGGGACGCTAGGCTTGCGCCCGGGTATGGCACAGGGACACATGGACAGACTGAGCTCGATCGACGCCTCGTTCCTCACGAACGAGACCTCGAGCGCGCATATGCACGTGGGGGCGATCCTCATCTTCGAGGGGCCGCCGCCCGGCTACGAGGACTTCCTGGACCACGTGCGCAGCCGGCTGCACCTGGTGCCGCGGTTCCGCCAGAAGCTCGCCTTCCCGCCGATCGAGACGGGCAGGCCGTTCTGGGTGGACGATCCCCACTTCCACCTCGC
>Ga0126307_10004049_pt1 | contig 10115 bp, 10 predicted proteins | sample Plot28_FD_89955 | JGI IMG/M metagenome (GOLD analysis project Ga0126307, IMG submission 89955) | Serpentine soil microbial communities from UC McLaughlin Reserve, CA, USA - Plot28 | ecosystem: Environmental > Terrestrial > Soil > Grasslands | place: USA: UC McLaughlin Reserve, Lake County...
GTCGTGGGTCATCGGCCGCTGCGGCGTGACGTTCTCGATCTGCAGCGCGATCGCGTTCGCTTCGAATACGCCAACCCAGATCGGCAGCACGCGCTGACCGTCCTTGTCGCGAAGGATCACAATCGGCATGTTGGTAATCGGATCGACCATCAGCCCCTTGATCGTCATTTCGATTTGCATGTGTCTCCCGGAAGCGCCTCGACCCCGATCGCTTCCCCTCGCAAACTGTTGGGATTCGCTCCCGTGATCAGTACCGGCAGCGTGCGGCCGATCCAGGAGGGATCGCCCGACATGTTGACCACCGTATTTCCTGACGTTCTGCCTGACAGTTCCCATTCACGCCGCCGGCTGCGTGCGTCGATGAGCACCCGCTCCACCCGTCCGACCGCGCCGGCGAAGATCTCACCTTGTATTCGCCCCTGCAGCTTCTGGAGTTCGACGATGCGCCGTGTCTTTTCGTCTTCGGCGACGTCGTCCGGCATCCGCTTCAACGCCAGGGTGTTCGGCCGTGGTGAATACTTGAACGAGAACATGCTGTGATATCGAACCTTCTCCGCAAGTGACAGGGTCTGTTCGAAGTCCTCTGCCGTCTCGCCTGGGAACCCAACGATGATATCGGTCGAAAGGGCAATGTCCGGCATGGCCTCACGCAGCCGAAGCGTCAGCTCCAGGTACTCCTCCCGGGTATGACGTCGGCGCATCGCCTTGAGGATCTCAGTGGATCCCGACTGAGCCGGCAAGTGGAGGTGCCGGCAGATCTTCGGCAGCGTGCGCATTGCTTCGATCATCCGAGACGTCACGTGACGCGGATGCGGACTGGCGAATCGAATGCGTTCAAGGCCGGGAATTTCGTTCAGCCGCTCGAGCAGGGCCGCGAAGTCGCATGAGGGTTCGTCGGGGGCCTGATAGTGATTGACGATCTGCCCCAGCAGCTGGATCTCCTTCGCTCCGGTTTCCGCAGCCAGCCTCGCGTCCGCGACGATCTCCACAACCGGGCGCATCCTCTCCTTGCCCCGGGTGTACGGCACCACGCAGAAGGCGCAGAACTCGTTGCAGCCTTCGATGATCGTGACGTAGGCCTTGAGTGCGTCGGTCCGCTTGGCGATCCCGAGCGGAAACGAGACGTCATCAAGTGGATCGAGATCCAGCGTCGCTGCCGCGGCGACTCCAAGATCGCGGCGCTGCACGGCATCATCGACCAGCATCGGAAGGCGTTTCAGGTTCTGCGTACCGACGATCACGTCGACTGCTTTGGAGCGCTTCAGGATCTGCTTTCCCTCCTGTTGCGCCACACACCCGGTGACGGCCACTACCGGACGGCCACCTGTTTCGAGCCCCTGATGATGGATCTCGCCGAGCCTGGTGAAGAGCTTTTCTTCCGCGCGTTCCCTCACGCTGCAGGTGTTGATGACGATCACGTCGGCATCACGATCGTCGGCCGTTGATTCATATCCAGACTGCTCCAGGAGTCCGGCCATTCTTTCGGAGTCATGGAAATTCATCTGGCAGCCGAACGTCTCGATCAGGTATTTCTTGGACACGACCTTCGCTTTCGCTTTTGCCTTATGTTCGCTTTCGCCTGCGCAGGCTGGACGGCCTTCCCGCTCGATTCTCCAGCATTTCCCGCGCGCTCGCGACCACCACTTCAGAGATATCCGCGCCGCCTATCATCCGTGCGAGTTCCTGCTCCCGCTCCGCACCCAGGATCTGCTGGACGGCCGTAACCGTGCGGTCGTTTCTGACCGACTTTGAGATCCTGACGTGCGCTTGCCCGTATGCGGCGATCTGCGGCAGGTGAGTGATGCAGAGAACCTGAAACTGTTCGGCAAGGGCCTGCAGGCGCTTCCCCACCACGTCGGCGACAGCCCCACCGATCCCCGCGTCGACTTCATCGAATATGAGGGTCTTTCCCGGCGCATCGGTGGTGGCGAGGGTTCTCAGCGCGAGCATCACCCGAGACAGTTCTCCGCCGGACGCGATTTTTGCCAACGGACGCACGTCCTCGCCCGGGTTGGGAGAAATGTAGAACTCTCCCTGCTCGAATCCCCTGTCAGTCCAGAGGTCTTCAGCGTCGGCATCGGTGAAGCGAACTTCGCAGCGGGTGCGGGTCATCGCCAGGCTGGCGAGTGCCTGTTCGAGGTTCGCGCTGAAGACCGGAGCGGCTTTGCGGCGCGCCCGGGACAAGCTTCCCGCTGCACGAACGAAGGCGTCACGGGCGCCCGCGACTGCGACATCGAGCTGGGCGGCCCGCTCGGTCGCGTTCTCGAGATCACTGAGCTCGCGTCGCAAGCGCACCGCAGTCCCCTTGACATCCGCCAGCGTCGGACCATGCTTCCGTTTAAGCCTTTCCAGCACGGCGAGACGATCCTCGACATCCTGTAAACTCGCCGGGGAGGAATCAATCCCGGACGCATACGACCTGAGGAAGAACGCCAGGTCTTCGAGTTGAGACTTGATGGAGTCGCGGCTATCGAGGTAGGTCGCGAACTTCGGATCGAGCGCCGAGAGATCAGCGATTCTCTTCCATACGACGCCCAAAGCCGGCAGCGCCGCGTTGTCACCTTCATACAAGGCGTTGTACGCGTCGTCGCACAGCCGTTGCAGCTTGTCGGCGTTGGAAAGTACCTGACGCCGGACAGTGAGCTCCTCGTCTTCACCTTCCTTCGGCGCGACCCGGTCGATCTCGGCCAGTTGGAAAGCGAGGAACTCGGCTCGCGCCGCCTTCTCTCGTTCGCCGGTCAGGAGCCGGTCACGTTCGCCCCGGACCTGTTGCCACGCGGCAAAGGCGGATCCGGCGGCGCTGCGGGCCGCGCGCAGCCCCGCGTACTCGTCAAGCAGATCGAGGTGCGAAGAAGGATCGAGAAGGAGCTGGTGCTCGTGCTGTCCGTGAAGGTCGACCAGACCGCCGCAGGCATCGCGGAGCGCGGCACTCGTGGTGAGTACGCCGTCGATCAAGGCGCGGCTGCGTCCGAGCGTGGAGACCTCACGACGCACGATCGTCTCCCGCCCGTTGTCGGTGTCGAAGATCGCTTCGACAATGGCTTGCTCTTCCCCGGTGCGGACGAGTTCGGCAGAGGCGCGGCCTCCAACCAGCAGCCCCACGGCCCCCACGAGGATGCTCTTACCCGCCCCCGTCTCGCCTGTGAGAACCGTGAAGCCAGGTTCAAACTCGAGTTCCAGACGATCGATGACTGCGAGATGCTGGATTCGAAGGAAGCGGAGCATTGGACGCGAAGTGCCATCTTATCAGATGTTTGACAGGGCTTTCGTGCCGGTGTTACTCTGGCTGCTCACCTGCGCTGTCCCAGCGGCGCGGCAGACCAGTCCGGTAGCCGGGGCGTCGTTTAAGAGTACGGGGCGAAACCCGATTACGTTTGCGGAGGACTGTTTGCGCACGCCTGATATGTCCGCCTTTGCGCTGATGGCGCAAGCGGCGGATCAGCCGGCTGGGGCCGGCGAAATCCAGACCGATTTCTTTCAACTTATCAATCAAGGCGGTGCGATTCCCAAGATCGTACTGGTCATCCTTCTGATTTTTTCGGTGATCTCCTGGGGAGTGATCCTCTACAAATTTTTTCAATTCGCGCGAGCTTCCCGCGAGAGTACGACCTTCATGGACGTCTTTCGCAAGAGCAGCAAGTTCTCAGAAGTGCAGGCAGTGTGCCCCACTTTGAAGCACAGTCCGCTGGTTGGATTGTTTCAGGCCGGATACGCGGAGTTGAATACGCAGCTTCGCGGCGGCGGAGGTGAAACCAAGCCGATCGCCGGCTCACCGCGTCCAACCTTGAAGAGCTTGGACTCGGTCGATCGCGCACTGCTGCGGGCGACCACTGTCGAAATGACAAGACTTGAGCATTACGTTCCGTTCCTCGCAACCTGCGCGAGCATCACGCCGTTCATCGGCTTGTTCGGTACGGTGTGGGGCATCATGGATTCGTTTCAGCGCATCGGCGTTGCCGGTTCGTCGAGTCTCGGAGTCGTCGCGCCGGGTATCGCGCACGCGCTCATCGCGACTGCCGCCGGCCTCTTCGCCGCGATTCCGGCGGTGTACTTCTACAACCACTTCACGAACAGCGTGAAGCACTTCTCCAACGACATGGACGACTTCTCGCTCGAGTTCCTGAACATCTCCGAGCGGAACTTCACGTAGATGCCGAAGGTTCAACAAACCGGTTCGCGCGGCGGCGGGCGGAGAGGGCGCGGTGCTCGCGTCGCCACCAGCCTCGCCGAGATCAACGTCGTCCCGCTCGTGGACGTCATGCTCGTGCTCCTCATCATCTTCATGGTGACTGCGCCGATGATGCAGCAGGGGCTCGCGGTCAACCTGCCGCAGGCGCGACGAGCCGATCCGGTGAAGGCACAACCGGTCTACGTCACGATACCGGCGGCATTCGGGCGCACGAGGCGAGTGCAGATCGAAAAAGATGAAATCGGGATCGACGCGCTGACCGAGCGGGTGCGGCAGGCGCTGCTCACGCGTGACGACAAGTCGGTGTTTCTGCGCATGGACGGCACGGTGACGGCGCAGGAGATCATCTCGGTCACCGATCGATTGAAGGAGGCCGGCGTTCAAAAGGTCGGCTTCATGACTCAGCCTCCGAAGCAATAGCAATAAAGGATGCGCGAAGCAGTCAGCGATATCATCGCGGAACGATCACAGGCGGCGGACGGTGTCGTCCGGCTGGTCATCCTGTCGATGGTCGCTCATGTCGTCTTGCTGGCGGTGATCGGGTTGACCCCCGAATTCTGGGCGGGGCGGCACGAGGCTGAATCCGAACCGATGGTCATTTCTCTCGGCGGCACTGAAGGACCCGATGCCGGCGGTTTCAACCCGCTGTCGGCGCGGCCGGTGCAGGAAGTCGCGCCGCCCGAATCGCGTCCGCGCGTAGAGGCACAGCCCGCCCCCAAGGCGCCTGAGATGACCGTGCCGGAACCGACGGCGAAGACGGCGCCGAAGCCATCGAAACCAGTCGAGAAGCCGGCCGAGAAGACGTCATCGCGGAAGCCAACGACTGGAGCCGAGGTCAAAACCGGATCCGCTGTAGCGGATACAGGATCAACGACGCAGGTACCGTTCGGCGGCCTGAGTACGGGCGGCGGTGGCACCGGCGGCGCGCGCGTCGATGCCCCGAATTTCTGCTGCCCGGCCTACCTCTCTACTGTCGTTCAATTGATCAAGCGGAACTGGGGACAGAACCAGGGCAGCAGCGGCAAGAACACGGTCAAGTTCGTTGTCCAGCGCGATGGTCGCGTCACCGACGTCGAGGTTGAAGAGAGTGCCGGACAGCTGCTCGATATCGCGTCCAGGCGCGCGCTCGTCGTGACCAACACCGTTCCCCCGCTTCCGCGCGAGTTCGCGGGAGACAAACTGACGATCCACTTAGTTTTCGAATACACCAGATGATGAACAGATTCACCACGCTCATCGCGGCCACGTGCGCCGCAGCCGCGGGCATCGTCGTTTATGCGCAGAATCCGCCGGCCCAGCCACCGCCGCAGCAGCCGGTCACTGACGTGCGCACGACCATCACCGGCGCACCGGGACTTCCACCGAAGTACGCCGTACCCGATTTCATTAGTGCTGGCGATGCGGAATCATCCGCGGCAGCGAAGCTGATCGGACAGGTGCTCTGGGATGACCTGAATTTCGAGCGGGAGTTCTATCTCATTCCCCGCGACACATATCGTACGATTCCCCAGCCCGTCTCGCTGGACGAGGTGCAGCTCGATCGCTGGAAGGAGATTGGAACAGACGGTCTCGTGATTGGATCGGTGCGGAAGGCCGCCGGTGGCTACCAGGTCCAAGTGAAGCTGCTCGAAGTTTCGAGCGGCCGCACGGTGTTCGCCAAGGAATACACCGGCACCGCGAGCACCAGCCCCAGGTTTTTCGCGCACACGATGTCAGACGAGATCCACCAGCAGCAGGCGCGGCTGCGCGGTGTCGCCAGGACCAAGCTCGCCTTTACGTCGGATCGCGACGGTGAACGCGTCAAGGGGCCGACTGCATCGCGCGACATTCAGAACATTTACATCACTGACTACGATGGAGAGAACCAGCGGCGGATCACGATCACCCCGTCGCTCGACATCACCCCCCAGTGGTCACCCGACAATCAGTCGATTGCCTACACCTCGTACCGGTCCGGCTTTCCGGACATCATCATTGCCGATGTGAGTGCCCGGGGCCGGCCGTACACGACCCCGGCAAAAGGATCCGCGGAGAAGCAGAACTATCTTCCGGCCTGGTCTCCAGATGGTTCGAAGCTCGCATTCATGTCGAATCGCGACGGCAATCCGGAGATCTACGTTGTCAACCGCGATGGCACCGGGATGCGCCGCCTGACCAATCATCCCGAGAACGACGTGACGCCGACGTGGTCCCCCACGGGTAACCAGATCGCGTTCACGTCGAATCGCAGCGGCACTCCCCAGATCTGGGTCATGAACGCGGACGGTAGCGGCCAGACGCGTATTACCAGCGAGTCCTGGTGCGATCGTCCAACCTGGTCGCCCGCGCCTTTCAACGAGATTGCCTACGCGTCGCGTTCGGGTGGCGGCTACGACATCCGGATCTTCAGGTTCGAAGACCGAAGTACCCGGACGGTGACTGACGGCGTTGGCAGCAACGAGAGTCCGGCGTTCTCGCCGAACGGACGGCACATCGCCTACGTGTCGACGCGCGCCGGCAAGGCGCAGATTTTTACGATCGCCCGTGATGGCAAGGATCGTAAGCAGATCACGACGCAGGGCGAGAACCGATATCCGCACTGGTCGAACTGAGCCCGGCTCCGGAAGACCATCAACGATCAACAACCAAATACGAGAAGATCCGACACCAGGAGAAAGAGCAACGATGCAGATGTCACGAATCGTGGCAGTAGCGGGCGCGGTGGTTCTGGCGACGAGCCTTGCCGCGTGCGCGAAGAAGACGCCCCCGGTCGCAAAGCCGACCACTCCACCGCCGGGATCCTCAACCAGCGGTAATCGGCCACCGCAGCCGCCGACGCCGGTGGTTGAACCCCAGCAGGTTCCGGTCGAGCCATCTGCTGCCGACACCCTGTCATCGAAGGACCTCGACGATATCAACAAGAACTCGCCTTTTCAGCCGCTGTTCTTCGGGTACGATCAGGCGGAGGTGAGTTCAGAGGGGCAGCAGGTCTTGAACAGTAATGCCGGGATCCTGAAGAAGTACCCCACCTGGATCATCACTATCGAGGGGCATGCGGATGAACGGGGCACCGCCGAGTACAACCTGGCCCTTGGAGAGCGCCGTGCGCTCGCCGCGCGCAATTACCTGGTATCGCTGGGCATTCCCGCCGATCGTCTGCGGACCGTCAGCTACGGCAAGGAGTTCCCGTTCGATCCCGGCCACACGGAGGAGGCGTTCTACAAGAATCGCCGCGCTCACTTCGTCGTGACGAGTAAGTAGGATGAAGCCGCGGTAGCAGCGCAGCCCTTCAGGGCTGCCGGTAGTAGTGCGGCCCTTCAGGGCTGCCGGTACCAGCAGAGGACTTGAAATGAATCGAGTAGCAGTTGCGATGATCGTTGCCGCCATCTCAGTGGGCGCCACCAGCCCGGTGTGGGCGGCCGACAAGCCCCACCAGCAGATGATGGCGGAGATCCGGATGCTGCAGGAGCAACAGCAGCAGCTGGCGCAGATGATCGGCGGCCTCGCCGACACGCTCAAGTCGATGACTGCCAGAATCGACGACCAGACGGGCGCTAACCGCAAGGCGTTCGCGGATCAGAAACTGCTGGTAGACGGCATCGCGGAAGGTGTTCGCATCCTGCGCGAGAAAGCTGACGACACCAACGTCCGCCTGTCGTCGATGACACAGGAGATGGAGACGATCAGGCAAACGATCGCGTCCAGCCCAACCGGCGCGTCGGCCTCGGCCGGCAGTGCGGCTGCCCTCGATCCGGTCACAGGTGCGCCGGCGCCGGCCGCACCCACCGGCCCGGTGCCGATGGTGTCTCCCGACAAGGCGTTCACCGCCGCGAACAACGACTATACCGGCGGCCAGTACGACCTGGCGATTGAGGGCTTCAACTTCTACTTGAAGACTTTCCCCCGCTCGGACCGCGCTGACGATGCGCAGCTGTATATCGGGAACTCGTACTATGCGCAGGGCAACTACCGGGATGCCGTGACCGCGTTCCAGAAGGTCATCAGCGATTACCCGAAGACAGACAGCGTGCCGGCTGCGTACTACAAGATGGGACTGAGCTACGAAGGCCTGAAGCAAATCGACCTGGCGAAGCGCGCGTACGAGGAAGTCGTCAAGAACTACCAGGGCCAGGAGGCCCAGCTCGCCAGGCAGCGCCTGGACGCGCTCAATCGCAAATAAGCCAGGGTGCCGGGGTGGCACCCGGCACCCTGGCACCCCAGGACTCCGGCACCTTAGAAAGGAATGTCGTCGTCGGTCAGGTCGGTGATCGGCTCTCCCATCGGTTCTTCCATTCCACTACCAGCACCGGCGGCGCTCCGCTGCATCTGCCGGCCACCGCCGCCCCCTCCACCGCCAAGCAGCACGACCCGATCACCCCGGATCTCGGTGGTGTAGCGCTTGTTGCCGTCTTTGTCGTCCCACTGGCGCGTCTGCAGCCGTCCTTCGACGTAGATCTGTTTCCCCTTGACCAGGTACTCATTCAAGCTCTCGGCTGTCTTGCCCCAGAGCACGACACGGTGCCATTCGGTCTTTTCCTGCTTCTGCCCTCCCTTGTCGTTCCAGACCTCGGTGGTGGCGATATTCAGGGTTGCCACCGGCGCGCCACCCGGCGTGTAGCGCAGTTCCGAGTCTCGACCAAGGTTGCCGACCAGAATGACTTTGTTCACGCTGCCCATGTCACAAATCCTTTCATCTGCCCGCTCGTCATCAAGCGGGTATCAAGAGTGCCGCCATTCTCTGCGGTGGGAAAACCCTCGTCAATGACGAAGATCGGAAGTGAAGGGCTGCAGATTCTGCGCGCTGCAACTCCGCCGGAATTGCAGGTTGCGCAACGCCGGCGACGCTACGTGCTGCGGCCGTAACGGTCTTCGATCCGGACGACGTCCTGGAGTTCGGGTGTCGACACTTCGAACACGTCGCAATCCTCGATCGCGGTCATTCGATGCACCGTCGGCGGGGTTACGTGAACCGCGTCGCCCGGCTTCATCTCCCGCTTCACGAGCTCGTCGCCTTCCTTGATCTCGAACAGCATCCGTCCGGACCAGAGGAAGATCGTTTCATCTTTCTGATTGTGGTACTGCAGGCTCAAGGCGTGCCCGGCGTTGATGTGAATGACCTTGCCGACGTAACGGTCGGTTTTCGCCCAGTGCAGCTCGTATCCCCAGGGCTTCTCTACGCGTGTTGGCTCGTGCATCGAATCTCCCGGTTCCGTCACTTTATTGGTTGCAGCGCAAGGTAGTCGACCAGCAGCTGCTCGACCACCGCGGCCGTGGACGCGCGCAACGCGCGCGCCGCGACCACCGCGGCATCGGCGGCTCGCATTTCGCGCAAGACCTGCTTGGCCAGGGGAACGGCCGTCGGCGCCATGCTGAACTCGCGCAGGCCAAGTCCGACGAGCAGCGCCAGGATGACGGGATCGGCCGCCATTTCGCCGCACACGGCGACCCTCAACCCCCGCCGTTTGCCCGCGCGCGCGACGATTCGAAGCATCCGAAGGATGGCTGGATGCAGGGGTTCATACAGGCGCGAGACGCGATCGTCGGTGCGGTCGACGGCCAGCGAATACTGGATCAGATCATTCGTCCCGATGCTGAAGAAGTCAGCCTGGTCAGCGAGCAGGTCGGCCGTCAGTGCGGCGGACGGCACTTCGATCATCACCCCGATCGGAACCCTCGGCACGTCGATGCCGCGTGACTTCAAGGTCGCGGTTGCCGAGGCGACCGCCGCCCGCGCGGCGTGCAGTTCTTCCAGCCCCGAGACGAACGGGAACATGATCCGCATCGGACCGTGCACCGCGGCCCTGAGCAGTGCGCGCAGCTGCGCCTGGAACATCTCCCCCGACGCCAGGCTCAGTCTGATCCCGCGAAGGCCGAGTGGTGTGCGCGGTCCGTCGATCCCCGCGTGCCTGAGCGAGAGTTGCGTCTCGTTCAGGTCGAACGTGCGCAC